>Ga0136617_10000668_pt1 | contig 29388 bp, 23 predicted proteins | sample AntDrymUQ3222106_2_FD_129672 | JGI IMG/M metagenome (GOLD analysis project Ga0136617, IMG submission 129672) | Polar desert sand microbial communities from Dry Valleys, Antarctica - metaG UQ322 (21.06) | ecosystem: Environmental > Terrestrial > Soil > Desert | place: Antarctica: Dry Valley... | reverse complement strand
CGCATGTCGTGTCGTCGTCACGCAGGCATCGGGCCGGCCTCCTCGGGCGGTCGACGGGATGCGACGAGACGTCGTAGCGCGTCATGGCTCAGCTGGCTGCCGGTGACCGCCGAGAGGAACGGCTCACGGCCGAGGGGTGCGGAGACGGAGCGGCTCGAGCGCCGTGACGGTGGCCGTGCGGGGAACGTCCAGGATCAAGGCGAGCTCGCCAAAGACATCTGCCGGACCGAGCACTCTGAGCTCCTTCCCGTCACGACTGACGGATACTCGACCCTCGGCGATCACGTAGACGACGTCTCCCGGTTGGCCCTGTCGGACGATCTCCTCACCCTCGTCCGCCTCGCGCGCCCCAAGCGACAGGCTGAGCCGACGCAGCGTCACATACGGAAGCGGCCCGAAGATCGACGTCCTCTGGAGGAGCTCGACCTCCGCCGCGCGCACGTCGACGCCCTCGTCGAGCCTCCCGAGCTGGCGGTGGAATAGCAGCGCCAACAACGCCAGGAGCCCCCCGGCGCCAACGAGCGCCCCACGCGCTCCGACGAGGTCGATCGCGACCGGGCCGAGCAGAGACCCGATCCCGACCGCTGCGATCACCACGAGCTCGAAGAGCCCGAAGACTCGGCCGACGACCCGGTCCGGCGTGTGCTCCTGCATGCTCGTGAACCCAGCGACGTCGAGCAGGCTGTTTGCGAGACCTGCCAACGCGAGGCCCACGAACGCAACGGGCGTCTCGGGCCAGATCCCGATGAGGGCCAGAGGCAGACCCCATCCGGCCAGCGCGACCTGGAAGGGACGGCCCAGGCCACCTCGACCCACGAGCCAGACTCCCGCCAGTGCTCCGATCAACCCGCCGACACCGAAGGCTGCGGTCAAGATCCCGACCCCGGGCTCGCCGAGTCGCAAGAGGTCGATCGCAATCACGACGAGAAGCACGCCGAGGACGCCACGCACCAGGGCCTGTGCGCCGAACAGGCCCACGACCAGGCGCACAGGCCTGTTCTCGACGACCGCCGTCACACCCTCGCGGAGCTCACGGACGATCGTTCCGGGCGCGCCCCTCGCCGACTCGACCGTCGCGGGCCGGATTCCGACGATCGCGACGAACGACAGCGCCGACAGTCCGGCGCACGCGCCGAAGACAGCTGCGGGCTCCGACACGGCGAGGAGCACGGCTGCGCCGCCCGGCCCAATCAGCACGGCTGCGGACTCGAAGGTCAGCGCCGCGACGTTCGACGCCGCGAGCTCACGTGGCGTTCGAGCGAGTAGCGGCGCGAGCGCGAGGTGACAGGGACGATGCGCGGCGAGCGGTACCGCCGCCAGCACCGCGAAGAGGTAGACGACGACACTTGCCGTCTCGAGGAGCAACGCGAACGCGGCTCCCAGGCACATCGACGCCCGCAGAAGATGGACGGCGAGCAGGATCCGCTCGCGCGGAAAGCGATCGCCGAGCACCGCGACAAGCGGTGCCACCAGCGCGCTAGGAACCATGCGCGCGAAGAGCACGAGACCGACCGCTCGGGCGCCGTCGGCCTCGTAGGCCACGACGGCGAGCGCGACGAGTGACGCCCACTCGGCAGTGTGGAACCCGCCCCACGCGAGCTGTGCTCGCCTGAGGCCCGGGTTGCGCCACACGTCGACGAGCGCCGAGATCCGGCCGTGAGAGCCCGTCTCGCTCATCGCAGCGAGGATGTCAGATTGGGATCTGCCGCGACACCGCTGCAGCGCGCGTCTCCTGACGTCCCGCCCGAAACCGTGTAGGCGCCGACCTATCCGGCGTGCCTAGCGTCCGAGCGAAGCGACGCGCTACGCGGCCGCGGCGGCAACGCTGCGCGCGACGAGCACCTTCCGCAGGAACTGGCCAGTGTCCGACTCCTCGACGTCGGCCACCTGCTCGGGAGTCCCGACGGCGATCACCTCGCCACCGGCCTCCCCGCCCTCGGGCCCGAGATCGATCACCCAGTCGGCCTGCTTGATCACATCGAGGTTGTGCTCGATCACGAGCACCGTGTTGCCGGTGTCGACGAGCCGCTGGAGCACCTCGAGCAGCTTCTCGATGTCCGCGAAGTGGAGCCCGGTCGTGGGCTCGTCGAGGATGTAGAGCGTCCGCCCCGTCGCGACCTTCGAGAGCTCGGCGGCGAGCTTGACCCGCTGCGCCTCGCCGCCCGAGAGCGTCGTCGCGGGCTGGCCGAGCCGGATGTAGTCGAGCCCGACGTCGTGCAGCGTCTGCAACCGCCGCCGGATCTTCGGGATCTTGTCGAAGAACTCGAGCGCCTCCTCGACGGACATCTCGAGCACGTCCGCGATCGACTTGCCCTTGAACCGCACCTCGAGCGTCTCGCGGTTGTAGCGACGGCTGTGGCAGGTCTCGCACGGCACATAGACGTCAGGCAGGAAGTGCATCTCGATCTTGATCTGCCCGTCGCCCTTGCACGTCTCGCAGCGCCCCCCCTTGACGTTGAACGAGAACCGGCCGGGCTTGTAGCCGCGCACCTTTGCCTCCGGGGTCAACGAGTAGAGCTCGCGCACGTGCGTGAACAGATCGGTGTAGGTCGCCGGGTTCGACCGCGGCGTGCGGCCGATGGGCGTCTGGTCGATGTCGATCACCTTGTCGAACGCGTCAGTGCCGTCGAGCGCGCGATGGGCGCCGGGCTTGGTGCGCGTCCGGTTGAGCCGGTTCTGGAGCGCCTTCAACACGACCTCGTTGACGAGCGTCGACTTGCCCGAGCCCGAGACGCCGGTGACGGCGACGAGCTTACCGATCGGGATCTCGACGTCGATGCCCTTCAGGTTGTGCTCGCTCGCGCCGCGGACGGCAAGGACGCCGCGATCGTCCGTGCGCCGTTCGGGCACGGCGATCGAGCGGGCGCCTGAGAGAAACAACCCTGTCACCGACCCCTTCGCTCGCATCACGTCGTCGGCGGTGCCCTGCGCGACGACCTCGCCGCCGTGCTCGCCCGCGCCGGGCCCCATGTCGACGAGCCAGTCCGAGCTACGCATCATCTGCTCGTCGTGCTCGACGACGAGCACCGTGTTGCCGAGGTCGCGCAATCGCTCGAGGGTTCCGATCAGCCGGTCGTTGTCGCGCTGGTGCAGCCCGATCGAGGGCTCGTCGAGGATGTAGAGCACGCCGACGAGCTGCGAGCCGATCTGCGTCGCGAGCCGCAGCCGTTGCGCCTCCCCACCCGAGAGCGTCCGAGCGGCGCGGTCGAGCTGGAGATAGCCGACGCCGACGTCGTCGAGGAAGGTGAGCCGCTCGCGGATCTCCTTCACGACGCGCTGGCCGATCAGTTCCTCGGTAGGCGTGAGCTCCAGCTCGTCGAGGAAGCGGAGCGCCGCCGCCACCGAGAGCTGGGCGAAGCCGTGGATCGATCGGCCCCCGACCGTCACCGCGAGCACCTCGGGCTTGAGCCGCGCCCCGTGGCAGACGGGGCAGGGCCGCATCGACATGTACTCCTCGATCCGCTCGCGCTGCTGCGACGAGTCCGTCTCGCGGTAGCGTCGCTGGAGGTTCGTGAGGAGACCTTCGAAGGCCATCGTGTACTGCCGCTTGCGTCCCATTCGGTTGCGGTAGGTGACGAGGATCCGGTCGCCGCCGGTGCCGTGGAGGAACAGGTCCTGCTCCTCTTGCGGGAGATCGCGCCACGGCGTGTCGAGGTCGATCTCGTAGCGATCGGCGATCGCCTGGATCACTGACTCGTAGAATCCCTGACCGCCGAGCGACCACGGGACGAGCGCGCCCTCGGCGATCGAGCGCGTCGAGTCGGGGACGAGCAGGTCCGGGTCGACCTCGAGCTGCGAGCCGAGCCCGGTACACCGCGGACATGCGCCGTGCGGGGCGTTGAACGAGAAGATCCGCGGCTCGAGCTCGGCGAGCGAGACACCGTGCTCGGGGCACGCGAAGTTCTCGCTGTAGAGGTGGGTCTCGCCGTCGACGACGTCGATTCCCACGAGACCTTCCGCAAGCGCGGTCGCTGTCTCGATGCTCTGCGTGAGGCGCTGGCGCAGGTCGGGCTTCATCACCAGGCGGTCGACGACGACCTCGATCGTGTGCTTGAACTTCTTGTCGAGGACGATCTCCTCCTCGAGCAGCCGCTGCACCCCGTCGACCTTCACCCGCGTGAACCCGTCGCGGCGCAGCTCCTCGAGCACGTCCCGGAACTCGCCCTTGCGGTCGCGCACGATCGGCGCGTTCACCGTGAACCGAGTCCCTGGCACGAGCGCGAGCACCTGCTCGACGATCTGGTCGAGCGACTGCCCGGCGATCGGGCGGCCGCAGACCGGGCAGTGCGGCCGACCCACGCGTGCGAAGAGCAGTCGCAGGTAGTCGTAGACCTCCGTGACCGTGCCGACCGTCGAGCGGGGGTTGCGCGAGGTCGTCTTCTGGTCGATCGAGATCGCCGGCGAGAGCCCGTCGATCGAGTCGACGTCGGGCTTCTCCATCATTTGCAGGAACTGGCGCGCGTAGGCCGAGAGCGACTCGACGTAGCGCCGCTGCCCCTCTGCGTAGATCGTGTCGAAGGCGAGTGACGACTTCCCCGAGCCGGAGAGCCCCGTCACGCAGACGAGCGCATTCCGCGGCAATGCGACGGTGACGTCCTTGAGGTTGTGCTCACGTGCACCGTGGACGACGAGCTGATCGGGCATCCGTCGAGTCTAGCCCGCGTCACGGACACGAACAAGCGTTCGCTGATTCGTCGGCATGTGCGGCGGAACGCTCGGCCCCAGGTGCTCCCCAGGTCTTCACCACCTCGCCTCGGCGCTCTCGTTTGACTCCCGACGGGATGTCATCGTCGTCCATCAGGGAGGGATTCATCGTGCGTCATCCGTTTAACCGGCCGCTCGTCAGTGCGGCCCTTCTCATTGCCGTCGTCGCCGCGGTCGCGGGAGTCGCAGCCGCAGCCGGCACGACCCGCGGGCCGAGCTCGGCCACCGATCCGTACGTGCTTCCGGTCGCCGACCGAGTCGAGATCACGTCGATCGTCACCGTCGGCGACAGCGGCGCCGCGGCAAACGGCTACGAGCTCGTCGGGATCCCGGACGGGATGGGTCTCCGCCCCGACCGTGGTCGAGACTTCACTCTGTTCCTCAATCACGAGCTGCGCGACACGCAGGGCGTCGTCCGGGCGCACGGTCAGAAGGGCGCATTCGTCTCGACGTGGCAGATCGACTCGAGGACGCTGAAGGCCGAGGCGGGCTCCGACCTCATCAAGGCCGGCGGCGTGACCTACTGGGACTACGTCACGTCGACCTGGCGCGCGACGCCCTCGACGGGCGGCCCCAACCCGCGCTTCGCGGGTGACGTGTTCCCGGCGCAGATCGCACCGTTCAGCCGGTTCTGCTCGGCGAGCCTGACGGCGGACGGTCAGCTCTACAACCAGCGGACGCGGCGTGGCTACGACGGCCGCATCTTCTTCGGCAACGAGGAGGCCGGAAACGAAGGGCGGACGTTCGGGATCACCGAGGACGGCGTCGCCCGTCAACTCCCGCGGCTCGGCCTCTTTTCGTGGGAGAACACCCTCGCCGCGGACACCCGCGACGCACGACGCTCGTGATGGGCCAGGAGGACGCGGCCGACGGTCAGCTCTGGGTGTACGTCGGCACGAAGACGAAGAAGGGCACGCCATTCGACAAGGCCGGGCTCACCAACGGCGTCAGCTTCGTCGTCGACCTGACCGACGAGGCCGTCAGCGCAGATGCCGGCTTCCGCACGACGCTCGGTAAGGGCAACGCCGCAGAGTTCGATCTCGCCGAGGTGCCGTGGGATCTGTCGGGGAACGCACAGAACGCCCTTGCCAGGACGGTCGGCCTGACCCTCAACGGATCGAGGACGGCGCGTGGGATCCGCGCAACCGCAACGACTTCTACTTCCTCACGACCGAGGGTGGTAAGGGCGCCAACGTACCGACGGGGCTCACGGGCCGCGACGGCGGCGGGCTCTGGCGCCTTCGCTTCGAGGACATCGAGCGGCCCGCGCTCGGCGGCACGCTGACGCTGCTGCTCGACGGCTCCGAAGCGCCGTTCCTGAACAAGCCCGACAACATGGACATCGATCGGCACGGCAACCTCCTGATCCAGGAGGATCCGGGGAACAATGTGTCCCTGGCGCGGATCGTCGCCTACGACATCGACACCGGCAGGCGCGGTGTCGTCGCCCAGTTCGCCCCGAGCCTCTTCGCGCCGAAGACGACGGGCGGCACGGACGCGACGATCACGATCGACGAGGAGTCGAGCGGGATCGTGGATGCTCAGGACGTGCTCGGTCGCGGCTGGTTCGTGTTCGACGCGCAGATCCACAAGGCGCATCCGGATCCGGCGCTCGTCGAGCTCGGCCAGGTGCTCGCGATGGAGGTGAAGAGCTTCAACCGCGTCTACGACATCGGGTAGTGCCTCGTCTTGGCTAGGCGCCGGGCATGCCCGGCGCCTAGTGCCGAGGAATCGCAGGCTGCACCGGTGAGCTACACCGGTGCAGCCTCGCGAGACGAGGCACTAGGCCTTCGCTCGGCGGCGGCCGAAGACGAGCCCGCCGACCGTGAACCCGAGCCCGAACGTGCCCACGGCAAACGCGCCCACGGCGAGCCCCTTCCGCCACATCGACATCTGCTGCCAGCGGCCCAGCGCCTCCTGCTCCTCGTTGGTCAGCTCCTCGCCACGCCGCTGCTTGCGCAGCGCGCCACCGGCCTGGAGACCGAGGTAGAGGTCATCGAAGATCTCGGGGCCTTCGGACACGATGCGAGTGTATAGCCTCGTTCGGCCGTGTCCGAACCTCCGCGAGCCACGTCGGTCGTCGCGGCCTTCGACGTCGACGGGACACTCACGACGCGCGACTGCCTGACGCCGTTCCTCGTTCAGACGGCCGGCGTCAGGCTCGTGCCGGCCCTCGCGCGTCATCCGGCCACGGTTGTCGGCGCGCTGGCGCGGCGCGATCGAGATCACCTGAAAGAGGTCGTCTGCCGGACATTACGCGGCCTGGACGCCGACGCGCTCGCGGAGGTCGGGGAGCGTTACGCGGGCCGCATCGCCGAACGATGGCTCCGCGACGATGTCGTTGCCCGGCTCGACCGGCACCGCGCGCTCGGCCACGTGACGGTGCTCGCCTCCGCGTCGCTCGAGCCGTACCTGATCCCGCTCGCCCGGCGACTCTCTGTCGACGGGGTGATCTGCACCCGGCTCGAGCGAGGATCCGACGGCCGACTGACCGGCCGACTCGAAGGCGCGAACTGTCGCGGCGCCGAGAAGGCCCGCAGGCTCGACGAGTGGCTACGTGAGCGCGGGCTCGAGTCGGCGACGCTGTGGGCCTACGGCGACTCCGCGGGCGATGCCGAGCTCCTCGCCCGTGCCGATCATCCGGTCTGGGTCGGTGATACGCGTCTCGCACCCAATCCCGTATGAACCGTCTACGCTCCACGACTCCGCAATCGACCCTGCTGGGAGCCCCCGAATGTCCGACACGCTCGTAGAGCTCAACCGTCGACTCGCCGAGATCAGCGATCTGCACGCCGCGGCCCGGCTGCTCGACTGGGATCAGATGGTGATGATGCCCCGTGGCGGCGCGCCGGTTCGCGCGGAGCACATTGCGACCGTCAGGCGGCTCGCGCACGAGCTCTTCATCCGCGACGAGGTGGGCGAATTGCTGGCCGAGCTCGAGCCGCACGCCGACTCCCTCCCGGCCGACCACGACGATGCCTGTTTGATCCGCGTCACGCGGCGCGACTGGGAGAAGGCTCGACGCGTCCCTGCCGAGCTCGAGGCGGAGCTGAGCCGCGTCTCGTCCGAGTCGATGGTGGCCTGGACCGAGGCGCGCACGGCGTCGGACTACTCGGCCTTCCGGCCATGGCTCGACCGGACGCTCGAGCTGAAGCAGCGGTACCTCGCCTGCTTCGACGCCGTTGACGACCCCTACGACGTCTTCCTCGACGACTTCGAGCCGGGGATGCGCACGGCAGAGGTGCGGACGGTGTTCGAGCGCCTCAAGCCCGAGCTCGTCGACCTGCTCGCGGCGGCCGACAGCGGCGACGCTGAGCCGTTCGTCCACGGTCACTACGCACGGGACGCGCAGGAAGCGCTCTCCCTCGAGCTGATGCGGGCGTTCGGCGGTACCGAGACGTCGTTTCGCCTCGACCCGACCGTGCATCCGTTTTGCTCGAGCTTTGGCACGCAGGACATCCGGCTGACGACGCGGTACGTCGAGGACGACCTCCACGGAACGTCGCTCTTCTCCACGATGCACGAAGCCGGCCACGGTGTCTACGAGCACGGGGTCAGCTCCTCGCTCGAGCGAACCCCCCTCGCCTCCGGCTGCTCCTCGGCGCTGCACGAGTCGCAGAGCCGGCTGTGGGAGAACGTGATCGGCCGCTCGCTCCCGTTTTGGCGCTGGTTCTACCCTCGGGTGCAGCAGTCGTTTCCCGAGACGCTCCGCGACGTTCCGCTCGAGCGCTTCCACCGCGAGATCAACCGCACGCAGCCGTCGTTCATCCGCGTGGATGCCGACGAGACCACCTACGGGCTCCACATCATCCTGCGCTTCGAGCTCGAGCAGGAGCTGCTCTTCGGCGGGCTCTCGACGGCCGACCTGCCCGAGGCGTGGAACAGCCGCTTCGAGGCCTCGTTCGGGATCGCCGTGCCGGAAGATCGGCTCGGGTGCCTTCAGGACGTCCACTGGTCGGCCGGTCTCTTCGGCTATTTCCCGACCTATCAGCTCGGCAACGTGCTCTCGGTGCAGATCTGGGAGCGGCTGCTCGCCGAGCTCCCCGACGCCTACGCGCAGATCGAGCGCGGACACTTCGCCGAGATCGGAAGCTGGCTACGCGAGACGCTCTACCGCCACGGCCGCAAGTTCACGCCTGCGGAGACGATCGAGCGCGTCGCCGGCGGCCCCATCGACCCCGAGCCGTACCTGCGGTATCTGCGCGACAAGAGCGCCTCGCTAGCCGTAGCCTGACGGCTACGGCTAGGTGCGTTCGATCGTCACGCCGCCGTTCCGAAACGTGCCTCGGACCGTGCCCGAGCACGCTGTGCCTCGACGTCGCGGTCGCGCGTCGGCGCCGCGGTCACGAGCTCGGCGAGCAGGTGCTCGGTCACGTGCGCGATCTGGTCGACGGCGGTCGCGAAGACGGCCTCGTTCGCCTTCGACGGCTTCGCCTGACCGCTCACCTTGCGCACGTACTGGAGCGCCGCAGCGCGGATCTCGTCGTCGGTCGCCGGTGGCTCGAAGTTGTGGAGCGTTCTGATGTTCCTGCACATGCCTGAAGCGTACACGTCCGCAAGGGCCATCTTGCGTGCAATGCATCCATTTTGGTTGTATGGTAGATGGTCATGCCGAAATCAGTCCAAATCCGTGAGGTACCCGAAGAGGTTGTGACCACGATCCGTGTGCGTGCGGCCGCAGCCGGGATGTCGATGTCGGAGTACCTGCGGGCTGGGCTGATCACGATGGCCTCGACACCGACGGTCGCCGAAGTGCTCGAGCGGGCGCGTGCGCGGCACGGCGGGGCATCGACCGAGTCGATCGTCGCCGTGATCCGCGAGGCGCGCGGCGAGTGACGGTGGTCGAGGCCTCGGCCCTCGTCCGTGTGCTCGCAGCACGCGACCGTAGCGATGTGCTGTTCGCCAGGTTGCTCGACGACGCTGACCTTCACGCTCCCCACCTCGTCGACGTAGAGGTGACCCACGCGCTGCGCCGACTGGTGGCGATCGGAGAGCTGGGCGACGATCGAGCCGCGGACGCCCGCCTCGACCTCGATGCGCTGCCGATCACACGGTACCCGCACGCCGCCCTGCTCGATCGCGCGTGGGAGCTGCGTCACGGGCTCTCGGTCTACGACGCCGTCTACGTGTCTCTCGCAGAGGCGCTCGACGCGCCGCTCATCACGTGCGACCGGCGACTTGCCCGTGCGCCGGGGATCCGCGCGACCGTCGAGCTGTTCGCGAGCGCGTAACCGGATGATGTAGACTGCTGATGTATGCGGCGCACGCAGATTTACATCACCGAGGAGCAGGACGCGCGCGTCACCGATCTCGCGGCCGACCTGAGGGTGTCGAAAGCAGAAGCGATCAGGCGTATCCTGAATCGCGCGCTCGACACCGGGGATCCCGAGTCGGAGGCACGGGCTGTGCTCCAGGCAACCGCAGGAATCTGCGCGGACTATCCGGCTTGGCCCGAATGGCAGCGAGCGGTTCGAGGGCGAACCGCGGCTGAGCGCCTCCGAGCATCCGGGCTGTGAAGACCCTCTTCGACGGCTCGATCCTGATCGAGCACCTGCGTGGGGAGAAACGAGCGACGGAGCTCCTCTCGACGGTTTCGAGCGAGGAGCGACTCGCGAGCGTCCTCACCCGTGTCGAGCTCGAGGGTGGGATGAGGACGGCGGAACGTCCCCAAGTCGCAGCGCTGATGGGGGTGCTCCAGCTCGTCCCCGTGACCGACGGGATCGCGCGGCGGGCGGGCGAGCACATTCGCCGCTATCGACGTTCTCACCAGGGGATCGACCTGGTCGACTACGTGCTGGCGGCCACGGCCGAGCTCCAGGGCGCCGAGCTCGCGACGCTCAACATCCGGCACTTCCCGATGTTCGGACGTCTGCGTCCGCCCTGGTAGCCGCCGGGCTATCCCGTGTTGCGCAGCGCTGCCGCAATGCCTGCAATCGACCGGAGCAGTGGACGCAACGCGCCGGGGTCGCCCGCGCGATGACGGGCGAGCAACTCGACCTGGATCGCGTTCATCGGGTCGACGTACGGATTACGCAGCCGGACGGATTGCTGCAGAACCGGATGCCGGTCGAGCAGCGCGCTCGCGTCGATGATCTCCAGGACGGCGTCGCGCGCGCGGTCGTGCTCGTCGCGCAACGCCCCGAAGACGCGCTCGGCCAGCGCTGCGTCGGGCACGAGCTCGAGATAGCGCTCGGCGATCTCCATGCTCGACTTCGCGAGCGACATCTCGAGGTTCTCGACGAGCGCCCGGAAGAACGGCCACGACGCGTAGAGCTCGCGGAGCTCGGCGACCGGCCGCGCCCGCAACCCTGCTCCGGCGCCGAGCCACGCGGGGGCGATGCATCGCGTCTGCGTCCACGAGAACACCCACGGAATCGCACGCAGTCCTTCGAGCTCCGCCGCGCCTCCAGCCTCCGGTCGCCGTGCGGGTCGTGAGCCGATCTCGAGCAGGCTCAACTCGTCCAGCGGTGTGAACGAACGGAAGAACTCGAGGAACGAACCGTCCTCCCAGACGATCGAGCGAAAGGCCGCGTACGCGGTCGCGGAGATCGCCTCGATCGTCTCCCGAGCACCCTCGGGCGCCTCGCGGACGACGCGGTTCGGAAACGCGGTCAGCAGTGTCGCCGCGAGAGCCGCCTCGAGATTCCGCCGGGCGAGCCCGGGCAGCCCGTACTTGAACGCGATCGTCTCGCCCTGCTCGGTGAGCTTGAGCCGCCCGTCGACGGCGTGCGGCGGCTGAGCAAGGATCGCCGCGTAGGTCGGCCCGCCGCCGCGTCCCGCGCTGCCGCCGCGTCCGTGGAAGACGGTCAGCTCGACCCCCCGCTCGCCGGCCAGCCAGGCGAGCGCCTCTTGCGCGCGGAAGATCTCCCACTGAGCGGTGACGACACCTCCGTCCTTCCCCGAATCGGAGTAGCCGACCATCACTTCGAGCCGCTCCCGCGGCGAGCGGTCGAGCAGCTCCGCGCAGAGCTGCTCGGCGCCGCGGAGATCGTCGATCGTCTCGAGCAGTGGGACGACCGTGACGACGAGACCCTCGGCGCTCGCGAGCGCTTCCGCGGCGAGAACGTCGTCCGCCGTGTGGGTCATCGAGACGATCAGCGTGTCGATGCACGCTCGCCCGCGGCGGCGCTGGAGGGCAGCCGCCTCGGCGAGCACCTCGCTCACGCCCGCAGGATCCTCGTGGATCGAGGCCGAGTGGATCCGCAGGTCGAGCGCAGCGCCGTGGAGCCCGAACACGTCGAGTCGTCTGCGTACGGCCGCAAGCCCTCCGTCGGCGATCCGTGCACCGCCGTGTCGGCGCAGGCTCCGCTCGAGCACGTCGAGCTCGTCGCGCAGCTCCGACACGTCGCGGTAGCCGTCCGCCCCGAGTCGCTCCCAGATCGACGTGAAGCGGCGGCGGTAGGGCTCGGTCGGATTCCGCTCGGGTGGGAGCTCGACGCCACCCACCTCGGAATCTGCCCCGACGAGCGTCGTCGAGATGCCCCATGACGCGGCGAGCGCGCGGACGTCGCGCCGGAGCAGCTCGCGGACGACGGCCGACGTGCGCTCGACCGCCTCACGCACGGTCGCGGCGCCGGCGTTCGGATTCCCGTCGAGGTCGCCTCCGATCCAGCTTCCGAAGCGAAGCGGCGAGCCGCCGCCCAGCTGCTCGCGCCAGGTCTCGAGCAGCGCGGGAGCAGCGTCCCACAGGCTCTCCTCGAGAAACCAGAGACCCTGGCGGATCTCGTCGACCACGCGCGGACGCTCGGAGCGAACCTCGTCCGTCTGCCAGAGCAGCGTCACCTCCTCTGCGATCGAGCGCTCGACCGAGGCGCGCTCGGCCGGGGTCAGACGCATATCGTCGAGCCGGTCGACGGACGTGGCGATCGTCCGGTGCTTCTCGAGAATCGTGCGGGGTAGCGCTTCGGTCGGGTGCGCGGTGAGCACGAGCTCGACAGCGACCGTCTGCGAGGCGGTCTGCAGCTCGGCCTCCGTCACGCCCGCGGCGCGGATGAGAGCGATCGCCTCCTCGAGCGACTCGCGGAGCGTCACGCCCCGGCGCTCGAGCTCGCGTCGGCGACGGATGCGGTGGTGCTGCTCGGCGAGGTTGGCGAGGTGGAAGTAGAGCGTGAAGGCGCGAAGCACGGTCGCCTGCTGCTCGATCGAGAGCTCGGCCACGAGCTCAGCCAGCGCGTCGAGCGCGCCGGCGACGCCGTTCCGTCCACTGCGCGCGAGCCGGCGGATGCGCTCCTCCAGCTCGAGGACGGCTTCGCCCTCCTGCTCGACGAGCACGCGGCCGAGGATGTCGCCGAGCAGACGGACGTTCGCCGCCAACGCACGCTCGGAGGCTCGACTCATGCGTCCCACTCTGCCTGGCGCCGCCGCAGGCGGAAGACTGCGCCGTGCGGGTCGTGCCGGGCGAGCAGTTGCGCTCGAGTCGTTACACCTTGGGTGACACCTTGGGTGTCGCAGCGAGAGCCGTCAGCTCGCGGCGAAGCTCCTTCAGCTCGTCTCGAAGCTTCGCGGCATACTCGAACCGGAGCTCCTCGGCCGCTGCGAACATCTCCTCCTCGAGGGTGATCACGAGCTTCTCGATCTCCTCGCGGCTCATCCCCTCGACCTCTTGCTTCCCGCGCCTCCGACGGCCGGGGACGGTCGGCGACTCGAGCGAGAGGAACTCGGCGATGTCGGAGACGCCCTTCACGATCGACTCGGGCGTGATCCCGTGCTCCTCGTTGTAGGCGAGCTGGGTCGCCCGACGGCGGTTGGTCTCCTCGAGCGCGCCCTGGATCGCCTCGGTCAGCTTGTCGGCGTACATGAGCACCGTGCCGTTGATATTCCGGGCGGCTCGGCCGATCGTCTGCAGGAGCGCAGTCTTGCCGCGCAGAAAGCCTTCCTTGTCGGCGTCGAGGATCGCGACGAGGGACACCTCGGGCAGGTCGAGTCCCTCGCGCAGCAAGTTGACCCCGACGAGCACGTCGTAGTCCCCGAGGCGGAGCTCTCTGATGATCTGGATCCGCTCGAGCGTGTCGATCTCGGAATGCAGGTACCGCGTGCGCACGCCCGCCTCGAGCAGGTAGTCCGTGAGATCCTCGGACATCTTCTTGGTCAGCGTCGTCACGAGCACGCGCTCGCCGGCGGCCTCGCGCGCGCGAATCTCGGAGAGCAGGTCGTCGATCTGATTCTTCGTCGCGCGGAGCTCGACCTCGGGGTCCACGATGCCGGTCGGACGGATCAGCTGCTCCGCGACGACGCCCGACTGCCGCAACTCGTAGGCGCCCGGCGTGGCCGAGACGAAGACCATCTGGCCGACCTTCCCGAGGAACTCGTCGAAGCGCAGCGGCCGGTTGTCGATCGCCGACGGAAGCCTGAAGCCGTAGTCGACCAGGGTCTGCTTCCGCGAGCGGTCGCCCTCGTACATCCCTCCGATCTGCGGCACGGTCTGGTGCGACTCGTCGATGAAGCAGACGAAGTCGGAGGGGAAGTAGTCGAGCAGCGTGTACGGCGCCGACCCCGGCGGACGACCGTCCAGGATCCGCGAGTAGTTCTCGATCCCGTTGCAGAACCCGAGCTCCCTCATCATCTCGAGGTCGTACTCGGTGCGCTGCCGGATCCTGTGGGCCTCGAGCATCTGACCCTTCTCCTCGAACACCTTGACCTGAGCCTCGAGCTCTGCCCGGATCTCCTCCGCGGCCCGCTCGATCGTCGGCTTCGACGTGACGTACTGGGTCGCGGGGAACGCCGTCAGGTCGTCGAGCTTCGCGAGCACCTCGCCGGTGAGCGGGTCGAAGTGGGTGATCTGCTCGACCTCGTCGCCGAAGAAGGAGACGCGGTAGGCGGTCTCCATGTGTGCGGGTTGCAGCTCGACCGCATCGCCCTTCACCCGGAAGCGGCCGCGGCCGAGCAACGTGTCGTTGCGGACGTACTGGATGTCGACGAGCTTGCGAAGGAAGAGGTCGCGGTCGAACTCCTCCCCGACGACGAGATGGACGACACGTTCCCCGTACTCCTCGGGCGAGCCGATCCCGTAGATGCACGACACCGACGCGACGACCACGACGTCGCGCCGGGTGACGAGCGAGGTGCTCGCCGCGTGCCTCAGGCGGTCGATGTCGTCGTTCCGAGAGGAGTCCTTCTCGATGTAGAGGTCGGCCTGGGGGACGTACGCCTCCGGTTGGTAGTAGTCGTAGTAGGAGACGAAGTACTCGACCGCGTTGGACGGGAAGAACTCCCGGAACTCGTTGCAGAGCTGCGCGGCGAGCGTCTTGTTGTGTGCGATCACGAGCGCCGGTCGCTGCAACTGCTCGATCACCCACGCCATCGTCGCCGTCTTGCCCGTCCCGGTCGCACCGAGCAACGTCTGAGCGCGATTGCCCTCGTTGAGCGACGCCGCGAGCTCTGCGACCGCGCGCGGCTGATCCCCCGTCGGGCGGTAGGCGGAGGTCACGCGCAGGTCGGGCATCGGCTCTGAGCTCGAGCGTAGCAGGCGCACGAACGTGTGTGCGATGCTAGCATCTGATGCATGACACGACGAACGACCGTATCCGCCGAAGCCGATGACCTCGCCGTCCTCGAGCACGAAGCGCGGCGACGCGGCGTCTCGCTGGCCCAGGTGCTACGCGAGCTCGTCGCAAAGAAGGCGGGCGAGCTGCGCCGAGCTCGTCGGCCTCGTTTTGGGATCGTGGAGCTCGAGACGATCGACGGTGTCTCGATCTCGGAGATGTCCTGGCGCGACGAGGACTCTCCCGCCCGAGGCGATTGAGCTGGCTCTCGTGGTCGATACGAGCGCCGTGGTCGCGCTCCTTGTCGGCAACGACCCCGCTCACGAGCGTGCGGTCGCCGCCGTCCAAAGCTGCGACGAGACTCTCGTCGTTCCTGCGCTCACACTCGTCGAGATCGACTATTGGCTGCGGAAGTACCGCGCCGTCGCTACCTGGCGCTCGTTCGCCGAGGACATCGCGGCGGGCAGTTATCGCCTCGATGTCCCACGCCCTGAGCACCTCGTTCGCGCGGCCGAGCTCGAGTCCGAATACGCTGATCTCCGCCTGGGGGTCGTCGACGCCTCGATCGTCGTGACGTGCGAGACGCTCGGCGAGACGAAGCTGGCAACGCTCGATCGTCGCCACTTCTCGGTTGTAAGGCCGCGACACTGCGATTCGCTCACGCTGCTGCCCGCTCGCTCGCCGAGCCGCCTGAAGAACTGACCGAGCAGCGGGCTACGATCCGGCGTCGTGGACGGTCGCCTCACACGCCGACGGTTGCTCTCGGCCGCCGGTACGGCACTCGGGGCGCTCATCGTCGCACCAACCGGCATCGCGAACGTGCTGCGCGCGCCGCTCGCCCGCAGGATCTCCGTTGCCAACGTCGGCCGCCGCTATCTCGGCGACCACCGCAAAGTCGCGACGGTCGCCCCCGGCGTGACGGGGCGCGACGCCGCAACGGTGCGCTTCGACCTCTCCCGCCCGGCGGTCGCACGGGTCGAGGCGGTTCGCACCGGTCTCCGCTCGCAGACGGTCGTCTGGGAGACGCTGGCTCAGCTCGGCGCAGGGCCGCAGGAGCTGACCTGGGCGCCCACGCCCGACACCCGCGTCGGCTCGTACGTGATGCGACTGACGCTCGAGGACGGCGAGCTACGTCGAACGTACGGTGGCGGTCGCCGCCCGGCCTCACCCGACCGTGTGAGGAGCGCCGTGATCCGGGTACTCGGCGTCGAGGCGGCTTTCACCCGACGTAGCTATCTCCCGAACGAGCCCATGGAGCTGCGCGTGTTCGCCGATGCCGGCACGCTCGATCTGACGTTCCTCCGCATCGGTCACGGTCCCGACCCGAGCCTCAGGAGCGACGAGCTGACGGGCCTCGCGATGGCCGATCCGGTGCGGCTGGATTGGGCCGGCAAGCGCTCGGCCCCACATGTCGTGCGAGTCCAGACCGGCACGTGGCCGACCGGTCTCTACGCGGCGCGGCTCGTGGCCGAGGACGGACGTGTCGGCTTCGCGCCGTTCGTGCTGCGGCCGACGGTCCCAGGAACCGCGCGCGTCGCTGCCGTCCTCCCCACCAACACCTGGCAGGCGTACAACTTCCACGACTCGGACGGTGACGGCTGGGGCGACACGTGGTATGCGGGTGGAGCTCCGCCGGTGCTGCTCGACCGGCCGTATCGCGATCGTGGCGTGCCACCCCGCTTCCGCCGCTACGACTTCCCGTTCCTTCGCTGGCTCGAGAAGACGAGTCTCGAGGCGGAGATCCTCGCGGACGACGACCTCGAGGCGGTCGCGAGCGGGGACGAGCTGCGGCGGCTCTACGACCTCGTCATCTTCCCGGGTCATTCCGAGTACATGACCGCCCAGGCGTACGACGCGGTCGAGCGCTTTCGCGATCTCGGCGGCCGGCTCGTGTTTCTCTCGGCGAACAACTTCTTCTGGCGGGTCGACAAGCAGGGTCAGGAGATGCGCCGCGTCGCACGCTGGCGCGCGCTCGGACGGCCCGAGGCACGACTCGGCGGCGTGCAGTATCGCGCGAACGACGACGGCAGCCGGCAGGGGTCGTTCTACGTGGTCGATGAGGCCGCCGCGCCGTGGCTCTTCACCGGGACGGGTCTCGCCAATGGGGCGACCTTCGGCGACGAGGTCGGCGGCTTCGGGATCGAGGTGGACACGACGACGCCCGAGTCGCCGCCCGACACCCGTGTGCTGGCGCTGATTCCGAGCCTGTTCGGCCCGGGGCTGCACGCCGAGCTGACCTACTACGAGACCCCGGCCGGCGCGCGTGTCTTCTCAGCCGGCGTGCTCGACTTCCCCGCGTACATCTCGACCCCGCGCGGTCAGCGGCTGCTGCTCAACCTCTGGCGACACATGCTCCAACGTGAGTGACGTCTCTGGAGCGGGACAGGAAACACCATGTACCAGAGCCGAAAGGGTGGCAGAGGTTTGCAGGACTTGGCACGCGCGTCAAGGCCCCACGTGGCATAACCCAGGAAATCCGTCGGCGCTAGGGTGGTCAGATGGCGCGGTCGCAACGTGATCTGGCTGTGCGGACGACGTGTCCACGCGACTGCTACGACGCGTGTGGGGTGCTGGTCTCGGTGCGTGACGGTGCTGTCCGGCATGTGCGGGGCGATCCCGCTCATCACGTCAGTCGCGGACGGTTGTGTCGAAAGTGCTCGATCGCCTACAACGGGGTTCTGCGCGACCCGGAGGCGCGACTGACACAGCCGTTACGGCGGACGGGGCCAAAGGGATCGGGCCGGTTTCAGCCGATCTCATGGGATCAGGCGTTGGGCGAGATCGCCGGGAGGCTGAGCGAGATCGTCGCCACCCAGGGGCCGGCGACGGTGCTGAACGCCCACTACACGGGCACGTGCGCTCTGCTGGGGACGGCGTTTCCGCTGCGGTTCTTCAACCGGCTCGGCGCGACCGAGATCGACCCGGACACGATCTGCAACAAGGCCGGCTACGAGGCACTCGCCTACCTGTACGGCGCTGACGATGAGGGGTTCGACCCGGAGACCGCAGCCGACGCGAGCTGCATCCTCGTCTGGGGCGCGAACCCGTCGGCGTCGGCGCCGCATCAGCACGAGCACTGGCTCACAGAAGCGCCGGGGACGGTGGTCGTCGTCGACCCGATCCTGACGCCGACCGCTGCTGCGGCCGATCTTCACCTGCAGCCGTTTCCCGGCGCGGACGGCGCGCTCGCCTTCGCAATCGCACACGTGCTGCGCCGCGACCGCCTCATCGACACCGCGTTCGTGGACGCACACGTCCTCGGCTTCGAGGAGCTGGAACAACAGCTCGAGACCTGCACTCCACAGTGGGGCGAGCGGGTGACGGGGGTGCCGGCGGCGCTGATCGAACAGGCGGCGCGCATCTACGGGGACGGGCCTTCGTTGCTCTGGCTGGGTCAGGGCTTCCAGCGCCAGCCGCGCGGGGGCAACGCCGTGCGTGCGGTCGCGATGCTGCCCGCGCTGACAGGCAACCTCGGACGACCGGGGAGCGGCTGGGCGTACGTGACCGGCACGCGCTCGCGGGGGATCGACAGCGACTACCTCACGGCAAGCCACCTCGCGGCCGACCCGCCGCCCGCGGTCAGCCAAATGGATCTCGCCGACGTGCTGGCCGACCCGGAGCGCAGCCGCGCGCTCTTCTGCTGGAACATCAACATCGCCGCCTCCAACCCACGCCTCGACGATCTCCGGCGTGCGCTGGCCCGCGAGGATCTGCTGACCATCGTCGTTGACCTGTTCCAGACAGACACCGCCGACCAGGCCGACTACGTCCTGCCCGCGACGAGCTTCCTGGAATCGGACGATCTCGTCTGCTCCTACTTCCACCACACCCTGTCGGCGCAGGTGCAAGCGGCCGAGCCTCCCGGGCAGGCGCTTCCCAACAGCGAGATCTTCCGGCGACTCGCCCACTCGATGGACTACGCCGAACCCGAGCTCTCCGAGAGCGACGCGGATGTGATCGACGAGCTCCTGCGCCGCAGCGGCTTTGCGATCGGCTGGGACGAGCTCGCGCAGGCCGGCACCGTGCGGCTGTATGAGACACCACGAATCCAGTTCGCCGACCTTGCCTTCGCCACCGCGAGCGGACGCATCGAACTCGCCTCGGAGGCAGCCGTGGCAGCGGGCCAGCCACGGCTGCCCGTGCCCTGGCACGACCCCCGCCCCGCCAACGGCCGGCTGCGGCTGCTCTCACCAGCCTCGCCCTGGGCCCTGAACACGAGCTTCGCGAACGACCCCAAGCTCGCCCGCAAGCTCGGCCCACCGACAGTGACGCTCAACCCCGAGGATGCGGCCGGGCGCGGACTCACCCGCGGCGACCTCGCCGAACTCGCAACCGACACCGGTCGCCTCCAGACCCTTGTCGCGATCGAGCCATTCGTCCCCCGCGGCGTCGCCTACTGCCCGAAGGGCCACTGGCCAAAACACACGCCCGACCACGCCAACACGAACACGCTCAACCCCGGCACACCGAGCGACATGGCCCGCTCGACCGGCGTGCACGGCACCGAGGTCACGATCGCCCGCGCCCCACACTCCTCGTAGCTGCGGGCGGGACACGAAGCCCGGCGCGCCCGGCCTACGCCGGCAAGCGGTGACCACGAATCGCAAACGGGCGAGGCACGCCTCGCCTACGAGCGGCCGGCGCCGGCCGAAACCACGCTCCGCCGCGATCGGGCGTGATCGCAGGGGCATACCCGGCCGTCAGCCGATGCCGAGCTCGTCCTCGTAGGCCCGCGCATAGACGCGCACGAGCTCGACCACCTTGTCGACGTACGCCTGCGTCTCGGGGAACTGGATGCCGACCCCCCGTGCGCGCCAGCGGTCGACGTTGCCCTGGCCTGCGTGATAGGCGGCGAGCGCAGTCGGGACGTCGTCGTAGCGATCGAGCAGGTTGCGGAGGTACCACGAGCCGTAGCGGACGTTGAGCTCGGGGTTCAGCAGGTCGGCGACAACGAACCGCTTGCCACCCGTCCGGATCGCGATTCCACGCGCCGTGTCCGGAAGCAGCTGCATCAGTCCAAGTGCGCCTGCGGCGGAGCGAGCGTCCGGATCGAACTTGCTCTCCGTGTAGATCACCGCGGCGAGCAGCGCAGGCTCGAGATCGTAGTTCGATGCGTGACCGCGAACGATTGTCTCGTACCGAAGCGGATAGCGGATCCGATCGACGACCGCCGGCCGCGTCTGCGTGAGCACCGCCACACCACCGACTGCGACCGCGACCACGACGAGCGCCCCTGCGAGAACGCGCAGCATCAGTGCGGCTTCTCGCCCTCGGCGAGAAGCCCTGCCAGCACGCCCTCCACCCAGGTGTCGAGCTCCTCGAAGGTGCCGGTGTTCACATAGTGGAAGTCGGCGCGCGCGACCTTCTCGCGATCGGGCTGCAACCGCTCGTCGCGGTTGTCGAGCGGGACACGCCGTCGCTGCTCGCGGAGCTGCCGCGGCGCAGTGACGACGACGACCTGGTCGAAGCGTTCCTCCGCCCCCACCTCGAAGAGCAGCGGCACCTCGGTGACGCAGACGCTGGGCGGCTCGTCGAGCGCTGCGAGCTGGTCGCGCCAGGCGAGGTACTCCCTGCTGACGATCGGATGGAGCAGCGCCTCGAGCCACGCGAGCGCCTCCTTCGACCCGAACACCTCGCCGGCGATGCGTGCGCGATCCGGGCGCTCGTCCTCGCCGAGGATCTCCGGCCCGAAGCGCCCGACGAGCGCATCGCGCACCCCGTCGTCGGTTGCGAGCACGTGATGGACGATCTCGTCACTCGAGACGGTCGCAGCGCCGTGTGCGCGGAACGCAGCGAGCACCGTCGACTTCCCGGCCCCGATTCCACCGGTGATCGCGACCGCGATTGGTCTATTGAGTCTAGGGCGACGGCTTGTCGTCGCCCTTGGCCCCGGTCTCGTCGTCGGCGTCGATGTTGAGCGCGTCGGCTGCGTCGTCGGTCTCGATCCCGTCGGCCTCGTCCGCGTCCTTGGTCGCCTCCTCCGCCTCGCTCTCGACGGGGCTGTGATCGGCGGACGCGAAGGAGACCGGCTCCGGCTCGCCCGCCGACATGGCGCGCTCGTCGGCATCGAGATCGAGCACGTCCTCCGCCTCGCGACCTTCACGTTCCGCAGGAGGGCCGTCCACGTCCTCCGTCGCTTCCCCAGCGTCGCTCGCCGTCTCTGCCGGGGCATTCGGTGGGAACGCCTCCTCGGAGAGCCTGAGATCCGGCATCGAGAAGACCGATTCGCCACCATCGGCGCGCGGAACGGGCACAGCCCCTTCCTGGACGCGCTTGAGCGAGAGCGAGAGCCGCCGACGCTCGCCGTCGATCTCGAGCACGAGCACGTTGACGGGGTCGCCCTGAGAGACGACCTCGCGTGGACTCTCGACGTGGTGGTTGGCGAGCTCGGAGATGTGCACGAGTCCCTCGACGCCCGGGAGGATCTCGACGAACGCACCGAAGGTGACGACCTTGGTGACGCGACCCTCGACGACGTCGTTCTCGCCGTAGTGGTCGAGCACCTGCTGCCACGGATCGGACTGGGTCTGCTTGAGACCGAGCGAGATCCGCTGGCGCTCCCGGTCGATGTCCAGCACCTTGACCTCGACGGTCTGTCCGATCTCGAGCACCTCGGAGGGGTGGTTGACGTGCGACCACGAGAGCTCCGAGATGTGGATCAAGCCGTCCATCCCCTCGAGATCGACGAAGGCCCCGAAGTCGACGATGTTCGAGATCGTGCCCTCGACCACGTCGCCCGGATTGAGCCGGTCGAGGATCGCCTGGCGCATCTCCTTGCGCTCGTCCTCGAGCACCGCTCGGCGCGAGAGGACGACGTTGTTGCGCGAGCGATTGAGCTCGATCACCTTGCAGCGGAGCTCTTGCGACATGAACTCGTCCAGGTCCTGGACGCGCCTGATGTCGACGAGCGAGGCGGGTAGGAAGCCGCGCACCCCGAGGTCGAGGATCAGACCGCCTTTGACGACCTCGATCACCCGTCCGTTGACGGGCTCGCCGCTCTCGGCTGCCGCCTCGATCGCCTTCCAAGCGAGCTCGAAGCGGGCACGTTTCTTCGAGAGGAGCAGCCGCCCTTCGGCGTCCTCCTTCGTCATCACGAGCGCGTCGATCTCCTCGCCGACCGAGACCTCGTCGGCGGGATTCACGTTGCGGCGGATCGACAGCTCGGAGACCGGGATCACGCCCTCCGACTTGTAGCCGATGTCGACGAGCACCTCGTCCTTGTCCACTCGGACGATGACTCCGTGGACGACCTCGCCTTCGTTGATCGTCGGGAAGGTGCTCTCGTAGTCGGGGATCAGCTCGCCGTCGGGACCGGTCGTCCAGACGCCGGCCTCCTCGACGGGGATCTCGGCGATCGACACAGTCGGTTGCTCCAAGGTCTCGTTGGCCATCGGGAATCGCGGAGTATAGCGGGGGATTCGCCAGGATTCGCTTTGCGAATCCTGGCGAATCCCTTAGGAAATGCCAAAAAGGCCCGCCATCCCCGGACTGTGCGGCGCCGGACGGGGCGACTGTCGAGCGCGAGCAAGTACCCTGTCCACCCGAAATCCGTGCGGCGCCGGACCTGTCCGGCGCCTGGTGCCGAGGAATCGCGAGGTTGCACCGGTGACTACCGGTGCAACCTCGCGAGACGAGGCACTAGCCGACGCGGGTGATGCGGTTGCGCGGACCGGGCGGCACGGGGCCCCCGAACTCCGTGAAGTAGCGGGCGAGGGCGTCGAGGTCGATCTCCCCGCCGAGCGCGTTCGTGCACTGATTGAAGACGGTGAAGCCGTCACCGCCCCCCGCGAGGAAGCTGTTCATGGTGACGCGGTAGCCCGTCGCCGGGTCGAGCGTGACGCCGTTCAGCTCGATCGTCGCAGGATCGATCCGCGACCCCGGAGCGCCGGCTGCGTCGAAGGTGTACGCGAAGCCGTTCGACACCTGCAGGATCCGTGTCGTGGGGAAGATCTGCTGCTCGAGGAGCGCGTCGATCTGCGCGCCCGTGCAGGTCTTCACGACGAGCGAGTTCCCGAACGGCTGCACGGTGAACAGCTCGCCGTAGGTCACCTGGCCCGCCGCCTCGCCCCCGGGCGAGCTCGCGAAGAGGAGATCGCTGCGGATCCCGCCCGGATTCATGAAGGCGATCACCGAGCCGCCGAAGTCGCTCGGAGCGGTCGCCTTCAGCTGTGCATCCGCGATCACGTCACCGAGCGCCGATTCGCCCGCCGTCGTGGCGGAGCGCGTGATGTCCGCCGTGATCGAGCCGACGATCTGGTTCGCGATCGGCGCCGAGGCCGCCCGGTACCTGTCGACGATCGCAGTCAGGTCGGGGTCCTTCGCGACGGTCTGCGTGACGATCACGTTGTCAGCGACCGCCGATTTGACGTCCTTGGTCTTGTGATCGATCACCAGGTCGATGTCCGTGATCACACGACCGAAGGACGAGGCGCTCGTCAGGAGCTTTCCCGTGTCCGCGAAGTTCGGGCAGATGTACGGAGCATGGGTGTGGCCGCTCACGATCACGTCGACCTGCGGATCGAGACCCTGCGCGACCGCGGTGATCTCGGGCCCGCTGAAGTTGAGGCAACGGTCGACGTCGGTGTACGCGTCCGGGTTGATCGGGGCCGGGAACGCCGGCTGGACGGGCGGATTCTGAAAACCACCCTGGTGGATCAGGACCACGAACGCGCGAATCCCTCTCCGGTTTCTCAGCTTCCGAACGAGAGCGTTGGTCGTCGAGACCTCCGGGCGGAACTCGAGCCCCGCGACCCCCGAGGGAGTGACGATCGTCGGTGTCGCCTCGAGGGTGAGCCCGATGAATGCGATCTTGGCCTTGTCGACCCTGCGGATCTCGAACTCGGGCAGCACCGTTGTGTCGGCGCCTGCGTAGAAGACGTTCGCTGCGAGGTACTGGAAGACCGCGCCCGGGAAGGGCTCCACGAGGCAGTGGTCGGCGGCGGTGCAGCCGCCGTTCTGCATCCGCAAGAGCTCGGTGATCCCCTCGTCGAACTCGTGGTTGCCGACGCCCGAGACGTCGAGCTGCAGCGCGTTGAGCGCGTGGATCGCCGGCTCGTCGTGGAAGAGCCCGGAGATCAGCGGGCTCGCGCCGATCAGATCACCTGCTCCGACGGTGATCGTGTTCGTGTTGGCCGTGCGCAGTCCCTTGAGATGGGTTGCGAGATACTCGACGCCGCCAGCCGGCACCGTAATCGGCGCGTAGCTCTGGACGCCGGTCGTCGAGTTGGTGACGACGTTGCAGCAGCCCGTCTGGATCGTCCCGGGCGTCGTGGGCTCGAGATGTCCGTGGAAGTCGTTGAATGCCAGGAGCTGAACACGGGTGTCCTTGTCTTTCGGCCCCTTCTTGTCTCGATCCGGCCCCTTCGCAGCCAGCGCCTGCGGCGCCAGTACGAGGGCCAGCGCCAGCGCTGCGGCCAGCCCGATCGTCCGTCTCATCTGTCTCCCCTTCGTCGTGTCACGGATATGCGCGTGAAGCGGTGCAAGCGCGATTACCTTCTAGCCGTGCCCGCGTGTGGATGTGTCCAGAACGGGTGAACGTTCCGTCTCGACATCGTACTGGGGCCACTCACTTCGCCTCCGCCCACGTCTCCCCCACGCCGACCTCGACTGCCATCCGCGGGTCGAGCGGGTACGCGCCGACCATCTCCTCGCGGACGAGCTCTCGCACCGCGCTCGTCTCGACGTCGGGCACCTCGAGCAGCAGCTCGTCGTGCACCTGCAACACGAGCCGCGACGCGCGTCCCTCGGCGCGCAGACGCGAGTGGATGCGGATCATCGCGACCTTGATCACGTCGGCCGCCGTGCCCTGCATCACGCTATTGACTGCGAGGCGCTCGCCGAGCGAGCGGGTCTGCCAGTTCGAGGCGCGCAGCTCGGGAATCGGACGGCGCCGTCCGAGTAGCGTCGTCACGTAGCCGTCGGCCGACGCCTGCGCGATCGTCCGGGCGATGAACTCCTGGACGTGCGGGAACCGCGCGAGGTAGGTGTCGATGTACTCCTGCGCCTGCTCGCGCGGGATGTCGAGGTTCTCGGACAGGCCGAACGCGGAGATCCCGTAGATGATCCCGAAGTTGACCATCTTCGCGACGTCGCGCTCTGATCGCGTCAGCTCCGCCCGCTCCTTGCCGAGCACCTCGGCGGCCGTCGCCGCATGGATGTCCTCGTCACGCAGGAACGCCTCGCGCAGCACCGGCTCGCCCGAGACATGGGCCAGGATCCGCAGCTCGACCTGGCTGTAGTCGGCGGAGAGCAGCCGCGTGCCTTCCTCGGCAACGAACGCGGAGCGGATCTGCCGCCCGAGCTCGGTGCGCACCGGGATCGACTGGAGGTTCGGGTTCGTCGTCGAAAGCCGCCCGGTGGCGGCGACCGCCTGGTTGAACGTCGTATGCAGCCGCCCATCGTCGCCGAGCAGCGTCGGAAGCGGGCCGAGGTACGTGTTGACGAGCTTCGTCAGCTCGCGCCATTCCTCAATCACCGGCACGAGCGGGTGTTCGGCACGGAGCCCGCGGAGCACCCGGGAATCGGTCGAGTAGCCCGTCTTGCCCTTGCGCCCCGGCGCGAGGCCGAGCCGCTCGAAAAGCACCTGGGCGACCTGCTGGGTCGAGCCGAGCTGGAACGGCTCGCCCCCGAGCTCACTCGCCTGCGCCTCGAGCTCGTACACGCGGTCGGCGATGCGGGCGGTGATCTCGCCCATGCGGTAGGCGTCGATCTTGATGCCTGCGTCCTCCATCGCGCCGAGCACCGTCGTCAGCGGCAGCTCGATCGTGTCGTACAGCTGCTCGGAGCCGCGCTCACGTACTTTCGCCCGGAGCAGGGGCGCGAGCCGGCGCGCGCTCTCCGCTGCGCGGACGAGCGCCGCTGTCTCTTCCTCGGCCGCCGGCTCGGGGACGAGCTCGAGCCCGTGCTCGGCGGCGAGATCGTCGATCGCGTAGCCTGCCCGACCGGGGTCGACGAGGTACGCGGCGAGCAACGTGTCGTCGGCAGGCGGTGCTGCGAGCCGGAGCGTCTTCGCATCGTGCGCGGCGATCCTCGACGGGTCAACGAGCCGTCGAGCCTCGGCCAGCGAGACATCTGAGACGACGACCCCGGCAGGGGTCGCAACGGCAAGCCGGCCGTCGGCGAACGCCACGCCAACCAGCCCGTCGGCGGCCGGGGGTACGAGGCTCTGGCTCCACGCGACGGTCTCGGTCTCCAACGACGGCGCCGCCGCGGGCACGGCCTCGTCGAGGGTGTCGACACGCCCCAACAGGCCCCTGAACTCGAAGCGGCGGAAGATCTCCTTCAACCTGGAGCGGTCGGGCGAGCCGGAGACGAGCGCGGCCACATCCGCCTCGAGCGGTAGATCGCGTCTCATCGTCGCAAGCTCCTTCGATGCACGGGCCTGCTCGGCGTGCTCGCGCACGGCGCGGCCTCGCGCGGGCGAGAGCTCGTCGGCGTGCTCGATCACCGACTCGAGCGAGCCGTACTGGGCGACGAGCTGGCCGGCGGTCTTGTCCCCAATCCCCGGAACGCCGGGGATGTTGTCGCTCGTGTCGCCCTTCAACCCGATGAAGTCCGGGATCTGCTCGGGGCGGATCCCGTAGCGCAGCTCGACTCTTTCAGGCGTGTACACGTTGACGTCGGCGACGCCGCGGGGGGTCATCATCAGCGTCACGTGCTCGGTGCAGAGCTGGAACGCGTCGCGGTCGGTCGAGACGACGCACGTCTTGATCGCCGCCTCGTCGGCTCGGGTTGCGAGCGTCGCGATCACGTCGTCGGCCTCCCAACCCTCGAACTCGAGGTTGAGGTAGCCGAAGGCGTCGACGATCGGCCGGAAGTGCGGGAACTGCTCGCGGAGCAGGTCGGGCATCGGCCGACGCCCTTCCTTGTAGACGACGTCCGCGGCCTCCGCGACGGCCGTGCGGTGAACGGGGCTCGTGTCCCAGGCGACCGCGACCCCTCTCGGGCGATAGTCGGAGAGCAGCTTGAAGAGCATGTTCGCGAACCCGAGCAACGCGTTCGTCGGCTGCCCATCGGTCGTCTGCAGCTCCTCGGGGAGCGCGAAGAACGCGCGGTAGGCGAGGTTGTTGCCGTCGACGAGGAAAAGCTCCGCATCCCGTACGGGGCCGTCGTCGAGCTCGAGCTCCGCGCCGGTGATCGTCTTCGGCGACATCACGCGAGTCTATGTTTCTCGAGCCCGGGAGCCGGCTCGGCGCGTCCGTCCCCGAATCGACCATGACCCGACTGGAGATCCATCCACTCAGCGACAATCGCGTCGACGACGCCGCGGCGCTGCTCGCCGCCCGCCATCGTGCGCAACGCCTCAGTGAGCCCGGACTCGACCCCGCCTTCGAGAAGCCGGAGCTCGCCCGAGCTCAGCTCGCCGACCTGCTCGCGGGCGACAACGTAACCGCTTTCGTCTCGCTCGCCGACGGAGCCGTGACCGGATACCTCGTCGGCTCGAGGCGCGACGACGCGGTCTGGGGGCCGAACATCTGGGTCGAGGCGGCGGGCTATGCCGTCGAGCGTCCCGAGACGATCCGCGACCTCTACGCGGCCGCAGCCGAAGGATGGGCCGCTGCGGGCCGGACGGTGCACCACGCGATCGTCCCGGCGACCGACACCGCCGAGGTCGATGCCTGGTTTCGGCTCGGCTTCGGCCATCAGCACGTCCACGCGATCCGTGAAGCGCCCGCTCCGGGCGAGGTCGCACGGCCGCATGAGCGGCTCGAGGTGCGGCGCGCCGCCCGCGAGGACATCGACGCGCTCGCACGCCTCGACCTCGTGCTGCCCGAGCACCAGCGCCTGTCGCCCGTCTTCTCACGCCTCCCGCTCGAGACGTTCGAGGAGCTGCGCGCAGAATGGGTGGACAGCTGGGACGATCCGCGCTTTCACGCGTTCGTCGTCCAGCACGACGGACGGGTCGTTGGGTCGGCGGTCGGGTGCCCACTCGACGTGTCCTCGACGCACCGCGGGCTGACGCGGGTCCCGGACGCAGGTTTCCTCGGCTTCGCGGCGGTGTTTCCCGAGGCGCGTGGTCTCGGAGCGGGCAGGGCGCTCGGCGAGGCCGTGCTGGCCTGGGCGCGGGAGGAGGGCTATCGCGAGGTCGTCACGGACTGGCGGATGACGAACCTGCTCTCGTCGCGGGCGTGGCCCCGGCTCGGCTTCCGCCCGACGTTCTTCCGTCTGCAGCGGACGATCTCCTGATGCGGCTCCAGCTCCTGTCCGGGTCGCGGCTCGTCGGTGTGCCGGTCTCGGAGGGCGTCGAGCGTCTCTCGCCGCCGCCGCCCGTCGATCCGCTCGTGGATGTCGCCGAGGCCGTCGTCGGCGCGCTTCGCTATCCACTCGCCGGCCCTCCGCTCGAGCAGCTCGTGACGCGCGGCGGCCGGGCGACGATCGCCGTCGAGCCCCCGCTGCTCCCGGTCCCGGGAGCTGCCGAGGATCCCCGCCGCGATGCGCTCGCGGCGGTGATCGACGAGCTGGAACGGCTCGGGATCTCCCCCGAGCGCCAGACGCTCCTGGTGGCGGGCGGGCTCGAGCGACGGGCGGGCAAGAAAGAGCTGGAGACGCTGCTCCGTCCCGAACGTGCGCGGGAGTTCCGCGGCAAGGTGACAGTGCACGACTGCGAAGCGACGGATCTGCGCCCTCTGGGCCAAGCAAACGGAACCGCGGCGCGTGTCGCACCGGCCCTCGTCGACACCGATCTCGTGATCACCGTCGGCGCCGCGGAGTCCGTGATCCACGAGGGCCCGGCGACCTTCCTCGGCGCCTCGTCGCCGGGCTTGTTGCGCGCGGCCTCGGGCGTCACGCCGTCGCTGCTCGAGCCGGGCTCGTCGCACGGCTGGAAGCTCGCCGTCGCCCTCGAGACGCTGCTCGCTCGACAGGTGCCGCTGATCGGCGTCTCCCTCGTGCTCGACCTTGCCCGTCCGATCCTGCCCCGCGGCCCCCTGCGCGCACTCCATAACGCCCTGCCGGCGAGCGTGCGACGCTCGAGGCTCGACCGCCATGTGCGCCCGCTTCGGGCCACGGGGAGCCTGGCCGGCAGGCCCTCGGTCGCACACGCGGAGGCCTTGATCCGCGGTGTGACACTCCGCGGGGTCCGACTCCCGGGGGCGCTCGACACGATCGTCGTGCCCCTGCCGTGGACCGACGCTCACGCCCGGCGAGAGCCGGTGAATCCGATCACGGCGAGCGCGGCCGCCCTGGGAATCGGGCTCCGGCTCTG
>Ga0136617_10000667_pt1 | contig 29422 bp, 25 predicted proteins | sample AntDrymUQ3222106_2_FD_129672 | JGI IMG/M metagenome (GOLD analysis project Ga0136617, IMG submission 129672) | Polar desert sand microbial communities from Dry Valleys, Antarctica - metaG UQ322 (21.06) | ecosystem: Environmental > Terrestrial > Soil > Desert | place: Antarctica: Dry Valley... | reverse complement strand
TGGGCCGCGACGGCCTGCGCCGCATCATCGTGAACAGCCGCGGGGCGGAGGTGACGGAGGCGGAGCGGGTCGTGCCGGTGGACGGGCCGCGCGCGGTGTTGACCATCGATCTCGACCTGCAGAAGGCGTTCGAGGAGGCGATGGCCGGGCAGTCCGGCAGCGTGATCGCCCTCGACCCCGAGACGGGAGAAGTCCTCGCCTACGTGTCGCTGCCGGGGTACGACCCCAACGCGTTCTCCGCGGGCATCAACCCGCAGGAATGGTCGGCGCTGATGCGCGACCCCGAGAAGCCGCTCATCAACCGCGTGATCCAGGGCGTCTATCCCCCGGGCAGCACGTACAAGATCATCGCCGCCCTGGCCGCGCTGCAGGAGGGCGTGATCACGCCGGGGACGCGCTTCCATTGCCCGGGCCACATCGCCGTCTACGGGACGATCTTCCGCTGCCACAAGGAAGGCGGACACGGCACCGTCGACCTGCGGGAGGCGATCGCGCTGTCGTGCAACGTGTACTTCTACAACGTCGGCATCCGCCTCGAGATCGAGCGGCTCTCGAAGTACTCGAAGATGCTCGGGCTTTCCCGGCCCACCGGCATCGACCTTCCCCACGAGTCGGCGGGGCTGTTCCAGGACCCGGAATGGAAGATGCGGACGCACAAGGTGCGCTGGTTCCCCGCGGAGACGGTATCGGTGTCGATCGGGCAGGCCATGTCGCTCACGCCGGTGCAGCTCGCGCGGGTCGCCGCCGTCGTGGCCAACGGCGGCCGCCTGCCACGGCCGCACCTGGTGAAATCCATCGGCGGGCGGCCGGTCAACACCGATCGCCCCCTCGACCTCGGGTTCCGGCCCGCGGTGGTGGCGACGGTGCGCGACGCGATGCTGGCCGTGGTCAGCGAGGGAACAGGACAGCGGGCGAAGCTCGCCGGCGTCGCCGTCGGGGGGAAGACGGGATCCGCGCAGGTGGTCACGCACGCGCGGCTGGAGAGCAACAAGGACGCGCGCGCCTACCAGCCGCATGGGTGGTTCATGGCCTTCGCGCCCCCCACCAACGGAAAGCCGGGAGTGGCGGTTGCGGTCCTGGTCGAGCACGGGGTCGCCGGAGGCGTGGCCGCGGCGCCGGTGGTCGGCAAGGCGCTGGCGCGATACTACGGAGTGCCCGCGATCGGTCCCGGAATGACGCCGCCGCCCGACGTGCTCCCGGCCGACCCTTCGCCGCTGCGCGCGGCGCTGCGCTGATGGCCGTCGATCGCCGGCTCCTCTTCAACGTGGACTGGGCGCTTCTGGCCGCCGTGCTCCTGCTCACCGGCATCGGCGTGGCGACGATCGTGTCCGCGACCTTCTCGGGGCGCAGCTCGGGGCTCGAGGTGAAGCAGCTCTACGCCGTCGCCCTCGGCATCGTCGGGATGCTCGTGTGCATCTCCATCGACTATCGGCGGCTCGTGGACCGCGCGGCCGTCCTGTACCTGCTCGCCCTCGGCGCGTTGACGTACGTCCTGGTCTGGGGCCCGCGCATCGCCGGCACCCGGCGCTGGGTGATCGGGCCGGGCGGATTCCAGATCCAGCCTTCCGAGTTCGCGAAGCTCGTGGCCTGCCTGCTGGTGGCCAAGATCTTCGCCGAATCGAAGAAGGACAGCCTGGGCCTCGCGGACATCATCGCCCCTGGCGCGGCCATCGGGCTGCTGGCCGTCCTCATCGCCGCCGAGCCCGATCTCGGCACCGCCTTCACCCTCGTCCCGCTCTTCCTCACCGCCGCGTTCCTCGCCGGACTCCGCGTGAAGGCGGTCCTCGGGCTGGGAGTGGTGATGGTGATCCTCGGCGGCCTGGGCTGGATGTTCGCGCTCAAGGAGTACCAGAAGTCGCGCATCTACTCGTTCCTGGACCCGAACCTCGATCCCAAGGGCGCGGGTTACCAGAAGATCCAGTCCGAGATCGCGGTGGGCTCCGGGGGCCTCACCGGAAAGGGATACAAGCAGGGGAGCCAGAGCCAGCTCGGCTACATCCCCGCGCGCCACACCGACTTCATCTTCTCCGTGTTCGCGGAGGAGAACGGCTTCGTCGGCGTGGTGATGGTCCTCGGTCTCTACATGTTCGTGCTCTGGCGGGCCTTTGACACCGCGCAGATGGCGCGTGACCGCGTGGGCGCGTTCCTCGCCGCGTCGGTGGCGGCGTTCCTGTCATTCCAGGTCGTATACAATGTCGCCATGGTGGCGGGACTCGTCCCCGTGAAGGGACTGCCGCTGCCGTTCATGAGTTATGGCGGGTCCTCCGTCATTTCTTCATTCCTCGCCCTCGGCCTCATCCTGAACGTGCGCATGCGCCGCTTCGCCAACTGATTTGACGAACGCACTCCTCTTCCGCCGCGGCGCTCCGCCCCTGACACTTCATTTCGAGCCGCCACCCGAGAGCTCGCGCGCCCCCGCCCGGTACTGGGCGGCGCGCCCACGCGCCTGGCCGAGGGGTCCCACCCCCGGAGGCGCTCTTTCCGGACGGCTCATGGAAGGGACCTTCCATGACGATGACCAAGGACCTGATCGTCAGCACGACCCCCCAGGAGACCAAGGTGGCCCTCCTCGAGGACGGTCGCGTCTCCGAGATCTTCATCGAGCGGGAAGCGCACCGCGGCATCGTCGGCAACATCTATAAGGGGCGCGTGACGCGCGTCCTGCCCGGGATGCAATCGGCCTTTGTCGACCTCGGCCTCGAGCGCGACGCCTTCCTCTACGTCACCGATGTGCTCGAGGGCCTGGACGAGAACCTCCTCACCCCCGAGGAGGCGGGACATGCCCCCGCCAACGGCGGGCATCGCGCCGCGTCCATCGAATCCATGCTGACCGAGGGGCAGGACGTGCTGGTGCAGATCGTCAAGGAGCCGCTGGGGCAGAAGGGCGCCCGCATCACCGCCCACGTATCGCTCCCCGGCCGGTATCTCGTCTACATGCCCACCGTCGAGCACGTCGGCGTTTCGCGGAAGATCATGGAGGAAGAGGAGCGGCGACGCCTCAAGACGCTGCTGAAGGATGTCCGCCAGGAGCGTGGGGGCGGAGGCTTCATCGCCCGTACCGCCGGCGCGGGACGCAGCGCGGAAGACTTCCAGCGCGACGGCCGTTACCTCGGGCGGGCCTGGGACGAGGTGCGCGCGCGCGCGGGACGCGAGCGGGCGCCGGTGTTGCTGCACCGCGAGCTGGGGCTCGTGCAGCGGCTGCTGCGCGATCTGCTCTCCGACGACATCGCGAGCATCCGCCTCGACAACGACCGCGAGTACCAGCGCACCCTGGACCTCGTCGGCGAGCTCTCGCCCGAGCTTTCGTCCCGGGTGCGCCTGTTCCCGCAATCCGGGAGCATCCTCGAGGAGCACGGGGTCACGGGGGAGCTGGAGCGCGCGCTGCGCTCCAAGGTCTGGCTCGATTCCGGCGGGTACCTCGTCATCAACCAGACCGAGGCGCTGGTGGCGGTCGACATCAACAGCGGCCGCTACACCGGCAAGAAGAACCTCGAGGAGACCATCCTCAAGATCAACGTGGAGGCGGTGGGCGAGCTGGTGCGGCAGATCCGGCTGCGCGACCTCGGCGGCATCATCGTCGTGGATTTCATCGACATGGAGGAGAAGAAGAGCCGTCAGAAGGTGATGGCCGTCCTCGAGCAGGAGCTGCGCCGCGACCGGTCGCCGTCCAAGGTTCTTTCCGTGAACGAGTTCGGCCTCGTCATCCTCACCCGCAAGCGCGTGCGCCAGTCGCTGGAGCGGACCCTGTGCGAGCCCTGCCCATACTGCACGGGGAGCGGGATGGTGAAGACCGTCGCCACCGTGTGCTCCGAGATCTACGACGAGGTGCGGAAGCTCGCTCCCGACGTCAAGGCACAGGGAGTCGCGCTGCGCGTCAATCCCGAGGTCGCGCGTGCGCTGGGCGCGGAGGAGAACGCGGTGCTCAAGGACCTCTCCACCGTTCTCGGCCACGACATCCGCGTGCAGGGGGATCCGCTGCTCCACCAGGAGCAGTTCGACGTGGTGCCGCTGTGAAGGACGCCGGGCTCGAGGCCTACGTCGAGGCCATCGAAGGGCACCTCCGGGCGCGCCGCGGCGTCGAGCACATACTCTCCCCGCGGGATTTCGCCCTCGCGCGCGGATGGCACGATGCGGGCGTGCCCCTGGCGACCGTGCTCGTGGGAATGGACCGCGCCTTCGAGGGCAAGCCCGGCGTCACCTCTCTCGCGTATTGCCGCCGCCGCGTCGAGGAGCTGGCCGCATCGGGGCCCGGGCCGGCGCGACGCCCGGCTCCTCCGGCGGAGACCGTGCCGCCGCGCGCGGTGGAAGACCTGCTGCGCGGGCTGCTCGAGCAGCTGGAGAAGATCAAGGCCCCCGCGGGCGCTCCCTTCGATCCGCCGCTGCGGAAGATCCGCGAAGTGCAGGACCTGCTGGCCGTCGCCTCCAGCCCGAACTGGGATTACGTCCGCGGGAAGCTGCGCGAGATCGACGACGCGGTCTCGGCGTCGGTGCTGCAGGCCTTGTCGGCGGAGCAGGTGGCGGAGTTCCGCGCCGAAGCCCAGCGGGCCATCGAGCGCCACCGCGGGCGGGTCGACGACGCCGCCCTCGTCGACGCGTGCGACCGGTTCACGCTGCAGCGGGCGCGCGAGAAGCTCGGCCTCATGCGCGTGGACCTCGCGTAGCCCGTCGCGGCGCTGCCGGTCGCGGCCTCGGCCGGGGCCCGGGGCGGCTTCCCAGAACACCGTGGCGCGCGATGTCGATGGCTCCGCCGCGGCGGAACGCCACCCCCTCGGCGCGCAAGCGATCCGCCTGCCGCTCGTGCCCACCGCCGGCGCGCGGCGAGATCCGTCCGCCCGCGCCGACGACCCGATGCCACGGCACCGACCGCGACGTCGACCCGGACAACGCGCGCAACGCCCAGCCCACTGCCCGCGCCCCGCGCGGCACGCCGACCAGCGCCGCCACCTGCCCGTAGGTGGCAACGCGGCCCCTTGGGATCGCCCGCACCGCCGCGTAGACGCGCGCGAAGAAGGACGGCTCGGCCATGCTACCGAATGGGTACGCTGGGCGATGGAGACGGCACGGGCGCGGGCGGCGCTCCCGCGGGGGCGACGCGCTCGGGACGGGCCTGCGGCGTGGTGATGATCTCCGCGTCCGGATCCGCGACCGGGGTCGTGCCCGCAGCCGAAGGCGGGAGCATGGTGCCCGTTCCCGCCGCGGGAAGGCTCAGCTGCAGAGGCACCTCGGTCACCATCGTCTGCGTGACCGCGGTCTTCCGGAGCCCCTCGATGTAGGCGTCGTACGCGCTGGCCGCGCGCTGCTCGGAGAGCCGCTTGATGATGTCGGCCTTGACCTCGTCGAAGGTCGACACCGATCCTTCCTTCTTCTCCGTCGCGCGCACGAGACGATAACCCCCCTCGATCGCGAGCGGCTCCGATATGCCGCCCTCCGGCAGCGCGAACGCTGCGGCCTCTACCGCCGCGTTCATCTCGCCGCGATGGAGGACGCCGATATCGCCGCCGGCCTCCCGGGTGGCGGCGGTCGAGTGCTCGCGGGCAAGGGCGGCGAAGTCCTCCCCGGCGCGAACTCGGGCGGCGAGATCGCGCGCCTGCTCCGCGGTGGGGACGACGATCTCGTGCAGATGGATGCTCGCCTTGCGGCTGTAGCTCGCCTTGTTCCGCTCGTACTCCGCCCGCGCCTCGGCCTCGTTGACCGTCGACTTGGCCTCCAGCTCCCGGGTCAACACCTGGCGCCGCACGATCGACCGTTCGATGTTCCGCTTCAGGTCCTCGATCGACATGCCCTCGCGGCGCAGCTGCCGCTGCAGCTCCGCGTCGTCGGTGATGTTGTTCTCCTTCTTGATGCCGTCGACCACCTCCTGGACGTACTCCGCGCGCAGGCGGATCCCGAGCTCCGCGCCCCTCTGCAGGACCAGCATGTCGTCGATCGCCTCCTGCAAGAGGCGCGCGTTGTTCGCGCGCAAAAAGGTCTCGATCTCGGCGGGAGGGACACGGCCCTGCTGCACGGCGGCCAGCTGGCGCGCCTCGAACTCGGACAGGGTGACGACGTCCCCATTCACCCGCGCCACCACCCGCTCGACGATCTCGGCGGAGGCGGCGATGGCGAGGGCGACGGCGATGGCGACGCTAACGACCGGCAGCAGGAGCTTTGACGGCTTCATGATTCACCTTGGCCCGGGCCATGACGGTCCGGACGAACTCGCGGACGGCACGGTCCGCTTTCCCCCTCTTCAATGACGGCTCGACATGCGTCCGGCAGTCTTCCGGCGTGGCCGGCCGCGCCGGCAACCTCTCGTCGACCCGCAACACATGATGCCCGAGCGGCGTCGACACGATCTCGCTCGTCACGCCCGCCTCGAGATCAAAAGCGCCCTTCTCCAGCTGCGGGGGCAGCTCGCCCCGCGCGAACGTCCCCATGAGCCCTCCCGCGCCGGCCTCCGGGCCGCGGGATTGCGTTCGCGCGAGCGCCTCGAAGCTGCGCGGCTCGCGCAGCAGCCGGCGCCGGATGTCGCGGGCCTCGTTCGAGGTCGGCACGACGATCTGGCGCAACACGACCATCTCCGGCTTGTCGAACTCCGCGAGGTGCTCCCGGCAATGCTGCGCGACCTCCTCCGGGGTCACGGTGACGCGGGAGAGGACCTCGTCGGCAAGGAGCCTCTCCACCGCCGCCTGCTCTTCCGCGACCCCCGCGTTTTCAGGCGCCAAGCCACGCACCCTGGCCTCGAGGGCGAGCACGCGCTCCTCGAGGAAGGGCTCGAACAGCGCCGTCCTCACCTCTGGAGTCAGCGGGACCCCGCCCCGAGCTTCGATTGCCGCGAGATGCCGCTCGAACTCGCTGCGGCGGACCACGTGATCGCCCAGCTGCAGGACGACCGGATCGGGTCCGCCGCGCTCCGCCCGGCAGGCCGGAAACAGGGAGAGCAGCAGCAATGGCCACCGCAACTTCAAACCGAAGTTTGCAGCCTGCCAACCAGGCATTTTATCTGCTTCCTGCCAATTCCGTTACCTCGCCGGGTCCGCTGTTGCCACCCCGACCAGCCCCTCGAGCGCGGACAGGATCTCGTCCAGCACCGCGAGCGGACGCGAGGTGGCGACCACGGGAATCCGCAAGACCCCCTGGGGGGTGAGCGCCGCGCCATGGAACAGGCCTGGAATCCGGGCCAGGGTCTCGCCGCCCAGCGGAGTCCCCGTGCCCAGGCGCAGGTGGACGGCCGCCGAGCCCACGTCGGCCTGCAGGATCCCGAGCAGCTCGCTGCGAATGCGCAGCGCTCCGAATGCCACCAGGCCGTCGACCTCGGAGGGCAGCGCTCCGTAGCGGTCGCGGATCTCGGCGCGCAGCGCCTCGACCTCCGCCACCGTGTGCACCTGGCTCACGCGCTTGTAGAGAGACATGCGCTGGTGCACTTCGGGAACGTAGCTCTCCGGTATCCGCAGGTCCACCCGGAGGTTCAGCGTCGCGCGCGGACGCTCCTCCGGCTCCTGTCCCTTGAGCTCGAGGATCGTCTGCTCCAACAGCTTCACGTAGAGGTCGAGCCCGACGGCCTCGATGTGGCCGCTCTGCTCGCCGCCGAGGAGATTGCCGGCGCCACGCAGCTCGAGATCGAGGGCGGCGATGCGGAACCCGGCGCCCAGCTCGGAGAACTCGCGGATGGCGGCCAGCCGCTTGCGCGCCACTTCCGACAACACGGTGTCCGGGGGGACCATCAGGAAGGCGAACGCGCGGCGGTCCGAGCGGCCGATGCGCCCGCGCAGCTGGTAGAGCTGGGCGAGGCCGTAGCGGTCGGCGCGATTGATGATCATCGTGTTCGCGCGGGGGATGTCGAGGCCGTTCTCGATGATCGTGGTCGCCACCAGCACGTCCGCGCGTCCTTCCACGAAAGCGAGCATCGAACGCTCGAGCTCCGCTTCCGGCATCTGGCCGTGGGCCACTGCCACCCGGGCCTCCGGGACCAGCTTCTGCACCATGTTGGCGAGAGCGTAGATGGACTCCACGCGGTTGTGGACGATGTAGACCTGCCCTTCGCGGCCGAGCTCCTGGCGGACCGCGGTTGCGATCACGTCGGTCGAGAACTTCACGATCGCGGTCTGGATGGCCAGGCGGTCCTTGGGGGGCGTCTCGATCACCGACATGTCGCGGATCCCCGCCAGCCCCATCTGCAGGGTGCGCGGGATCGGCGTCGCCGACAACGTCAGGCAATCGACGCTGGAGCGGAGGTGCTTCAGCTTCTCCTTGGCGGCGACGCCGAAGCGCTGCTCCTCGTCGATGATGAGAAGCCCCAGGTCGCGGAAGGAAACATCCTTGGACAGGATGCGATGGGTGCCGATGAGGATGTCGACCTTCCCCGCCGCGGTGGCCGCGACCACCTCCTTCGTCTCCTTGGCGGTGCGGAAGCGCGACACCATCTCCACCGTCACCGGGAAGGGCGCGAAGCGCTTGCGGAACGTCTTCCAGTGCTGGAACGCGAGGATGGTGGTGGGGGCAAGTACGGCCACCTGCTTGCCGTCGAGCACCGCCCGCATCGCCGCGCGCATGGCGACTTCGGTCTTGCCGTAGCCGACGTCGCCGCAGACGAGGCGGTCCATCGGCGAATCGTCGGACATGTCCGCCATCACGTCGGCGATGGCCGCTTCCTGGTCCTTGGTCTCGTCGTACTCGAAGCTTTCCTCGAACTCGCGCTGCCACGGGCTCTCGCCGGTGAAGGCGTGGCCGGGGCGGGCCTTGCGCTCGGCGTAGAGCTTGAGCAGCTCCGCCGCCATGTCCCGCATCGCCTTCTTGACGCGCTTCTTCGTCTTCTCCCAGGTCCCGCTGCCGAGCTTGTCGACGATGGGCCGCGCGCCCTCCGCGCTCGCGTACTTCTGCACGCGGTCGAAGGTGTCGACGGGAACCTTCAGCTTGTCCCCGCCCTGATAGGAGAGAACCATGAACTCGCGACGCAGCCCGCCGACCTCGAGCGTCTGCAGCCCCTCGAAGCGGCCGATGCCGTGGTCCTGGTGGACGACGAGGTCGCCGATCTTCAAGTCCCGGAAGTCGGACAGGAAGCTGCGCGCGCGGCTGCCGCGCCCGCGGTGGAGATGGACCTCCTCGGGGTAGAGGTCGCCGTCGGCCAGCACGGTGAGCGCGTTGTCGGGCAGCTCGAAGCCGGCGCCGAGAACGCCGACGCGGATGTCGATCCCGGTTCCCGCACTCACGGCCAGGCCGTCCTCGCGCAGGACGTCGCGCAGCCGCTCCGCGCGGCCCGGCGTGCCCAGGAACAGGACCGTCGTACCCTTCTGGCGGGCGAGATCCGCCGACAACGCGCGGAGGTCGCCGGCGTACCGGCGCACGGGCCGGCTGGCGAGGTGGGTGCCGCGGAGGTCGAGGTCGACATCCCGCAAATGCAGCGACGGGCCGCGGGCGATCAGCGCGGCGAGGTCCTCCGCCGGCACCAGCGCCTCCGCCGGTTCGAGGGCGATGAGATCGGGGCGGCGCTGCCGCTCCTCGCGCGCGCGCTCGTGAAAAGCCTCCGCCTCCTCGGCGACGCGCTCGGGCTCGAGGACGACGGTCGTCCAGGCATCGAGGATCGTCCATGGCGCCACCGTGGCGGCGGGAACGAGCGGCAGCAGATCCGCGAGGTCGTCGACCACGAGCGCCCCCCGGTCGATCTTGTCCAGGAGAGCGGGGAGGTCGCGCTGCCCGGAGAATCGCTCCGGCAACGCGCGGCGCAGCGCGGTGAGCACGGACCGCGGCGCGAAGACGTCGGTCAGGGGCAGGATCTCCAGAGAGTCGAGGGTGCCCGTCGTACGCTGGGTCTCGGGGTCGAAGCTGCGCAGCGTCTCCACGGTGTCGCCGAGGAACTCGATGCGGATGGGCGCGTCACGATCGGGTGGAAAGACGTCGAGAATGCCGCCCCGCCGCGCCACCTGGCCGGCGGAGGAGACCGGGTCCTCGCGGCGGTATCCCCCCTCGTCGAGCACCTCGAGCAGGATCTCCGGCGTCATCTCATCGCCGGCGGCGATCGTGACCACGCGCGTCTCGAACAGCCGCGGCTGCAGCACCGGGCGCAGCAGTCCCGATGGGGACGAGACCCAGGCCCGCAGGGCCCCGCGCCGCGCCGCGTGCATCGCCGCCGCGCGACGGAGGGCCGCGTCGGCGTGCCGGGGCAAACCGCGGAAGGGCGCCGGCCCGGGGGCGGGGAAGGGGAGCACCGGGCCCGAGGCCCCGACTTCCGTCGCCAGCGTGCGCAGGTCGTCCGTCGTCTGCTCGACTTCGTTCTCGCGCGCGACGACGACGAGGAGCGGCCGGCCGGTGAGCAGCAGGGGCACGAGCAGCCGGGCCGCCCCGGTGAGGCCGTGCGCTTCGGCGACGGCTCCGGCGTCGAGGGTGGCGCGCAACGCCTCCAGGCGGGGATCGCCGGCCAGGGCGCCGAACCACGTGGTCGCGGTGGTGAGGATCGCGCTCACCGCTTTCGGATCCGTTCGACGATGGCGGTCGTGGAACGGCCGGGGACGACGTCCACGCGCACCACGCGGCCGCCCGCGGATTCGACCTCCGCGCGGCCGACGATCGCATCCAGCGCCCAGTCCGCGCCCTTCACCAGGACGTCCGGCAGCAGCGCGGCGATGATCTCGTGCGGCGTGTCCTCGTCATAGACGGCGACCCGCGTGACCGCCTCCAGGGCGCACAACACTTCGGCTCGTTCCTCGGCGGGGACAATCGGGCGGCCCGCGCCCTTGAGCCGTGCCACCGAGGCGTCGGAGTTCAGGCCCACGACGAGGACATCCCCTTCCGCCCGGGCTTTCTCGAGCAGGGAGACATGCCCGGGGTGAAGGAGGTCGAAGCAGCCGTTCGTGAACACGACGGCCCTGCCCGCGGCCTTCCAGCCGCGGCGCTCGTGCAGCAGTGCGTCCAGGTCCAGAATCACGCCTCTACGAGGATACCCGACGCCGCTTCAGGAGGCGGGGTCGTCGGGCGGCTCGCCCTCGTGCAGGTCGAGCTCGGGTCGCGGTGCGGCCGCTTGGAGCTCGACTCCGCCTGCGAACTCCCATCGGTGGGCGGGGCGGTACACGCCGACGTCCTTGATCCGGCTCTTCATGCGGAACGAATAGAGCCCGCGGTGGTAGTCGTACGGCGTGCCGTCGCGGCGGTGGACGGCGACGTCGAGCAGATACGTCCCCTCGACCAGGCGCAGGTCGTCGAGGTGGAGGAGCACCTCGCCTGTCCCCTCGGCGCGGGCGGGGACGAAATCCTCGAGATGGGTATTGGTGCCGTAGACCGAAGTTCCATCGGCAGTGAAGAGGCCGATCCCGAAGACGAAATCCTTGACCGGCGCCGCGGCGGTGACGGTGAGGGCGATGGTCAGCCGCTCGCCGGGCACGTACACGTGCCGCTCGTGGCCGCGGTCGTCCAGCAGCCGCACCGCGGCGATCTCGATCTCATGGCTGCCCCAGCGTCCCTTCTGGTAGCCGGTTGCGGGCTCGTCCGCGGCCGGTGTTTCGAGGGCGGCGGCTGCTTCGGGTTGTCCGTGCTCGCGAGCCAGCAGCGCCTCTTCGCCCCCGGCCACGTAGGTGAGGTAGGCGTCGACCACGCGCTTGGAATCGCCACGATCCGCGACCTTTGCGCTCCGCAGCCACAGGACGTCGTCGCACATCTTCTCGACCAGCCCCAGGCTGTGGCTCACCAGGACGATCGTCTTCCCGCGGCGGCGGAACTCACCGATCTTGTCGAGGCACTTCCGGGTGAAGGCCTCGTCGCCGACCGCGAGCACTTCGTCGATGAGCAGGACGTCGGGCTCGACGTGGATGGCGACGGAGAACCCCAGCCGCATGTACATGCCCGAGGAGTAGGTCTTCACCGGGGCGTCGATGAACCGCTCCAGCTCGGCAAAGGCGACGATCGCGTCGAAGCGCTCCGCCACCTCGCGGCGGGTGAGCCCGAGCATGATCCCGTTGATGGCGACGTTCTCGCGTCCGCTGATCTCCGGATGGAACCCCGCCCCGAGCTCGATCAGCGCGGAGATCCGCCCGTCGACGGCGATCGACCCGCGGGTGGGCCGGGTGATTCCGGCCATGAGCTTCAGCAGCGTCGACTTCCCGGAGCCGTTCTCGCCGATGACCCCGAAGGTCGCGCCCTTCGGCACCTCGAAGGAGACGCTGTCGAGAGCAGTGAACGTCTGGTCCGGCCTCAGGTCGGAGATGAGGCTGCGCGAGAGCAGCGCGCTCTTCAGGGTTCGGAACTGGTTCCGATGGAGGAACCGCCGGTAGATCTTGGTCAGATCGCGCGCGGTGACGGCGGCGGCGGTCACACTTCCTCGGCCAGGGTGTCGCGAAGCCGGTCGAACAGCCACGCGCCCGCTGCAAAGACGACGATGGAGGCCAGCGCCGCCAGTGCGAGACCGCGGTGATGGCGGAAGGTGCCGAAGAACAGCATCTCCTGATACGAGACCAGGACGTGCGCCATGGGGTTCCACCGCAGCACGCTGTGCATGCGCCCGCTCTCCGGCATCGCGTACAGCACGGGGGTCGCGAAGAACCAGATGTGCAGCAGGTGGGTGAGGATGCTCGAGATGTCCCGGAAGTGCACGGTGAGGGCGGAGACGAGCAGCGCGATGCCGATCGTGAACACGAGCTGCACCAGCATGGGGATCGGCAGCAGCAGCGCGGTGGCGGAGAGGTGTCCGTTCCAGAGCAGGAACAGGAGCAGGATGGGCAGGCCGAAGAGGAAGTGCACCATGTTGGCGGCGACGGTGACGACGGGCAGGACCTCGGCCGGGAAGAGGACCTTCTTGATGAGGTTGCCGCCCGCGATGAGGACGCCGGCCGATTCCGCTACCGAGGACTGGAACCACGTCCAGGGCAGGATGCCGCAGAAGAGGAACAGGAAGTACGGCTCGACGCTTTTCGCGCGCACCCCCGGCAGCATGTAGGTGAAGACGAGCCAGTAGGTGAGCAGCAGGAGGAGCGGGTTCACGAAGCTCCAGAAGAATCCGAGGATGCTGCCCCGGTAGCGCGCCTTGAGCTCCCGGCCCACCAGGCTGTGGATGAGCATGCGATACCGCAGGAGGGTCGCGAGCTGCGTGATCATCGCGGGGCCGGCCCGCCGCGCGAGGGCGTCGCGGTCAGGAGTTGCGTCGCGCCACGGACAGGCGCGTCACGGCACGGACGTAGGCCTGGTGCGCGTCGGCGTAGCCCGCCTCGTCCTTGATCGACTTCAGCTGCGCCGCGGCCCGGTCGCGCGCCGCTTCCGCACGGGCGGGGTCGATCTGCTCCGCCCGCTCTCCGACCTCGGCCATGATGCTCACCCGGTCCGGCAGCACTTCGCAGAACCCCCAGAAGCAGCTGAGGCGATGGCGCTGGCCGCCAACGCCGTACTCGATCTCTCCTGCGCCGAGGGTGGTGAGGAACGGGGTATGGCCGGGGAGAACGCCGAAGTAGCCGAGCTCGCCCGGCGCCACCACGTCGTCCACTTCCTCGCGCAGCAGCAGCCCCTCCGGGGTGACGACTTCGAGGGTCAGCTTCGTCGGGAGTCCTGCCTCCGCCACCGCTCCTCCTACTTCTCGAACTTCTTGGCCGCCTCGATGACTTCTTCGATGACGCCGACCATGTAGAAGGCCTGCTCCGGGAGATGGTCGAGCTCGCCGTCCACGATCATCTTGAAGCTGCGGATGTTGTCGGCGAGGGAGACGTACTTGCCCGGGATACCGGTGAACTGCTCGGCGACGTGGAAGGGCTGGGACAGGAAGCGCTGGATCTTGCGCGCGCGCGCCACCGCGATCTTGTCGTCCTCGGACAGCTCGTCGATGCCGAGGATGGCGATGATGTCCTGCAGCTCCTTGTACTTCTGCAGGATCTGCTTCACCGCGCGGGCGACGTCGTAGTGCTCCTGCCCGATGACGCGGGGGTCGAGGATGCGCGACGACGAGGCCAGGGGGTCCACCGCGGGATAGATCCCGAGCTCGGCGATCTGCCGCGACAGGTTCGTGGTCGCGTCGAGGTGGGCGAAGGTGGTGGCGGGCGCGGGGTCGGTGTAGTCGTCGGCGGGAACGTAGATGGCCTGGATCGACGTGACCGAGCCCGTCTTGGTGGAGGTGATGCGCTCCTGCAGCTCGCCCATCTCCGTCTGCAGCGTGGGCTGGTAGCCGACCGCGGAGGGCATGCGGCCGAGGAGCGCCGACACCTCGGACCCGGCCTGGGTGAAGCGGAAGATGTTGTCGATGAAGAGCAGGACGTCCTTGCCTTCGTCGTCGCGGAAGTACTCGGCCACGGTGAGGCCGGTCAAGGCGACGCGCAGGCGCGCCCCGGGCGGCTCCGTCATCTGGCCGTAGATGAGGGCGGCCTTGCTGGCGGGCAGATCCTTCATGTTGATGACGCCCGACTCCTGGAACTCGAGCCAGAGGTCGTTGCCCTCGCGGGTGCGCTCTCCCACCCCCGCGAACACCGACACCCCGCCGTGCTCCTTGGCGAGGTTGTTGATGAGCTCCTGGATGATGACGGTCTTGCCCACGCCGGCGCCGCCGAACAGCCCGATCTTCCCCCCCGTCACGTAGGGCTCGATGAGGTCGATGACCTTGATCCCGGTCTCGAACATCTTGAGCTCGGTCGACTGCTCCTCGAAGGACGGCGCCGAGCGGTGGATCGGGTTGCGCTTGGTGGCCGTGATCGGCCCCATCTCGTCCACGGGATCGCCGATCACGTTCATGACGCGGCCCAGCGTCCCCGCGCCGACGGGCACGGTGATGGGCTGCCCGGTGTCGATGGCCTTCATGCCCCGCACCATGCCGTCGGTGGGCAGCATGCTCACGCAGCGCACGCGGTTCTCGCCGAGGTGCTGCTCGACCTCGGTCACCACGTCGATGGGCACCCCGCCGCCCTTGCCGTCGTCCTGGATGCGCACCGCGTTGTAGATCGCGGGCACCTTGTCGGCGTCGAACTCGACGTCGACGACGGGGCCGATGATCTGCACGACGCGTCCGATGTTCTCTGTGGCCATATCCTCTTCCTGGGCTACCGTTTCGTGGCTACCGTGCGCCGGCACTGGCGCCGGACACGACCTCGATGATCTCCTTGGTGATGGCGGCCTGCCGCACCTTGTTCATGTACAGGGTGAGGCGCGAGATCATGTCGCCCGCGTTGCGCGAAGCGGAATCCATGGCCGCCATGCGCGCGCCGTGCTCGGCGGCCTGCGATTCGAGCAGCGCCCGCCACACCTGCACCTCGACGTGCCGCGGCAGGATGCGCTCGTAGATCTCTCCCGGACCCGGCTCGTAGATGTAATCGAAGGCCGGCTCCGTCTCCTTGGCGTTGTCGTCCGCCACCGGACGGGGGATGGGCAGCAGCCGCTCCACCGTGATCTGCTGCGCGATGACGCTCTTGAACTCGTTGTACAGGAGGTAGATCTCGTCGACCTCGTCGGCGGTGAAGAGGCGGATGAGGTCCTTGGCGATCTCCTGCGCCACCGGGTACTTGAGCGACTGGAACAGGCCCACGTGCTCGGTGCGGATCCGGTACTGGCGGCGTCGGAAGAAATCGCGCCCGCGGCGTCCGATCACGTCCACGGAGAGGTCGCTTCCCGCGCGCTGCTCGAGGAACTGCATCGCGGCGCGGATGAGGTTGGCGTTGAAGCCGCCGGCCAGCCCCTTGTCCGCGGTGACGACAACGACGAGGATGCGATTCCCCGTGCGCTCGGCGAGCAGCGGGTGCGATTCCGGCTTCGCGCGCGCGGCCATGCTGGAGAGGACCTCGAGCATCCGCCGCGCGAAGGGCCGCGCCGCGAACATCGCCTCCTGGGCGCGCCGCAGCTTCGCCGCCGACACCATCTTCATCGCCTTGGTGATCTGCTGCGTGCTCTTGACGGACTTGATCCGCCGGCGGATGTCGACGATGGCGGGCATTAGATGCGTCCTCGCTCCGGCCGATGCGTCATTTCAACGGCTCGGGCGCATGAGATGCGCCGTCGCCGACAGCGGAAAGCCTCCGCTGCGGAAAACGACATCGCCTTGGTGATCTGCTGCGTGCTCTTGACGGACTTGATCCGCCGGCGAATGTCGACGATGGCGGGCATGGGATCAGTGCCCCGAAGCGGCCTTCTGCTGAGCGGCGGGCGCCGGCTCGGGGGCGTCCTTCCTGGCCGCCGGGGCGGCTTCCGCGGCCGCGGGCGGGAAGACTTCCCCGAACTCCTTCAACACCGCCTTCATCGTCTCGGTGAGCTCGCCCTTCAGGTCCTTCTTTTCCGCGACGTCCTTCAGCACCTGCGGGTGGCGCGTCTCCAGGAAGGTGTAGAGCTCTTCCTCGTAGCGCCGCGCCTCCGTCACCGGGAAGGCGTCCAGGTAGCCGTTGGTGGCCGCAAAGAGGATCGCGATCTGCTTCTCCACCGGGAGGGGCGAGAACTGCTTCTGCTTCAGGATCTCGACCAGGCGCTGGCCGCGGGCGAGCATCGACTGCGTGGCCTTGTCGAGGTCGGAGGCGAACATGGCGAACGCGGCGAGGTCGCGATACTGCGCGAGGTCGAGGCGCAGGCGGCCGGCCACGCCCTTCATGGCCTTGACCTGCGCCGCGCCGCCGACCCGGCTCACCGAGTTGCCCACGTTTATGGCGGGCCGGATCCCGGAGTTGAAGAGGTCGCTCTCCAGGAAGATCTGGCCGTCGGTGATGGAGATGACGTTGGTCGGGATGTAGGCCGAGATGTCCCCGGCCTGGGTCTCGATGATGGGCAGCGCGGTGAGGCTGCCACCGCCCTTCTTGTCGTTCAGCTTGGAGGCGCGCTCGAGCAGGCGGCTGTGCAGGTAGAAGACGTCGCCGGGGTAGGCCTCGCGTCCGGGCGGGCGGCGCAGGAGCAGCGAGATCTCGCGATAGGACGCCGCGTGCTTGGAGAGGTCGTCGTAGACACAGAGGGCGTGTTTGCCCTTGTCGCGGAAGTACTCCCCGATGGCGCACCCGGCGTAGGGCGCTATGTAGAGGAAGGGGGCGGGCTCGCTGGCGGTGGCGGAGACCACGATGGTGTGGTCCATGGCCCCGAAGTCCTCGAGGGTCTTCACCACCTGGGCCACCGTCGAGCGCTTCTGGCCGATGGCGACGTAGATGCAGACGACGTTCTTCCCCTTCTGGTTGATGATCGCGTCGAGGGCGACCGCGGTCTTGCCCGTCTGGCGGTCCCCGATGATGAGCTCGCGCTGGCCGCGGCCGATGGGCACCATGCCGTCGATGGCCTTGATCCCGGTCTGCAGCGGCTCGCGCACGGGCTGGCGGTCGACCACGCCGGGGGCGATGGTCTCCACGGGGTTGAAGTCGCTGGTGGCGATGGCGCCCTTGCCGTCGATGGGCTGACCGAGCGCGTTGACCACCCGCCCGATCATGGCGTCGCCCACGGGCACGGACATGATGCGGCCGGTGCGCTTGACCTCGTCACCTTCCTTGATCTCCGCGTGCTCGCCCATGAGCACGACGCCAACCGAGTCCTCCTCGAGGTTCAGCGCGATGGCCATGACGCCATGGGGCAGCTCCAGCAGCTCGCCCGCCATGCAGCGCTCGAGCCCGTGGATGCGCGCGATTCCGTCCCCGACCGTGAGCACGGTCCCCGTCTCGGAGACGTCGACCCCCGCGGCGAACCCCCCGAGCTGCTCGCGGATGATCTTGGTGATCTCTTCGGCCCGGATGTCCATTCGCGTCTCCCTAGGATGTGATCAGGACTGTTGCCGCGACGCCGCGGGCGCGCCGTCGGTCCCGGAAAGCGTTCGCCGGAGCGCGATGAGGCGCGCCTTCACCGACCCGTCGTAGGTGCGCCCCTCCATCTTCACGAGCATGCCGCCCAGCAGCCGCGGGTCGACGCGGGCCTGGAGATCGACCTCTCGTCCGGTCGCGGTGCCCAGCGCCTGGGCTACCGCGCGCATCTGCGCCTCGTCGAGCGGCGTGGCGCTCACCGCTTCGGCGGCCACCACCCCCTGCTGCGCGTTCCACAGCTTCGTGTAGGCGGCGGCGACCATCGGAAGCAGCTCGAGCCGATCGCGCTCGCCCATGATCGTGAGCAGGCGGGTGAGCAGCTCGGACGTCTTTGCCTGGCCCGCCACCGCGGCCACCAGCTTGCGCTTGCGCTCGACCGACACCGCGGGGTTGGCGAGAAGGCCCTTCAACGCGTCGTGTCCGGCGATCACCGAGACCATGGACGCGAGCTCGGCGCGCAGCGCTTCGGCCTGGCCCTTCTCGGTGGCGACGTCGAGGAGCGCGCGCGCGTAGCGGCGGGCCGTTCCCGGGGCGCCCCTGGTCAAACGGTCCTTCCGAGGGTCGGCGCGGGCTTCAACTGGCGGTCGGGCAAGTGGTGTTCGTCCTTTTGTTGATCCCGCCGGTGAAGCGGAAGCCGTGGTCGAAAATCGCCGCAGGTTAGCATGGGATTACGGGCGGCGGCAAGGCTCAGACGACCACGATCGCGTGCTCCCCGGCGGCGCGTGCGACTCCGATCGCGCGCGCGTGGGGAAGCTCGGAGAGGACGGCGTCCGTGTTCGCCTCGGGCACGAGGAGGAGCAGCCCGCCGGAGGTCTGCGGGTCGTAGAGTAAAGCCTCGCGCGGCGTGCCGGCGGCAGCCGCGGAGGCGCCGATCCGCACGAGGGGGCCGAACTGTCGGCGGTTGGCCTTCAGGCCGGCGGGCTGGAAGTCCGGGGCGAGATCGAGGGCGGAGGGCAGTAGCGGAAGCGACTCCGCGCGGATCTCGAGGCTGATCCGGCTCTCGCGCGCGATGCCGGCGGCGTGGCCGACGAGCCCGAACCCCGTGATGTCGGTGGCGGCGCGGACGCGATTGCGCGCCGCGATCACCGAGGGGATGCGGTTCAAATGCGCCATGGATTGCGTGGCGGCGGCGGTGGCCGCCGCGGGAGCGCGCCCCGCCTTCAAGGCCGTGGCCAGGATCCCGGTGCCGAGCGGCTTGGTCAGCACGAGGACGTCACCGGCACGGCCCGCGGCGTTGGTCATCATCGTGTCGACGTCGACGAGGCCGGTGATCGCGTATCCGAACTTGATCTCGGGATCGCGGACGGTGTGCCCGCCGAGCAGCGCGCAGCCGGCCTCCACGAGCTTGCGCTGTCCGCCGCGGAAGATCGCGGCTCCCCATTCGAAGGGGAAGTCCTTTTCGGGGAAGCAGGCGATGGAGAGCGCGGTCAGCGGCCGGCCGCCCATGGCGTAGACGTCGGAGAGCGCGTTGGCGGCGGCGATGGCGCCAAAGGCCTCCGGGTCGTCGACGACGGGCGTGAAGAAGTCGACCGTCTGCACGAGGGTGGTGCGCTCGTCGACGCGGAACACGCCGGCGTCGTCGCCGGTGCGATGGTCGACGAGGACGCGCGGATCGTCATTGGGGGCGAGGGCGCCCAGGACCTGGGCGAGTTCGGCGGGGCCGAGCTTGCTCGCTCAACCGGCGCAGGAGACCCGCTCCGTCAGGCGCAGGATGCGGGCCCGCTGGTCTTCCATACTACGTACTATGCCAGCCGGGGACGGCTTCCGGCAGCGGCGGCAACGGCAGCCGCGTCCTTGTCGCGCTTGTCGGCCATGTCGCACTGGCCCTGGAAGAACGCGCCTTCCTCGATGAGCAGCTTTGGCGACACGAGCGTCGCCTGCACGCGGGAGCCGGCGAGCAGCTCGATGCGCTGGCGGCCATGGACCCGCCCGGTGACGGTGCCGCGGATCGAGACCACGTCGCACTCGATGTCGGCGTCCACGCGCCCGGACTCCCCCACGATGAGCGTGTTGTCGGAGACGATCTTGCCCTTCAGGCTGCCGTCGATGCGGAATGTGTCCTTGAAACGGAGCTCGCCCTCGAACTCGGTGCCCTGGTCCATGAACCCGTTCAGCTCTTCGGCGGAGAGTCCCTTGATCTTCAGCATCCCCTCGTCAGGCGCGGTTCCGGCGGTTCACGGCGCTGCGGCGAGGTTAGCACGGCCGGACGGCGGTGCCGTCAGCCACGGCTCCGGCCGGGGCGGACGAGCGTCTCGTAGATGCGGCTCAACTCCGCCTCGCTCGCGAACCGGACGCGGATCTGGCCGCCTTTGCCGCGGCGGACGATCTCGACCCTCGTCCCCAGCGCGGCGCGGAGCCTCTCCTCGGCCGCCCGCGTGTTGGGCTCGGAGCGCTTCTTGCTCGCGGAGCGCGGCGCGCGCTGGAGCGCAACGCGACGCTCGACCTCGCGCACCGACCATCCCTGCCGGGCCGCCGCTCGGCCCATGGAAACCTGATCCTCTGCCTTCTCCAGCGCGAGCAGCGCGCGGCCGTGGCCGCCGTCGAGCGCACCCGAGGCCAGGAAATCGCGGACCTCGCGCGGCAGCCGGAGCAGGCGCACGGCGTTGGCCACCGTCGAGCGGTCGCGGCCGACCTTCCGCGCCACCTCGTCCTGGGTGAGCTTCAGCTCCTCCTGCAGACGCTGGAAGGCCACCGCCTCCTCGAGAGGCGACAACTCCTCGCGCTGGATGTTCTCCACCAGCGCGAGCTCGAGCAGCCGGTCGTCCGGCACGTCCCGTATCGTGACCGGCACCGTCGCGAGGCCGAGCTTCTGGGCGGCGCGCCAGCGCCGCTCCCCCGCGATGATCTGGAAACGACTGCCCGCCCGCCGGACGAGGATGGGCTGAACCATCCCGCTCTCCTGGATGGACGCGGCCAGCTCGGCAAGCCGGGCGGGGTCGATGACGGTGCGGGGCTGGAGGGGGTTCGGCTCGAGGCGGTCGGACGCGACCTCGACCGCGGAATCCCCCGCCCCCGGCGATCCGTCAGGATCGGGCAGGAGAGCGGAAAGCCCCTTGCCCAGCGCCTTTCTTTTCATGGGCCATCATTTCCTTGGCAAGGTCCAGGTAGGCCTCGGCCCCCTTGGATCGTATGTCATAGAGTATAATAGGTTTACCGAAGCTGGGGGCTTCGCCGAGGCGAATGCTTCTCGGGATCGTTACCCGAAACACCTTGTCCTTGAAGTGCTCGCGGATCTCGCTCATCACCTGCTGGGTGAGGTTGGTCCGCTCGTCGACCATGGTGAGCAGGACGCCCTCGATTTCCAGCTTGCGGTTGAGGGCGCGCTGAACCCGGCGCATCGTGTTCATGAGCTCGCTGATGCCTTCGAGGGCGAAGTACTCGCACTGCAGCGGGACGAGCACCGTGTCGGCCGCCGCGAGCGCGTTGACGGTGAGCAGCCCCAGGCTCGGGGGACAGTCCACCAGGACGTAGTCATACCGATCGGCGATGCCCGCCAGCGCCTCCTTGAGCCGGTATTCCCGGGCCAGGAGAGGGACCAACTCCACTTCGGCGCCGGTCAGGTTGCGGTCGGCGGGAGCAAGGGTGAGGTGTTCGAGGTCCGTGGGAACGAGGATCTCCTCCATCGGCTGCTGGTCGATCAGCACCTCGTAGAGCCCCGGCCGGGGGCCGGTGGCCTTGCGACCGAGCCCGGAAGTGAGGTTTCCCTGAGGGTCGGCGTCGACGGCCAGTACCCTGCGCTCCGCGGCCGCCAAGCTGGCGGCGAGGTTTATGGTCGTGGTTGTCTTGCCCACGCCTCCCTTCTGGTTGGCGACGGCGATGATGCGGCCCATGAAGAACGGGCAGGATACCAAGTATCGCGCGCCGATGCAGCGGACGAAAGGTCTCCAACGAATGGACTTTCGCCGCTGATCGGCGTTGGGACGGGGTTTGTTTTTCAGCTACGGGAAGAGTCCGCCGCCCTTGTTTCACGTGGAACACAGGACACAGAGGCGGGAGATGGCCCCGAACCTGCCGATGGTCCGCGCGGCAACGCGGCCCCGGCGGCAGCAGTAGCGACGCTGCGGCCCGTTTCACGTGAAACGTCACCGTCGACGGTAGATCTGGCCTCCCGGGAACGAAGCTTCCAGGATCAGGTCGGAGTGCGGAATCGGGGCGACACCCCATACGATCACGCGACCCCCCGGCTCGGCCAGGGCCGCCAGGTCCTGTGGAGGAACGGCCAGTGCGCGGACGGTCACCGTCCGCGCCGGGGGTCCGTCGTATTCGTCGTGGCGCTGCCGCCGGACATCGACGGAGACGTCCATCACGCGGGCCGCTTCACGGAGGAAAGCCCATCGCCGCATGCGCGGCTCCAGGAGCGTGGCCTGGATGTCCGGGCGGAGAGCAGCGAGGACGAGCCCCGGTGAACCGTTCCCGGAGCCGATGTCGATCAGGGTTCCGGGCGCGAGCCCGCCGGCCAGGGGGGCGACGGGGCGCACCAGCAGGTCGTAGCGGGCGGCGGGGGTTCGTGCCGCAGTGAGGTTGGTGCGGTTGTTCCACGCCGCGAGCAGGTCGAGGTAACGCGACAACCGGGCCGCAGCAGCGGGATCGCCGAGGGCGGCGGTCAGACCCTCGTGGCCGCCCGCCGCCGCCACCCTATTGACCGGGCTCGCCCGCCGCATCCCTCGGGGCCACCGTCACCCGCCGATCGCCACCCTCCCCCACGCTGAAGGTCCGTACCGCGGGGTGATCGGTGAGCGTGGCGTGCACCACCCGACGCTCGTACGAGTTCAGCGAGCGCATCTTCCGGGGCACTCCATCCTTGGCGACGGTTGCGGCGAGGGCCAGCGCTTCCTCGCGAAGCCCCCGGTCGCGGTCCGCGCGGTATCCCTCGCAGTCGACGATCAGGCGGCGAGGCTCGACGGCGCGCCGATACATCAACTGGATGAGGTACTCGAGTGATTCCAGCACGTCCCCGTCGTCGGCGAGCAGCAAATCCTTGCCCTTCCCTTCGAGGCGGACGACCACGGCGTCGTCGGTCGTGGTCACCTCGCCCGACAGGTCGGTATCCGCCGCCCGCGCCAGCTCACGCACCAGCTCGCGGATCTCCGCCGCGACTTCGGCCAGGCCCATCGGGGCCGCGCCGACGGCCGTTGCCGGTTGCGTTGGGGGCATCGCGGACGCCGCTGGCCGCGGCGAGGGACTGTTCGCGCTCAGCAGCACTGCGATTCGTGCCGGACGGGCGGTGAGGCCGCGAGCGGCCACCGTTCCCGCGTCCAGGACGACGTGCCGCAGTCCCTCGACGGGGATCCCCAGGGCCCGCGACGCCGCGGACACCGCCTCCTCCACCGTCGCTCCCTCGAAAACCTGATCCTTCATGACCGCCTCGCTCTCGCCGGCTGAACCCGGCGCTCATCCTGGGAGCGCAACATGCGCAGGGTGAGTCCCTGCTGCACGATCGCGCACAAGTTCGAAACCAGCCAATAGAGATTCAACCCCCCGGGGGCGGCGAAGAACATCACCCCGAGGACGAGCGGCATGATCATCATCATGCGAGCCTGCGCGGGGTCCATCGCGGTCGGCGTCATCTTCTGCATCACGAACATGGAGACCGCCATCAGGACGGGAGTGATGAACAGGGGATCCTTCTGGCTCAGGTCGGGAATCCAGAGGAAGGAGGCCCCCCGCAGCTCGATGGCCACCGTGAGCACCCGGTAGAACGCGATCAGGAACGGCATGGTCAGGAGGATCGGCAGGCATCCGACTGCCATCTGCGTCCCCATGTTCATGCCGTGGCGGGCGTAGAGCTCCCCGATCTCCTTCTGCATCTCCGCGCGGCGAGGATCGAGGGCGGGAACCTTGCGGTATCGCTCCTGGATGACCCGCATCTCGGGGGACAGCTTCGCCATCTTCACGCCGTTGGCGATGCTGTAGTGGCGGAAGGGGGCCATCACCAGGTTGATGAGGACGGTGAGGACGACGATCGCCCAGCCATAGTTGCCGACCAGCCGATACGCCCACTTGAGCAGGCCGATGAGGGGAACCACGATGGGGCCGATCCAGGTCCCGACCGGGACCACTTCCACAAGGCCATGTCCGACCCGGGAGAGACGGGCGTGATCCTTCGGGCCAACGTACAGCAGCGCCGCATCGGCGTCCCCCGACAGGGTCACCGACGCCACGGGAGCGACTCCGTCGCCTTCGCCGCCGGGCACCTTGACGGCCCGGAACTCGACCCGCGAGGGCGACCCGTGTGGCACGAATAAAGCAGTGAAATGCGTGCTTTCCACGCCCGCCCAGCGTGCCGTCTCGACGGTTCGCCCCGATCCGATCTCGTTCGCGGGCACCCGCTCCACGCCCTCCGTCGACTCATAGACGGCCTGCGGCGGCTGATATCCCTGGACGTCCATCTCTTCCGCCGTGGGCGTGCCGAGCCCCGGCCCCCAGACGATGCGCACCGGGACGGTCGCACCCGCGCGCCGGACGGAGGCCTTGATCTCGACCAGTCCCGTTCCCGCACGCACGAGGAACGTCTTGCTCGCCTCGAGACCTTCCTCCGCGAAGTCGAACCGCAGTGAGGCATCGCCACCTTCCGGTGCCACGACCCGCTCCGACGATGGACGGAACAAAGCGCCGTTCAATCGGGCGTCCAGACCCGGATCGCCGGTCTCCAGGTCCAGCGGCCGCGGGGCGTCGGGAACCATCCTCACCATCTCTTCGGGCCGTCCACGGCGATCTTTGAACTCGGGTAGCTGCCAGGAAAGGAGCCGTGCTCCCTTGTTGGTGAACACGAGGGCCAGCCCCGGTGCGTCCATCTCCACCCGGCGCTCCTTGTCGTCCGCGACGCGGGCGACCACCGGAACGGCCGGTGAGGGAACGGGGGCGGGCGACCCCCGCGTGCCAGCGGGGGCGGGGGCGGCGGCGCCGATGGTGGCGGGGACGGAAGGGCTCATGTCCACCGCGGGGGCCGGCGACAGGACGGGCGATGCCGACGCGCCGGCCGCGGGTCGCGATGGTGGCGGCGGAAACAGGAGCTGGTACGCCGTCAGGACGAGCAGCGACAGAGCAACGGCGAGGATCAGGCGGCGTTCTTCCATTTCGCTTTCGTGTTCCTAAGGGACGGGGTCGATGCCCCCGCGATGGAACGGCTGGCACCGCATCAGGCGGCCGGCGGTGAGGCGAAGGCCGCGCCACGCGCCATGACGGCGGAGAGCGGCCTCCGCGTAATGGCTGCAGGATGGCTCGAAGCGGCAGAAACCGCCGATGAAGGGGGAAAGGACCAGCCGGTAGGCACTAACGCCCAGCAGCAGGAGCCGGGCCGCGATGCCGGGCCGCCCGGCGGGCGGCGAGTCGGCGCACCCGGTCTCGGTATTCACGCTCCACCTCGGCCTGCGTATGTTTCAGGATCTCCGCCTTCGGGATGAGCACGACGTCGGCCCCCGGGACCTTGTGGCGGCGAAAACTCTCCCGCAGCAGCCGCTTGGCCCGATTGCGCGCCACCGCGCCGCCGATGCGCCGGGACGCGGCAAGGCCGAGCCGTCCATGCCCCTGCGTGTTGTCGATCGCGACCAGCGCAAACAGCGGGCCGTCGAGGCGAACGCCTTTGCGCAGGACGCGCTGGAATTGCGCCCCGGTGCGCAGCCGCTCCGACGGACGGAAGCGGGGGCGCGGCCGATCGCCGGGGGTTATGCCCCGATCCGCTTGCGGCCCTTCTGACGGCGCCGCTTCAGCACGAGGCGGCCGCCCTTGGTCCGCATCCGGACCAGGAACCCGTGGGTCCGCTTCCGTTTGCGGTTGTTCGGTTGGAACGTGCGCTTCATGTTGTCTCCGGGCCGGCTGGTGAGCGACCCCCAACGGGATGCCTCTACCGGACAAAAGAGTGAGTGTAGCGGCGCGTGGCCGGAGGTGTCAATCGACCCCTGCTCCAGCCTCGTCGTGCCTTGTCTGGACGAGGCGCGGTGTGATAGCTTAGACCGGTTCCGGCGACGCAGCCCGCCGGCCTCCCACGGGCGCAAAAGTCCCGCTTTTCCACAGGTGTTGAAATCTCTGTGCATAACGGCGTTTCTCGGTGGGGATTTGCGGTTGGCTTCGCGCCGGTCGCTGTAAGTGCTTCTCGATGAAGTGGTTATAGGTTTGGTATTTCGCCCGGTCACGACTTTTCACCTGATTTCGGCGTGTTTTCCATGTCCGCGATGAGCCTGTGGGACGAAATCCTGGCCCGCGTCGAGGCCAAGGTGAACCGGCACAGTTTCGCAACCTGGTTCCGCCCGACGACCGCCGTTTCCCTGCAAGGAGAGACCCTCACCGTTCGGGTACCGAATCCCCAGTTCAAGGAGTGGCTGGCGAAGAACTACCAGCCCGTGATCGACGAAGCGCTGCTCGAGCTCGGCCGGGGCGACGTGCGGGTGGCGTTCGAGTCGGAGGCCGAGGCCGCTCCCTCCCTCGAAGCCGCCGCCGCCGAGCGCGACGTGAGCGCGCTGGCCTCCCTCAATCCGAAGTACACCTTCGAGAGCTTCGTCGTCGGGTCGTCCAACCAGTTCGCCCACGCGGCTTCGCGGGCGGTGGCGGAGATCCCCAGCAAGTCGTACAACCCGCTCTTCCTGTATGGCGGGGTGGGACTGGGCAAGACCCACCTCATGCACGCCATCGGGCATTACATCCAGGCGCGCAACCGCCACCTGAACCTGGCCTACATGTCGTCGGACCGCTTCATCAACGAGATGATCAACGCCATCCGCTTCGACCGGCTGCCGGCGTTCCGCCAGAAATACCGGGCCATCGACGTGCTGCTCGTCGACGACATCCAGTTCATCGCCGGCAAGGACCGTACGCAGGAGGAGTTCTTCCACATCTTCAACGCCCTCCACGACGCGCAGAAGCAAATCGTCATATCCAGCGACTGCCCGCCGCGCCAGATCCCCACCCTCGAGGAGCGCCTGCACAGCCGCTTCGAGTGGGGTCTGATTGCCGACATCCAGCCCCCGGACATCGAGACCAAGGTCGCGATCCTGCGCAAGAAGGCGGAGGCGGAGCGGGTCGTCCTGCCCGAGAACGTCGCCCTCTTCATCGCCAGCAAGGTGCGCACGAACATCCGCGAGCTCGAAGGCAGCCTCATCCGCCTCATCGCGTATGCCAGCCTCACCGGCCGCGACTTCGACCTGGCGCTGGCTCACGAGGTGCTCCGCGACCTCCTGCACACGGAGGAGAAGCCGATCACGATCGAGATGATCCAGAAGTTCGTGGCCGACCACTACAACGTGAAGCTCACCGAGATGAAGGCGCGCAACAACGCGAAGTCGGTGGCGGTGCCGCGCCAGATCGCGATGTACCTCACCAAGACCTTGACCGACGCTTCCCTGCCCGAGATCGGCAAGGGCTTCGGCGGCAAGCACCATTCCACGGTGATCCATTCCGTGCGCAAGATCGACGGCTTGCGCAAGAAGGATCCGGAGTTCGACCGGCTGATCAACAGCTTCGTGCAAGCGTTTCGATGAGGTTGCCCCGCTTTTCCACCGCCGGTGCACAAACGGAGGGGCCGAACGCCACGGGTTCGCGCGAGCCGAGGCTCCATGCACAGGGCACCGCCGCGGCAGTCGATCCGTGCACATCTCCGTACACAGGCCAAGTCGCTGGAGCCCCGCTCCTTGCCGGGGGATCCGCAGTTCGGGCAACGTCTCTTTCCGTCAATGAAAGAGAAGCTTCTGGTGTCGTTTGGAGGAGGAGGTAGCAACCGTCCATGGAGATCACCGTCCGCAAGAGCGACCTGGTGAAGGAGCTGCAGCTCGTGCAGGGAATTGTCGAGCGGAAGAACTCGATCCCGATCCTGTCCAACGTGCTCGCCGAGGCGAAGGGCGGCGAAGTGCGGATCGCCGCCACCGACCTCGATGTCTCCCTGCGCTGCGGGTGCGCGGCGGAGGTGAAGACCGAGGGCTCGATCACCCTCGGGGCCAAGAAGCTGTACGAGATCGTCCGCTCCTTGCCCGAGAGCGAGGTGCGTATCAAGGTGCTGCCGGACTCCTGGGCCACCATCGAGTGCGAGCGGGTGAGCTTCAAGATGGCCGGCCTGCCGCGCGAGGACTTTCCCACCCTCCCCGAGGGCAAGGCCAGCAAGGGGGTCGAGATCCCCGCCGAGGTGCTGCGGGACCTCATCTCCCGCACCGCCTTTGCCATCACCGCCGAGGACGCGCGGTACTACCTGGCGGGCGCGTTGCTTCTCCTCGACAAGGACGGCGCCTCGATGGTGGCCACCGACGGGCATCGCCTGTCGTACGCCCAGCGGAAATCGCCGCTCAAGCTGACCGAGCCCATCCGCGTGCTCGTGCCGCGAAAGGCCATCCAGGAGCTGGCCCGGCTGCTCGAGACCGAGGACAGCGCGACCTTCCAGCAGGTCGACAACCACCTCGTGTTCGGGGTCGGCGCGCGCACGCTCTCCTCCAAGATGATCGAGGGGCAGTTCCCCGCCTTCGAGAAAGTGATTGCCCTGACCGGCGACAAGAAGGTCGAGCTGCAGAAGGACGGCCTCGCCACCGCCATCCGCCGCGTGAGCCTGCTTTCGTCGGAGCGCAGCCGCGCCGTACGGCTCACCCTCGGAGACGGCCGGCTGGACCTGAGCGCCTCGTCACCCGATCTCGGGGAGGCCAGGGAGTCGCTGTCCGCGGACTACAAGGGGGCGAGTGTCGAGATCGGGTTCAACGCCCAGTACCTGCTCGATTTCCTCGCCGCGGCGGGCACGGAGGCCATCTCCCTCGAGCTGAAGGACCACGAGAGCCAGGGGCTTTTCCGGCCCGGGGACGGCGGCAACACCGATTACCGCTACATCGTCATGCCGATGCGGCTCTGAAGCCGACGCGCGCGGGGTGTGGGTGGAGTCGATGGAGATCGCGGACGTGAGGAACCTGCGGGACGTGCGGCTGGCGCTCGCTCCGGGGCTGAACGTCTTCATGGGCCGGAACGCCCAGGGCAAGACGACGGTGCTGGAGGCGGTAGCTCTGCTGGCCCGCGGCCGGTCCTTCCGGACCGATGACGTCACGACGGTCGTCCGTCGTGGGGCGCCCGGATTGACCGCGCGCGGGGTGAGCCGCAGCCCGGAGCGGGGAACGGAGCTCGAGGTGCAGGTAGGCCCCGCGGGCCGGCGCCTGCGCGTGGATGGGCGGGAAGTCTCTTCGCGGTCCTACCAGGGCCGACTGGAGGTGTCGGTGTACTCCACCGATCGCCTGAAGGTCGTGCGCGGAACGATGCGCGACCGCCGGCAGTACGTCGACCGCCAGGCGGCCGCCCTGTGGCCCGCATATCGCCAGGCGCTCCGGGAATACGACCGCGTCGTCCTCCAGCGGAACGCCACGCTGCAGCGCCGCGGCGGGGATCTCTCCGCCTGGGACGAGCGGCTGTGCTCCGTCGGCGCCCGGCTGCGGCATCGCCGCGCGTGCTACGTCGAGCGGCTTCAGGAAAGCCTGGCCACCGGGTTCTCTCCACGGGGCGAGCGGTACGCGATCGCAGTTGCCCCCGCGCTGGATGCGGGCGGCGAGCCGGCGCACGAAGAGCGATTGCGACGGGAGATCGAGGCCCAGAAGGCGAAGGAGTTGCGGGCGGGGCGCAGCCTCGCCGGTCCACATCGCGATCCGGTCACGCTGACCGTCGACGGGCAGGACGCGGCCGCGTTCGCGTCGTCGGGACAGGCACGCAGCCTTCTTCTTGCCCTCGCGCTGGCCAGCCTCGAGGTCTACCGGGCCGAGGTGGGAACGCCGGCGGTGGCC
>Ga0136617_10000666_pt1 | contig 29432 bp, 33 predicted proteins | sample AntDrymUQ3222106_2_FD_129672 | JGI IMG/M metagenome (GOLD analysis project Ga0136617, IMG submission 129672) | Polar desert sand microbial communities from Dry Valleys, Antarctica - metaG UQ322 (21.06) | ecosystem: Environmental > Terrestrial > Soil > Desert | place: Antarctica: Dry Valley... | reverse complement strand
CGCGGCGTGGACGGGTTCCGCGTCGATGCCATCGATCGCTCCATGAAGGACCCGCTGCTGCGGGAGAACCCGCCGGCTTCGTCCACCGAGCGACGCTTCGATGACTTCCGCGGGCAGTACCACCTCTGGAACAAGGACCGGCCGGAGGTGCTGGACGTGGTGCGCTCCATCCGTCGCGCGGCGGAACGGGTCAAGCCGGGCAGCCTGCTGCTGGGTGAGAGCTACATCCCCATCGAGCGGCTGGCCCGTTACCTGGGTGATCGCCCGGGCGACGCTTTCGACCTGGTCTTCGACTTCCCGTTCCTCAGCTCGGACTGGGAGGCCGGCTCGTTGCGCCAGGCGGTGGAGGCCGCGGAGGCCCACTTCCCGCCGTCGGGCTGGCCCTGCCGGGCGCTATCGAACCATGACAATCCCCGGCACGCGACGCGCTTCGGGCGGCGGGCGCTGCGTGCGGCGGCCATGCTGTCGCTCACGCTGCGGGGCACACCGGTGCTCTACATGGGCGAGGAGATCGGCATGGAGGACGTGCCGGCGCCAGCGGGTGAGGCACTGGACCGTGCCGGGCGCGACGCGGCACGGACGCCGATGCAGTGGCGGAACGAACCGGGCGCCGGCTTCACGTCGGGTGAGCCGTGGCTGCGCATCGGGGACTCGGCACGCGTCAATGTGGCGGACCAGGCAGCGGATCGCGATTCGCTTCTCTCGCTCTACCGAAGGCTCATCGCGGAGCGCGCCGCCAGCCCGGCGCTGGCGAGCGGCAGCTACCGGGGGCTGGACACGGCGCCCCAGACCGGCGCCTTCGCCTATCTCCGGGAGAGCGGCACCGAGCGCCTGCTGATAGCGATCGAATGCGGTGGCCGCGCCGGTTCGCACGATCTCCTGGCCGCGGCCCGCGGACGGCTACCAGCTCAAGGGACGCTGCGCCTGTCCACGGCGCCGGACCGTACCGCCGGCGAACGCATCGACCTGTCTGCGGTGCCGCTCGCCTCGGACGAAGGGCTGATCATCGCCATCTGATCAGTCAGGACGAGGCGCGTCTCGATCGAGCGGCTCGTCAGACGTGCGAACTGATCCTCGAGTTCACCGCCAACGGGCCCGGAACCCCGATTCGGCTGTCCCAGGAACCGGTCCGCGGCCGGATGGCACGTCTGGAGTGCCGATCGACCACTGAACGACCCTACCCACCATTCCTTCACGTCTTCGGCGGCCGCTTGGCTCAGGTGGCGTTCCAAGTGCCGATCGGCGCTGGCAGCAGACCGAGATCCCGCGCCCCGGCACGAGAAGCACTCGGCGCCACGCTCGCGGACTATCGTAGAAGCGCCCGGGCAAGGCGCAGCAGCGTCGGCCGTGGTGCCCTCACGTGCCGGCGGGCACAGCGTGGACCTCGAGGTCGATGGGCTTGAAGCTGCCGTTGTTCGACTTCTCCGCGGAGCAGGCCGTGACGCCCACGATGAGGTCCATCTCGGCCCGCAGATCGATGAAGTCGCCCGCGCGCGACCTGGGTGGCCCGATCCGCAACGCACCGTCGGCGGCCACGTTGACGTCCATGAAGATGTTGAAGGTGGTCGGCAGTGCGTCGGGCGAGATGTCGTACGGAGCCAGGCTGGTGGCCAGGTTCTGGAAGCAGCTGGGATGATGCCCCACGTGCCGGTACAGGATGCGGAACATCTCTGGGCTGCACGGCGTGAGCAGGAAGTCGTGGCGGCCGACCCGATCCTCCACGATGGTCAGCATGGGGCTGCTGCGATTGGAATAGAGGACATGGCCCGTGGTCAGATAGATGGTGTCGTTGTAGTCGATCGAGCGGCCCGACGAGAGCCACTCGCGTCGATCCGCGGCGTTGAACGCCAGCAGGTCGGAGACCTGTTCGCCCTGCGGATCGATGACCCGCAGGACCTGTCCCTGACGCACCTCCAGGCCGATCCCGGTCTGCGGCTCCAGATGGTGGCGCTCGATGATTCCGGTCATCCGTCCTCCCGCCTGTCGAATGGGCAGCGCCAGCCGGTTTCCACCGCCCGGCCCGCGTACTGACGAGCCTCGGGGCTCGCGCCGAAATCGCCGAGCATGGGATTGATCGAACCTTGCAGCGCGCGTTCGCGCTGGCGGATCATCTCCTGTATGCGCTCGAAGCGGCCGGCGGCACGCAGCTCCCTGAACTGATCATGCGGATTGAAGACCAGCGTGGGCCAGGCGAATCGACGCGTCAAGCGCGAGGCGCGTTCGTGAAGGCCGACCACGAAGAAGGCGCGTCCGCCCATGCTGAAGGCGAACCGGCGGTCGTCGGGATCGGCGCTGACGCTCGCATCCCAGTCGTGGTCGCGCGAATCCACATCGTGGAGCGCCTGGAGCTGCGCCCAGAGGAGTGTCTCGAAGCGCTCCTCAGAGACGGCCAAGGGGCCCGTGAAGGCTGCTACGAAGGTGCTGAAGTGGACCGCGTCGGCCGGCCGACGGCTGGCTACGAAGATGGCCAGGTCGCGCGCCAGTCGGTGCGTCCCTGCCGCCTCACCCAACCTCCCGTAGAGCCCGAACCGGTAGCGGCCGCTGCCCACCGCGGAGTGCGCCCCCAGACAGGAGAACGCCTGATCGAGCACTCGTGCCCGGAAGGCGTCGTGAACCATGCGCGCCGTCCCCGAAAGCGGTCCCGTCCACCGGGTCGCCTCGTGGTAGCTCAGCGTCTCGTCGATCATGCCGTGGTTCGCAGCCGTTCCGCGCGGACGGCCGCATGTCGGCGCACCAATTCGCGGCTCGGCGTCGCGGCCCGGGAGAGGATGCCGCCGCGATAGGGCATGCCGCCCAGGATGAGGCGCGCGCCCACCGCCAGCCAGGCCGCGATGCCACGCTCCACGAGCCACAGCGGCGCCATCAGCGAGGCACTGACCGGGAACACCACCCTACCCCCATCACGGCGGCGTCCCATCTCTGCCAGCGCGCTGGCGGCGAACATCGCGATCATCAGTGCCCACCAGTATCGCCGCGCTGCCATGAAGAGGACGGCGGGCAGTAGCGCCAGCCAGACCGCCAGACGCATGGGTCGGGCGAGCTCGTCGTAGGCCTGCCGCACGCGCTGGCTCCAGAAGTGCCGCGCATCGGGAGGCCGGCGGCTTACGTATAGGTCCTGGGCAAGGAGCTCCCGCCCGCCGACCGCCTTGATCGTCCGGACGAGCTCCAGGTTCTCGAAGAGCACCGCACCGTCGTATCCCCCGGTCGCCATCAGGGCGGTCCGCCTGACACCCAGCGTGCCCGGCCAATCCCCACCCGTGACGCGATTGATGAGGATGCGGGCCGTGTCCCAGCGGGCATGCCAGGGCAGTGGCACGAAGTGGTTCTGCGGCCGCACCACTTCCGCCTCGTCCAGCAGCGTCACCAACTGGCGCAGCGCCCGATCGTCGTAGCGAACGTCGTCGTCGGCGATCACCAGACGTTCGTGCTGCGCCAGGCGCACGCCCGTGAGCACGCCGCCGACCTTGCCGTTCCGCGTCAGCTGACCGGCATCGGGCGGCACGTGCTGGACATGACCGGCCCACCTCTCGTGATGGGCCGCGAACGTCGCGCCAGGCGAGCCGTCCACGACGATGACCTCGAGGCGTGCCGTCAGCCACGTCAGATAGCCGCTCAGGCCGTCGAGCCAGTCGGCCGAGGCCCCGCCGTCCACGCGCACGGGCAGGATGTAGGTGGCGTCGAGGGGCATCACCGTGGCAGTCGGTCCGCCATCAGGGCTGGCGCCCGACCGCCACCGTCTGGCCCTCGGAGGCGTAGAAGTTCGGGTCGTTCAAGGGGTTGTGCGGGTCATCGGGATCGAGCATGGTGCGCCATGCCGGGCGGTCGCCGCCGGGGATGTCGCGCTGGTCGGCCGCCTGCGCCAGGAAGGCCAGCCAGTCGCCCCACAGCCGCTGCTCGACGGGGCGCAGGGGCGCCCAGCGTTCGATGAGGATCGTGCGCTGCCACACCTCCGTCAGGCCGGCCGCCTCTAGCTGCCGCCGCAGCGTCCGGCCGCGCAGCGAACCTTGCGACCAGGCACCGAACACCGCGTCGCGCAAGCTGGCCTCGGAGAGATGGTCGATGAGGAAGGGTGGCGTGGGCTCGACCCGGAAGAGCGTCATGTCGACGTCCTTGATGGCCACCAGACCACCCGGTCGCACTACGCGGCGCATCTCGCGGAGCAGCGCAGGCACTGCCCGGTCAGGGAAGTACTGCACGACATTGGCACACCACACAGCATCGAAGGAAGCATCCGCATGGGGAAGCTGCTCCAGCGATCCGACCGCGAGCTCTACGGTGCAGCCGATGGGCGCGGCTTCCAGCCGCTTTTCGATGGCGGCGATATTGCCCGGAGCCGTGTCCAGGGCGACCAGGCTGCCGCCCGGACCGACGAGCTCGGCAAGCAGTGGCAGGAAGCTGCCGCAGCCGCAGCCCGCGTCTAGTACGCGCCAACCAGGCTCCACTCCGACCAGCCGCAGCATGGCTTCGTACTCCGGCCGGCACGCCTCGAAATGGACGTCCAGCCACTCCGGAGTACCCAGCCCCTGGCCGCTGGGGGAAGCGTCATCCGTTGCCGCGAGTGGGGTATGGCTCATGGCTGCGACGCATCTGGATGAGGCACCGCGACGACCGACAACCCCTCGATGCCCCTGAAGTCTTCCGCGTTGCAGGTGAACAGCGGCAGCCCATTGGACAGGGCGACGGCGGCGATCATGGCGTCATAGGTCCGCGCCGCCGTCGTCCGGCCGGACCGTCGCAGCGAGGCCGCCACACCGCCAAATGCCCGCGCGGCCCCGGCATCGAACTGGAGCGGATCGAAGTCGGCCTCCGCTTGCTGAAGGTGCGCCTGGCGCGCGACCCTCTCCTCGTCGGTCGACGCCACGAGTGGGCCGACCGTCAATTCCGCCAGGGTGACGGCGGAGATCAACGGGCGGAGCGGCAGCACCGAGGGATCGTGGAGGCGGGGCAGAAGTATCACGACGCTGGTGTCAAGCAGCCCGCTTGCCGCCCGGCTCACAGGGACGGGTCAAGGACGAGGTCTATGTCGCGTCGCAGCGCCACCGCGTCGAGCGCCGGAAGTCGCCGCCAACGCTCCAGCAGCACTGGCCCCGTGAGCGCTTCCGAGGTCACCGGTCGCAGCTCGGCGACCGGCTTTCCTGCCCTGGTGATCGTCACGTGCTCACCGGCAGCCACGCGATCGACGACCTCGCCACCGTGATTCCTGAGCTCGCGGATCGTCACGTTCTTCATGGCGCACACTGTATCACGCGTGAGACATGGGGCTGCCTGCGGACGCCGCCTCAGGCAACGACCTTGCCCACGGCAGCCACGACCACGTCCGCGACCTCGTCCGTGGAGCTGTCACCGCCCACGTCGCGCGTGCGCGGCCCGTCACGCGCCACCGTCTCCAGGGCACGCATGACGAGTATGGCCGCCTCGCCCTCGCCCAGGTGCTCCAGCATCATGGCCCCGGCCCAGATGGCGCCCAGCGGGTTGGCGATGCCCTGCCCCGCGATATCCGGCGCGGAGCCGTGGACCGGCTCGAACATGGACGGATATCGGCGCGACGGGCCCAGGTTGGCCGAGGCGGCCAGGCCCATCGAGCCCTGGATGGCAGCACCCAGGTCCGTCAGGATGTCCGCGTACAGGTTGCTCGCGACGACCACATCCAGCGATGCCGGATGGCTCACGAATCGCGCCGCCAGGGCATCGACCAGGTAGCGCGTGACCGTCACGTCCGGATAGTCCTGAGCGACCTCCTCGATGATCTCATCCCAGAGCACGGCCGTGTACTGAAGGGCGTTGGACTTCGTGGCGGAGGCCAGCTTGCCGCCGCGCTCACGCGCTCGGTCGAAGGCATACCGGGCGATCCGCTCCACCCCGTGCCGGGTGTACACGCTGGTCTGGAGGGCCACCTCCCCGGGCCTGCCCACGTGCGACCGGCCACCCACGCCGGCGTATTCGCCCTCCGAGTTCTCCCGGATGCACAGCATGTCCACCGTCTCCGAGGTTCCCGCCCGCAGCGGCGATTCGATGCCCTCCAGCACCCGGATGGGGCGGACGTTGACGTACTGGTCGAAGCCCTGGCGTATGGGCAGGAGCAGGCCCCACAGGCTGACGTGATCGGGCACGCCGGGGAAGCCGACCGCACCCAGGTAGATGGCCTCGTGGTCGGCCAGGATCGTCAGGCCGTCCTGGGGCATCATCCGGCCGTGCTCCAGGTAGTAGCGGCACGACCAGGGCAGGTCCGTGATCTCCAACTGGAAGTTGCCGGTCACCTCTCCTGCCCGCCGGAGCACCGCCAAGCCGCCTGCAAGCACGTCGGTGCCCACGCCGTCACCGGGGATGAGCGCGATGCGGTGCCGGTTCACTCTTGGCTACCCCCCACGTGCGACCACGGGCGCGCAACGTCATCGACCAGCTCGCTCAGGCGCTGAAGTCGCGGGACGGAGATGGCCCGGAGCCGCGTCTCCAGATCGTCCAGCGCGATGGCGTCCGACCAGATGGCACGCCCGGCGAGGAAGCCCGAGGCGCCGCCTCGACAGGCCGCTTCCACCGCCGCCTCGAAGCGTTCCAGCGGCACGCCCGCCGAGAGCACCACCCAGGGCCGTCCGGCCGCCTCGCTCAGGGCTCGACTGCCGTCCTCCATACGAGCCGCCTCTGCCTGACCCAGGTAGGGCATCTCCGCCTTGTACAGGTCCGGTCCAAGCGCACCGAGCTCCCGGGCCGCTTCGAGCGCAGCCGGCTCCCGCTCCCAGCCAGCCTCGGCACCGACGGGCGGGCGCACGATGCCCTCGACGACGGAGAGCAGGCCGGCGCTGCGGCACCGCTCGATGAACCTCGCCGCCAGCCGGTGGCGTCTGTCGCGCTGCTCATCGTCGCGCCAGATGATGAGCAGCTTCAGCGCCACGGCTCCCTGTGCGCACGCCGTCGCCGGGTCCACGCGCGTGTCCAGATCGGAATCGGTGACCGGCCCGCCGGGCTCCTGGACCAACGCGTCGGCCGCCACGATGAGCCCGCACGAGGGATCGAGAGCGTCCGCCGCCAGGATCGGCTCCAGGCCGTAGTCCCGGTCGATCAGGATGGCCGAAGCGAGGGGCGTCAGGACTCGCGCCGCCGATACCTTGAAGAGTCGCAGGACGTCGTCGTCCACCGGGGCACCAGTCGCGTCCCGATAGATCGTTCGCAGGGACTCGCGCTGGTCGATGGCGACCATGGCGAACGTGCCGGATGGCCGAGCGATGGCCTTCATGCCGGTGTGCGATGCAACGCCGGGCCTTCGAGAAGTGCCGCGCACGCCTCGTCCAGCTCAGCGCGTGTCGGGATCGCCGACCGCCCATCCAGGCCCCGGCACGACAGTCCGGCGGCCACGTTGGCGCGTCTCATCGATTCCTCCAAGCTTCGATCCTCCAGCAGTCCTGCCAGCAACGCGCCGTGGAAGACGTCGCCGGCGCCGAGCGTACTGGTCAGCGCTGCCGCGTACCCCGCGACCGTGAATGGCCCTGCATCCGGGGTCACGCCGCGTGCCCCATGCATGCCGAGCGTGGCGACCACGGCGCCGGCGCCCTCCTTGAGCGCGGCCCGGAGCGCGGCGTTCAGGGGCAGTCCCCCATAGCGTGACGTCAGCGCCTCTTCCGTCGGTGCGTACAGGCTCACCCCGTCGAGCCGGAGCCCCGTGATCGGGTTCCCGCCGTCGACCGAGAGCCGCACGGTCGCGCTTCCTCCGGCAGCCACCGGGGGCAGCGTCCTTGCCACGGCATAGCCGACATGGTCGACATGCACCCAGCGTGCGGTCGCGCAACGGGCGACCGCGGCCGGCGAGAGCCGGGGCGGCCCGGCCGTGCCCGGGTAGGCGCTGATGGAACGGGAGGCGGACGCCGTCGCGGCCACGATCAGGCTCTCCGGCGAGCGAGCTCCTGCCACCATGGTCAGCTCGCCGACATCCACGCCCTCGCCGGCCAGCGACGCCCGGATCCCCTCGCCGAGAGGTTCGTCGCCCACCGCCCCCACGAACGCCACCCGGTGACCCAGCCGAGCCAGCGCCACGGCCGCCGTGGCGGCCGGACCGCCACCGGCACGCCGTAGGTCGAGCGCGGGCACGCGTCCATCGGCAGATGGATGCTCCGAGACCAACGCGATGGTGTCCTGTGTGGCGAGGCCGATGCAGACCACGTCGATGTCGCGGACGGTCACAGCGCCATTATCAGTGCAGAACGGCTGCGCCGACAGTGACGCTCTTCGATCGAACCGACGACTACCATCCCTGGTGCATGCAGCAGATCTCACCTGACGTTCATCGCTTTCGCGACAGCTGCAACGTTTACGTCATCCGAAACGGGACCGATGCGGTCCTCATCGATTTCGGGACCGGCGCCATCCTCGACCACCTCGCGGGTATCGGCGTGGAGCGGGTGACCGACATCCTGATGACCCATCACCATCGAGATCAGGCACAGGGTCTGCCGCGCGCGGTAGAGGCAGGCATCCGCATCTGGGTGCCGGAGCCGGAACGCGATCTGTTCGAGAACGTCGACCACCACTGGCAGGCACGCCGACTGGTCAACGACTACGACAACCGCCAGGACCGGTTCTCGCTGCTGGAACCCGTGTCCATCACCGGGACCCTCCAGGAGTACGTGCCCCAGGAGCTCGGCGGGCGGATGATGACCGTCGTCCCCACGCCGGGGCACACCGTCGGCTCGGTTTCCATCCTGGTCGACGTCGATGGTCGACGGCACTGCTTCACGGGCGACCTCATCGCCGCGCCAGGCAAGGTCTGGTCATTGGCGGCCACGCAATGGACCTACAACGGCGCGGAGGGCGTGGTCGCGACGTTGCTCTCGACGCGCGACCTCCTGACGCGCGATCCTGACGTCCTGCTACCGTCGCACGGTGATCCCATCGAGGATCCGCCCGGCGCCATACAGCTGCTGCGCGAGAACCTCCTGGACCTGCTCGAGCTGCGCGGCGAGCATCTCGCCCTGCGCAACTTCATGGCTGATCCGTTCCTGCCCGTCACGCCCCACTTCCTGCATAACCGGACCTCGCACGCCTACTCGTTCATCTTGCTCTCCGAGAGCGGCAAGTGCCTGATGATCGACTACGGCTACGACTTCAATCCCGGTCTGGCCGCGTCCACGGACCGCTCGGCGCGCCGGCCGTGGCTGTACTCGCTGCCCCGCCTCAAGGAAGAGTTCGGGGTCGCCTCCGTGGACGTGGTCATCCCCACCCACTACCACGACGACCACGTCGCCGCCTTCGATCTCCTGCGCAAGGTGGAGGGCACCCGGGTGTGGGCAGGCGAGAACATGGTCGATGTCCTCGAGCACCCCGAGGCGCACGACCTGCCCTGCCTCTGGTACGAGCCGATCGCGGTGGATCGGGCGCTGCCGCTGGAGGAGGCCATCGCCTGGGAGGAGTACGAGCTCACGCTGCACCCGCTGCCTGGTCACACCCTCTACGCCGTGGCCATCGAGGTGGAGGTCGATGGGATGCGCATCCTGGCCGTGGGCGACCAGTTCGTCGACTATCCCTGGCGCTACTACTACGCGGACCGGCTGCCCATCAAGGACACGCCGGAGACGTTGCCGCCCGCCGTCATCCAGAACTACGTCTACCGCAACCGGTTCCGCCAGGCCGACTACCGAGTCACGGCAGAGCTCTACCAGCGCGTCAAGCCGGACATCATGGTCTACGGCCACTGGTCTCCCGCGCACGTCAACGAGGCGCACTTCTCCGAGCTCGCCGAGCGTGGAGCAGAGCTGGAGCGCGTCCACCAGGCGCTGCTGGCTCGGGACGAGGTGGACCTGGGCACCAACGACTTCGCCGCGCGCATCCGGCCGTACTACCCGCACATCGCGGCGGGATCGGACCTGACGCTGGAGGTGGACGTGCGCAACCCCTTCCCGCGAGCGGAGCAGGCCGTGGTCAGCATGGTCGCGCCCGAGGGGTGGATCGTGCGGACGTCATCGGGGGAGACTGAGGCACGCCTTTCCCTGCGTCCGTCGGAGACCCGTACCGTCGGCTTCTGCCTGACGCCTCCCAGTGGCATCGCGGTCCGGCGGGCCCGTGTGGCGGCAGACGTGACGGTCGGTGACCAGCCTTTGGGGCAGCAGGCGGAGGCGCTCGTCACCGTCGTCTGAGTCCGCCGCTTCCTGTGGAGGATCGCTCGCGGTCTGCGGCCGGCACTGATGGCGCCCGTATCGCAGAATGAGCGACCGAGGGAACCGATCGACCGACACGCCCACAGGAGGAACCCGCCAGGATGCATACGCGACGCCCCGTGACCGTGTTGGTCGTGGCCATGGCACTGCTCGCTGGTTGCTCGACCGGTGCCCTCAGCCCCACGCCGCTCCCGCCCACGGAAGCTCCCAGCGCGATGGCCACAGAGCAACCGTCCGCCACGGCGGCCCCGAGCGACGAGCCGTCGCCCACCGACGAGCCGTCGTCCAGTGACGAGCCGTCACCGTCCGACACGCCGACCGACGAACCCTCCCCGACCGCCGCCGCCGTCAGCGCGGAGTGCCAGGGCGCCAACCTGGCCGGCCTGAAGAACCCCGGGCGGCTCACGCTGAGCACGGATACCCCGGCATTCCCGCCCTGGTGGGGCGGCGACCCCGATACCCAGTACCCCAACGAGCCGGAAGGGGGCTCCGGCTGGGACGGCGGCGACCCCTATTCCCAGGAAGGTTATGAGGGTGCCGTGGCCTACGCCGTTGCCGAAGCGCTCGGTTTCTCGCCGGACATGGTCGACTGGGTCCAGAACGTCCAGTTCGAGCTGGCCTTCGCGCCCGGCGAGAAGCCGTTCGACTTCCACTTGGCGCAGATCTCCATCCGGCCGCGGCGGGCCGAGGCGGTCGACTTCAGCGAGACCTACCTGGACGCCAACCAGGCCATCCTTGCCCTGACCCCCAATCCCATCGTGGGCACCACCACGATCGAGGGACTCAAAGAGTTCCGGCTGGGCGCCCAGTCCGGGACCACCAGCTTCGAGCTGGTCGAGGGGGTCATCGCGCCGAACACCGCGGCATCCGTTTACAACGACAACAGCGCCGCCCTCCAGGCGCTTCAGAACGGCCAGATCGACGGCCTGGTGGTGGACTCCAACACCGCCATCTACATGCGCGACGCGCAGCTGGAGGACTTCGACACGCCGGAGCCCGAGGCCACCGTGGTCGGTCAGTTCGCCGATTCCGAGCAGGTCGATGAGGTAGGCCTGGTCCTGGAGCTCGACAGCCCGCTGACCGACTGCGTCAACGAGGGGCTGGACGCGATCAAGGCGAACGGGACGCTCGACGCGATCTACGACGAGTGGATCAGCGCGGGCCAGGAGATCCCCTTCTTCGAGTGACCGCTCGTCCGGTCGATCCATCGTGAGCGGCATCGCCGACTCGTCAGCGAACGAGCCGCTTCCCTCGCGCCGCTCTCGATCCCTTCGCCGCCCGCGCGGCGGAGGGATCCTCATCGCGGTCACCAGCACCCTCGTGGTGTTCGCCGCGCTGGGCTACATCCTGGTCAATGCACCGGGCTGGGCGCGCGTCCAGGAGTCCTTCTTCGACGCGGAGATCTTCGCCGACGCGTTCCCGGAGGTGGCCCAGGCGTTCCTGGTCAACGTGCGCATCTTCCTCATGGCAGAGGCGCTCATCCTGGTGGTGGCACTCCTGCTGGCCGTGGTGCGCAGCCTGCCCGGACCGGTCTTCTTTCCCTTTCGCCTCATGGCCGTCATCTACATCGACTTCTTCCGCGGCGTGCCCGGCCTGCTGGTCATCTACCTGCTGGGCCTGGGCATCCCCGCCCTGCGGCTGCCGGGCGTGACCAACGACGTGCTCTTCTGGGGACTTGTCGGGCTCGTGCTGGTCTGGTCGGCCTACGTTGCCGAGGTCTACCGCTCGGGCATCGACTCCATCCACCCAAGCCAGGAGGCGGCCGCGCGCTCCCTGGGTCTGTCGCGCTTCGGAGCGCTGCGCTACGTGGTGCTGCCGCAGGCCGTCCGGCGCGTCATCCCGCCTCTGCTGAACGACTTCATCGGGCTTCAGAAAGATAGTGCGCTGCTCTCCCTGCTGGGCATCGTGGAGGCCTTCCGACGTGCCCAGATCGCGGCGTCGGCTGCCTTCGACTTCACGCCCTACCTGATCACAGCGCTCTTCTTCCTGGTGCTGACCGTGCCCCTGGCGCGGCTGACCGACTGGCTGGTGGACCGTGACCGTCGCCAGCGGTATGCCCAGGTCGGCGCGCGGTGAGCATCGCCGCGGTGGCAGCCACCGCTCCGGAGGCTCTGCGCATCGAGGGCCTGTACAAGTCCTTCGGCCGGCTGGAGGTGCTCAAGGGCATCGACATGGTCGTGGCGCAACATGAGGTGGTCTGCCTCATCGGCGCTTCGGGATCGGGCAAGTCCACGCTGCTGCGCTGCATCAACCTGCTGGAACCGGTCGATGAGGGGCGGATCACGGTGGCGGGACAGGAGATCACCCGCCGCGGCGCCGACGCTGACCGGATCCGGCGCGGCATCGGCATCGTCTTCCAGGCCTTCAACCTGTTCCCGCACATGAGCGTGCTGCGCAACGTGACACTGGCACCGACCAAGGTGCTGGGCCGCTCGCGCCGGGCGGCGGAGGCCGAGGCCACGGAGCTGCTGGAGCGCTTCGGGCTCTCCGACAAGCGCGACGAGTACCCCGACCGGCTGTCCGGCGGTCAGCAGCAGCGCGTGGCCATCGTCCGGGCTCTGGCCATGCGGCCCGAACTCCTGCTGCTCGACGAGATCACCAGCGCGCTGGATCCCGAGCTTGTGGCGGAGGTGTTGGACGTCATCCGGGAGCTGGCCGCGGCGGGCATGACCATGGTCATCGCCACGCACGAGATGGGCTTCGCTCGAGATATCGCCGACCGGGTCTGCTTCCTGGATGGCGGCGTGGTCGCGGAGGAGGGCCCACCGGCGCGCATCTTCAGCGATCCTCAGGAGGCTCGGACGCGGCAGTTCCTTGATCGGATCATCCGCGCCGGCCGCCTCTGAGCGCCCCTTGGGTCCGAGGCTCGTTCCCCTCTCCTTGAGTCGGGTCGGGGCATCACCGACGATCCTGAGGATCCGTGACGAGCCTGATACGCGTGACTGGGTCTTCGTCAGTCGTAGAGGCGCTCCAGGTTCCAGGTGCCGTCCACGCCGTCGCGGTACACGAGCGCCAGTAGCCGCGGACCGACCACCTTGTAGTAGTCGCGGCGGATCGGCCGGCGCCACCAGGCCTCCTCGATGCGCCAGTGATTGCAGACCTCCACCTTTTCCCGACGCCCCGCCCAGCGCACGGTGACGGGCCGGCCCAGCGCATCCAGATCGACCTCGAGGCGCGGGTGCTCCTCCAGCAGTCGGGTCATGCGCTCGACTCCGTCCCGGCCGGCCGCCAGGTCGATCGATCCTCCGCCAGAGCCGCCTCCGGGTCGAGCAGTCGGGCCTGGAGGATGCGCCCGGCACCGAATCGGATGGCCAGGCCGGTCAGTTGCCAGTCCAGTCGAGCCTGCCGGCCGAGCTGCGGCGTGAACAGCCCCAACTGCTGCCCGGCCGCCGGTGCCGTGCCGTGTAGCTCCAGCGCGAGACGCTCGACCGGTGCGCCGGGCGGCTCCGCCTCCAGGCGGGCCATCAGGAGACGCTCCAGGAGGTCAGGTGCCGCGGCCGGCTCGGGCAGTGCCTGGTCGTAACGGAGCGGTGCCGCGTCCGACGCCGCTCCCTCCAGGGAGAGCACCAGCGACGCGTGGCTGGCTCCCGCGCCGCGCGCACCGAGTTGCTCGCAGAGCGTGCCGCACAGATGGTGGAGCACGAAACGCAGCGGCTCCAGGCCATCCACCGGTGGCTCCAGCTCAGCGTCGGCACGCAACCGTTCGATGGGGCGGCGAAGGCGCAGCGGCCGCCCGTCAAGGCCACGTGCCAGGTCATGGAGGTCGCCGCCGAGCTGACCGAAGCGAGCCAGCACCGCCGAGCGCGGCAGCGCGGCGAACTCACCGATGCGCGTCAGCCCGAACAGTCGCAGCCGGTCGCGCATCTCTGGTTCGGCCGGTAGCAAGCGGATGGACAATGGCGCCAGATAGGCCGCCTCGGCGTGCGCATCGCCGGGGGGGATGGCCTCCAGCCGCGCGGCTACGACCCCGGCCACGCCTTCGCGGCGCCCGGCTCCCACCACGGCCGCCACCTGCGCCCCGAAACGCGTGTTGCCGATGCCCGCCCGCGGCGACTCCGGCAGGATCGAGGCCACGCTGCCCATCACCCGTGCCGCCAGGGTCGATTCGTCGCCCCAAAGCCGGGCCAGTCCCTCGATGCCCAGCAGGATCTGCCCGAACGCTCGATGCGAGGGGTCGATCTCACCTTCCAGCGAGGGGGTGAAGCGGGCCAGTGCCTCGAGCGCTTCCTCCATGGTCGCCCGATAGGCCTCAGGGTCGGCCGTCAGGAAGAGTGCTTCCGGGACCAGGTTATGAGCCGAGCCGAGCGGCTGCTCCCGGCGCACCCCCAGCGCTCGTGCGGCGGCGCTGCAGTCGAGCACCGATCCCGGCTCCCACGGCTGACCGCCCAGCACCACCAGATCGGGAAGTGGCGACTCCGGCGGGCGGCGGGCAGCCTCCAGCCGAAGGGGAAGATGCGGCCAGTCGAGGTAAAGGAAGCGCATGGCCAGGGAGTCGGTCGATCACGAGCCCGCGGATCGATGGGTCGCGGTGTGGCGCTCCCCTTCGTCGGTGTAGTGGATCTCCAGCGCCACGTGCCTTCCCGGCGGCCCGAAGCGGTTCTTGGCCACGGTCACGCGCGTCTGCTGTCCGACCACGTCACGCCCCAGCCGGATCCAGCCTTCGCGTTCGAGCTCCAGGCGCAGGCCGGTCACCTCGGCCAGCGCTCCGTGCAGATTCCCGGGCAGGACCGGCGGCTCCAGGGCGATGAAGCGGGCACCGACCCTCCGGGCATGCCCCGACAGCCGGCGCAGGGCTGCCTCCTCCCGAGCGGGCAGGCTGCCTGAGAGATCGACCACCAGGAAGTCGACCGCCCGACCCGACAGGAGCGCAGCCGCCAGCGCAATGCCCTGGGCCGGATCGGTCGGGCGGATGACCAGGAGCCAGCGCAGGTCGACGCCGCGTGCCACGGCCTCCACTGGATCGAGTGCCCCAGGCAGATCGAGCCAGGCGGCGATGGCGCCGCGCGCCTGCGCCTCAGCGATGCAGCGCAGGGCGAGCGTGGTCTTGCCGCTCGAGAGATCGCCGCGGAGCACGGCACTCACCTGGCGCGGCAGCCCACCGGGACCAAGCGCCGAGTCGAGCTGCGGGAACCCGGTCGAGACGATGTCGTCGCCGATGGGCGCCAGCGGATGGGGGCGTGGCGTGGGCGTGGCTACGGGATCGAGCGCGGGCGCTAGCGCCAGGGCGCCACGCGTCAGCGCCGGACCACCACGCGTCAGCGGCGGACCGCCACGCGTCAGCGCCGGATCGTTCGCCGTGGCGCCGGGAGCCTCGCCGCCCGTCGAGCCGCCCATGTCGATCGCGTTGCCCATGCGGATGGAGGCACTCCCCCATCGACTCTGGAGCCGAGCGAGCGCATCCGCGAGCGCCTCAGAGGGCTGGTCGAGGGATCGTTCGGGCGTCTGCATCGCCCGGCTCATGATAGAACATCTGTTCTATCCGTCAAGAACGATAAGCGCCGGCGAAGCGCTCGCGAAGCTCCCGGTAAGCAGTCGTCTTCATCATCCTGCGGGATGGATGACCAGCGCGTGGGAGCCATCATCCGGGCCGTTCGCCGGCGCCGCGGTTGGCGTCAGTCCGATCTTGCCCACCGAGCCGGCTCCACCAAGCATGGGTCTCGCTCGCCGAGCGCGGCCACTTGGGCAGCCTGCGCGTGGATGCCGTCCGACGCATCGGCGTGGCGCTCGATATCGGTCTGCCCTTCGATCCTCGCTGGCGCGGGGCTGACCTGGCAAGGCTCCTGGACGAGGACCACGCCGCGCTGGTCGAGAACGTGGTGCGCTTCCTGCGCGAGAGCGACTGGGAGGTGACGGTGGAGTACTCGTTCAACCACTACGGGGATCGCGGCAGCGTCGACATCGTGGGCTGGCACGCTGAGACGCGCACGCTGCTCATCATCGAGGTCAAGAGCCGCATCGCCGACGTCCAGGATCTCCACGCCACGATGGACCGCAAGTGCCGCGTGGTGCCCGGGCTCCTTGCCCGCGAGCGTGGCTGGCGTGCCCTGAGCGTGGGGCGCGTGCTCGTGGTCGTCGACACCACGACGGTCCGGCGGATGGTGGCGCGCCACGCGGTGACGTTCGATGCCGCCCTGCCTGAGCGCACGAGCGCCGTTCGGCGCTGGCTCCGCCGACCGGCGGGACCGGTGGCCGGCATCTGGTTTCTGCCACTCAACACCCGCGGTGATGGTAAGCAGTTTTCCACCAGTCCTCACCGCGTCCGGAGCCGCCCGCGGCCGTCCGCGAAGACGCAGCGGGATCCGCGCGAGCGTGGCGGAGGCGATGAGTGAGGAGGACGTGCCCGTGGCCGATCCGCGCAGAGGGGCCAAGTGGACCCGGCGCGACTTACCATCACCCGGGGCGATGAGCGGTGGGGATCGCGGCGTCGGGGCGACTTACGCGCTGCGCGCCGTGCCGCCGCCGGGCGCATCATGCGTCGATGACGGACGAAACGGCGAAGGGTACCGGCTCGGCCGTCGACTTCCTGCCCTCCGAACCGTCGCTGGAGCGGATGCAGCTGGCGGTCCAGGAGTGCCGCGGCTGCGGGCTCTACGCGCGGGCCACACAGGCGGTCTTCGGCAAGGGAACGCAGGGTGCGGAGGCTGATGCTCGTCGGGGAGCAGCCGGGCGACAAGGAGGCCGGCGAGCCGTTCGTGGGGCCGTCGGGCAAGCTGCTCGACACGGCCCTTGCCGAAGCGGGCATCGAGCGGCATCGCGCCTACGTCACGAACGTGGTCAAGCACTTCAAGTGGAAGAGCGCACCGAGCGGCAAACGGCGGCTCCACGACAAGCCGAACGCTTACGAGACCTCCGCCTGCCGGCCCTGGCTGGAGCACGAGCTCGCCGAAGTGCGGCCGCGGATCCTCATCTGCCTTGGCGCGACGGCCGCTCAGGCCATCCTGGGAGCCAGCTTCCGTGTGAGTCGAGACCGGGGCCAGTTCTTCGAGTCGGAGCTGGGGCCGCTGGTCATGGCCACCGTCCATCCCTCGGCCATCCTTCGCTCGGACGATCGACCGGGGGAGATGCGTGCCTTCATCGCCGACCTGCGCCTCGCGGCAGAGAAGCTGGACCAGCTCCGCGGCGGCGGCTGACTGGGCGACACGTCGGGGCGACCCGTCCGGGGCCCGCCTGACCCGTTGGTATACTCGGCCACTCGTGGGGATGTAGCTCAGCTGGGAGAGCACTGCGTTCGCATCGCAGGGGTCAGGGGTTCGAGTCCCCTCATCTCCACCACTCGGCCGTCGGGCTCAGTAGTTCCGGTCGACCGCGGCGCGGGCCACCTTCACAGCGATGCTGCCGCCGGGGATGAGCAGTCCGGCCGTGTCGGCGCCGATGTCGAAGAGTGATTCGCGGCTGACCATCCGCTTGAGTCGGGGCATCAGCGACTGGCCCTGTCGTACCTGGCCGGTCAGGCCGTCGATTTCCACCACGCCGCGTCGATCCTTGGGCGCCCAGAGGAACTCGTAGGCATAGACAGGGCGATAGTACAGGTCGGTCTTCTCGAGCACCAGTGACTCCTCCTCGACCGAGTCGGCCTGCACCGGCTTCATCATCTCGCCCAGGAGCTTGCGCACCACGAACGACGCGCGATGCTCGGGCGGCACGACGATGGTCTCGTCGGCGCCGAGGGTCGCCGGGTCGGTCACCTCGGCCGAGGGACCCGTGATCATGGCCTGGGCGTCGGCCACCGGCGCGCCACTCACGCCGTCACTGAACAGCTGGTGAGCGAACTCGTCCAGACAGCTTTCCATGACCGATAAGGTGAAGGTGGGAGCGGAGCGTACCGACTCCTGCACCGGATAAGCGGTCCCGTTGACGGTCACTTCGCGAACCTCGGGCGCGCTGGCCGGCACCGCGTAGTCGCGGTTCCGCTGGTACACGTACCGTGCTCGAGCGGCGGCGTGCCAGAAAGGCTCCAGGCGACGCTGCGCCTCGACCACCGTGATGTCCTCAGGCTTGGGACGCTGGAGCAGGTTGCCCAGCCCTCCCCCGAAAGCCTGCGTCCGCCGGTCCATGGCGCGCTGCCGGATCTCGTCGGGGGATAGACGCTCCTGGAGCAGGAAGATCCGTTCCGGCGCCAGCTGGATATCCATCTCTTGCTCCCTGTTCTTCGCTGACCAGTGCTGGGTGCCCAAGCGAACGCCCATCATCGGGCACTGACACGCCGCGCGAAACCCCCATGTGCGCGACCCTCGGCCCCCTGCTAGCCCTCCGCCAGCAACCCGGGTAGCTGGCGCATGTCGTCGAACACCACGGTGCCGGGCCCAGCCAGCCGCTCGGGAGCGGTCAGCCCGCCCCCGTAGGCGAAGGCGCGCATGCCCGCCGCGCGCGCCGCCTCCACGCCGTAACGGCTGTCCTCGACCACGGCACACGCGGCCGGCTCCACGCCCATCGCCGCCGCCGCGTGGAGGAACAAGTCCGGCGCGGGCTTCCCGTGCGCGACCTCCGTGGCGCTGAAGATGCGCCCGTCGAAGCGATCCCAGAGGCCGGTGAGGCCCAGCGTGAAGCGCATCTTCTCGTGTCCGCCGCTCGAGGCCACGCAGGTCAGCGTGTCGCTCGCCTCAAGCGCGTCCAGCGCCTCCACGACCCCGTCGACCGGCTTCAGGTGGAGCGCGAAGGCGTCGCGATAGCGCTGCTGGAAGCCGTCCTCCCAGCCGGCATCGAGCGACCGTCCCAGGTAGGCCTCGATCTCCGCGACCATGAAGTCGTGCGTGCGGCCCATGAAGCGCTCGACCACCTCCTCATGGGTGAGAAGCCAGCCGAGCTCGGCCAGGACCTCCGTGTCCACCCGCATGGAAAGATGCTCCGAATCGACCAGGACGCCATCGCAGTCGAGGATCACCAGCTCGAAGGGGATCTTCACCCACGCAGCCTAGCGGCGCTTGACGGCACGGCCGATATCGGCGATGTGGAGACCGAGCACCTGGAACAGCGCCGGACCGTCGCTGACCTGCTGGACGATGCACGGACGGCACTCGACCGGCTCACGCCGGATGAGGCGTCGTCGGCCCTGGAACGGGGCGCGGTCCTGGTCGATACCCGCTGCCAGGATCAGCGCCTGGCGGCAGGCATCATCCCGGGATCAATCACGTGCCGCTGTCGGTCCTGCCCTGACGAGCGGACCCGTCGTCGGACCATGGCGACGACCGTCTGGCCGACCTCGATGCACTGATGATCCTGCTCTGCGCTCACGGCTACTCGCCTTCCCTGGCTGCGGTCACGCTGCGCCAGCTCGGCTCTCATCGGGCCACCGACGTGGTCGGCGGCTTCGAGGCGTGGGCGGCTGCCGGGCTGCCGGTGAAGGCGCTTGTCACCGCCGAGGACGCGTCTCTCTCATCCTGAGCGCCGCGAACACCCCGGACATCGCGGTCAGCGTGGCCACCGTCCAGATCGCGGCGGTCATGCCCAGGCGATCGGCTACCACCCCGGCCACTATCGCACCCGCCGCAAAGCCCAGATCGCGCCACCACCGGTAGACGCCGACCGCCGAGCCACGCCAGGCAGGTGCGGCTACGTCGGCCACCGCAGCCAGCAGAGTGGGGTACACCATCGCCGTGCCCAGGCCGAGCGCGACCGCAGCGGCGAGCCAGAGGGCGAAGCCCGAGGCGGCCGCGACGGCGCCTATGGCGGCCGCTTGCAGGAGCATCCCGGCGACGACCAGCGGCTTGCGGCCGATCCGATCCGACAGCGCCCCCGTGCCGATCTGCGCGACGCCCCAGACCAACGGATAGGCCGCCGCGAGGATGGCGATCTCCGGCAACGAGAGGCCTGCCGCGGCGTAGTAGATGGGCAGCAGTCCCCAGGCCAGGCCGTCGTTCAGGTTGTTCACGAGCCCGGCCTGGCTGACCGCGGAGAGCGTCCGGTCCCGGACCGTGGTGATGGCGAAGACGGTGCGCCACGGCAGGGCCGGCCCCGGCTCGTCGGATCCCTGCTCCTGGCGGGCGTGGCCACGCGTCTCCCGCACGAGCAGCACGGATGCGCCGAGGCCGAGACCCGCGTACGCCAGCCCCAGGTAGAAGGGCTCTGGGCGGAGGCCGCTGCGAGCGGCGATCGCGCCGGTGGCGAGCGCGGTGACCGCCACCGCGATGTATCCGGCTGCCTCGTTGATGCCCATGGCCAGGCCGCGTCGTCGCGGCCCGACCAGGTCGATCTTCATGATCACCGTCGTCGACCAGGTCAGGCCCTGGTTCACGCCGAGCAGCACGTTGGCCGCTACCACCCACGACCACTCCGGCGCCCAGATGAGCAGCAGGGGCACGGGCAGGCCGACGACCCAGCCGCCCACCAGAACGGGCTTCCGCCCGTATCGATCGGACAGCGAGCCCGCCGCCAGGTTGGTGAGCGCCTTCGTCACGCCGAATGCGAACAGGAACGTGAGGATCGCGCTCTGACCCGAGAGGCCGAACTCTTCGGTGGCCAACAGCGGCAGCACCGTCCGTTCCTGGCCGACCATCCCGCCGACCAGGGCGCTGACGCCCACGAGCAACGCGAACTGCCCGGCGTTGGCACGCAGCCCAAGGCGCGGTGGAAGTTCCTGCGCCGCGTTCATCCTCGTTGGCGTGCGCCCTCGTCGCTTGCTATGCCACCGGGGCGACCGTCTCTAAGAGAACCTTCAGGGCCTCGACTCCATCTCCATCATCCCGCCATCGTGACCACCGCCGGCCATCGTGCGCTCGGGGGCGAAGTTGATGGCCGCCGCGGCGATGAGCAGGGCCGCGACCGCGATGACCGCCAGATAACCCACGTCGCGCAGCCGCTGGGCGAGCGGCGGGTGAAGGATGGCATCCACGGACGAGGGGCGAGCGAATGTGCGCAGGCGAAGAGCGTTGGTGACTACGCTCACGCTCGAGGCGGCCATGGCCGCGGCGGCCAGGATGGGGTCGAGCAGAAGCCCGGTGAAGGGATAGAGCAGCCCCATGGCCACGGGGATGAGCAGCACGTTGTAGCCGAAGGCCCAGACCAGGCCCTGCCGGATGGTCGAGACCGTGCGGCGCGACAGCGCTATGGCCGTCACCACGCCCCGCACGTCACCGCCCACGAGCGTCATGTCCGAGGCCGCGATGGCCACGTCCGTGCCGGTCCCGATGGCGATGCCCAGCTCGGCCTGCGCCAGGGCGGGCGCGTCGTTGATGCCGTCACCGACCATGGCCACCACCTTGCCCTGCGCCTGGAGCGAGCGCACCTGGTCGGCCTTCTGGTCCGGCAGCACCTCGGCCAGCACGTGCGTGATGCCCAGCTGCCCCGCGATGGCGGCGGCCGTCCGGCGATCGTCGCCGGTTAGCATCCAGACCTCCAGGCCGAGGGCGGCGAGCTGCTGGACGGCCTCGTGCGATCCCGGCTTTACTGTGTCAGCGATGCCGATGAGGCCCGCCGGCTGGCCGTCGATGGCCACGAAGACGGGCGTGGCGCCACTCGACGCGAAGGTGCCGGCCTGCGCATCGAAGGACTCGAAGTCGATACCCAGTTGGCGCATGTAGCCGCCGCTGCCGACGGCCACGGCACGGCCCTCGACCGTCGCCTGGAGCCCGCGACCGGCGATGGCCTCGAAGTCGCCTGCCGCGGGGACGTCGAGGCCCGACTCCTCGGCCCGGGCCACGATGGCCTCGGCCAGCGGATGCTCCGATCCGCGCTCGGCGGCGGCGGCCAGCCGCAGCAGGTCCGTCTCGGACCAGCCCGCTGCCGGCACCACTTCGGTGACCGCGGGACGGCCGCGGGTGAGGGTGCCCGTCTTGTCCAGGACGATGGCGTTCACGCGCCGCGCCTGCTCCAGCGCCTCGCCATCGCGGATGAGGATGCCGTTCTCGGCGGCCTTGCCCGTGCCCACCATGATGGCCGTCGGCGTGGCCAGCCCCAGCGCACAGGGGCAGGCGATGATGAGCACCGCCACGGCCGTGGCGATGGCGATGGAGATGGAAGGCTGCGGCCCGAGCAGGAGCCAACCGACGAAGGTGAGGAACGCGACCACCAGGACGATGGGCACGAAGTAGCCCGACACCGTGTCCGCCAGGCGCTGCATGGGCGCCTTGGAGCCCTGCGCCTCCTCGACCAACCGGACGATCTGCGCCAGCGTCGTGTCGGCGCCTACCTTGGTCGCCTCGAACAGGAAGCTGCCGGTGCGGTTGAGCGTGGCGCCGATGACGCTGTCGCCGGGTGCCTTCTCCACCGGCAGGCTCTCCCCCGTGAGCATGCTCTCGTCCAGCGTGGAGCGACCTTCGCGGACGATGCCGTCGACGGGCACCTTCTCACCGGGCCGTACGCGCACCAGCTCGCCCACCCGCACGTCCTCGATGGGCACATCGACCTCACGTCCGTCCCGCACCACGCGGGCGGTGCGCGCCTGGAGGCCCATCAACGCCCGGATGGCGGCGCTGGTCTGCTTCTTGGCGCGCGCTTCCAGCCAGCGACCGAGCAGGATCAGCGCCACGATGATGGCCGCCGTCTCGAAGTAGAGCGCCAGCGGCAGCCCAAGGCTTTGAGCCACCGTGGGCCACAGCGTCACGAAGGCGCTGTAGCCGTAGGCCACGCTGGTTCCGACGGCGACGAGCGTGTTCATGTTGACGCTGCCGTGGCGTCCGGCAGCCCAGGCGGCGCGATAGAAGACGCCGCCAGCCCAGAACTGGACGATGCTGGCGGCGATGAGCAGCACCGGCGCCACGATGGCCACCTCGAGGCCCAGTGGTACGTACATCAGGGCCATCATCCCGAGCCCGACGGCCAGGCTCACCGTCCAGCGACGCTTGAGCGCATCCATCTCAGCGGCATGTGCGCGTTCGCGTGGGTCGATCTCGTCGGTCGAGGCGCGAGCGGGAGCCGTGGCGGTCGTCTCGGGGTCGCGAACGGTATAGCCGGCACGCTCGACCGCAGCGCGAAGCTGCGCCCTATCGGCCTGGGCGGGGTCATAGCGCACGGTCGCGGCCTCCGTCGCCAGGTTGACGCTGGCCTCGCTCACGCCGGGCACCTGCGCCAGATGTCGCTCGATGCGGCGGACGCAGCTGGCGCAGGTCATACCCTCGACGGCCAGCGACTCCTGCGCCAGGCCGCCGTCGAGGTAGGCCATGGGGACAGCCTTCGCCTCGGCAGGCGCGGCCGGGCTCGCAAGCTGCCGGCGCTCCTCCGGGCGGACCGTGTAGCCCGCCCGCTCCACGGCGGTCACGAGCTCGGGAATCCCCGTCGTGGCCGGATCGAACGAGATCTGGGCGCGCTCAGTGGCCAGGTTGACGCTTACGTCCGTGACTCCGGGCACCTTGGCCACGTGTCGCTCGATGCGCCGCACGCAGCTGGCACAAGTCATGCCCTCGACAGCGAGCGACGTTCGCTCCGTGGCGTTCTCGGTCTCTTTGGTGGTCGCAGTCATGGATCCAGCTCGCTTGGGCTTCGTGCGTGTACTCAGGGGTGTCCACTCAGGATACTCCCTGGTAGTATAACCCACCCAGAAGCTCGGATGTCGTGGGGCACCTACGGGACCGTGGCACCGACGCCGAGCGGGACGCATCGCTCGCAGCCGCGGGACCGAATGCGGAGCCGCCATACCAGTGTCCCGGCAAGGAGCACCACGGACGCGGCGCCGATGAGCGGTTGGAGCGGCGCGAAGATACTCAGCGCTCCACTCACGCCGAGCGCCGCCACCACGACCTTGTTACAGATGGGGCAGCCGATGGCAAGGAATGCCGCGATGCCGCCCGCAGTCATCCGTCCACCGCCTGAGGCGGCGTGGATATCGACCGTCCGGGCTGGTGGCTTCGCGAGATAAGTCGCTGCCAGAAGGCCCAGGACAGGCGAGGACGCGAGCCATACCACGAGATTGACCGGCTCGGTCGGTGTCATTCGTGCGAAGAATGGGTTCGGGATCACCGCAGTCGGGATCCCAAGGGCCAGGGCAGCTCCGATCGTCCCGAGGATGGCCACGATCCAGAAGCGCTGGTCGAGTCCTAAGCGGTCCGGCAGCCCAATCATGCGGATACTCCTCCCGTCTCGCGGGTGATGCTCGCGGGTGATGAGAGCGTCGGGCGTTACGGCGCCGAACGGCTTGAAAGGCTCTTTGTGGGATGCTACGACACCCCTGTCGTAAGCGGGTTCGGGACGGCAATGAGGCAGATCACCATGAACATCCGATTCCGCGCGCCGCTCGTTGGCGCCGCCCTCGCCATCGCTCTGACCGCCTGCGCAGGTGCCGGGGGGCCCTCTGGCTCTCCGTCGGGCGCGCCCAGCGCCAGCCCACCGGCTGGCGCCTCCCAGGCAGCCGCCAGCGACTTCGATCAGGCCTTCATCGACATGATGGTCCCCCACCACCAGTCGGCCAGCGAGATGGCCAAGCTGGCGCAGGACCGCGCAGAGCACGAGGAGCTGAAGACGCTGGCCGGGGAGATCATCGAGGCCCAGGAGGCCGAGATCGCCCAGATGAAGGAGTGGCGCGAGGAGTGGTTCGGCAGCGCCGAGACACCGCCCATGGACGCCATGCCGATGCTGCCGGGCATGGACATGGAAGGCATGGACATGGGCGACGGGGCGACCATGGACATGACCATGGACATCGAGGAGCTGCGCGACGCCGAGCCCTTCGACCTGGCCTTCATCGAGGCCATGATCCCGCACCACCAGTCCGCTATCGAGGCCGGCGAGATCGCTCTCGAGGAGTCCGATGACCCGGACATCCGCTCGATCGCGGAGGAGATCATCAGCTCGCAGCAGTCCGAGATCGAGCAGATGACCGCCTGGCGCAGCGAGTGGTACCCCGAAGAGTCCTAGAGCACGACGTGACAGACGACGGTGATCGCCAAAGCGACGACGACCGGCGCCCATTCGTAGGGCATGACGTGAGCACGACCGAGTCGGCGGTGGATGTCTGGATCGAGCAGGTGGTCGACGCGGGCCTGCGCCTGAGCGGCGAATCCGAGACCCATCGCTGACGGCTCGGTCTTGAGCAGCGCGCCGGCGATGGCTCCTCGGCTGACGCCGTGGCGGAGAGCGAAGCGGTCCGCGTCGCACTCGAGCTGAGCCACTCGTGCATCGAGGGCGTCGCGAACCCGTGAAGACGAGCTTGCCAGACGTCGCCAGGCGCCCAGAGCGGCCGATCGCAGAGGGGCGCGTGTATAGCGATGGTGCTCCTCGTGGAGGACGACAGCGCGCAGCTCCTCGATGTCCAGTGTCGTGAGGAGCGCGGCTCCCAGGTAGATGCGAGGGCGCAGTGTGCCCAGGACGAACGCGGAACATCCGCCGTCGCGCATCACCCGGCAGGGCACTCCGGCAACGACGGCCTGGCGACTCACGGCGCCGATGGACCGCTCCAGCCGGTGCCCGAGATAGGCCGCACCCAGGATCTCCAGGAGCCAGGCAGCCAGGACGGCGGCACCCGCCATCTCCACCGGCAGCAGGGGATCCCCTGCCACGATGAGCCCCGCCGCCAGGCACGCCAGCACGACCGCGACGGAAATGGCGATGGCCGCCCGCCAGGGGCTCACGGGACGTCCTTCTCTGACGTGCGGGTGGCCAGTCGCTCGAGCCCTGCCCGCGCTTCGGGGTCGAGCCGGTCGAGCCGCTCGGCGAAGTGCCTCAACGCCGGCGTCCCGAACCGCCGCACCAGATCATCCACGGCTCGCGCGCTCGCCGAGTCGATCAGCTCGTTCTCCGTGAGAGCCGCGCAGTAGACGTAACCACGCCCCTCGAATCGACGGGTGACAAGTGCTTTCTCGTGCAGGCGCACGAGGACGGTCATCACCGTGGTGTACGCCAGCGGGCGCTCGCGACCTTCGTTGAGACGGGTCAACACCATGGAGACGGGGGCGTCGTCACTCTCCCAGAGGAGGCGCATGATGGCCGACTCCAACGGACCAAGGATCCGCTCGACACCGGTGCTCACGCCTGGGGCCACATCGGCCCGAGCCTACCTCAGTCGGTCCCGCAGCCGCAGCAGTGCTTGTCGCAGCAACAGTCGTCACATCGATCAGGACGCATGGATCTCCTCCTTTCCGAGCGTGATGAGGGGGCGAGGAGGCTGGCCGGCATCGAGCTGGCCAGCCAGATGAGCCAAACGCTGGTCGAGATACACGAGCTCGTCGAGGCGGCGGCGGAGATCGGTCCGCTTCTCCTCGATCGCCGAACGCAGCTCGCCAGAGACCTGGTCGCACCGACCTTCCGCACACAGGCTCGCCAGCTCCGCGGCCTGGTCGAGCGGAAGATCGAGCTGGCGGAGACCGATCAGCAGCCGTAGCCGCCGGATGTCCTGCTCGGTGTACTCCCGATAGCCGTTCTCGCTCCGTTCCGGCGTGGGCAGCAGCCGGTTGCGCTCATAGAACCGCAACGCGTGAGGCGTGGTCCCGAGCCGTTCAGCCAGCTCTCCGATGCGCATGCGACCACCCTAGACCCTAGAGCCGCTCTAATGTCAAGCTCTCGCTGCTGTTCAGACCATGGGGCGCGATCAGCCGCTCACTCGGCCAGGGCTTGAGCCCATCGCGCGGCGATCTCCGGCCGGTACGGCTGGCTGAAACCACAAGCCCACGCGAACCCGTCGTCGCCGGCGATGAGGTAGCGCTGGCCCTGGCTGATGCTCGGGCCGCCCGCCGACGTGATGATGGTGCCCGTCATGCCCACCGCCGACAGCGTGACGCTGGCTGAGTCGAGCCCACGATACGACTCGTTGACCATGAAGGTGACCGAGTCGCCAGCGAGGGCCTGGACTGTGCCGTCGAAGGCGAAGTCGCGATCTCGCAGCGTATCGAGGTCGTACGTCTCAACGCACAGGGCGGTGACAGGTCCGCCCGAAGGGTCGGGCTCGGGCAGCGCACCGGGGAGGCGACGGTCGCTGCCGTTCAGCACGAGCAGCGCCACCACGGCCACCGCTACGGCACCGATGCTCACAGCAAGTGCCGGTGGCCGGCGCCGGGCGTCTTTCCAGGCCACCTGCGTCCCTTCCGTCTGGGACGTCGCGGCTCCTCGGCTCCGCTGCCGGATGCGGGCGAGTACCGCAAGGTCGAGACCGTGGGCATCGACGGGATCGGCGCGAGACAACTGGTCAAGAGGATCCCCCTCGGTGCGCTTCGTCATCTCGGTCTCTCCCGTACGCGGTCGGCGGCCACCCTTCCCTTCACCTGGGTAGATGTCCAGTGGTGGCCGAGACCTTTCGGTCCTCCTGCCTGTGACTCCCGATGGAACTCGACCTCGAACCGAGCGCGGGCGCGGTGTATCCGGATGGCGACGGCATTGACGCTGATGCCGAGCACGGTGGCGATCTCCGCGTGCGGCAGTCGCTCCCAGGCCAGGAGGCGCAGCAACTCCTGCTCGTCGCCGCGCAGCCGCCCCAGCGCCTCGATGGCAAGACCCGCTGGGCCGTCCTCGGTCACCAACGGTCGGGGCACCTGTTCGCGCCTGGCAAGCCGGTCCAGGAGTCGCCAGCGGCGCACTTCACCGCGGCGCTGATTGGACAGCACCCGCCGGCAGACGCCGTAGAGCCAGGGTCGAGTCGCCTCGCCTCTCGGGACCTGGCCGAAGCGTCGCCAGGCGATGGTGAAGGTCTCCGCGACAGCGTCCTCGGCATCCGCTGCCTGTGGACACCGGCGAAGGGCGTAGGCGAACACGGCACGGGCATGCTGCGCGAAGACCTCGTCAAAGTCGAAGGGGTCCGGCCGCGGGCTCCCATCTCCCATCGGTCGCTTGACGGGGATCCGACGGGGACGGTTCCGAGCTGAAAGGTTCCGCCAGTAGCCGGACATCTGGGGGGTGAGGGCGCAGTCCAGGCTCGACGGCTATCGGCGGGTCCCCCGACGCCCCAGGAGGCATAGGAGCCAACAATGCGGCGTTTCGTCCCATTCCTGGTGTCGGTCGTCCTCATGGCGGGGACGGGCGGCGCCGTCTCGGCGTCCCAGGAACAGTGCTCGATCTCCGTCTCACCACGTGTCGGTGGCCCCGACGACGCTTCATCATCCGCGGTCGCGGTTTTCCGGCGGGGACCTTCGAGGAGCCCGTTCACGTCCTGCTCGAGATCCGCTACCCGGGGCCCGGACGCATGGGAACCGTCTTCTTCGTCCACCTGGCCCCCGGCTCCACGTGGTTCGACGTGACATTCCACGGGGACGACGGCACGGGCGAGCCATGGGAGCCCTTGGCCCCGGGCAGGTATCGCGTCGTGGCCGAGGACGAAGGCCACACCTGCCGTGACCGATCGTCCTTCCGCGTCCAGCCGGAGCGACCCGAAGGCCGACGCGTCCCCGTGTAGTTGGTCTGGCTCAAGCGGTCAGGAAGAGACCCGACGCGCTGAGCGCCGGGTCTCTTGGGTCATCGCGGATCAACGAGCTAACTCACGGTCGAACGCAAGCTGCTCGATCGGCGTATCCGGGATCGCTAGTGGTGTGCACGGACTCGGGCCCACTGGCTGCCGCCTGCTTGGGGACCGGTCGTCGGAGCGTGACGAAGGCCACTGTCGCGCCGACCAAGGCGAGCGCGGCGGCGCCCACGAAAGCGGCACGGAAGCCGTCCGTCAGCGCCGTGACATCGCGCAGCTGGCCGGCCCCGGCGGCCGTGGCGATGGCCGTGATGACCGCCAGACCCAGCGCCGATCCGACTTGGTAGGTGGTGTTGACGATGCCCGCCGCGAGGCCACCCTCCGCCGGCTGCGCGCCCGAAAGAGCCGCCAGCATGGCCGGGACGTAGGCCAGCGACATGCCGGTCGCGGCCACGATGGTCGCCGCGAGGATGTCCACGAGGAACGTGCCGTCCGGTCGAACGAGGCTGAGCCAGCCGATCCCACCTGTCCAGGACGAGCATGCCGCTGACCAGCGGAGCCTTGAAGCCGTAGCGGCCCACCAGCCGTCCGGTCACGCCGACCATAAGGACCATGATCGTCACGGTCATGGGCAACAGTGCTGCTCCTCCCTCGAAGGCACCGAATCTGAGGACCTGCTGGAGATATAGATCGAGGAAGAACCACATCGGGATCCAGGCCGCACCGAGCAGTGCCATCGCGACGTTCGCGGCGGCCAGGTTCGGTGCACGCAAGATCGAGAGCGGCATCAGCGGCTCGCGGCTGCGCGCCTGGAAGGTGATGAAGAGCGCGAACAGGCCGATGGCCGCGCCGAGGACGAGCAGCGTCTCAGGCGAGCCCCAGCCGATCTCCGGCGCTCGGACGATGCCGAAGACCGCCAGCGAGAGGGCCGCCGTCACGGACAACGCTCCCAGGATGTCGAGGTTGCCGCGACGCACCAGGCCTGCCGGCAGGATCCTGCTCATGACAGCCAGGACGACGAGTGCGATGGGCACGTT
>Ga0136617_10000665_pt1 | contig 29433 bp, 25 predicted proteins | sample AntDrymUQ3222106_2_FD_129672 | JGI IMG/M metagenome (GOLD analysis project Ga0136617, IMG submission 129672) | Polar desert sand microbial communities from Dry Valleys, Antarctica - metaG UQ322 (21.06) | ecosystem: Environmental > Terrestrial > Soil > Desert | place: Antarctica: Dry Valley... | reverse complement strand
GGCTTACCTCTATATACACCTCGGACTCGAAGACTTCGCCGCGCGTGAACTACAACGCGCGTTCGAGATTGACCCGACGAGCGAGTTTGCCAAAAATATGACTCTCGCCATGTATGAGATGGGCGGTAAATATGATGAATGGCTCGCCGCTCATCAGAAATTTTACCCTAACGACACTATAGAAGCTTGGTATTTCTTGGGCAAAGGTCGTTTGGAGGAGGCGCAAAGGGCGATTGAAGAACCATCGGCGAGATATAGTTTCGGTGAGTTTACTTTGCTGCCCAAAAAGGCTTTGCTCTTTGCATTGAAAGGACACTTCCGCGCGGCAGAGGCGTTGATTCCTTCCATCCTCAGCATACATCCCGTCAAAGACCCCTTTTATCATCACGCCGCTTACGACATCGCCTGCATCTACTCGCTGGAAGGTAAGAGTGGTGAAGCCGTCAAATGGTTAAGAGAGGCTGCCGCCACGGGTTTTCAATGTTATCTCCTGTTCGAGCGCGAGGCCTATTTGAACCGCATCAGACAAACGCCCGAATTCATCCAGTTCATGGCGGAGATGAAAGCGCAGAATGAAAGATACAGGCGCGAGTTTGCACAAACACCGTGAGGATTTTGCGCTTGGCGATTGTTCGACACATTTTTAGGCCGTCGCCGAAGGCAGTGTTCTATGAAAGGGACGTGTCAAAGAAAAACTATCCCGACGCTGGCGACCAACATTATTCTTCGACCGCCAGCCAGAGACGTACCCGTAAACCACGCGACACGACTTTGGCTTTTACACCTCTGTTTGAATTACTTTTTTACTTCCCGAGAATTAGCCTTCTCGTGAAGAGAGGTCACGAGAAGTAAAAAACGCCTAATTCCAGAACGGAGTTAGACGCTTTTTTCTTGACGTGGAGGCCACAATAGATTGTGGCCGTTGCATAATTTATAGGTCGGCCATTTTGCCTCTTACAGAGGTAGGAAGGACCACAAGATATTGACAGCAAGACACCCGTTCAAAAGTGTATGCAGCGCTTTCGCATAAAGCGGGTCTGCTAATTCATCATTTTCAAAATCAAGTGCGTTTCGCGTCCGACCACAATTACTTGTGGTCAATGTACCGCCGATCCGCGCCTTTTTTATGTGACGGATTTCCGTCAGTCTCGCCAAAGATTAACACTTCGCCAGCGACCCGGATCAAGCGGTCAGAGCCTTCAGCGTCCGCATGTTATTGACTCTTTTCGCCGCGCTCGCCGCTTCCGTGCGTGAGTCCATCAACCTGTGTTGGGCCTCGCGTTAAGTCGTTACTTCTGCAGGACCGTGGCTGGCGCCGTCTTGCCAATAAGTGGATCGGCGTGACGATGCACGAGTTTCCATACACCGTCTTCCTTCCGAAAGATGTGCGTGACGCGCAAAGCCATCAGAGCCGGTTTGTCTTGATCGACCAGACGCGCTTCACTTCGCTCGATCGCCACGGTGTAAGCAAGATTTCCACTGACTCCAGAGGTAAGGTATTCGATCTTTACCTTGGCTCCACTTTCTCTGAACCGCGCCGCTGCCCAATCGTATCGCGGGCCTACTTCGTTCCAGCCCTTTTCATAGGCGCCCCACGCACCCATGATCGTGACATCGTCGCGTCGCGAGGCATTCTCTTTCCAAAGTGTGGGATCACCATTGATGAAGCGATTGATACCCTCTTCAAACCGAGGCAAAAACGACCGCAGGCTTGAGTCGCCAGCGGCGGCGGCGGGAATTTGCGACTCGGCGCTACCGATAACGAGAATCGAAAGCAGAGTAGCAATAACTGAGCAGGTCACGAGTTTCATTGAATCTCTCCTTTTGTGTGGTGCGGCAATTCCGGGCAGTGCCTAACAAATCTACTTATGCTTTACGCCCTCAATCAGACTCAGTGTGGCGAGCTTGGCGGCAACGTAGATGACTTGCGAAACCCAACGGCCAGTAATCATTTGCAGCAGGACGGCTGGCAGCGGCATTTCGTTATTGATTTGGGTAGCTTTCGGTTGTGACATGACAGTTCCTCCCTAATTCAAGAGCTTCATGAAGGCCACAATGTCGGTCTGGTCCTGCTCCGTCAGGATGAGCGGCGCCGAAGGATCGGACACAGTCCTGAAGAACAGGGCGTAGTGTTTCACCACCTCTTCCAGCGTTTTCGCGGAGTTGTCGTGGAAGTAAGGAGCGGTGCGGTGGACTCCCCAGAGCGAAGGAATCTTGAAAGCGTTCACCTTGTCGAAGAAAAGATCACTCGAATCGCCCGTAACGAGCGCCCGCCCAGGGTCGGGGCTACTGATGACGGTCTCGCTCCCGTCTGGGTTTGTGAAGATGAAATCCCTCACCGGATTTCCGCCGGCGTTGAACTCTGAGACGAGTATGTTTTGGAAACGCGTGCCGGGCGGCAGCAGTGGAAAGAATTGACTCGACTCATTCAGCATCGGGCCGGTGTGACAGGCGGCACAGCTACCGGCCTTTTGGTCCGGGCTAGTGAATGGACCATCCTCAAAGAAAAGCCGACCTCGCTTTTCAGATTCGGTGTTGCCCGCTGGCAGTTCAAGGGCCGGGCCTCCACGGGCGAAACGCCTGAGTTCGCGCGAGCTGAAGAACCGCGCGGTCTGCTGAAACTCGGCGATGCGCCGGAGGTCGTCTTCGCTCGGCTTTTCGGCAGGTTGGAAGTGGTCGCGGATCGCTCCCAGAGCCTGGGCTTCCAGATCGGGGTGACGCCCGTCGTACATCAGGACTCGATCCAGCGCGGGCGTGTTGAGCGTGGTCGGAATACCACGCCGCAACATCACCGACCGGGCGATCGCGTCGTCAGCCAGACGCACGTTCGCGGGCAGCGGTATCTCGACAAGGACGGTCGCATCCGCGAGCATCCGCGAGACGCCGTTGCCTTGACCGTCATCGCTGCCGTCGTGGACGAACAGCGGGTCGTGCGGGTTAATCGCAAACCGCCTTTGTGCGTCTTCCGGGGACACAGTCCCTGATTCGCTGGTGTGGCAAGTCAGGCACGTGCGCCCGTTGCCGCCGAACGTCTCGCGCTCGAAGAGGCGCTTACCCGTGCGCCGGTTGCCCGCGCTGCTTTCCGCAGCGCTGCTTTGAGCCTCCTCGCTCTGCACCTGAGCGGCTTCAGCATCGTCGCTCTGTGCCCGACTGGACAGCGCGCTCGTTGCGCTCGTCACTGCGGCCAGGCCGAGCATCGCTAAAGTGATAATCAACTTTAGAGATCTTGTACTTTTCATAATGTAGACCTCCCGTCTGCTCCTCGATTGCGCGGTTGAGATCCAGCAGGCCGCTCAAGGTTGATGAATCGGGAATGAGGACTGAAGGCTGAATGCTCACGGACGCCGCACGTCGTCTGTCGTTGGTCGCACGTCGTCCCTCCGGCAGAATCGTCGGCCCGTCCGCCGTGTACGCGGGCATCAGTTGGGCGGTCTTTGCCGGGCCGAGTTTCGGTATGAGATGGGCACGCAGCAGTTCTTTGTCCCAGTTGCTGCTGATGCTCCAGGCCACCACCTTGGCCCACACCAGCACGTCCTCGGGTCGCCACGGCTCCGGCTCGACACCAAGGATGTTGAACTCGGGCGGGAGCTGGCGGTTGCGGCGGCTGTCGAGATAAGCGTTGACGCCGGGCGACGTATGCCTCGATTGGCTTCCGCTCTTCTGAGTTGAGTTTGGCCCAGGCGGCGGCGGCGGTGCGGTGCAAGCCGACCGGGCGGAGAGACTGTCGGTCATGAGCGCCGACTCGCCCAGAATCTCCGAGAGACGCCCGTTGCCGAGCCGGCGCTGGAACTCCATCTGCAAGAGTCTATCTTGCGCGTGGACGTAGCCGAGACCGAAGTGTGCGTCCCGTTCGCTCCCCGCGCTGACGTGCGGCACGCCATCGCGGTTGCGCCGGATTTCGATCCGACCATGTGCTCCGGCGATGTGAATCGTGCCCGCGGTCTCTGGCTGTGAAGTTCGCATCCAGAGCGAATGAGTGCCGTCCCAAAGAAGCGTCAGCACAACGGCCATGACGAGCGGCCAACGCGTTATGTTGAATAATATTTCCATAAGTCCTCCCATTTTTGGCCGCAGCAAAGTCCCGCAGGGGTAAAATTTGCGCCCCCCGCTGCACACGTGTTTGTACGAGCGTTGATTGTTATGTTGGATTAAGGCTGAATGAACCGATTGATCAACTACAGGTGGCTCACCTCGTGAGCTAGCGCGCCGCCCGCCCTTCCTTGTACATTTCCAATCCAAGCTGCCGCATCATGCCGATGTCGTCGCGGTTCGCCTAGTGCTCGACGACCTGTCCGCCCTCCAAGCGGAACATGTGTATGAGCTGCACGCGGACGCTCTTGCCTGTCGGCGCGACGCCCGCCAGCAAACCTTCGTGGACGAAGGGGTGCTGGCTCAAGCCCTCGTGCGTCCCCGTGAAATCGCAGCGCACCGCCACCCAGTCTCCTTCGGCCACCACGTCGTGCGGCTCTAATCTCACGTCGGGAAAGGTCGTCGAGATGTCCAGCAAGACTGCGCGCACATCAGCGCGCGTGGCCGGCATCCCGTGGTTGACTGATTGGTCGGCGAAGAAATCCGCCTGCGCGGTAAATCCGTCTCGCTCGATTGCCTCGATCATTCGTTGTATGACTGTTTTGTTCTGCTCTTCAGGTTTCATTGTTCTCTCTTCAGCTTCGAAGTGATTGTTGCGAACCGAATACATCTCGCCCGACAGTCTGCGCTCGTTCCTTCTCTTCCTTATCTCCGATTTTTCCGGCAAGCTCACCTAAGGTAAAATCACGCCGCGATAAAAACCTTGACCGGACAAATGCCCCCGCACGCCAGACATTAGGGCATGGCCTCACTGAAAATCTTTAGAGAGTTATGAATTTTTTTTTAAAGCGGGCATGAGCGATAAAATAAACCGGATCTATGCGTTCGGGCGGTTTCGTCTGGACGCAGGCAAGGGCCTGCTCTTCGCCGGCGGCGAGGTCGTCACTCTAACGCCGAAAGCCTTCGACACTCTCCGGGCGCTGGTCGAGAACAAAGGGGCGGTCTTGAGCAAGGAGGAGTTAATGCACCTGGTCTGGGCCGATCAGTTCGTCGAAGAGAACAACCTCGCCCAGAACATCCACGCGATCAGGAAGTCGCTCCGCGACTGTGGCGACGGCGACAAGTACGTCGAGACGATCCCGAAGCGCGGCTACCGCTTCGTTGCGAACGTCGAGGTGGTAAACATCATGCCGCAGTCATTTGGAGAGACGAGCGCCGAGAATCGCGCCGGCGAAGCTAAAGAGGCCGACACAATCTTTTCCCGGCACGCGGCGGGCGGCGGCGCGTTATCTGTCAACAGGACCCAGGCGCCGGTCAGGTCAAAGACGCAGTACGCGACCAGCACAGGCGACGTGAACGTCGCCTACCAAGTGGTGGGTAACGGGACGCTTGACCTGGTCTTCGTGATGGGCTGGGTCTCACATCTCGAATACTTCTGGCTGGAGCCTTCCTTCGCGCGTTTCCTGACGCGACTCGCATCCTTCTCGCGCCTTATCCTCTTCGACAAGCGCGGCACCGGACTCTCCGACCGCGTGCCCTTAAATGAGCTGCCGACGCTCGAACAGCGCATGACGGACGTGCAGGCCGTGATGGACGCCGTCGGAAGCGAGCGCGCGGCGCTTTTGGGCGTCTCCGAGGGGGGACCGATGTGCAGCCTCTTCGCAGCCACGCACCCCGAACGTACGGTCGCGCTGGCGATGATCGGGACTTATGCCAGACGGGTGTGGTCGGAGGACTACCCCTGGGCTCCGACTGAGAAAGCGCGCGCGGACTTTTTGGAGGAAATAAGGCGGAACTGGGGCCAGCCGGTCGGGATCGAAGCGCGCGCGCCGAGCGTGGCCGGCGACCTGCAGTTCCGCGAGTGGTGGGCCACATATTTACGCATGGGGGCGAGTCCCGCCGCCGCCCTGGCGCTGACGCGGATGAACGCGGAGATCGACGTGCGAAGCGTACTGCCTTCGATCCGCGTTCCCACCCTCGTCATCCACCGAGCGGGCGACGAGTGTCTGAAGATCGAGGAGGGGCGTTACGTGGCATCGAAGATTCCCGGCGCGCGTTTCGTCGAACTGCCCGGGCGCGATCACCTGCCGTTCGTCGGCGACCAGGACGCGATACTGGACGAGGTCGAAGAGTTCTTGACGGGCGCACGGCCCGAGCGCCGGATCGACCGCGTGTTGACGACCGTCCTATTCGTCCTCTTTGACGACGAGGCTCCGCCCTCCCCCACACAGCATCGAAGAGAAACGAAAGAGATGCTTCAAAGCTACGCCCGCCGCGAGCTGACCCTCTTCAGGGGGAAGGAGATCGAGATGGCGGATGCCCGACTGTTCGCAACATTCGACGGGCCGGCGCGCGCGATTCGGTGCGCCCTCGCCGTCGCGGAGGCAGCCGCGCGTCTGGGCCTGCGGGTCCGCGCGGGACTCCACACGGGCGAATGTGACGTCCTGGGTGAAAAAGTGGGCGGCGTCACGGTGCAGCTCGGTGAGGCTATCGCCGAGCGCGCGTCGTCGGGAGAGGTTTTGATTTCGAGCACCGTAAAAGATCTGGTGGCGGGGTCCGGCATCGAGTTTGAGCCGCGTGGCACGCAGGCTTTTGAAAACCTGGCCGGCGAATGGCGCCTCTTCGCGGTCGGGCGCGGCGCACGTCCGTAGTGCCTCCGTAGAAATGATCGCCGGGGCCGACGAGGCGACGCGGGTTCGCGTTGCCACAAGTTTCGCTACAAAGCAAAAAAGGCTGTCAGCGCTGACAGCCTTAAATTGTTAAACTGACTTATTCAAACGGGGCGCTTTAAACTCCGAACGAATTTAGGCGGCCCGGTCGAAGTCACCTCACTTAAAAGTTTAGCTTTAGCCCAAACTGAAACTGTCTCGAATCATAGGCTGCAGTCGGTCTGCTGTAGAAGCGCCCCGCGCCATCTCGCTGCCCGAAGGCATTTACGTCCAGGAAGAAGGGTGAGGCGGCAGCTTCGTTGAAGCGATTGAACAGGTTGAAGCCTTCAGCAATCAAGTCTAGCCTGACGCGTTCGCCAAAGCGAATTCCTCGCATAACCCGTAAATCTATCGAGGCGTAGCCGTGCGTGATGCCGCGATCGCGTCCGAGGTTGCCACCTGTAAAAGGCGTCGTCGGCACGAACAGGGTGCCACTGTCCGCCACGCTCGGGCGATCATTCGAGCTTTGCAGATCACCGCTCGAGTCACTACCAGTCAGGATGTTGAAGGGACGTCCCGAAGAGAACTCGATTATCGGCGCGACGGTAAAATCTGAAAGGAAACGATGCGCGGCGCTCGACGAACTGCGCCACTCTGAAGGTGAGCTTAAGGCCCCGCTGAAGACAAAACGATGACGCTGGTCAAAGAGAGAATCCGCGCGCTCGGCGCGGAAGTTACGATTGTCCTGCGGCTTGAGAAGTGTTTGCAGGTCGGACGAATCGTCAATCGAATGCGACCAGGTGTAGGAGGCCAGGAACTGGAAGTTGTTTGAAAAGCGTCTCTTCAATTCCAGGTTCATCGCATTGTAGCTGGAGTTGCCATCCGAAAGCTGCGCGCTCACGTCACCGAACGGAGTGATTGGACCGGGGGTTCGCAGGGAGTTTGCAGCCGCTAACGCTGCATCGAACGCCGCCTTGTTTACTGCACCGCTGGTAATTGCGGAAACGAAGAAATAATTAGGCGAGTTTGGACGGAAGAAATTTGCGGCAATCGGGCTGACGACTCCCTGGCCCAACCCATTACGACCCACGAGTCCAGGAACAATCACCGTATATCCTGGAGGGCACGTAGTAGGGGTGCAAACGGTTGGCAAACTAAAGAACTGTGCTTCGGCGTTGCTCGCGGGATTTCTGAAGGCGAAGCGGCGAAAGTTTTCGATTAACAGTTCCGGTTGTGGTGAATTCACGTCCTGTGGATGAGGCAGATGATGAGCGCCCACAAAAATGTAGCCGGCCGAGAAAGACATATTCTTGGTTAACTCGCGCTCGATTGTCAGGTTCGCCTGGTTGGCGTAGGCATATTCAAAATCTTTACCTACGGCGAGTGTGAATGGGAACAGTGGTCCAAAGCCGACAAAAGTTTGATCGTTGAAGCGCACTCTTCCCGGCAGATATTCCGCCGACCGGGCGACGCCGGGGGTAGTGAGTCCTGCGGGGCAAAGTGCATTTGTTGTGGCCGTTGAGCAGACCGTCCCTTGAAATATTTGCAGCAGATTCAGGAGTTGGTTGGGAGCGGGGTTGCCTGGCAGAACGTTGAAATACTGCTGCTGTTGGGCGGCGTCCGCGATGTCTGAGTTGAAGGCCACTGCCAGGAGCGGGTGGTCATAAAACAAGCCGTACGCCGCGCGCAGAACGGTCTTGCCATTGTTGTTTATGTCCCAGGCAACGCCTACTCGCGGTGCGAAGTTGTTCTTATCGCGAGGGAACCCTTGCTGGACACCCACCGCGTCTTGCGCGGTTAACAGGTCGGAGGGAGAGAGGGCAATACCCGTAAGCGGATCCGTGAAAGCAATTGGCGGAATCGTATCCGTCAACTCGATGTCGTAGCGCACCCCGTAGTTAAATGTGAGGTTCGGACGCATCTTCCAGGAGTCCTGAGCGAAGAATGCGAGCGGGCGGTTCTTGATCGCACTGTTCGGGTTGCCGAAGCCTTGAATGAACGCGCTGGGGAAGCCCAAACCGTAGGACTGCACCGGAGTTATGGCGGGAGCGTTCGTTGGTAAACCGGCAATGAAGCTCGCCAGGGTACTGCGAGCTACTCCGCCAAAGTTCAGCAGCCCGGGGAAGTTCAACTCAAAGCTCGCGCCGATGTCGACAAAGTTAATATCGCCACCGAATTTGAACGTGTGATTACCGTGAACGTAGTTCAGGTTATCCGCAAATTGATATCGCTTCTCGGTGCGATCGACCGGTGAGAACGGATTCGAACCCATAAAGGCCGAGCCGATAACCTGAATGGCCGTGCCGGGAATTTGCGAGTCGAAAGTTGCCTTGCGGCGTCCGAAGTTGAACTTAGCCTCGTTAAACGTGCTGTTCGAAATCGACGAGGCCAGAGAAGCTGCGAATGAGATGTCGCGTAAAGTTTGAATACCTGTGCGCGAGAAATCATTTTGTCCAAACGTTTGGTTCTGTGATTCGTCCTGAATACCCGTCAGGTCGCTCGGATTGTACCCGAAGCGCACCGTCATGCTGTGCTTGCTATTAAATTGATGATCGCCGCGCAACGAGAAGAAGGTTGTCGCTTCAGAGAGAGGGAAGATACGCGCCAGGCTATTTAACGGCCGAAATGCTATAGGCTGGCCCGCCTCATTAACCGTCACGAAGTTCGGGAGGATCCCGTTGTTGGCAAAGGATGGAATGGGTGCGCCGGTAATGAAGAAACGGCCGCCGATTATTTGGCCCGCCGGAATGGCGCCGCCCGGACTACGGAGCGGGCTAATTCCGTTTAGACCAAGCTGTCCGCCCGATGAAGCGAAGGTGGCGTAGGTGATAGCCGTACCGATAACCTGGCCTCGCACTACAGGGTCGGCGATTGTAGCGGCTCTTGCGAGTTCACCCCCGATGAATGTGGCTTGTGCAGGCGTAAGATTCGAGTACACATTAGTGAATGGCAGAAATGGCGCTCCAATCGTAACGCTGCCGTTCAAGCCTGCCGCCACGTCGCTGGTAAAGAATCCCGATTCTTGACGGCGACGCTGTTCGAAACTGGTAAAGAAGAAGGTGCGGTCTTTTACGATTGGGCCGCCGAAGGTAGCCCCGTACTGCACGCGAGTAAACGGTGGCTTCTTGTTTGGGTCGTTGTCGATAATCGGCGCGAAGGCGTTGCGCGCTTGAATTGTCTTGTGACGCAGGAACCCGAAGACGTTGCCGTGAAAATCATTCGTGCCGCTCTTCGTCACCACGTTGACGATGCCACCCGTGGCGCGGCCAAACTCGGGCGCGTAAGAGTTAGTTGAAACTTGATATTCCTGTACTGCTTCCTGGCTCACGGTTGAGCGTGCAGCATTTATCGAATTGTCCGTGTAGTCAGCGCCGTCAACCTGCACGAGGGTGGAGCGACCGCGCTGCCCGCCTATATTCAGCCCTGACGTCGGCGCGGGTCCGATAGGACGGCCGTTGTCGCGGCCCACCGTGGATAGCGTCAGGGCAAATCCGGTAGCGCTGCGTTCGTTGATGGGCAGCTCATTAATACGTTTCTGATCGATAGTGCTGGAGACTGTAGTGTTAGTTGGTTCGACGAGCGCCACCTCGGCGGCAGAGATATCGACTGTAGCGTCGACAGAACCGACTGTCAGTGGGATATCGAGATCCGCGCGCTGACCCACCGTCAATATTACGCTCGGGATTCTTCCCCTGGAAAAGCCATCCGCTTCTACCGTTACCTCATATTCTCCAGGTGGTAGATTAGTGATCTGGTAGTAGCCTTCGTCGTTGCTGATTGCAGCGCGGGTGAAGTTGGTCGCGATGTTGCGCGCCTTGACAGCGGCGTTGACGACCGCAGCTCCCGTCGGATCACGTACCACACCGTTCAGGTCGGCGGCATTCGATTGTGTCTGACCGAGAGCCACACTCGTGCAAAGAATTGTCGCTACAAACAGGAAACCAATCCGCATCGAGGCGACGAACCACCGGAGGGAACCAAACATCATCGTGTTCTCCTTAGCTAAGTTGAGGCCGGCGACCCGCGCAGGTATCCGGTTGTGCAATACGCTGGTAAGTAGACGAGCGATGACTACCACCAGCTGTGGAATAAGACTTTTACAACTTCGAGTTGGTTTCAGGGCGTGTTTGGGGAGTTATTATGCCGCCGTACAACAGCCGCGCTCCTTGAGAATGACGACAGGAGCACTCCAAACTTAAAACGCTCATTCTTTTTACCCCAAAAGTAAGCCTGTGGCAAGATATATTCAGCCGCTAACTCGTAGGAACGTGAAGAATTACGCCTCTCAGCGCAGCATGATTAGCAGCCGTTCGGAGGTGGTATTTTCAGCTTTTGCGAAGGCCGTGTGATGCGCGCAACTTTGCGTCGAAGCCGGGTGCTGGTTCCGAAGAAAAGGATCGCAGCTTCAGCCAGAGATGGTACAAATGCCGCCCGGCGCAGCAGACCGCAGATGCGCAAACGCGAGTCGAATTTTTTCCCATACTCCACTCGATATTCGCGAGCTAGCGGCGCAAATGAGGCGTTTCGCCTCAGTCGTGCGAGTTGGCTGGTGATTGTCTGAGCCGCGAGCTCGCCGCTTTCTAGCGCTATCAGCATGCCACTTCCTGAAAAGGGATCTATGAAGGCGGCAGCATCTCCAATTGTAAGAAGCCCTTCTGCAGGGACGAGCTTTCGACGTCCAAAACTTTCCAGCGAAACGCTCAACCATTCTGACCGAGCATGAGCATGCGCCAAGGTGTAGGCGGCCCGGGGGTTTCTGAAGACTCTCTCGCGAATTACTGCGTCAGGATCTGAACCACAACGGCGGACATCTTCGGCAGAAGCGATGAAGCAGAAATTACTAACCCCGCGCTCAACGATGCTCAACCCACCATAGCCTCCCGGATAAAAGTAAATCTCACACGTCCCCTCCGCCCCCTGTGCGTCCTCCAAATGCGCTTTGAAAGCAACCAGGCGGTAGCGGCCGCTGTGTTCCGGGCTTCGTCGACTGTCGAGTTTTCGTGCGAGGGCGCGTGTTCGGCCGGTCGCGTCGATGGTAACTAGCGCATGTTGGTCTTTTATCTTGCTTCCGCATTTCAGCCGAAGTCCACGTACGCATCCGCGATCGAGTAACAACTCGGATGCATGCGTATCTTCGAGCACCAGGGCGCCGGCGCTTTTGGCTCGTTCGAGAAGCTTCTGGTCCATCTCAGCGCGACTGAGACCGAGGGCCCGTTCATTAGCACCAAACCATTCGCTGGGAACATTAACGCTGCGCCCCCTTCGCGAATAGAAGACTGTTTGTGTAAGCATCGCGCCGCCGGCTGAGATCATCTGCTCTGCGACCCGGAGGCGTTCGAAATGCCGCAGGCACTCCGGCGAAATGAATTCACCGCATAATTTTGCTCGAGGAAATCGTTTTTGCTCAACGAGCAAGACGCGCGCACCTTGCGTTGCCAGATGAATCGCAGCGCTCGTCCCGGCGGGGCCGGCCCCGGCTATAGCAACGTCGTAAGTGTCTCCCGAATTGGTCATCGAGCTAAGCCAACATTCCCAGCCTGGTCCATTTGATCGTCACGGGCAGTTAGGGGAGGAAGTTTGTTGATGTTTTCCCACCGGGCGCCGTGTGGGCCAATCCAGTTGGGTCGAGCGCTGAGGACCAGTCGATAGGGAAATCTGCGCTCGATGCTAACGTCGGCCAAGTCCGCCTGGGATGCCAGTTTAATCAACTCCCGCGGTTTAAAGCTTCGCAGGATCGAAAGGGCGCCGTCCTCCCTGAGCAGGCGATTGTGCAGGAACAATCTGCCCGCCGTTCGGTAGAAGTAGTACGCGATCGGATGACGATGAAGATCGATTATGAAAATCCGACGGCGCGCGACGCGGTTCAACTCCTGTAGCGCCAGCACAACTTCACGGTCGTCCAAGTGATGAGTGAACAACGAACAGATTGAATAATCAAACGAGCCGTCGGCGAAGGGAAGCCGGAGGGCATCGCCACGGATGGAGGCGATCTGATTCAGACCGCTCGACTTCTCGAGAACCGCTTTGGCTGACCGGGCATTTAATTCCAAGGCTGTGAAAGTGCCTATTAGTTTGTTCCTTCGGGTCCAGGCAGCCGCTACGCGCAAGAGTTCGCCCGATCCAGCCGCCACATCAAGCACTGAGAAACTGGGCAGATCGGATTGCTCAATGTCTGTCAGCAATGAAAGCCGCAAGGCCCGCGCGTCGCCTAACCATTGATTAACGCGTTGCAGCTCAACGATGCAACCTTCGTACTCCTCTGGGGTGTAATCGCCTATGTCGAGATGCTCGAGATCGTTGCTGCGCTCGCGGAACTTGGCGAACATAATTAGTTTCAAAGAATTGAAGAATCGCGGCTTACCCACAAAAAGGTTTTCACCATTTACGATTTATTATTTACGATTTACGTTTTCTCTATCACCAGCACACTGTTCTTCGATCCAAAACCGATGCAGTTGCAGAGCGCTACCTGCACGTTTGCAGCCCGCGCCTGATTAGGCACGTAATCGAGATCGCAATCGGGGTCAGGCTCGTCCAGGTTTATGGTGGGGGGAATCATCTGCTCGTGCATGGCACACAACGCTGCGCCTAAACCGGCAGCGCCGCTGGCGCCCTGTGGATGCCCGACCTGCGACTTCGTCGCTGACATCGGAATTCGCGAGGCATAACCGTCGAAAGCTAGTTTAAGCGCGCTGGTCTCAATTCGATCATTTAGTAAGGTGGATGTGCCGTGGAGATTTACGTAGTCGATATCTTCGGGTTTGCGTCCCGCATCTTCCAATGCCATCCGCATGGCGCGCGCGGGCTCGTCCCCACCTTCTTCCAGGCGGACTCGATGATAGGCGTCACAGGTCGCGCCGTATCCGGTAATCTCGGCATAGATTTTTGCGTTGCGCTTTCTAGCCTGTTCAAACTCCTCCAGGACATAGATCCACGCGCCCTCGCCTAAAACAATCCCGGATCGGTTTCTGGAAAACGGACGAGAAGCACGCTGCGGCTCGTCGTTCCAATCGCTGGTCAAGACAGTCATCAAGTGGAACGCCGCCAGAATACCGGGGGCGAGGGGCGCATCGACGCCGCCGGAGATCATCACATCTTGCCGGCCGAGAGCAATGTGCTCTGCCGCGTAGGCGATAGCATCAGTCGAGCTCGTGCAGCCAGTCGAAACAACGTGCGAAAGGCCGCGCAAGCCAAAAGCCATAGAGAGCTCACTGGAAAGACCCCCGTGTGTCGATGAGGGAATTGTATAAACACTGGCCTTGTAGGTCGGACCGATGTACCAATAGGAGTATTGCTGCTCCGTAAACGCCAACCCGCCCCCGCCCGTACCCAGCACCACTCCAATCGTCCTGCGTTGGTCCAGGGTCATCTCGGCGGGAAAAAGATTCGCGTCTTGGAGAGCTTCCCTGGCGGCTGCGAGGGCGAGAGGTACAGTTCGCGGAACATGTTTTCGATCCCGGGGGATGAGTTGGGCTTGCCAATCGAAGTCGCGAACTTCGGCGGCGATCTTCACTGGTGAGTTGGAAACATCGAAGGCTTCGATTCTGCGGCTGCCACTTTCGCCCTTAAGGAGCGCAGCCCAGAAAGCCTTGCGCCCGATCCCAATCGGGGTCACGCACCCCATTCCGGTGATCACCACTCGCCGGGGTTGCTGAAAGCGGCTCAACATTTCGGATCCATTACCTCATCAAGCAAGCGGGTTTCGATTCGTTGGGGACCACAGCATATCATTGGCTGCAAACAAACCCCGAAACCAACGAACACCTTGAGTCTGTTCGTCGTCGAGCCCCGCGAACTACCTAGAGGCTCTTGGTCTAGAGGTTCTTGGTTATTGAACCGTGAATGCACTTCCGCTAAAGACAAAGACCGCACGCCCTAGGCGTACGGTCTTCAAAGCAAGAGCCCTGGTTCTGGTGCCGCCCAAGTCTGTGTGGTTACCGATTAGACGGCTTCGACCTGGGTGCCACACTCATTGCAGAACTTTGTTCCGGGGTTAAGCTCTGCCTGACACTTGGTGCACTTCAGTTTTTCCTGTTTGGCTCCGCATTCCGCGCAAAACTTCGCGCCAGACTGGAGCCTGGCATTACATTTCATACATGCAACAGTTTGTGTTCCGGCCTCGAGTTTTGTGCCACACTCATTGCAGTACTTGACCGTCGCCAGGTTCGACGCCCCGCATTTCGTACAAGTAACCTTCGGTGCCTCCTGGCTATCACCCTTCCGCGGGTCCATCGCATCCGTCATGGCTCCGGCCATCGCGTTCCCAATGGCGAATCCTGCTCCCAGCCCAGCTCCCGTGGCTGCTCCGCCGCCCGAAGTATTCTGGGCCGCATCTCGCATCGCGTCGGCCGCCTGAAATTGAGCATACTTGCCCACATCTCCGATAACACCCATCGACGTCCGCTTGTCCATCGCCGCCTCAACTTCAGCCGGAAGGGAGATGTTCTCAATCACAAACTTCGTCAACCCCAGTCCAAAAGTCGTGAATTCCTCGCTCAGCTTCGAGCGTGTGAACTTTGACAACTCGTCATAGTTGGATGCCAGGTCGAGGGCCGCAATCTTTGACTCACCGAGAGCGTCGCTGAAGCCACTAACTAATGTGCGCTTTAACTGTCCTTCGATGTCTTCAGTCACAAAGTGAGCGTTGGTTCCGGCGACCTCCTTAATAAAAGCGTTCGGATCCTCAACCCGGATTGAGTAGATGCCAAAGGCTCGCAGACGGACCATGCCGAAGTCCGTGTCCCGCATCATCACGGGATTCGGAGTTCCCCATTTCAGATCGGTGAACTGCTTGGTGTTTACAAAATAGACCTCTGCCTTGAAAGGTGAGTTGAAACCATATTTCCAGGCACCGAGCTTAGTGAGGATCGGAGTGTTCCCGCCGTCAATGGTGTAAAGACCGGGAGGAAAAACATCCGCAATCTGTCCCTGAAATACGAAGACCGCCGTTTGCGATTCGCGCACTGTGAGTTGCGCCCCGTTCTTAATCTCCTGTCCCTGGACGGGAAACCGGTAAAGTAACGTATTCCCAGAATCGTCTAGCCATTCAATTACCTCAATGAATTGCGGGCGGATGGCGTCAAGAATTCCCATCGGTTTGTCTCTCCTTTGAGCGGCAGTTAGTTTTCGCCGCGCGTTAATATACGGGTTAAAGCCTCACGATGTTCGGGGCGCTCACGCCCCGGACCAAATATTGCACAAAGCAGGCAGCGAGAGAAGAGCGTTGAGTAATTTCGTGGCTATTCATGGCGCTTCTGGTCATGACGCTTCTGGCCCCCTTGCCATTGTCTGAGATTTACAGCGGCGCGAGCGGATGTAGGCAAAGCCAATTAGCCCAGTTAATCCGCCGGCGATATCGATCCCACTGTCATATAGAGAACCGGTGCGCGAGGGCACAAAGCTCTGATGGTATTCATCCAGTAACGCGTGAAACACGATCAGCAGTAGGCCCGCTTGAAACCATCTTAGCCTTAGAAACTCGCGCGAAGAACCTGTAAGGGCTCGTGCCGCAAGCCACCCCAGGACGGCATACTCGGTGATGTGCGCTGCTTTTCGCACCAGGAAATTCGCCAGCCTGACGCTTTCCTCAGTGATATTAGGAAATAACAAGAGCAGTAGTGGTCGAACGACATTGGAGGTGTTGACGGCGGAAAATTCATTTGACGACGCGAAAGAGATGAGGGCCATCCAGATGATCAGTGGAGCATAGCGCCAGGTCCGTTCTCGCGTCGATCGAGTTTCCATTCGACTCTTAAACGCACCGCGAAGCAGGTGCTCATAAATAATGGGAAGCCGCCCAAGCTGCTTCCCATCTCGACTCGCATTCCCTAGCTTGCAGGCTGCTGAAAACTAAGAACAATCCACGAAATCATACGAAGCGGCACGAAAGAGCCATTCGTTCGAGTCATTTCGTGCGCTTTCGTGGATCGTCTCATTCCCTCTGAGAATAGCCCGGCCCTTTTTCAGCAAGCCTGTTAGGGCGCACTGTTAGAGCGCTGCTGCGCCCGAAACGACTTCTATGATCTCATTAGTGATGGCTGCCTGTCGTACGCGATTCATGTTTAGCGTGAGCGAATCCATTAGTTCGCTGGCATTCTTTGAGGCGGAATCCATGGCGGTCATTCGAGCGCCTTGCTCGGAAGCCACGGATTCCAGCAGCGCGCGAAAAACTTGCGTCTCTACCAGACGTGGAAGCAACCGGCTAAAGATCTCGGCGGGTGGTTGTTCGTAAATATAGTCGACGAGTGTGAGAGGTTGACCGGGGGCGGGGGACTCTTCAGCGCTTGAGCCGGCCCGCGACACGGGCAAGAGTTGCTCTACAACCACGCGCTGCTGCATCACTGATCTGAATTCATTGTAGATGATGAAGACCTTATCAATCTCCTGGTCCTCCGTAAAGCGTTTGATCACGTCGCGGGCCACTTCTATCGCCTCAGAAAAATCGACCCGGCCCTTACCAGTAAGCCCGACGTATTCGCCGGCCAATATCGAATCTCGACGACGGAAAAAATCTCTGCCCTTGCGCCCCACGGCCAGGATCTCAACCTGCTTACCGGCATGCTCGCGACTGAAAGCTTGGGCCGCTTTGATCAGATTTGTATTAAACGCGCCGCACAATCCTTTGTCCGCGGTGATCAACACCACCAGGTACCGGTCGTCGCCTCGCAAGTCGAGTAGCGGATGATGGAAGCTCTCGTCGGTCCTCCCGGCTAGCTCACTTAGCACCTCCATCATTTTGTTGGCGAAGGGACGGGCGGTCACAACGCGATCCTGCGCACGCTTTAGCTTAGCCGCCGAAACCATTTTCATGGCTTTGGTGATCTGCTGCGTATTCTTAACCGACTTAATACGCCGTCGAATGTCCAGAAGATTGGGCATAACTTGGCCAATCGGGGGGGGCTGTGTGACCTAAACCCCGGCCGGCATCATATCTGGTGTCGAGGCTGGTGCCGTAATTTCAGAACGCGCCCCAGATCCAGCATCGGTGGTCCTTTCATTCCAAATGTCCTTAAAGTCTTTTAAAGCCTGTTGCAGATCTGATTTGATCTCGTCGGTCAAACTTTTCTGCTCGCGAATGTTCTGCAAGAGACCCGGATGTGAATTCTCAACAAACTTGAGGAGTTCCGCTTCGAAGTTACGCACTTCCTCGACTTGAACGTCATCTGTAAAGCCACTGCTCGCCGCCCAGATCGCCAGAACCTGATTCTCAATCGGCATTGGTCGGTACTGCGGCTGTTTCAATATCTCGACTAAGCGCTGGCCTCGCGCGAGTTGGGCTTGAGTGGCCTTATCAAGATCAGAACCAAATTGAGCAAAAGCTTGTAACTCTCTGAACTGCGCGAGATCAATGCGCAGCGTTCCGGCCACCTGTTTCATAGCCTTGATTTGAGCTGAGCCCCCTACCCGCGAAACGCTGTTGCCGACGTTGATGGCGGGGCGAATACCGCTATTGAATAAGTCAGCCTCAAGGAATATCTGTCCGTCCGTAATTGAGATGACGTTGGTGGGAATGTAAGCCGAAATGTCTCCCGCTTGGGTCTCGATGATCGGCAGGCTCGTTAATGAACCGGCTCCTTTTGCATCGGACAACTTCGCGGCTCGCTCGAGCAGCCGCGAGTGGAGATAGAAAACATCTCCGGGGTAAGCTTCACGCCCGGGTGGGCGGCGAAGCAGTAGCGAAATCTCACGATAGGCGGCTGCCTGCTTGGAAAGGTCATCATAAATTGTTAAAGCGTGTCTGCCGTTGTCGCGGAAGAACTCGCCCATAGCGGCTCCCGAGTAGGGCGCGAGAAATTGCATCGCGGCTGGGTCTGAGGCGGTGGCCTTAACCACGATCGTGTACTCCATGGCACCAAAGTCCTGCAGCGTTTTGACTACCTGGGCCACCGTCGAAGCTTTTTGTCCGATGGCCACATAGATGCAAATTACATCTTTGCCGTTCTGGTTGATGATGGTATCAACCGCCACCGCAGTCTTGCCGGTTTGACGATCCCCAATGATCAATTCGCGCTGTCCGCGTCCGATAGGCACCATTGCGTCAATGGCCTTCAGCCCTGTCTGTAAAGGCTCTTTTACCGGTTGGCGATCCACCACACCTGGAGCCACACGCTCAATGGGATTGTAAGTATCCGTAACCAGAGGTCCACCGTCGTCGATAGGATTCCCTAGCGCGTCTACCACGCGACCAATCAGAGCGTCGCCGACAGGAACCTGCATGATGCGCCCGGTCCGCTTCACTACGTCACCCTCTTTAATCGTCTGGAAGTCGCCAAACAACACCGCTCCTACCTTGTCCTCTTCAAGATTTAAGGCCAGCCCGCGGACATCATGGGGAAACTCGATCAGCTCACCGGCCATCACCTTTTCGAGCCCGTGGATCTCCGCAATTCCGTCGCCGACCTTGATGACCGTGCCTACCTCCATCACAGTTACGCCGACTTCGAAACTCTCAATCTGCTTGCGAATTATTTCATTGATTTCATCTGCTCTAATCGGTTCCATTTTGTTTCCTCAAAACTTCGTTCATCAGCCAGCCCGACTTGAAGGCTCTGGTTGGGGGAGCCGCTGGCTATTTGCCAGCGAGTTTTAGTTCCAACTGTCGCAGCTGATTACGGATTGACCCGTCATACACGGTCGAGCCAATTCGCGTAACCATCCCTCCAATAAGAGTCTCATCGATTGCGAAACTTAGCCGTACATCTTTCCCAGTCATCGTCGCCAGGCGCCCGCCGAGAGATTTTTTGATGTCTTCAGAAATCGGACGCGCAGTAGTTACGTGAGCAGCCATCACGCCGGACCGTTCGTCCAGTACGCGGGTAAGTCTCCTATTAATTTCACCGAGTTCCGTGAGCCTCTGGTTCTTTAGGAGTATTCTAAGAAAATTCGCGGTAGGCTGCTGAACCTTCGTCCGCTTAATCAAGTCCTCAAGCAGTGCCCGTTTCTGCTGGTAGGCAACAGCAGGGTTGCTAAAAACCTGCTGGAGAAGTTCGCTCGATTGGATCATTGATTCCCAGGAAACCAGCTCATCCTGGACACCGCGTGGAGATCTCCCCGCCAGTAGAACATCCGCCAGCGCGCCAGCGTAACGGCGGGCAACTGTCTGCGAACTCAACGGCCGCCCCTCCCCAGTTGCTCAACGTTCAGACCGATGATTCGCTTATCGTCTTCGGTGCGAAGATCCCGCCTTATCGACTCCTCAGCCAGACTTACGCTCTGTTGGGCAGCAAATTCACGCAGCTCCTGAACCGCTGCCTTGGCGGTACTCTCGATCTCTCTTTGAGCCTGTTGTTTCAGTTTCGTCATTTCCGCCTCTGTTGCCACCTTGATGCGTTCGCGCTCTGCCTCCGCTTCCAACTTCGCTTGTTCCCGGATCGACGAGACTTCACTGTTCATTCGCTGAATCTTTGCCTCTACCTCAGCGAGCTTAGCCAAAGCCTGCTCCTTCTCATTGCGAGCTCTCTGAAGCTCGACCTTGATTCCCTCTCCTCGTGCTCTTAACGCCCCGCTAATTGGTCGGCCGAATCGTCGGTGTAGATACATCGCCCCGGCAATGAACAAAGCCAAATTGACGAATTTCCAAAGCTCCAAGCCAGGGTAGTTCCACCAGACGCTGCCGGCTTCTAAGCCCATTGTGGCAAACCAGTAATAGTACATAACAACAATTACCCGTCTATGCCTGTCGACCTCCGTCGCCTTCCCCGGCAACCGCTCTCCCCAGAATCTGAGAGCTAATTCTCAACGCTAGTATGCCCGCCTCCTTCGAGAGGGTCGCACGAGCGACTTCGGCTTGCGACCTTATCTGTTGCTTCTCGGTCAGTGTCTGCTTACTGAGCGCATCCCTTGCTGAAGCAATCTGCCGCTCCCTCTCATGAACTGCCTCCGCTCGTTGTCGCTCCAGATGTTGGTATCCTTCGGCCCGGGCCCCCCGCAACGTCTGCTCGTACTGCCGGAGACTGTGATCAATTCTAATTACCGTTTGCTCAGCCTCGCTCAAAACGACGCTGATGCGTCGATCACGTTCCTCCAGGATCCGGTTAATAGGTTTGAATAGCGTCCGGTTCAGAACCACAACCATTAGAATAATGAGGGCGCCATGAAAAATGAGTGTGCCGTCCGGCACCAATTGGATGGAATTCCCAGCTAAGCCTAGGAGAATGAAGCCCATAAAGTAAGTAGCTGGTCGGACCGCTCGGCGACAAATACCAGCATTTCAAAAGTTTGCGAGTCTAGCACCCCGTTTAAAAGGCGGTCAAGTCAGCAACCTGCCGGACGAAATAGAATCAATACAAGATCGCTTTCTAAATGCGATTGTACACTATACAGCGATAAGCGGATGGGTGGGGCTGAACGGGTGTGCATTGTACAATAGAGGCTAGCCGCTTGCCAAGCGGGCCGCGGGCACAAGTAAACGGAACAAACGTTCGAGATCCGCGGGATTATAGAATTCGATTTCTATGCGTCCGCTCTGGCCATTTTGATTCTGAGTAATATGAACCTGAGTCCCTAAATGGCGACGCAATTTGGTCTCAGCCGCTCTTACATTAGGGTCATTCTCTCTAGCCTTCGCCACTCGCGGCTTTGATCCGCGGCCTTCTAATTCCCGCACCAGTCTTTCCGTTTCTCTAACGGACAAGCCTCGCTCGATTATTCTTCGCGCAATGCGGAGCTGCGAGTCGCTATCACCTGTTCCCAGTAGCGTCCGGGCATGGCCTGTTGACAACTTGCCCTCTTCGATAAGGAGTTGTATGTCTTGAGGCAAGCGCAAGAGACGGAGGTAGTTAGTTATGTATGATCGATCTCGGCCAACGCGCGCGGCTAGCGTCTCCTGTGTCAGTCCGATGGAGTCAATCAGTTTTTTATAAGCTTGCGCCTCTTCGATTGGGTTTAGATCCTCGCGTTGGATATTCTCGATCAGTGCCAGTTCCAAGACCTTTTCATCTGGGACACTTCTCACAACCACGGGAACATGGGTCAAGCCCGCCAACTGCGCAGCCCGCCAACGTCGTTCACCAGCAATTAGCTCATAGTTGCTGCCCTTCCGGCGCACCAGGAGGGGCTGGACCACGCCATTCGCTTCAATCGATTTCGCCAGCTCCTGCAATCTGGCTTCGTCGAATCGAGTCCGCGGCTGCATGCTACTAGGCTCAATCGAGTCGATAGCGATCTCATCTCGATCTTCCGCCGAACCTATCTGTTCAGCCGACAGCAGTGCGCTCAACCCCCGGCCCAGCGGCTTTCGAGTCATGAGCAAGTATCTCCCTGGCTAAATCGATGTAGGCCTCTGAGCCTTTCGAATGTTTGTCATACAAGATTATCGGTTTTCCGTAACTCGGGGCCTCCGCGAGCCTGACATTTCTGGGGATGACTGTGTCAAAGACCTGCTGACCGTAAAAATCTCTTAAGTCGGACGCTACCGCGGCAGATAAATTTGTGCGCTCGTCATACATAGTGAGTAGAAGGCCTTCGATCATAAGGGTGGGGTTATGCAGCCGCCGAATTCGAGCGAGTGTATCGAAAAGCTCCGTCACACCCTCAAGAGCATAGTATTCGGCCTGAATGGGTACCAACAGGGACTTCGCTGCCGTAAGGGCATTTAGCGTCAGAAGACCGAGTGAAGGAGGGCAGTCGATTATGATGAATTCGTAGTCGCTATCCACGGTTTCCAGTGCTTCTTTAAGCCTAAACTCCCGCCTTTCCATATCCACCAACTCAACCTCAGCTCCCGTTAGGTCCTTGTTGGAGGGGGCAATATGTAGATCGGCGATCTGTGTAGCAAGAATCGCGTCTTTGATAGGCTCAGAGAGAACTATGCTGTGGTAGAGGTTCTTTCGGAAACTCCCACGAGGGACCCCCACCCCGGAGGTCGCATTTCCTTGAGGGTCCGCGTCTACCAGTAATACGCGGATGCCTCCGCTGGCGATAACAGACGCTAAATTGACCGAAGTCGTAGTCTTTCCCACGCCTCCCTTCTGGTTTGCTACTGCAATTGTCTTAGCCATGCTGCTCAGCGCTACAGGTTGATAGCGGCGTTAAATTACCATAAAGGTTTGGGAGACGCCATAAAGCAATGGGGCGGTAAGCCCTTTATGAATGTTTCACGTGGAACACATTGCGTCGCCAGGGGACACGAAACTAATTAGGCGGCTTGCTGATGAACCGATAGGTGGACAAGCAACATTGACAGTGCGGCGGGTGTTAGACCGGGTATCCGGCGAGCATCCCCAAAGTTCTGGGGTCGAGCCCGCTCGAAACGCTCAACCATTTCATGTGAAAGACCACTCAGCCCCCGGAAACTGAAGTCGGGTCGAATCCGAAGACTGTCATGTTGGTGCAGCCGCTGCACGTTGAGCCGCTGCGCTTCGATGTATCCAGCATACAACGAGTCAGCCAATCCAGACTCAATCTCAGAATCTGTGATACCAGGCACCTTCTCCGCAGGTAATACCGACCGAATGATGCCTACGCCCACACCGGTTCGTTTTCCAAGCTGCGCCAACGTTACGGAATCCCCCAAGTCCACTCCGAGCTTAGAGCTGATCGCCGCGTATGCGGGGTCGGACCGTTTAAGCCGGGTTCCCTCCAAGATTCTACCCAGTCGCGCAATGCGATCTCTTCGCTGATTGAATCGCTCCCAGTCTGAGTCACCCACCAATCCTATACCGCGGCCGTATGGCTCAAGGCGCTCATCGGCGTTGTCGTAACGTAGCGAAAGTCGATTCTCCGCCCGAGAAGTGAAGACTCTATAGGGCTCGTCTACACCCTGCGTTACGAGATCGTCTATCAGAACCCCTATGTACGACTCGTCGCGTCGCAACCGAAAACTCGGTCGACCCTGAACAGCTAAAGCTGCATTGATCCCGGCAATCAGCCCCTGACAAGCCGCCTCCTCGTACCCTGTCGTACCGTTGATCTGACCAGCGTGGAAGAGGCCCGAAACGCGAGTCGTTTGCAAATCCGAGCCCAACTCCCGAGGATCGACAAAATCATACTCGATCGCATAACCCGGCCGGATGATTCTCACTCCCTCCAAGCCAGGAATTAACCTTACTAGCTCCTGCTGAAGTTCCGCCGGCAAGGAGGTCGAAAATCCGTTAAGATAAACCTCATGCGTATCGTGTCCTTCCGGTTCTAGAAACAACTGGTGACGATTCTTATCCGCGAACTTCACTACCTTGTCCTCAATCGAAGGACAGTATCTGGGGCCAATGCCCTTGATTTTCCCGGAGTACAAGGGGGACATATGTAGGTTCTGTCTGATCGCTTCGTGAACGATCGGTGATGTGAACCCCACATAACAAGCCAGTTGGGGCTGTAAAATCTCATCGGTCGCGAATGAGAAGGGCACGGGCACCTCGTCCGGGGGTTGAGGTTCGAACGCGGACCACTCAACGGTTCGGCCGTCGAGTCTTGGCGGGGTCCCTGTTTTTAGCCGCCCCACTGGGAAACCCAAGCGCTTCAAAGCCTCCGCAAGTTCAATCGAGGAAGGTTCACCAGCCCTTCCGGCGTTGTAAGTCTGACGACCAGTATGAACCACACCGTTGAGAAACGTTCCGGTTGCTATTACCACGGCCACGGAGCCAAATCTGCGACCGTCCTGCAATTCGATTCCAGCTATTCTTCCGCGACCAACTACGAGATCCACCACGGTTCCCTGCCGCAGTTGTAAATTTGAAGACCCCTCGAGAGTCTTCCTCATGTCCGTGCGATAAAGAGAGCGGTCTGCTTGAGCGCGCGGAGACTGTACAGCTCGGCCTCTCGAACGGTTCAATAATCTAAACTGAATGCCTGCCCGATCCGCGACTCGTCCCATAACTCCGCCAAGCGCGTCTATTTCCCGAACCAGATGTCCCTTCGCGATCCCACCAATGGCCGGATTGCAGGACATCTGTCCGATGAGGTCGAGGTTCATCGTCACGAGCGCAGTCCGGGAACCTAGTCTTGACGCCGCGGATGCGGCCTCGCAGCCGGCATGCCCACCACCAATAACTATTACATCAAAGACTTCATCAAAACTCATGGCTATTTCCCTATGCAGAACGTAGCAAAGATTTGCGATAGGATCTCATCGTTCGTCGTCTCGCCTGTAATTTGGCCGAGAAATCGTAGTCCGTTATAGAGTCCAACTAGTACCAACTCCTCGCTGGCCCCGCCTTGCAGCAAATCCACTGAGGCCTGGACTTCAGCACGCGCGCGAAGCAAAAGATCATAGTGACGCGCATCTGTGATCAGAAAACCCGCGTTCGACGAGTCAACAGATCCGAATGGCTCCAGTATAGCAGCACGTAATGTGTCCAAGCCGGAACCCGTGACCGCCGATACGTTGACGGTCTTTGTCACAAAGCTTGATCGAGATTTCTCCAGGATATCGAAAGACGGTACGTCGTTCTTATTGATGGCAATAACATGCCGCACACTGCTTGCTAGCGAGAGCACGCTCAAGTCCTCGGCGCGGAGATCCTCTGATCCATCAATAACGACCACCAGCAAATCCGCTTCTGCCATCGCTTGACGAGTGCGCTCCACTCCCTTGCTTTCAATTCTATCGGTCGAATCCCGCACACCGGCAGTATCTGTCAACGTAATCGGAACACCACCAAGACTGATTCGCTCGGTTAAAGTGTCCCGAGTCGTCCCCGGGACTTCTGTTACAATCGCCCGCTCCGTGGCCAGTAACATATTGAACAGACTGGACTTACCGACGTTTGGGCGCCCGACGAAGGTTACTCGTAGCCCGTCACGCAGCAAGTGGCCCACTTCGAATGTGGAAGCCAAACTGAGAAGGACCGTCGCAACCCCCGCTAACTCTCCCGCGATGTTCTGCTTCCGCAGCCCAGGCAGGTCGTCTTCAACAAACTCCAAGGCTGACTCCAGTTGAACTATTGTCTGTATCAATTCTTGCTGCGGTCCCTGAAGCCGCGACGATAGTTCTCCCATCATCTGACCAAGCGCCTGCTGCGCCGCTGCTTCGGTCTGCGCGTTGATCAGGTCGCGGATAGCCTCAGCCTGGCTTAGGTTCAATTTTCCACTGCTAAGCGCACGCAAGGTGAACTCACCTGGACCAGCCGGACGAGCGCCCAACCGTAGCGTCAGATCAACTACCTGCCGCATGATAACTGGCGAGCCATGGCAACTGATCTCAACCACGTCGTCGCCTGTGTATGAGTTGGGCGCTGGGAAATAAGTTAGGAGTGCTCTATCGAGGATCGAATCAGAAGTGTTGGACCTGATACTTCTCAGAACAGACCGCGAGGGTGCTGGTTTGAAGTGATTGTCACCAACGATAGACCTAACGATCGAGAGTGAGTCGGGACCACTTAGTCGGATGACGCCGATGGCGCTGCGACCCGCGGGCGTCCCCAATGCGACTATCGTGTCCATTACTGCTCATCCGGTGGTTCTTCAGGAGCGATGTAGAAGGAGGTACAAGCTACGCGTTGCTTTTCTTAAGCGCAACCTTCAGCTTACGCTCTGCGCCTTCTCCGACGGATTCTGTCTGCAAGTCTTCACTTTCGGCCAGGGTAACGTGAATCACTCTCCGTTCCTGCGCGTTCATCGATCCGAATGTGAAAACCGCTCCGGTTGCCCGGACCTGGGCTGCAGCGTGCAACGCCATGGCGCGCAGTTCGGTCTCCCTGGTGGCGCGGAAACCGTGAACATCGCAAACGATCCGCTGCCCCACGGGCAGACTTCGTCCCAATGTTTGGTTAACGAGGTGTTGCAGTGACTCCAGGAGCTCTCCACCTTCAGCCTGAAGCAATTCCGCATCCATGCCATCCAGGTTAAGCATGCATCTATCCGCAGCCTGCTCAGCCGAGACCTCAAGCGCAAATCCGGCTTTCTCTAGAACCGTTTGAAGAAAAATCCGGGCTCGTTCGCAAGTCTCTTCCATCTTCAATTGCACCCCAGTAATCCTAAAGTGTTACGCCTTAGACGTCGCTAGTTTCTTGGTTGGTCCCGCTGGCGGCCGCTTCTGCGGCGGAGGCTGGGTTTCCGGCGGAGGCTGCTCATCACCCTCGGACCTGGTCAGGTAATTTATCAGAAACTGCTGGCTGAAACCTACAATGTTTCCTACCAGCCAGTAAAGTAATAACCCCGATGGCGCTCCCCACAAAACGTAAAGCATAAACAGCGGCATCCCGATAGCCATCATTTTTCGTTGCAGAGGATCCGCCGAAGGTGCCGGAGTAATCAATTGCAGGACAATCATGGTCCCGGCCATGAGAAACTCGAGTACATGAATCGGATCGCCGGCCGAGAGATCCGGCAACCAAAGGAAAGTTGCCTGACGAAAATCCAGTGAGATCGTGATCGCGCGGTAGAGTGCGAAGAGAAAGGGCATCTGAATGAGCAGAGGCAAGCATCCCCCCAGGGGATTGCCTTCTTTCATCAGACGTAACTGCTCCATCTGCAGCTCCTTCAATCGCGGATCGTTCTGTTTCATTCCCTTGATCTTCTCTTGCATCTCTTTCATGCGAGGCGCCAGCTTCTGCGCCTTCTTCATCGCCTTTGAGGAGCGCCATTTCAGAGGGAAAAAGAGTGAATAGATAACGATGGTAAAAAGGATGATTGCGACACCGTAACTATTGGTAAGCTGATGTAAAAAGCGGATGGCTCTCAGAATGGGGACGGCAATTGGACGCGACAGCCAACTGAACCAGCCATAATCAATCACGCCTTCAAGGTCGACACTTCTTCCCACAGAGTCTTGAGTCTTCTCTCCGGCACCAGTCAAAATGTAGTGGTCCTTGGGCCCTACGTAGAGCGCGGTTTTCGACCCGTCGCTGGGAATGGGCACAAAAGCGGTTACGAGGTATCTGCTCTCTTGGGTGCCATTGGTCTGATGGTTATATTGGCTCGTACGGTACTCAAGACCTTCGAATCGCTTCGAAGGTATCGCCACCATCGCGAAGTAGGTGTCGCCTACGCCCGCCCAATCAACAGGTCCGGCAAGAGTCATGCGATCCGGACTGTTCTTGTTAGAGTTGATTGCAGCAGCCGCATGACGCTCGACCTCATCCCCAACTGCTGCGATTGCTTCAGGTGCTACCGAATAAAACGTGTATTGTTTAATCCCCTGGTCGCCAATGCTAGGTCCAATCTTAAGCTTAACTTGAGGAATGACCTGGTCGCCGCGTTTGATCATTACTTCTAAATCAGTACTATACCTTTCGGCATCGAAGGAAAACCTCTTCGTCACGTTTAATCCAGTTCCGCTGTCAGGAATCAGAAAAGTGATCGTTCTTTTCTCATTCGCGCTCAGTGTGATTTCAACATCGCCGTCTGGGGAGTCTACTCCCTCCACCTGGTAGTTCGTGGTTGCCAGAATCATGTCGAGAGCGCCATCCCCAGTACTGATCTGCAGCGGCGCTTCGCGCGGTTGGCGCTTTACCCCCTCGAACGAAATCAGCTCCAATGGAACCTTATTGTTCTTATCTCCAGCAACGGAATAGATCTCACGGCCGCTGTCCTTGTTCTTTTTAATTATCCAGCTAACAACGTCGGCGCCGAGGCTGTCCAGCTTCGCTTCGTAGAGAGGCGTCTTGATCCGCACGTTTCTGCGACCGACCTGCGCAGCAGCATCCGTTGCCGAAGTTGAATTAGGCGGCGCGGGCGCGGGACTTACTATGGGATTCGCCGGCGTGGCCGTAGGTGAGGCGGCGGGCGCGTTTTGCCCAGGCTTGTCCTGCGAGGGGGGTTTTACGGGGAAGAGATAGCTCCACGAAAAAAGGATCGCCGTAGAGATCAATAACGCCAGTATCAAACGCTTCTGTTGCATCTTGGATTAGAAGGCAGGCGCCCAGGCTTTTGCCAACGTTTTCACTTCAACGGATCATACCCACCGGGATTGAACGGATGGCAGCGCAATAGCCTTCTTAGCGCGAGCGAACTTCCACGGAGCGCCCCATAATGGTCAATGGCCTCCATGGCATACACCGAGCAGGAAGGTACAAATCTACAGGCAGGCGGAAGCAGCGGCGACAGAGCTAGTTTATAAAACCTTAGTAATGAAATTAAGATTATCTTCACACCAGTTGTGCTTGAACCACAGAAGCGGCTGCTTCTTCGCTCTCCACTCGAGCGATCATCTGCTCTAACTCATCAGATGGTCGTCGACTGTCAAGGGATAGTAATGATCTTCTGGCGTTAAGTACCCAATCGTATCTGTTCTTCAACCGTTCGAGCCGCGGTTTCGTAAGCCTGAAGGCCTCACGAAGCAAGCGCTTAGCCCGGTTCCGATCCACTGCCTTGCCCAGAGCCTTTCGCGAAGCAGTGATCCCCAGGCGATGTTGTTTTAGGGAATTCGGGAGCAAAAAGACCGTCAGGAGGTGGCCCTGGTAACGCTTCCCGGTCCGATAGACCCGCTGAAAATCGTTGCTACCGCGAAGGTTCGATTGCATAAAGCGAAGGGTTAGTAATGAAACGGCGTGAGACGCTTTCGCCCCTTGGCACGCCTCCGTTTCAGCACCAGCCTGCCATTCTTGCTGGCCATCCTGGCGCGAAAACCGTGAGTCTTGGCCCGACGCCTGTTGTTTGGCTGAAAAGTGGGCTTAGCCATCTGATTGGATCTCCCTCCTGCGCGAAAACGGTAAGACTAACTGCCGCTGTCGCTTCTGTCAAGAAAGGCAGTAAGATCGGGTGTGCGACAAATTTATGGAGGGGGTTGAGTTGCGCTGAAAAAGAGCTATAATCTGACTGCTGTATTAGCAGACAGATTAGGAGCGCAAAACAATGGCAGAATCACTGGTGGTACTCGAAG
>Ga0136617_10000664_pt1 | contig 29448 bp, 27 predicted proteins | sample AntDrymUQ3222106_2_FD_129672 | JGI IMG/M metagenome (GOLD analysis project Ga0136617, IMG submission 129672) | Polar desert sand microbial communities from Dry Valleys, Antarctica - metaG UQ322 (21.06) | ecosystem: Environmental > Terrestrial > Soil > Desert | place: Antarctica: Dry Valley... | reverse complement strand
TCCTTCGGTCCGTGGGAGTGGGCGAGAACAAAGTCGGACTAGCTCCTGCTGAGGTCTTGTCACTTCACTGACTCAGCAGCGAGCGAATTTTTGTCCGGCTTGCCGGACATGAAAGAGAAGTGAATAAGCATGTAGAGTCCTTCGACGTTGGCTCTTGGATCCGAGTTCAATTCTCGGCGCCTCCACCAACCTTTGAATTTCGGATTTGGGATTGAAATGGGAATCTGAGATCTGAGAATTGAAGTCCGAAATCCGCAACTCGAAATCCGCAAGCCGAAATTTGCTTCCCATCGGTATCTTTGACAGCGGCGTGGGGGGACTCACGGTCTATCGCGCCCTGCACGAACGTCTGCCTGACGAACACTTTGTTTACCTGGGTGACACGGCGCGAGTGCCGTATGGCACCAAATCGCTTGCCACAGTTGAGCGTTATGCCACCGAGAATGCGAGATTTCTGGAGTCGCACGGTATCAAGCTTTTGGTAGTTGCCTGCAATACAGCTTCCGCTCTCGCGTTACCCGCGATTCGAGAGGCTGTAAGTGTGCAGGTCATTGGCGTGATCGATCCGGGTGCTCGTGCAGCAGTGGAGCGCACCAACGGCAAGCGAATTGGAGTCATCGGAACGGAAGCAACGGTGCAGAGCGAAGCTTACCGTCGATCGATCTCGAACCGGGATCCGGCGGCGGTAGTAATCGAGCGGGCCTGTCCTCTTTTTGTCTCCCTTGCTGAAGAAGGTTGGGCTGAGACGGAGGTGGCCCATTCAGTAGCTGAGCATTATTTGAGTGATCTGAGAAAAAGCGACCTGGGCGCGCTGGTTCTGGGTTGCACCCACTACCCCATCTTACGCCGTGTAATAAGCGATGCAGTTGGCAGAGGTATTCCTTTGATTGATTCTGGAGATGCCACGGCGGACGAGGTACAGTCCCTCCTGGAAATTAAAGGGCTCTCCAGTCCGAGAGCACCAAACGAGGATCGGGTAAGGCAGCTCTGCGACGATTTGGACCACTTCTACGTAACAGACGCGGCGCAACGTTTCTCGAGGGTTGCCGAAAGGTTTCTTGGCGCAGCCCCAACGGTTCTGGAGGCGGTTGAGGTGTGGGGGCTCGATGAGCTTCGTACGTACTGATGGACGGGCCGCCGATGAGCTGCGCGCCGTAAAGATAATCCCCGGATACCTGCCCTATGCGGAAGGCTCCGTCCTGATTGAGATGGGGCAGACGCGCGTTATCTGTTCGGCCTCAATCGAGGATCGCGTGCCACCGTTTCTCAGGAATACGGGACAGGGTTGGGTGACCGCAGAATATGCCATGCTGCCGCGTTCGACTCAGCAGCGCGTACAACGCGAGACCGGTCGCGGCGGCCCCTCCGGCCGCACCCATGAGATTCAACGTTTGATCGGGCGCAGTTTAAGGGCCGTTACTGATATGAAGATTCTAGGCGAACGGACCATCACGCTGGATTGCGATGTGCTGCAAGCCGACGGAGGGACTCGCACGGCTGCTATAACAGGGTCTTATGTCGCATTGGCCCTCGCCAGCAGGCGGCTTTCGAAATCTGGAAGGATTCCCAGAAGTCTTGTGGCCAACCAAGTGGCTGCGATCAGCGTTGGTATTGTTGACAACGCCGCCCTACTCGATTTGAAATACGATGAGGATTCGCGAGCAGAAGTCGACATGAATGTAATTTGCACGGGTGACGGCCGCTTTATCGAAGTGCAGGGCACAGCCGAACGCCAGCCTTACACCAGAGAGCAAATGGACAGACTGCTCGATCTGGCTACTAAGGGAATTGAGCATCTGGTTGGGATTCAACGCGAAACATTGGCCCGGGCGAACCCTGGCTGAGCCGATTACAGGACAACTAAGCCACTCCAGGGGCGCATCTGAAGTCATGTTTCCGGTGGGATTCGAACAACTCAAGCGTACTAACTTTTGATTTCGCCAGCCGCGGAGTGAGCTATTTAACAACATGCCAGTCTTAAGAATGATTCTAGCGTCTGCCTTCCTTGCACTGAGCTGTTCGCTGGCCAGTGCTCAGCAGTTGTTCACCAGCGACAAAATTGACTACAGAATTGAACTGCCTTCAACCACCTGGCGCGTAATCTCGGAACCCGATGCGGCGCACGAGCACGTCGAGTTTGTCTATGGGGATCGCCTCGACGGATATTTACAGATCCGAAAAGAGATTGTCGACGCCGGAACTACGGCATCTGATCTCGCCCGACGCGATCGCGATCAAAAATTCAGATTTCATCCGGGCTTTGTGGAAGGAAAAGAAGAGCCTTTCTCGGGCCGTTTGAATGGTGTAACCGTCTCGTATGAATTCATTAAAACCGCCAAACCGATGATGGGTCGGATCTACTATCTTCAAGCCGATAACCGCACTGTTTACGCGCTTCGTTTCACAGGGCTGCGCGATAAGCTGGCCCGCATTCGCAATCAGACTGATCTAATCGCCCGGAGCTTCAAACTCAAATAAGCCCTACTCGGGAAAAGAGGTGGCCGCCAAGCTGACTTGCTGGCGGCCATTTCCTTATTTCCGAATCCGAAATTTTTCAGCGGAGCAATGCTAAAATGGGACTTGGTTGGCTGGCTGTGTAAAACTAAGAACGATCCACGAAATGAGACGAAGCGGCACGAAAAGATCTCCTGGTTCGACTCATTTCGTGTGCTTTAGTGGATCGTCTTATCCCTCCTAAGAATGGCCCACCTATTTTTGCAGCCAGGTTAGGGCTCTCAGTTGATGATGGTACTTAACAATGAAGCTCAAGCTGCATCCTGGACTGGAAGTCAAAAGCTCCAGAATTGAGGGTAAGGGGTGTTTTTCAAAGACGCACTTTCCCCGGGGCCGAAAGATAGCGGAGTACGCCGGCGAGAGAATATCCAATGCAGAAGCTAATCGCCGCGCCGGGCGACGCCGACTCCGTATCTGCGCAATTAATGATCGCTGGAGCCTCGACGGCAGCAAGGGGGGGAACGGCACACATTATATAAACCATTCATGCGAACCCAACAGCTACATGAAAATACTTTATGACCATATTCTCTTTATCGCACTCCGCGACATCCAGCCCGGCGAAGAGATCACACTCGACTATGAGTCGACGCTCCACTCAAATGATAAAAGGTGCATTTGTGGTGCACCTTCTTGTAGAGGAACGATAAATAAGTTCGAGGGGGTAACAGCAATCATAATCGCGGCAAAGTGAAACTGAATTTGGAGCCTCGGCCTACTTCCGACTCCAAATCCACCGCGCCACCGTGCTGTTCAACGACCTCGCGAACGAAAGACAGACCTAGCCCCGTAGACTCTTCATCCTTCTCTTGCCCTTCACGGACCACTCGGTAAAACTTCTCCCACACGCGATCCACTGCTTCCGGCGGAATGCCAAAACCGCGGTCTTCAACCGAGACCCGCACCGCCTCCGCTTCCAGGGCCGTGGATACGGTAACGGTTGTACGTTCGGGACTGTATTTAATCGCATTGCTTACCAGGTTGCTCACGGCCTGTGAGATAAGGCCCTTGTCGGCAGCAACTGGAGGAATTCTTTGATTGGGCTGCTCCACTAGACGAATTCGCTTCTTCTTGGCTATCGACTGCAAATTCACCACGGTTTCGCGCACGAGATAGTCAAGCCGCACAGGAATCTTCAAAACTTCCTGCTTGTCCTTTCGCTCTAACTGGGTGACGGCGAGAAAACTATTGATCATTCGCGAGAGCCGTTGCGACTCATTGGCGATGATGGTCACAAACTCTTTGGCCTGTTCCGGAAGTTGATCGTCGGCGATGAGAAGTTCTGAGAAACCATTGATACTTGTAATTGGCGTTCTAAGTTCGTGAGACATTAGCGAGATCATATCACTCTTCAACTGTTCGTGTTCTTTGAGTCGCGTTATATCTCTTACACTAACGGCAAGGCAGAGGGGTTGGTTCGACTCCTGGTCGCTATGATCGAAGACCAGAGATATGCGCAGGCCTATGGTTCCGTTTCGGTCGGGGAACTGCAATTCTCGTTCGTAAGCTTCCCCGGTTTGTAACACCCGCCGCACAGCCATCGCCGGTTCGTGGAATACATTAGTGCGCAATGCATCAAGGAGTGCAAAAAGGTTCAAATCGCGTGCTTGTTCCTCCGTTAGGTGAGCGAATCGAAGGAGAGCGGAATTAATGTAAGGGATTGTGCCGTCAAGATACGCGATTGCCATCCCCTCAGAAATCTCCGACAGCGCGCTCAATCCAAACTTTTGTTCTGACAGGAGACCATTGAGCACATCTAATAGTTCGAGTCTTCGGTCGCCAGCGCGTGCAGACAGAAAAGAGATGCGACTATGACGGGCCGCGGACCTGCAGGCTTCTTCTCGTTGAAGGCTACGAGCCAGTTGAGCCCCGACGGCTATGAGCAGCGCTCGGTCGTCATCGTTGAATTCATAGTTGAGTCGAATCAGGAGGGCGCCGACGGCGCGATTCTCGTGGCGTAAAGGCAGGGCAATGCTGGTGGCGAACTCACTGTTATCGAGTTTCTGGGTAATTATCTCACCAGTTCTTAATGCCCGCTCACAAAGGTGGATGCCCTCGCGCCAAGTGGAGTTTCGACTTGTCTCGAGTGAGGTACAGGTAGACGCGCGAAGCCGGGCTGCGGAAACCAGGTTCCCATTGCTTTCGCGTTGAAAGAGAATGGCTTCCTTCAGCGAGAGCACTGTGTCCAAGAGCTTCAGTCCGCTCTCTAGTCTGGACCTCGCTTCCTCGACACTGAAAGAGTTCAGTTTGGTTGATGATTCTATTAGCTTCTCTGTGAGTCTCGAATTCTCGCTCCAGAGTCGGTGCGTTTGCACTGCCACGGCGGCCAGCAGAGATGCCACAAACGCGTATTGGAGCCAGGTTGGAAAGCTAATCCGAAACAAGCCCAGAGCTGCAATCACCGCCAGCAGAGCCAGACCTACGGAGACAAATGCGGATTTATGAGAAAATATACGCGGCAAGATGTGCAACGGAAAACCAAAGGTAGGTTGAATAACAACCGCTCTACGGGGGATAAAGCGTTGTCGAGAGTATACAACGTCAGGATTGTTAAGCCTAAAGAAAAAAATTGTAGGATGTGGACGTGAGGTTGTCTCCGGTTAGATGGCATATTGCAGCAAGGAGTTCGGGCTCTTCCTCCGGCGTGACAGTGCGGAGATCAATGAGAACCTTTTCGTCGGTAATGCGGGCGATAATTGGAGGGGTCGCCCGCCGGAGGCAAACGTGGATTTCGTCCGCTGAAAGACTCGGGTGCTGAAGCGAAATGAGGACGGTAGCTGGGTGAGTGGCCGGGCCTGAACCCCCTCCCACAGCGGACTTGCCCTCCTCGAGAGCAATTATTAACCCCGAGTTTGGAGACCTTTGTGACAAGGTCTCGGTCAAGTTTTTCGCGCGCACCTCAATTTCCTCCCTGCTCAGCGAAAGCATGTGAAGGGCCGGTATGTCCTGCAAAGATGTTCCGCGGCGATGAGCCTCAAGGGTAGCTTCCAGCGCTGCCAGGGTCAGTTTATCGACTCGTAAGGCGCGGTAGAGCGAGTGTCGGCGCAGCCGGCTGACGATCTCTTGTCGACCCACGATCAGTCCCGCCTGCGTTGCACCCAACAATTTATCACCGCTAAACGAGACCACGTCTGCACCCAGAGAAATGCAATCTCTGATTACGGGTTCATCGCCAAGTTCGAACGGACCTAAATTAGTAAGCACGCCGGATCCAGCATCCTCAAACAAAAGAAGTTTCTTGTCATAGGCGAGTTCAGCAAGCTCCGAAAGTGAAGGCGACTTGGTAAATCCCACGATCCTGTAGTTCGATGGATGGACCCGCATAATGAGACGAGTATTTTCAGTAATTACCCGACGGTAGTCGTCAAGATGCGTCCGGTTGGTAGTGCCGACCTCAATCATGTGGGTCCCGGAATTTAACATCACGTCAGGCACACGAAAATCACCACCGATCTCAACCATCTCCCCACGGGAAACTAATGTCTCGCCATCTCCAGCTAGCACGCTCAGAATTAGCAATGCCGCTGCGGCGCAGTTGTTTACGACGAGCGCGTCTTCTGCTCCCGTTAACTCAATTAATAGCTCCTCGACCCGTGCGCCGCGTCTCCCGCGCGACCCGGAGACAGCGTCATATTCGAGTGTGCAGTAACCCGCCGCTTCGCTTGCAACCGCCGCGCGAGCAGTCTGCGAAAGCGGAGCGCGTCCGAGATTGGTGTGCAGAATTACTCCGGTGGCATTAATTACGCGGCGAATCCCAGTCTTACTTTCCTGTGCTTCGACCTGCTTAAGTCGTTCTTCAGCGTGGAGCAGCAAGGTCTCACGGGTGTTGCCACTGGACATCTCGCTATTAAGAATCTTTGCCCGCATCTGATCTGTCACGGCTCGCGCTATGACGGTAAGCCGTGATAACCCCACCAGATTGCGTAGGCTCGCGGCAGTCTCCGTTCGCAGCAATTGGTCAACGGAAGGCAATAAGCGAAGAGCGGTAGTTTTAGCAGTGGCGGGTTTAGGCATGATTGCTGTTCAGCCGGGGTCCCTACGCGGGCAGCCTCCGTGGGGTGGTAGCCTCGGAGTTCGGTTCGAATAGAATAACTTTTCGTTATCCTTCAGGCAAACGGAGGGCATCGAGGGGCCGTTTTAGGCTTGTTCTGAATAAGTAGTTGACACACTGCTTTTCAAACACCTAGACTCGGGAATGCGTCTGTGCCCGACGCCCCCGCCTATAGGTCCAGCCAGGAGAGAAAGCCTTAGTGAGAACCCGCGAGAATAAGCTGCTGCGCGCTCAACTGAGAGCCCGAAGCAAGAACAAATTTGAAGCAGGAGAAAACCTGCCAACGGTCGATGAACAGTTGACGCGTCTGGAGGAAGATATCCGCCGCCTCAAAATTGAATTTGATGTTTACTTTAATGGCGCAGCCAAACGCCCACCGTATGACACTAAGGGACGAGTTGATACGCATCTGAAGCGTTTGGGTGACGATCGGACTCTGTCCTTTGCTCAACGTTATCGTTTAAATTCTCTGGCTTCTCGATATACCTCCTTCCGCGATCTCTGGAGGCGTACAATGCAGGGACGCGAAGAAGGTCGAGACCCGGCCTCAGCTGCCAGAGCCACTGCCAAACAGGAAGCAGTTGGGGGGGTTATCCGAACGACCCTTGTTTGTGCTGACGCAAATAAGGACGTCGAGACGGTGAAGCGTCTGTACAACGCCCTGGTTGAAGCAAAGACAAAGTGTGGCGAACGGACAGACGATTTTTCATTTCCCCGATTCCATCGTTTAGTTGCCTCGAAAGCCGAGAGCTTGAAAGAAAAACTTGGTTGCGAGCGAGTGTGCTTCTCAGTTGACGTTGAGGGCGGTCACGTAAGCTTCAAGGCCAGAGCTGATCGATAGAAGGGAAGCAGCTACCGATGAGAAAAAGGCGACCATGTGGTCGCCTTTTTCTTAAGCGCTTGCCGGACTCGAGACCGAAAGCGGTCAGTGGCTTTGCTGCTGCAAGCCGGGGAGATGCTTACGTCTTAGTTACTTTTTCAGCCTGAGGTCCTTTGGGACCCTGGGTAACTTCGAACTCGACTTCCTGACCCTCCTCGAGAGTCTTGAAGCCATCGCCCTGAATGGCGCTGTAGTGAACGAAGATGTCTGAAGAGCCAGGCTGCTCAATGAAGCCATAACCCTTTGAATTGTTAAACCACTTGACCTTACCGGTTATTCTAGACATAGCAACGAATCCTCCTAACGATTCGGTAAAACGGGGCGAACAGTCCAGATTCAGTCTCGGATTTGTTTAAGCCCGGCTGAATTCCGCACAGGTCCGCACCAACCTGGGGTTAATTGCTGGTGAGCCGGACACGCTTTGAACGGGCGTTACGGAAACACACAACCAACAAAAATGCATGGTGGAAAGCGCGGGAGCGCTATTCCATCATGCATACACTTACGGGGGCGAAAAAGCGAAAACTCATTACTGTAAGCTGGCAAATCGGAAATGCTGGGACTAAATCAAAGGAAAACCCTGCATTGGAACGTCGGCGCGCATACTAAGCGAAGATTCTCGGGCGTGTCAAGCATAATTCCGGCTTAAAATACGAGCCCGCTGAGGTTACAGGCTTCCCGAGATGTTTCCCTTAGCGACCCAACCGAGATTCGGATCCGCTGGTGAGCAGGTATTGCAACGGATTCACTGGCTCATCGTTTATGCGTACTTCGTAATGGAGGTGAGGGCCGGTTGAGCGCCCCGTCGAACCAACCTTCCCAACGAATTCGCCTCGCCTCACCGTTGCACCCTGAGAGATCGCAATGTGGGAAAGATGGCCGTAACGCGTGCTTAAACCGCCCCCATGGTCGAGGACAACAAGTTGGCCGTAGCCATTCTGCCAGCCGACAAAACTCACTCTGCCGGTTGCACCTGCAATCACCGGAGCACCCGAAGGCGCCTCAATATCCTGGCCCGTGTGAAATTCGTAAGAGGTTCCACCGAAAGGATTTCTGCGCCCGCCGAACGCGCTCTCGAGTTTACCCATGACAGGCCAGACGGAAGGAGTGTACCCACGTCCCCGCATCACCGCTTCGTAAGCGTGCAGGTGTTTTTCGAGAAGAGTCATTTTTTCTTCGAGCGCCGGCAGACTGTCAAGCTCCAAAGGCATCGCCGGTCCGCCTGTGCCTGGTAAGTCGGCGTTCTGAGGCACAACTCCGGATTTCTCAGCGAGTTTACGGGATGTATCTTCCACGGCCTCAACACGATTGCTTAATTCATCCAATTCCTGTCTTTGCCTGTTGTTCTCAGCGCGAAGAAGTTGATTCTCAAACTCAATTCGAAAATGCTGCGCCTGTTGCGTCAGTCCGTAGAACCCATAGAGACAGGTGCAGAAGAGGATGGTCGCAACCAGCGCGAAGAGCTTGAGCCATTTCTTTTCAACGCAAATTCGTCTGATGCGTGCTCGGGAACGGGAAGTGTGGGGAATAATGAAAGCATAAAATCGGTCGTCTCCGGCCATCTTGGTCTCCTCAATGCATCAACCCCAGAATCTGGGTGTGCGCAAATAGTAAAGGCACAGTCCTTGAATGTCAGGCTGTGCAGCTTAATTACTTCTTGACGAGGGTCTTTACCTGCTTGAAGATTTGCAGCGGATGAATAACCTTCCCGCAATTAAGGCGCTGTCCATCCGGCCGGTGCTGCAAGAACGTGACCGTATCACACCGCTGCGGGCCATTGCAAACCCACAGTTTTCCGAAAATGTGATGTAAGAATTTTGAGGAGGGTCGAAGGGGAAGGTGCCGGTCGGAAAAGCAACTGGCTAAAAACTATCAGCTTCTCGTCGACGGCGGGAACGATCACGAAGTATGGCGAACGCGATCAATATGACAACCGCGATGAAAATAACAACGATTGCAACTTTCACCGCGACGAGCAAAAACCCTACAAGAGTAATAAGATGACTGAGCAGGGTGACAGCCAAAAGTATCAGCGCGGCGATCCCGCCTAGCCTCGCAAAAATCCCTAACAGGCTCGCCATGATTTAGTCCTTTATTCTCTTTTAACTCAAGACCTTCGCTCAAAAGATGCCAGTTTCGATCTGTCTGCGCGACAACTGAGTCGTCTCTCCAGTCCGAAAACGCGATTCAAGCGTGCCCGTCGAAACGACAGATGGGGGAGGTATTCGACAATCGAATCGCACCACCCGGTCCGACGACTTACGCCTGCGGATATAGTCAAACAGCATATAAGCACCGAGGACTACCAAGGCAACCGGCAGCAGTTCCCGAATCGGTAACTGCACTCCTAAGAGCGTATGAAGGAGAAACACAGTTCCAATAACTATTAGAGTCAGACCCCAGGCAAAAGGGTTTCCATAGAGTCTGCGCGCTATGACATCCTCTTCAGTTTCAGGGGTCAAACCCGCCCGCATCAACTGAGCAGTTCGGCAAGCATCAACTGCCGCAAACAACCAGGTGCCCAAGACTCCGAGAATGAAGAAAAGCACACCCTGCGTGATGACTGCCATCTGGAAAAAGCTGGCGAAGATTGCGAAGTGAACAATCGCTTTCGATGTTTGGCCGTTATACGCCGCGCCCAAGCCCGGAACAAACGACAATAGCGTAGCCACGAAGGGCGAACTTCGACGTCTAATAACTTGAGAAGCGTCAGCCTGAGAATGTTGTCGCAGGAATTCAACTCCCGCCACAATGCAGTCCTGGCAGAACGGGAGACCACGAATACGATGATCGCATGCGGCACATAACGGGCGAGCACAGCGATTGCACTGAACCCCGGCCGGATTGTTCTGATGATAGGTACAGTACATCATCTCAATCAACGCTTCTTCTCACCACTACCGTCTCCTGCGCCTTCCGGTTTTGGTTGCGGTTTCGGCTCCACAGGTTTTCTCCCTTGACCCGAATTACTTTCGGAGTGCTGACCCTGACCACTTACCAGGCCCTTGAGGCCGTTTGTAAACTCCTTGATGCCGCCTTCTGATCCGCCCGAATAGCTTTGCTCCGCCAGACGCAGACTTGCACGATAAACGCCACTAATTGAGCCATCTGCTGAAACCGTATTGGTGAGCACAAAGACTGCTACAAGCAACATGGTTGCAACCGTTGCAAGTTGTGGGGAAACAATGGGGTCAAGCCAGATCCGAAGTCGCGATGCCAATCGAGCAGACCACGGGGCCCGAACCTCCGCCGCCTTTAGGGTGCCGATTGTGGCTTGCAGGATTCTTTCATCCAGACCAACCGGTACTGGCACTTCTTCGGTGATATAGGTGTAACAGGCGCCTATCGAGCGAACTACTTCGCCTGGAAGCTCTGTGCAGCGATCGCAAAGTGCAGCATGACGCTCCCAACGATGGTAGAAGGGCGCAGGTAGAAATCCATCCAGGTAATCCGTGAGAGATTCCTCAAACTCCGGACAACTCATGCCCGCTTCCGGCAACGTCTTTTTCAGGATGCGCGCTTCGAGCTCTCGAGTCGGTGGAGGGACTGCCGCGACCCGACACGAACGCATCATGTCTTTGACTTCGCTCAAGGTCTGATGGCAAACGGGGCAGCGCAACGCATGCTCGGAAAACGCCCTATGCGCAACAGGGTCGAGGATGCCATCGAGGTAGTCACTCAGCCGGTTCTCAAAATCTCCACAAATCATTATGTTCTCTCTTCCGCCCCTCTATCCTTCTCACTTCTACCCAATTGACCGCTCAGCGCCCCCGCGGTGAGCAGTCCCTTCCTGGACTAGGCCTGGCTCATTGCCACCACCTTCATCCGCCTAAGTATTTTGGCCAACTCGATGCGGCCCCGGTTGATGCGCGACTTAACCGTTCCTTCGGGTATCCTCAAAAGATCAACAATCTCCTGGTAACTCAATTCCTCTATGTCCCGCAGAATGACGCAGGTGCGTAGGTCGGGTGAGAGCTTGTCGATTCCCGCCTGAACCTGCGCGCCGAGTTCCCGGCGTTCGATTTCCTGCTGCACGGAGCGGCTTGTGGTGTGGAGATGGTAACTGTGATCGGCAAGATCGTCCGCATGATTGTCGTGTGGCGTCCGTTGTCGCTTTCTATAGTCATCAATGATGAGATTGCGGGCCAGCCTCATCAGCCAGTTTTGCAGGTCACCTTGTTTCGAATCGTATTGCCCGAGCGAGCGATAAACCCGAACAAAGACTTCTTGCGTTAGGTCTTCCGCGGCCTCAGCGCGGGACGTAAAACGATAGGCAAGATTGTATATCCGTCGGGAGTAGCTCTGGACAATCTCCTCCCACGCCGCACCATCTCCAGTGCGACACCGGCGAATCAATTCGGCTCCATCGTTGGCAGCCAAGGTTCTTGCAGCCCCCACCTGATGTATTCTCCGGCTCTGACTGAGGCTCTTAGTATAACTCTGCCTGGCAGGGTGAAAAACCCCCTTGCCGAGAGCGGTTACGAATGCTCGGAAGCGAAAGTTCCGGCAAAGGAGAGATGAGCCCTTAACCTGATTCGGTTGCAAAGTTTCTTAATCCCGCAGAAACCCGACATTAACGCCTGGAGGCAATTCAACCCCATTCTTGCCGCCTACCGGGAAACTGTAGTAGCCTCTCATGGCGGCACCATATCTTGTGGTTTGCTTTAAAACGAAGTCAATTTTCTTCTACGCCTCCCAGCGGAGCATTCGATTAAGTGAAGTCATCGACGCGCAAATACATTGAGTTTGGCGCACTCTGTGCTCTCGCCCTTGGCATCCTCTGGTGGTTTGGACGGCAACTCGATTGGGGGGAAGTACGACTAGCAGTAAGTAAGTCCAATCCATACTTGCTTGGTTTGGCGGTGCTGATTATCTGTCTTGCCTACCTCTTCCGGGCCTACCGTTGGGGCGCTCTCCTTGCTCCGCTCGGTCCGACCAGCCTTAGTCACCTTTTTGCCGCGACTACGGTGGGATTTGGGGCCGTGTTTCTGATTGGGCGCATGGGCGAGGTGGTTCGTCCTGTTGTTTTGCCTATGCGTGATCCGCGAGTGGGAGCCAGCAGTTCCTTTGTGACCATCATGGTGGAACGGATATACGACATGATGGCTGTGGTGGTCCTCTTTGCTGTGAATCTCTTATGGTTCACGCCGCCAACCAACGTGGGAGCGGAATTCTCGCGGGTTCGACTTGCAGGGATTGTTCTGCTCATCCTATCCATTGCCGCAGTTGTCGGGCTGATCTGGTTTAGAAGAAGGTCAAATAGCATCATAGGTTGGTTAGAGAAACGTCTGGATCGCCTGGGGTTTATCCCGGAGCGCCTCGGATGCGCGCTTATTAGCATTCTCGGGCAACTGGCGAAATCTCTGAGAGTGTTGGTGGATGCGCGTGAGCTTGCTGTCACGATAGCCTGGACTGCAATGGTGTGGGCCGGAGTCACACTCGCTAACTGGCTGGTTTTACGTGCGTTCGGACTTCGCTTCGGAATCAGTGAGGCCATCTTCATTCTGGGTTGGTCGCTGGTGGGATCGCTGGTGCCAACGCCTGGTGGAGCCGCTGGGGCATTTCACGCAGCCACGGCTGCGGGCCTTATTTTCCTGGGAGTAGCCCGCGAAACGGCAGCCGCGGTCTCCATCGTGATGCACCTTGTTGATTTCGGACCAGCCGTGCTCTTCGGCTTTTTTTACTTTGTGCGTGGTGACCTAAATCTGACTCGCCTCCGAGCCCTGATGTCTCCTGCAGCTGTTGAACATGCCGTGGAAGATGAAAGTCTTGTGCCGGACGAATTGCGCTTGAAGCACGAAGTGGAAACCGCCACCACCAGCGATTGATCTTTGTCGGAAAAGCCTCGGTAAGATTCTCCTTGTGAGGTTTGCGACCTATGAAGTGTCCCTTCTGCGGCTACCTGGAAGACAAAGTCGTTGATTCACGCGAGTCTCGCGAAGGCGAGGCAATTCGACGCCGGCGTGAATGCTTGCGGTGTGAACGCCGGTTTACCTCCTACGAGCGCATTGATGAGATACCTTACATGGTTGTTAAGAAGGACGGCCGGCGGGAGACATTTGATCGCAACAAAGTGATGGCCGGATTGCTGCGGGCCTGCGAAAAACGTCCTGTTCCATCGTCGAAACTCGACGGCATCGTGAATGCAATCGAGAAATATGTACAGGAATCTTCAGAGCGCGAGCGGCCGACAAGCAAGATAGGGGAAATGATCATGCGTCGTTTGAAAGAGCTCGACAAAGTTGCCTACGTTCGCTTCGCTTCAGTCTATCTGGAGTTTGAAGACGTTTCGGAATTCATGACCGAGCTGAAGCATCTTGTGCGAACTCGCGCCGGTGGCCCCGGGGGCAAGAAAGGGTAAGGCAACCCGATTCTGAAACTGAAATAGATGATCAAGCCCATCGGCACGACCGGGCTGGAACGCCTAGAATTGCAACGTCTGCGCGATCGCGTCGGCAGGCTGTTTGCTGCTTTGCAGGAGGCTACCGTAGCGGAGGATCCGCTGGCCTCAGGCGCCTGGGCTCCCCCAGTAGATCTTTGTGAGGCGAACGACGCCATTTACGTTCGCGCAGAACTTCCAGGCATAAAGGCGGATCAAATTCATATTGGCTTAACGAACACGCAATTGCGGATTTGGGGCGATAAGAAAAGGCGCGTGCCACGCAACCGCATCATTTCGCATCTCTGTTCCGAACGAAGCTTCGGCAGATTCAGCCGGATCGTTCCGCTGCGCTGGACGGTAAGTGTGCGAGACGCTGTGGCACAACTCGAAAATGGCATACTGCTCATTCGTTTGCCCAAGATCGAAGATCGTCGCGGCGCTGAATTCAAACTTGCAGTAATAGAATCCGGTGAAGAGTGATAGCAGTTTCAGGCAATAATCGAAACTTCTGGAGGCAGATGAAGTAGAATCACTTTATGGCAATTATCAAAGAAGCAGACATTACCGAGGGCATCGACACTACGGACAGCGAGCAACAGTTGCAAATACCAAGCGAACTGCCAGTCTTGCCGCTTCGCGACATCGTTATCTATCCCTTTATGATCGTGCCGCTATTCGTTTCGCGAGAAAAATCTATTCGCGCGGTCGACGAGGCGCTGGGTGAGAATCGCATGATTCTGCTCGCCTCTCAGAGAGATCTCGACAAGGAGGAACCCTCCGTCGCAGATCTTTACAGGGTGGGTACAGCGGCCGTCATCATGCGCATGCTCAAGTTGCCTGACGGACGCATTCGTATTCTCGTGCAGGGTCTCGCCCGCGCCGAAATAGAATCTGTTGACACGAATAGCCCGTACATCCGCTCCCGTGTTCACGTGATGCAGGAAGTACTTCCTCCCGAGCGGTCTCTCGAAGTTGAGGCGCTGATAAGAAATGTCCGCGCCTCCATGGAAAAAGCGATCAATCTCGGGAAAAACATTTCGCCTGAGGTTATGGCCATCATCGCCAATCTCGACGACGCCGGGCGCCTAGCCGACCTCTCCGCTTCAAATCTCGAACTAAAAGTTGAAGACGCTCAGTCTGTACTCGACATAGCCGATACAACCGCGCGTCTGCGCCGGGTAAATGAGTTGCTTAACAAGGAAATCGAGGTTCTGACGGTACAACAGGAAATCAATACTCAGGCACGTGCTGATATTGATCGGTCTCAGCGGGAGTTTTACCTGCGGCAGCAAATGAAGGCCATCCAAACCGAGTTGGGCGAGGGCAATGAGCTGGCAGAAGAGATTGCCCAGTTCAGGGAAAAGATCGAAGCGTCAGGCATCCCCAAGCCCGCCGAGGACGAGGCTTTGCGGCAGCTAAAGAAACTGGAACGAATGCATCCGGACGCGGCCGAAACCGCGACGCTGCGAAATTGGATGGAAATCATGACCGATCTTCCGTGGTCAAAATCGTCCACGGATAATCTCGACCTGCGAAAGGCCGAGCAGATTCTGAACGAAGACCACTATGGCCTGGAGAGGGTCAAAGATCGGATTGTCGAAGCCCTCGCAGTGCGCAAGCTTAAGGAAAAGCCAAAAGGTCCCATCCTTTGTCTGGTCGGGCCTCCGGGCGTAGGAAAGACTTCGCTAGGGCGTTCAGTCGCACGCGCGCTGGAACGAAAGTTTGTTCGCCTTTCGTTAGGCGGTGTTCACGATGAGGCTGAGATTCGTGGTCACCGAAGGACGTATGTTGGTGCTATGCCCGGTCGCGTAATTCAGGCGATTCAGCAGGCGGGCACTAACAATCCCCTCATCATGCTCGACGAGATCGACAAAGTCGGTGCGGATTTTCGTGGCGACCCGTCCTCAGCTTTGCTCGAGGTACTCGATCCGGAGCAGAACAACAGTTTTCGAGACAACTACCTCGGCGTAACTTTTGATTTGTCGAACGTGATTTTCATGACGACGGCAAATGTGCTGGACACGATTCAACCAGCCTTACGCGATCGCATGGAGCTTATCCGTCTCGCAGGCTATACGGAGGAAGAAAAACTCGAGATCGCGTTGCGACATCTGCTTCCGAAACAGATGGAAGAAAACGGCATCACCTCGCGTGACGTGCATATTTCCAAGACCGCGCTCACTGCAATCGTCCAGCAGTACACTCAGGAAGCCGGGTTACGGCAGTTGGAGCGAGAGATAGGAAGAGTTTGTCGCAAAGTGGCGCGGCGCATCGCAGAGGATCACAAGGGAGCAGTTAGAGTTTCGCTCAAGAATCTTCACGAATTTCTGGGTGCCCCGAAAATCATTCCTGAAGAAGTACTCAAAAAGGATCAGATCGGCGTGGCCACTGGATTGGCCTGGACAGCAGTGGGCGGCGACGTGCTTTTTATCGAAGCGCTCCGCGTGAAAGGGAAGGGCCTCCTGGTACTTACCGGTCAACTTGGGGAAGTTATGCGTGAATCAGCCCAGGCGGCCTTTTCGTACGCCAAATCACGCTCGAAGGAACTCGAGATTAGCGACGAGGACTTTTCTAACTACGATCTACATATTCACATCCCGGAAGGTGCCATTCCGAAGGATGGGCCTTCGGCGGGGATCACGTTGGCAACGGCGATGGTATCGGCTCTTTCTTTACGACCAGTGCTAAAGAGCGTTGCCATGACTGGGGAGATCACACTTCGAGGTAATGTCCTGCCCGTGGGAGGAGTTAAGGAAAAGGTCCTAGCTGCCAGACGAGCGCGGGTGTCTACCATTATTCTTCCCCAACAGAACCGGCGAGACTTGGACGAGATTCCGAAGGAGCTATTCAAAGACATACGGTTTGTATTTGTAGACAACATGCGCCAGGTGTTTCGCGAAGCGTTGAAGGAAAAAGTCGTACCGCCGGTCACATCAGGAGGGAGACCGCAACGTGTGCCGCAAGCGGCTTCGGGACGCAGCTCCTAGCGGAGTGGATTCTGTAGAGCGGCAGTGCTGAACGTGAGCGTTTTGCGACTTCGCAAGAATGTGAAACTTGAATCTTGTTGCTAACCAAAGCTGCTTGGGTCCCCAGCGGAGCAGCCAGTCCTTTCGCCAAGTCCGCCAGCGCTTGGGGGCGAAAGGCCTGGAGCAACGAAGGAGACGGCACTGGTGGAGTCGGCGAGAAACAGTCTCCCGATACTCCCAGGCCACGCAAATTAGCCGCCTTAATGGTACTCCACGCAGCTTTTCGAGGGAAACACGAGAGACTATTTATTTAACGGAACCGGACCCGAGCCATAGCCGTTCAAGTTAGGGACAGTGAGATGATATAAAGAAGCTCACTTGTTTGTCTGGCAACCGCAACCGAACGGGCGGGTAATGCATCTGTTATTAGCGACTGTTCTGGTGGAAAATTTAACCGAATGACCGTCTTCTTGAAGTAACAATGGTTTGACACCCCGGAAAACCGTGTGATAACCTCCGGTCGTAGTCGGCTCCGCTTTGCAGAGCTTCTGTGGTCTCAAACACTCTGAAGGAGCCTTTGGTTTCCTCGCTAAATTACGATTCCGGACAAGACTTTGATTATCCAATAGTAGCTGGAATTCGCACTATCCCCGGAAGGAGCAGAACGATTTGACCTTAATGAGATTCCCTCATTTAATAGCGCGCGTGACGCTATTTACCGTGCTTGTCGCCCCCGCGACCGCTTTTGGACAGCTACCAGCCGGTTCATCCGCTCGTACTATTCAAACAGAGGTAGAAAGATCGGATCCGCGTGTCTCGCAAATCATTGCCAAGGCGGAGGACCATTTCCGCAAAGGCCGGCTGAATCTCGAAGACAGTAAGCGTGAGCATGCTCGGGATGAATTCGACAGGGCGGTTGACGCTATCCTTGAATCAGGTCTTGACGTTCGCGCCAGTCAGCGACTCCAGACTTTTTATCTGGAATTGGTTGAGCGAATATACCGGGAAGAGGTTCCGCTTGGTCACGGAGCTACGCAGGCGAATGTCTCGGAACTTATAGCTCAGAACGTCCAATCTCCGGCTCATAAAACCCTTCCTCCGCAGGTTGGATTCCTCGAGCAGAGATTTGAGCCTTCCCCGCTCGATGAGCTCAGCAAACTTGTACTGACGCCTGATGAGCAGAACGTTTCCGATGCCGACGTAGTGGCACTCGAGCAAGCGAAGCACAACGTCAACTTTGGTTTCACCATAAATCCCTTAATTCAGCAATATATCAATTTTTATCAGGGTCGGGGCCGTTCAACGATGGAGTCGGGACTGCGGCGCTCAGGCCAGTATATGAAGCTTGCACGTCAAATCTTTGCTAAGGAAGGCGTGCCCGTTGATATCACGTGGTTGGGTCAGGTAGAAAGCGCCTGGAAACCAAAGGCGATGTCATGGGCCGCGGCATCCGGACTGTGGCAGTTCATTCCGGGTACGGGACGCGAGTACGGTCTGCGGCAAACGGCCTGGATCGATGAACGTAATAGTTTCGAGCAGGCGACTCAAGCCTCGGCCCGATATCTAAAGACTCTGGCGGCGCACTACAAAGGTGATTGGGAATTGGCGATGGCCGCCTACAACACCGGCGCCGGGAATGTCGACCGCGCGATTTCTCGCTCGGGTAGCAAGAATTTCTGGGCCATCTACCCTTACATTGCCCAGGAAACTCGTAACTACGTTCCTAACATTCTGGCCACGATCCTAATCGCGAAGAATCCTGAGAAGTACGGGTTCAAGGGTATACGTCCTGAAGCCCCCTTGTCTTACGACAGGGTGCAAGTGTCGACCGCCACTAGCTTGCAGTTAGTTGCCGAGGCGACCGACACAAGCATTGACCATATCCGGGGGATCAACCCTGAATTGAAGCGAGACGTCACACCCAGAGGCGAGGCCTATACCCTTCGAGTTCCGGCAGGAAGAGCCAAGCAGTTCGTCGCCGTTCTCCAGCGGATTCCAGGAGACCGACGCGACTCTGCTCGCGTGATTTCAGTGGCGCCTGGAGAGGACTTACAGAACGTTGCCAACCGCACCGGCGTTAGTGTTGCTCAACTACAGGCGATGAACAGCGGTGTGGATCTTAAAGCGACCACGAAGTTGGTAGTGCCTAGCAGTTCGGTTCGCTTGACGAGCTGGCGGCGAGCAAAGCCGAGCACAACTGAGCCGGCTGCTGCGGGATTGACGAAGATTCGAGCCCGCAAAGGCGACACCATCTCGCGGATTGCGGCGGCTCGTAATCTGGATGCCAATGAAATAGCGCGATTGAATGGCATGACACCGGAATTCGAGTTGCGCGCCGGCCAGGAGATTAAGTTGCCGGCGACGAGTGCTGCCCCCTCACGACGTCGATAGATTTTGTTGTCAGCGCGTCCTCTTTAGGTTCGACGTGCCATAACCAATAAGTGAGCGCGCTTTCCGAATCAGGTTCGCAAAGCGCGCTCGATTCTTTTCACCAAGAATCCAGGGTACCTACGTTCTCCCATCTCACCCTCACACGGGAGCCCTCAGATGCTCTTTCGCACACTTTCAGCAGCCGTTTACGGTATTGATGCAGATCTCGTTGACATCGAAGTTGATCTGACTCCCGCGAGAGGGGAGTCCGACAATCTGTCGGTTACCATCGTCGGATTGCCTGATGCTGCAGTACGCGAATCGCGCGAACGCATTCGCGCTGCGATCTGCAACTGCGCGTTCTTCTTTCCCTTTCAAAAAATTACAATCAATCTGGCGCCCGCCGATGTTAGGAAGGAGGGGGCCAGTTTCGATCTGCCTATTGCTCTTGGCATCCTCGGGGCCAACGGGGATCTGGCGGAAGAAAACAGCCTGATTCATGTGCTGTGCGTCGGCGAGCTCTCGCTCGATGGTCGAGTACGTCCAATCAAAGGCGCGCTGCCGATTGCCATCCTGGCGCGTGAAGCTGCAATCGAACACGTGATTCTTCCCGATGAGAATGCGAAAGAAGCTGCCGTTGTCTCGGGCGTGAATGTTTACCCGGTCGCCGATTTGAGAAGCGCGGTAGAGTTGGTGGCAGCTCTGCGGTCCGCAGTTCCTCCGCAGCCACTGAAAATCGATCCAGCAGCGATCCTGGTACAGTCCGATCACTACAGTGTGGACTTTCGTGAGGTGCGAGGTCAGCTTTCTGCAAAACGCGCGTTAGAAGTTGCCAGCGCTGGCTCACACAATATCCTTCTCATAGGTCCTCCGGGCTCGGGCAAGACGATGCTCGCAAAGCGTCTGCCAACCATTCTCCCGCCGTTGGAATTTGAAGCAGCGTTGGAGTTAACGAAGATTCATTCGGTGGCCGGGATGACGGGCCGGGCCGGGCTGGTGACAGAACGGCCTTTTCGTTCCCCTCATCATACAATCAGCGACGCCGGGTTAATTGGTGGGGGCGCCGTTCCTCGTCCCGGTGAGGTTTCTCTGGCGCATCAAGGTGTGTTGTTTCTGGACGAGCTGCCGGAATTTGATCGCAGCGTGTTGGAGGTCCTGCGCCAGCCTCTCGAAGATCAGAAGGTAACTATTAGTCGGGCTTCGATGTCTCTGACCTTTCCCGCTTCATTCATGTTGGCGGCGGCTATGAATCCCTGTCCCTGTGGCTTCTGGAATGACCCGACGCGAGAATGTCGCTGCACACCGCTGCAGATTCAGCGTTATGTCGGACGCATATCCGGCCCTCTGCTTGATCGCATTGACATTCATGTGGACGTGCCGGCTGTGAAGTTTCGCGAGCTGACGGGAGACCCGGCACCGGGAGCAGAGAGCTCCGCGGAAATTCGCGAACGGGTTATTCATGCCAGAGAATGCCAGCGCAAACGTCTGGCAGGGGAGAAAATATTCTCCAACGCTGCCATGACTCCACGGATGATCCGGTGCCATTGTCGCATTGATCCTGAGAGCGAGCAGATGTTGGAACGCGCCATGACGCGGCTGGGCCTTTCAGCCCGAGCCTACGACCGTATTTTGAAAGTCAGCCGCACCATTGCTGACCTGGAAAGCAGCGAAGAAATCCGCTCAGCTCATGTGGCTGAGGCAGTTGGCTACCGTTCCTTAGACCGCACATATTGGACGTGATTAAAGCCGAAGGCGAAAGTATTACTCTGAAATCCCGAAAATCGGTACATCAAAACATTCGCAGCGATCTAAGAAATGTCTTACAAGTCGATTCTGGCCCAAGATTTTTTCCGGAATTTTTCTTATCAGAGCTTTTACAGCCTCTAAAACCACGGTGTGTGGTAGTCCGCAAGCCACACCGAAGCTCACACTGAACCTCAGATTACGACCTTGACGAGGAACGAATAGCGGACGAGTTACTGATGAAGGGCGAAGCAGAGATCCCTTAAGCTGTCCCAATACTGTGTTGCGGCTGAGCTTGTCAGTGTGCGCTTATGACCGTATCCTCAAAGTCAGTCGCAAAATTGCAGATCTCGGAGAGTTAAGAGGAGATCCCATCCGTTCACGTGGCCGAAGCAGGTGGATTACCCTCCGGCCGCACTTATTGGACGTGAGCAAGCCGAAGGTGAAAGTGTTGATGCGGCTGGAGAAAACCAGTAACTTTTAACCGGGGAAAAGGCAACGACGCGCTCTAAGCGCGGCATCACACCCGCGTCGAGGGTACCTGAAAACCTCGCAGTCTTCCCTACCGGGAATTCGTGAGAAAAAGGTACCGCTCCCTTGAAATACGGCGGAAACGTGATAGTCGTGAAGAACAAGCAATAGGGAGGCTATTCCTTCGTCGCTTGCCCAAATAGACGAACACGTGACCGCAGCCGAAACCGAGACCCAACCAGTACCCGATTACGGCCTGACACAGAGAGCTGCTCAAGGCGACATGGGAGCCTTCGAGGAACTCTACCAGCGCCATAATCGTCGGGTTTACTCGCTTTGTTTGCGCATGACGGGTAACGTCTCGGAGGCTGAAGACCTGGCACAAGAGGTTTTCATTCAGCTCTTTAGAAAAATTGGAAGCTTTCGTGGCGAGTCGGCCTTCACCACCTGGCTGCATCGGTTAACTGTTAATCAGGTCTTGATGCACTTCCGCAAACGCGGAGTCAAGATGGAACAGACCACCGAGGATGGTGAGACACCGATACAGATAGTCAAAGGCACTGAGAACCCCAACAAGATGCCGGTGGTCGACCGCATTGCGCTCGACAAAGCCATCTCGCAACTGCCCCCTGGGTATCGTACGGTCTTCACCCTTCACGATATTGAAGGACACGAACACGAAGAGATTGCGGGTATGCTCGGCTGCTCGGTTGGGACCTCGAAGTCACAACTGCACAAGGCGCGAATGAAGTTGCGGGGCCTGCTCAGGCAACAGAAAACGAAGGATTAGCTTCCAAGAACGCTTGGCGGGTCCAACGACACCTGTGCGGCGCAAACGGAGTGAGTTTCTTGAGGACGTTCTCGCCAACGGAAGTGAACTTGAATGTAGTTTCCCCTTGATTGCTCGGAACCCAAAAACCGCGCAGGAAGTAGTCCGAAGTTCATCAGCATCCGCGTGGTAAATCAGAGGTTGTAAGACAATGAACTGCGAAAAGTGTCAAGAACTAATGGGCGACCTGGTTGATGGTGGGCTGAGCCGCGAAGATAAATCAACACTAAGTCTGCACCTGGAAGAATGTCTGGCTTGTGCCGATGTGCGCAATGACCTCCAATCAATCGTTGCGTTTTGCCGGAGTCATCGCGGAGAATACAGCGCGCCACCCAACGCGGAGGGCCTGTGGCTTCGCATTCGCAACGTGATTGAAGCGGAAATGCAGCCAGCAAGCAAAGCGTCGGCTGCCAGGCAGCAAGGCAAGAGCTTCTGGTCCGGCTTGATGAGTCGCAGCTGGGAACTCTCGATGCCGCAGCTCGCGGCGTCTGCGGCCGCGATAGTTTTGGTCGTCTCCCTGGGTACCACAGTTGGTTTGCGTCGTTGGGACAGTGCCCGAGGAACGGGACCGGTGGCGTTGTCGCCGCGCGCTGAAGCCGCAACGCGTGTTAGCGATCGCATGTGGCAACAGCAGCAGGCCATTAACTACTGGAACCAGCGGGTGGAGACGAACAAGGTACGCTGGAATCAAGGGATGCGCGATACTTTTGACCGTAATTTGAAGGTCATCGATCAGGCAGTCAACGACTCGCTCAACGAGTTGAACCGGGATCCCCACGACGAAGTTTCTGAAGAAATGCTTAACGCTGCCCTCAATGAGAAACTGGCGTTGCTAAGGGAGTTTTCAGATCTATAACCCGAATGCAAAATTCTGGATTAAGTTTCTTTCTCTTCAGTCTGTAAGAGTTTGGTCTATTGAATAGTCCCGCACAAATGAGTATTCGACTGTTGTCTACGCCTCTCAGATTTTCCGGCGCGCACATTTTCTCGGCGCTCGTCGTTTGTGCCGTTCTCTATTCGTTTGGATCGCCTTCTGCCAACGCTCAGAATCGTGTTTCCAAACGTTTCCCAGTCGGAAAAAACGTCCGTGTGGAACTCAAGAATATCTCCGGAACGATTACAGTTGAGTCCTGGAACCGGGACGAGATCAAGATCACTGCTGCGTTGGAAACCCCGAACGCTAATGTATACCCCAAGCTCATGGGCGAGTGTGTTTCCATCGATGTGATGGGTGACAATCGAGGCCGCGGTGACGTGGGCGATGTGAATTTCAAGATTCAAGTACCGCAGGATTCTTCGGTTGATATCGAAACGCGACGGGGAGATATTACGGTCAGCAATATCCGCGGCGGTCTCGTGCGCGCCCACATTTCTACTGAAGGCGATATCAAGCTGATCGACATCAGCGCCACGCAGGTGCTGGCTCAAAATACTATCGGAGACATTCACTTCGATGGAGGTTTTTCGCGAGGGGGCACTTACCAATTCCAGTCCACAAAGGGAAACATCAGCGTACGGATTCCCTCAGATTCTGCCTTTCGACTCGTGGCGGCAGCGCCGACAAAGAAAATAGCCCTGGGCGAGTTTTGGCACAACGGCTTTAAGACACTTGGTGATGGTAGAAAATTCGTAGGTGATGTGGGCGATGGTCGTTCATCGGTAATGGTGACCACTTTTCAGGGCAGTATCACCTTTATTCGTCGCTAACCAGCAGCGCACGCTAGGATTTCTAATGCGGACGATCTTGATCTGATGATTGAGAACGTCCGCATTAGTTTTTGGTACGGGGAATCGGCAGGGGCTATGCGGTTCACGACAGAATCGCAGAGCGGTAGCGAGTGGTGTGATAACCCAAGAAGGCCTGCAAATTAGCGGAGGTTGAGCCGTCCTTTGGGGGACCAATAAGTTTCGCGGAGTCACTACCACTAAGGGGTTCCGTTCTGCATCCATGCGCCCAGCTCGTACCCAACTTGACTCAGCACTTGTTGTTTTCCAGTTAATATGTCCCGTGAGCGGATGGTACTATGTGCGACTGAGCCGTGGTTCCTGATCAGCTACTGCAAGACGCCAATGATTGTTGATTGTAGTTGCTAGTCCGAAATCTAGGAACGTCGATCTAGTTAGCAATATGATTTCAAACTACCGTTTCAAAAACCTTGGGTTGCGTGTCGCAGTTTTCACGCTGTCCATGTCGGCTTTGTTTGTCTCCACACCACTTGCGCAGCGACAAAAGCAAACACCTCTCACAGCCGCTGCGCCCTTGCTCACACGCACCGCCACCAGGCAGGAGACGCAGCGGCTGGGGTATGGCGGCACGGTGACGATCATCGGAGCTCCGCAAGGCTCAATCACAGTCGAGGGCTGGCCCCGGAGCGAAGTTCAAATTACGGCCGACATCGAACTGCGCGCTGAAACCGAAGAGGATTTAAATCGCCTGGCAGCGGTCAATGGTTGGGTGCTGGATGACGATCTCAATCACCTCCAGATTCTAAGCACAGGAACTCACGACAAGGTTTTCATGCGACGGGTGGCAAAAAGCTTTCCTAAGAAACTACTCGGTCTTCCCTGGAAGATCGACTACCGGATTCGTGTACCTATGGCCACCGATCTCGAGATTAACGCCGGGCGTGGTCCCATAACGCTAAGCGGCGTCGAAGGTGCCATAGCGTTAACCGCCACGGAAAGCGAGACTCAGATGATTCTCACATCCGGCACGGTTACTGCCACCGTCGCCTCGGGACGAATCAATGTCAGGATCCCAACGCGTAGCTGGCGAGGCACCGGAGCGGATCTTCGCATCGCTGCGGGGGACTTAACCGTTGAACTGCCGGCGGGTTTCAATGGCGATATCGATGCTGACGTCTTACGCACTGGTCAGATCAGCGACACGTTTTCGGCGCTAGAGCCGCGTCAACGTCACGGGATCACCGAGCGGGTCGTCAGAGCTCGTGCCGGAGCAGGCGGGGCGTTCTTCAAGTTCATCGTTGGCGATGGGACGATTAGCATTAGAAAGTTAGGCAAAACCGATCCGTGAGGCCGATTGCCAATTGCCAATTTCCCTCTTGTCACTTATCCTACGCCACTGTATTCTCTGCCCCCATCATGACAGTTAAATCAGACCGTTGGATCCGCCGAATGGCCGAACAACATCAGCTCATTTCTCCTTTTGAGTCGAAGTTGATTCGGCATGTTGATGGCCGCCGTATAATTTCCGCCGGGGCCTCGAGCTATGGTTACGACATGCGACTTGCCGATGACGGCTTTCGGATCTTTTCACCCATTCACGGCCGCGAGATCGATCCTAAGGCTTTCGATGATGAATCGCTGGTAGAGCCGCCGTTGCGCACCACCGAAGATGGGTCGAAATACTACCTGCTTTCACCACATTCTTATGCCCTTGGCGTTACTGTCGAAACCTTTCACATGCCGCGGAATGTGATCGGCATCGCGATGGGTAAATCTACCTATGCGCGAGCGGGCCTGCTGGTAAACACCACACCGCTGGAAGCTGGATGGGTGGGACGCCTGGTAGTTGAGCTCGCAAACCTCGCGGACCTGCCGCTGCGCATTTACGTCAACGAGGGCATCGGTCAGGTGGTTTTCCTGGAGTCAGAGGAAGACTGTGACGTGTCGTATGAGGATCGTGGCGGCAAGTATCAAGGCCAGACCGGACTTACCTACTCAAAACTTTAGTAGCATCAATCCATAATTCTATCCAGACCTCTGATCAGTCCCACATAATTCCTAACTTTGCGAATCGCTAGAAGCGTACCCTGTATATACGGCGCCGCTCCGCTTCCCGCATCGTGGCGGATCGATAGACGCTCTTCTGTAGCACCAAAGATTGCCTCAACACTAAGCACGTAACCAGGTAGTCGTATCGAATGAATCTGAGTGGCCCGGAGAGTTGCTCCGCGGCCTTCTTTCTCCCCAATCGTATTTTCAAGGGGATGCGTGATATCTGGTTTTCGGATTTCTGAAAGGCGAAACGCCAACTCTCGGGTCGTGCCGCTGGGAGCGTCCTGTTTGCTGTCTGCGGCATAGTCTATGATTTCCCACTGAGAAAGATATTTCGCCGCGTCACAAGCAAATCGTTGTAACAACACGGCCGTAATAGCGAAGTTTCCTGCGGCGATCACCCCGATGTTGTTCTTGAGCGCGGTCTGGTTGATTTCGTCAAAATCGTCGTCCGCCAACCCCGAAGATCCGATGACAACGTGCACCCCGCGTCCAACTGCGGTCAGCACATTAGTTTTCACGACGTCCGCATTCGTGTAATCAACTAACACATCGGTCGGTGTCTGGAGGGCCTCAGCGACCGAGCCGCTTATCTTCAGATCGAGATGTGAATCGCCAACACATCGCTTAGGTTCTGTCCCTTGCGACTCGGCGACACCGCGCCAACGAGGCTCAGATCTTCTGCCTGTGAGACGGCCAGACACAAAGGTTTCCCAACCCATCCCGTGGCGCCAGCGATGCACACCTTTAGTCATCGAACGAGAGGCTAGCAAATCGTGCATTTACTGGCCAGCGCCAATTCCGACTGAACGAACCGGATAGACCATTGGGGGTCCCGACTCGTGCTAATTGGTTCAGAAGACTTTTGTGACACCGTTGTCACTCAATCGGGTTTAGGAAGTCCGATAATAGATTGTCGCGTTGGTGCACTGGTCAGTTTGACCACCTGCCAATGCAACCCGGCACAATACTGCGACATCGTTAAGTAAGAGAGCCGCAGGTGAATGGATTTCACCACGGCTGTTTCCCACTCTCCTTATTCAAGCCCCCTAAAATCCACGACCCCCGGGGTTGAACTCATTGTGCGGAACTTCGTTGTTAGGTTGGAACTTTTAACTAGCATCTTGTGGAGGAATGAGAGATGAGAATTACCTATAAAATATTTGGCGCTGCGATATTACTCGCGCTAATTAACGTCGGAGCCTCGACTTTGGTATTGGCGCAGCGCCAGTATCGCGACACCGACACTAATATGCGGAACTTGATCCGTCGGATTGAAACGCGGTCCGATACTTTCACCAGAACGCTGGAGAATGCGCTTGACCGCAGCCAGCTGAATAATACGGCTCGCGAAGACGAAATTAACAGGCTGGTAACGGACTTTGAATATGCCACCGACCAGCTGAAAACGCGTTTTGAAAATAGACAATCCACTTCAGCCGATACGCGAGCGGTCCTAGATAAGGCAGGGCTGATCAATAGCTTTTTGTTGAACAACCGACTCGAGACTCGAGTCGATCAAGATTGGCGTTTGTTACAATCCGATCTTGATCTGCTTGCACGTGCCTATTACATCAACGACTGGCGTTGGAATACCGGCACCATTGGCACCGGGACCGGTATCGGCACCGGCTACAGTTTGACGGATGCGCAAGTGCGCCAATTGGCCCGGCGGATTAATAATCGCACCAATCAGTTTAGCCGTAGTCTGCGGATGGCCCTAAACAGAAGCAGCATCAATGGTACCTCGGAAGAGGATGAAGCAAGCCGAAACTTGATCGCATTGGAGTCGGCCGCTAACCAGCTGAACCGGACTAATACTCGTCGGTTTACGGAATCTGATGCCCGCAAGGTGCTGGAGCCCGCAGCTGTTTTAAATTCATTAATGACAAACCATGACTTCGACGCGGTGGTCGAGCAAGATTGGACCATGTTGAGGCAGGAACTCGATCAACTGGCCAGCGCCTCTAACATCGCCTGGAACTGGAACACCGGTTCTACACCGGGCGGACCCATCTACAGCGCCGAGGGAGAATTAACTGGAACTTACCGACTGGATACCTCGCGCAGTGCCGATGTTCAACAGGCTGCAGACAACGCAACTCGGAATTTGCCCGCTTCACAGCGCCAGCGAGTCAATGAGTCCCTGATCAGACGACTCGATTCGCCTGAAACCCTGGCGTTTGAACGGCGCGGCAGCACAGTCACCATAGCCTCATCGAGGGCGTCCCAGATCAGTTTTGTTGCGGACGGCCGCGAACATGTGGAGACAACACCCAACGGTCGCACTGTTCGTGTGCGAGCCATTTTCTCCGGTGATCAGTTGAACGTGACCAGGACCGGGGATCGGTCGCAGGACTTTTCGGTCACTTTCGATCCGACGGATAACGGACGGCGCTTGATTGTGACGCGCCGGCTTTACTCCGATCAGTTTAGTCAGCCGGTAACCGTCGTATCCTATTACGACCGAACTTCCGACATTGCCCAGTTGGATCTGAACACGGGGAGTCCAACCGATCCGCAGGTTGGAGCCACTAGCGGTGAGTTCGTTGTTCCGAATGAAACTCAACTGGTCGCCGTTCTGAATAATAATCTTTCAACCACCACGGCGCGCGACAACGAGCGCGTTACCCTGACCGTTCGCTCACCCGCTCAGTATGACGGTGCATCAGTTGAAGGCTACGTGACAAACGTCAATCGCAGTGGACGCGTAACGGGTCGGTCAGAGATGACGTTCAACTTCGAGACGATTCGTCTGCGTGACGGTAGAAGTTATCGGTTCGCAGGGATTGTCGAAGCCGTTCGCACGCCGGGAAATGAGACAGTTCGTGTCGATAACGAGGGATCTGTTCGGGAGGACGATCAGACTGGCCGTACGGTTCAACGTGCCGCGATCGGAACGGCCTTGGGGGCCATCATTGGTGCAATTGCCGGGGGCGGTAAAGGCGCAGCCATCGGTGCCGTGCTGGGTGCCGGGACGGGCGCTGGTTCAGTCTACGTCCAGGGTCGTCAGGATCTGGAGCTGATAACCGGTACCGAGTTCACCATCAGGGCGAGTGGTCCTCGGTAATCGCAAGCTTTTCGACTGACGTTTTGATCGAATGCTTGAGGTACGGACGGCGAGTTGTTCGCCGTCCGTATTTTTTGGTGCGCCCGGCAGGGCGCTCTTACTAGGGAGTGAAAGTTGGTGCGGCGCATCAAAGATCAGCGAATACTGCGTTTGATTCGGCGTTACCTGCAAGCCGGCATGATGGCGAACGGACTGGCGACAGCGCGACGAGAAGGAACACCGCAAGGTGGGCCACTCTCACCGCTGCTGTCAAACATTCTGCTCGACGAGTTGGACAAGGAGTTGGAGCGACGAGGTCACAAGTTCTGCCGTTACGCCGACGATAGCAACATCTATGTGCAATCGCGGAGTGCGGGTGAGCGAGTGATGAAGTCAATCAGCCGATTCCTTGAAGGACGCTTGCGGCTCAAGGTGAACGCGGAGAAGAGTGCCGT
>Ga0136617_10000663_pt1 | contig 29486 bp, 28 predicted proteins | sample AntDrymUQ3222106_2_FD_129672 | JGI IMG/M metagenome (GOLD analysis project Ga0136617, IMG submission 129672) | Polar desert sand microbial communities from Dry Valleys, Antarctica - metaG UQ322 (21.06) | ecosystem: Environmental > Terrestrial > Soil > Desert | place: Antarctica: Dry Valley... | reverse complement strand
GGAAGCTAAGCCCTCCAGCGCCGATGGTACTGCACCCGCCAGGGTGTGGGAGAGTAGGTCGCCGCCGACATCAACTTTTTCTTGTCGTGGGCCCCCGCCACCAGGCGGGGGCCCACTTTTTTGCTTTTTTGGAAGATTGTTTCACAGGTTACCGACGGTTCGACCTTCGTGACCGACTATGCGGACGAGTTATCCACATGGCTCCTTACTTGTCCACAGGTTGACGTCGGCCCTGGTTCTGTGCCGCGCTGATCGGCAGCATTGACCTCGCCAGGGCAGTCATCGAGCGAGGAGCAATACGATGTACGAGACACACATGACCGTGGTCGGCACGCTCATCACACCGTTGAACAGACGTCGGCTGGCCGACGGCACCTGCGTCGTGAGCTTTCGCGTCGCCAGCAACGCGCGTCGGTACGACCGAGCAAGCGACGACTGGGTGGACGGCGACCGCGTCTACCTGTCGGTGACGTGCTGGCGCAGGCTTGCCGAGAATGTCCACGCGTCATTCGTGACCGGAGATCCGATCGTCGTGCATGGTCGTATCTATACTCGTAGCTATGATAAGGACGGTCAGCGTCACTCGGTTACCGAGATGGAGGCGCTGGCAGTCGGCCCGGACCTGACGCGATGCACGGCCTCGGTCACCCGCACGAAACGGGCTACGGTGACGGCTTCGATCGACGACGAGTCGAACGGGAAGGTGAGCAGCGCATCGGACGAGGGTGGCGACGACGGCCGCGACGAGGCCGGTCCTGGCCGCGGTGTTCGTGACGACCGTCTCCTGCATGAGAAAGCACCGTCGCGAGAAGCCATGACAGAGGTGGGCAGCACGGCCTGATGCGCGCAGAACTAGGATCGTGGTCGTGGCCGAGTACATCTACACCATGCAGAAGGTCCGAAAAGCGCACGGCGACAAGGTCATCTTGGATGACGTGACGCTGGCGTTCCTACCTGGAGCGAAGATCGGAGTGGTCGGGCCGAACGGCGCTGGCAAGTCGACGGTCCTGAAGATCATGGCGGGTCTGGAGCATGCCAACAACGGTGATGCATTCCCGGCTCCTGGGGCGACGGTCGGGATCCTCCAGCAGGAGCCGACGCTGAACGAGGAGAAGACCGTTCTCGGCAATGTCGAGGAGGGTCTTGGGGAGATCAAGGCGCAGCTCGACCGGTACAACGCGATTGCCGAGAAGATGGCCACGGACTACTCCGATGAGCTCATGGAAGAGATGGGGCAGCTCCAGGAGATGCTCGATCACTCCGATGCGTGGGATCTGGACTCTCAGCTCGACCAGGCGATGGACGCGCTGCGTTGTCCGCCGCCGGATGCGCCGGTCACCCAGCTCTCCGGCGGCGAGCGTCGGCGGGTGGCGCTGTGCAAGCTGCTGCTGAGCAGACCCGACCTGCTCCTGCTCGACGAGCCGACCAACCATCTCGATGCCGAGAGCGTGCTCTGGCTCGAGCAGCACCTCGCGAGCTACTCCGGCGCGGTCCTTGCGGTCACCCATGACCGGTACTTCCTGGACAACGTCGCCCAGTGGATCCTCGAACTGGACCGGGGCCGCGCCTACCCGTACGAGGGCAACTACTCCACGTACCTGGAGAAGAAGGCCGCGCGGGTTGCCGTGCAGGGGCGCAAGGACGCGAAGCTGCAGAAGCGCCTGGTCGACGAGCTGGCGTGGGTGCGGTCCGGGGCCAAGGCACGACAGGCCAAGAGCCGGGCCCGGTTGCAGCGCTACGAGGAGATGGCTCTCGAGGCCGAGAAGCACCGCAAGCTCGACTTCGAGGAGATTCAGATCCCGGCCGGCCCGCGGCTGGGCAATGCCGTCGTCGAGGTCGACCATCTCGACAAGGGTTTCGACGGTCGGGTGTTGATCAAGGACCTCTCGTTCTCGCTGCCGCGAAACGGCATCGTCGGCGTGATCGGTCCGAATGGTGTCGGGAAGACGACGCTGTTCAAGACGATCGTTGGGCTCGAACATGCCGACTCCGGCACGGTCCGGGTGGGGGAGACGGTCAAGTTGTCCTACGTCGACCAGAACCGTGCCGGGATCGATCCGAAGAAGAACGTGTGGCAGGTGGTCTCCGACGGCCTCGATCACATTCGGGTCGGTCAGGTGGAGATGCCTTCACGTGCCTATGTCGCTGCGTTTGGGTTCAAGGGGCCGGATCAGCAGAAGCCGGCCGGCGTGCTGTCGGGCGGCGAGCGCAACCGGTTGAACCTCGCACTCACGCTCAAACAAGGTGGCAACCTGATTCTGCTCGACGAGCCCACCAACGACCTGGATGTGGAGACACTGTCGTCCCTGGAAAACGCGCTTGAGCAGTTCCCGGGTTGTGCGGTAGTAATCTCCCACGACCGATGGTTCCTCGACCGTGTCGTGACCCACATCCTGGCGTGGGAAGGCACCGAGGAGAACGCGGCGTCCTGGTTCTGGTTCGAGGGCAACTTCGAGTCATACGAGAAGAACAAGATCGAACGGATGGGGGCGGACGCAGCCAGGCCGCATCGCGTTACACATCGGAGGCTCGTCCGGGATTGAGCTACCGGCGGGGTCGACCGGGGTGCTCTTGCGGGAAGGTCGCATCCCGCTCGGCAAGGCTTAGGCAGGAACGAACTGCCGGTGGGGTGAGCGAGGCCGGCAATCCCCACCGGCGAAGTCCAGTACACCCGTGGCGTCCACCCAGTGACGTCCAGTAGTGCAGGGAGCAGCATGTGATGAGCCGGGCCCGTGCGCAGGTGGCGGAGCCAGCGATGGAACTCGAGCTGAAGGCGCTCGAGGCGCTCTATGCGCGGCACGCGCCCGATCTGCGGCGTGACGATCAGGCGCAGGTATTGCTGGCGGCCGCTCGGTCGCATCGTGCGCTCGCCGGCCGGCGGGCCGCAGGCGCTGCGATCGTCCGGGTCCGTGAGCCCGAGCCCGGATCCGACAAGTCCGGTGGGCCGGTCGTCGAGATCGTCACCGATGATATGCCGTACCTGGTCGAGTCGCTCCTGGCTGGCGTCGGGCGAGCGGGGGGCGGGGTCCGTCGCGTGATCCACCCGATCGTCGTCGTGCGTCGCGGTGGGACCGGCGAGCTGACGGAGGTGCTCACCGACGCAGACCCGGCCGCGCCGCCGGCAGGGGCACGCGCCGAGTCCTGGATGCGTCTGGACCTCGCGTTGTTCACGGGACGAGCCGACCAACTGGAACGCGAGCTGGAAGGCGTTCTGCGTGAGGTCCGGCAGGTCGTCGGGGACACCGGGTCGATGCAGGGCAGGGCTCGCGAACTTGCCCACGAGCTGCTGACCGGGCCCACCTCCGCAGCGGTCGGGACAACACCGCCCGGTGAGATCGCCGATCTGCTGCGCTGGCTCGCCGAGGGCCATTTCACCTTCTTGGGCCACCGCCATTACCTGGTGAACGGGCGCGAACTGACGTCGGACACGTTCGGGCTCGGGGTGTTGCGCCCGGACAGCGCCGCCACCCGCGGGTTCGCCCCGCCCGACGAGACGGTGTCAGGGGAGCCCCGGGACCTGCTGGTGATCACCCGGGCCAACCTGCCCGGCCCGCTCCGCCCGGTGCACCCGTACTACCTCGCCATCCGCACCATCGACCCGGAGGGCCGGCCGGTTGGGGAGCATCACTTCATCGGCATGCTCACGGTGACCGCACTCTACGAGAGCGTGTTCAACATCCCCGTGGTGGCCCGCCGGGTCCGGGGCGTCATCCGGCGCGCAGGGTTCCCATTGGAGTCCTTCTCCGGTCAGCAGATGCTCGAGGTGATCTCCGATCTGCCCCGGGAGGAGCTGTTCAGTGCCAGTGAGCAGAGCCTGTACGACACCGCGGTGGGCGTGTTGGCCATCGCCACCCGTCGCGCGGTGCGGCTGTTTCTTCGCCCCGATCCGTACCGGCGCTTCATCTCCGCACTGGTCTACCTGCCGCGCGACCGCTACACGCCGTCGTCGAGGCTGGCGATGGCCGATGTGCTTCAACGTCGCCTCGGCGGTCGCAGCGTCGATCACACCGCGCGGGTGTCCGAGTCGATCCGGGCGTTGGTGCACTTCACGGTGCATACCGCCGCCGACGCGCCGGGGTTCGACGGACCGGATGTGGAGGCGCTGCAGCAGGAGCTGACCGAGGTTGTTCGCACGTGGGACGACCGCTTCCTGTCCCAGCCCGGCTGCGAGGACGCCACAGCTGCCCTGCTGGGCGGCGTCCCCGACGCGTATAAGGCCGCTGTCGATCCGGCACACGCCGTGGAGGACCTGCGTCGGATCGCGGTGCTCGACGGGCCCGGTGACTTCGATGTGCGGCTGTACCCGGGTCCGGGTGAGGCGGAGTGGCGCTTCACCCTCTACCTGGCCGGGGCGCCCGCTACCCTCACCGCGGTGCTGCCGCTGCTGCAGCAACTCGGTGTGGACGTTCTCGATGAGCGCCCCTCGGAGTTCCTGCGTCCACATGGCCTGCGCTGCTGGGTGTATGACTTCGGCCTGTGCATGGACTCTGCCACACAGGCTGCGCTGACCGGGCGACCGGACGACGACGTCGAAGGGGAGTTCTGCGCGGCGTTCTGCGCGGCGTGGCGTGGGGACGTCGAATCCGATCGCTTCAGTACGCTGGTGCTCCGGGCCGGGATCCCGTGGCGGGAGGTGGCGGTGCTGCGTGCCTACGCCCGTTACGCCTGGCAGCTCGGCGTGACCTACGGGCCGCAGTACATCGCCGACACCCTGCTGGCCCACGCCCGCGTCGCACGAGGGCTGCTCGCGTTGTTCCGGGCGCGGTTCGACCCGGGCGTCGAAGCTGATCGACGCCCGGATGCGATGGCGACAGCGCTCGGTGAGGTACAGCGGCTGATCGACGCCGTCACCGGGCTGGACGCCGACCGGATCCTGCGCGCCTATCTCGCCGGGATCATGGCGACACTGCGCACCAACTGGTTTCGGCAGCGCCCGTTCTTCTCCTTCAAGATCGACCCGAGTGGTGTGCCGGAGATGCCGGCGCCGCGCCCGCGCTTCGAGATCTTCGTGTATTCACCGCGGGTGGAAGGTGTGCACCTGCGGTTCGGGCCGGTGGCCCGCGGGGGGCTGCGCTGGTCGGACCGCCCGCAGGACTATCGCACCGAGGTCCTCGGGCTGGTCAAGGCCCAGAACGTGAAGAACGCGGTGATCGTGCCGGTCGGCGCGAAAGGCGGGTTCGTGGTGCGGCGCTCCGACCTGGGCCCCATTGAGGTCGAGGCGTGCTACCGGATGTTCATCTCTGCGCTGCTCGACGTCACCGACAACTTGGTGACCAGGGGCGACGGCACGACGGAGACCGTCGGGCCACCGGAGGTCGTGCGGCAGGACGGGGACGACTCCTATCTGGTGGTGGCCGCAGACAAGGGCACAGCCCGGTTCTCCGACATCGCCAACGAGGTCGCGGCGTCCTACGGGTACTGGTTGGGCGACGCGTTCGCTTCCGGGGGTTCGGTCGGCTACGACCACAAGGCCATGGGCATCACCGCGCGTGGGGCGTGGGAGAGCGTCAAGCGGCATTTCCGCGAGCTCGGGGTGGACACCCGGGCCGAGGACTTCACGGTCGTCGGGATCGGCGACATGTCCGGCGACGTGTTCGGCAACGGCATGCTGGCCTCGCGCCACATCCGGTTGCTCGCTGCATTCGACCACCGGCACGTCTTCCTCGACCCGGATCCGGACGCTGCCCGCTCCTTCGCCGAGCGGGAGCGGCTGTTCGCCCTGCCCTGTTCGAGCTGGGACGACTACGACCGGGCCGTGATCAGCCCCGGCGGCGGCGTATGGCCGCGCACGGCGAAGTCGGTGCCGATCGGGTCGGAGGTACGCGCCGCACTCGGGCTCGCCGGCGGCGTCCACCGGCTCAGCCCTCCGGACCTGATCGCCGCGATCGTGCGGGCACCGGCCGACCTGCTGTGGAACGGGGGAATCGGCACCTATGTGAAGGCCTCCGACGAGTCCGCCGCCGAAGCCGGCGACAAGGCCAACGATGCTGTCCGGGCGAACGGCAGGGAGCTGCGGGTGCGGGTTGTCGGGGAGGGCGGGAACCTCGGGCTCACCCAGCGCGGGCGCATCGAGTTCGCCCGTTCCGGCGGGAAGATCAATACTGATGCGATCGACAACTCGGCCGGCGTCGACTGCTCCGATCATGAGGTCAACATCAAGATTTTGCTCGACCGCCTGGTGCGCACCGGGGAGCTGGCGCGCGACGCCCGCAACGCGCTGCTCGCGGAGATGACCGACGAGGTGGCAGAGCTGGTGCTCGCCCACAACCGGGATCAGAACGCGGTGCTCGGCGTGGCCCGGGCACATGCCCTCGCGATGGTGGCGGTACAGGGACGGCTGACCGCGGACCTGGTGACCAGGGCCGGTCTGGATCGCCAGCTCGAGGTGCTGCCCGGCGGGGCCGGGGACGAGGGTTTCGTCGCGTTGGAAGCTGCCGGTTACGGTCTCACCAGCCCGGAGCTCGCCATCCTGCTCGCGCACACCAAGCTGGACCTCACCGCGCAGGTGCTCGCTACCGACCTGCCCGACGTCTCGGCGTTCGCGGGACGGATCACCGAGTACTTCCCGCGCGCGGTCCACGAGCGGTTCCCGGCGGCGATCGCCGGGCATCCGTTGCGTCGGGAGATCGTGACGACCCTGTTGGTCAATGAGATGGTCGATGGCGCCGGCATCACGTACGCATTCCGGCTGGGTGAGGAGCTCGCGACCGGACCGGCCGACGCGGTGCGCGCCTACGCGGTGACCACCACGGTCTTCGGCCTGCCCGAACTGTGGGCCCAGCTCCGCGACTCGACGATCCCCACCGCGGTCTCCGACGAGATTGCGCTGGAGTGGCGGCGGCTGCTGGATCGCGCGTCGCGCTGGTTCCTCACCAACCGGCCGCAGCCACTTGCCGTCGGCGCGGAGCACACCCGCTTCGCGGCAACCGTGCGGGAGCTGGGTGAACGGTTGCCGGAGTTGATGCTCGGCCGGGAGCGTGTGGGCCTGATTGGGCGGGCCGAGGAGTTCCGGGTCGCCGGTGTGCCCATCGAGCTGGCCGTTCGATCGGCCGCGCTCTTGCACAGCTACGGACTTCTCGATGTCGTCGAGCTGACCGAGATCGCCGAGCGCGATCGGGAACCGCGCGATCCCGCTGAGGTGGCGGCGCTGTACTACGCACTGTCGGAGCACCTGGGCATCGACCTGGCGCTCACGTCGGTGAGCGCCCTGAAGCGCGGCGACCGATGGCATAGGCTGGCGCGGCTGGCTCTGCGCGATGATCTCTACGGCTCGCTGCGCGCGATCACGCTCGACACGCTGCGTGAGGCCGCTCCCGGTACCCCGGCGCAGGCCGCGATCGAGCAGTGGGAGCGGGCAAATGCGTCGCGACTGGTGCGGGCGCGCGTGGCGCTGCACGAGGTAAGCACTGCCGGCCAGCTCGATCTGGCAACGCTCTCGGTGGTGTCGCGGCAGCTCCGTGGGCTGGCGCGGTAGGGGTTGGAGTGGCTCGATTCGTCACGCATGTGCCGCTGCGCTGGACCGACCAGGACTCCTACCACCACGTCAACCATGCCCGCACGGTGACGTTATTGGAGGAGGCCCGGATCGGGCTGTTCCTCGATGCTGCCGGCGAGGAGGGCATCACCGGCTTCGAACGCGGCCTGGGCCTGGTCGATCCGGACGTGGCGCGACCGCGGCGGGTGACCGCACCGGAGCGGGCGTTTCTCGGGCGCTGGGGGGACGGGGCATGACGTCCCTGCACATTGCTGACCCCGCCGAGCGCGACGACCTCGCAGCGTTCACCGCGCGGGTCGTGCGCCTCGACCAGACTGCACAGGTTCGGTTGTTGGCTCACGCCGGCAGGATCACGGCATGGGCGGCCACCCCGTTCGACGTGCTCGCCATCCGGTCGGTGCGCGGCACCCTGGATCCCTGCGACGTCACCGTCGGGGCGGCCGGGTTGCTCACCGCGATGGCCGTGGAGCGGTCCGCAGTCGTCGATCCGGGGTCCGAGGGTGGGATGTGGCTGGGCGAGCTGCCGCCATGCACCGGCTGGGCGCCGGTCGACGACGTGCCTGCGGTCGAGCTCGAGAGGCTCACCGAGCGCGGGCTGGTGGTGGCCCGGGAGAACGCCGGCCCGCTCGGGCCGCCGGCGGCGCTGCTGGACCAGACCGTGCTGACAGTGCGCGGCGAGGGCGCCGGGATGGGTGGGCATGTCACCGTAAAGGTGCCACTGCGGTGCCTGTTCGCGCTGTCGGGGATGGGGTTCCTCGGCGCGGGGGTAGGCGGGGAGACCGACACTGATGTCGTACGCATCTCGGCCACCGGCTCCTGGCTGCGCCTGGACGCGCGCTTCGGTGCCGTCGTCCGGCGTCGGATCACCACGTTGCCGCTGGTGGTGACCTGAGGGCCAACTGGGCGCAGACGGCGTCACAAGTAGCTGCTGAGGATCTCGTCCATCGGTGTGCGCCCGCGGCACGTATTCCATTTTGTCGGCTACGGCGGGTACGACCGGGTGGCCGACGAGGGGACCCTAGCGTTGGCCGACCGTCACCTCAACGGCAGGTTTGGTGCTTGGGGTCCTGTGGCGCAGCGTCGCACACCCCTGACCGCAGCCCCAGCAGCACGGCATCAGACCAGCCAGGCCGCGGTGTCCGGGGGGAGCAGCCCGTCGAGCAGTGGGCCGCTGGAGAGCAGCACGTCGCCCGGGGGGAGCTCGATCGCGACATCGGCGGTGTTGAGCGCGCACACCAGCGTCGAGCCGGTGCGACGGAAAGCCAGGCAGCCCGGCGGTGCGCTGACCCATGCGACGCCGCGACCGCGGAAGGCCGGGTGGGTTCGACGAAGCTCCAGGACTCGGTGGAACAGTGCCAACGTGGAGTCCGGGTCCGCCAGCTGGGCGACGACGCTGAATGGGGACCAGAAAAGGGGCATCGGCAGCCACGGTGTGCCGGTGGTGAACCCGAATCCAGGTGCACCGGCTTCCCAGGGCACCGGTACCCGGTAGGCGTCGCGGCCGCGCTCGGTGTGGCCGGAGCGTTCCCACACGGGGTCCTGCAGCGCGTCATCGGGCAGGTCGACATCAGGCAGGCCCAGCTCCTCGCCGTTGTACAGGTACACCACGCCCGGCAGCGCGAGCTCCACCAACGCCATCGCCCGAACCCGGGCCACGCCGAGCGCGCCGCCACCGTAGCGGGTGACGGGCCGGGACATGTCATGATTGGACAGCGTCCATGTCGGCGTCGCGCCCACCTCCGCCACGGCCGCCAGGGAGTGCTCGATCGCCGTGCGCACAGCCTCGGCGTCGAACGCGGTCTGCAGCAGCCGGAAGTTGAACCCCAGGTGCAGCTCGTCGGGTCGGACGTAGCGGGCGAACCGCTCGTCGTCACGCACCCAGACCTCACCGACGGCTATCCGATCGGGGTAGCGGTCGATCACCGCCCGGATCATCCGGTGGATGTCGTGGACGTCGTCGTGATCGAAGCGAGGATCGGCCTCACTGTCGTCGAGCAGCGCCACGTCGGTGGCGGACGCGTCGGGCAGGCCGTCCGGCTTGCTCATCCCGTGTGCGACGTCGATGCGGAAGCCGTCGACACCACGATCGAGCCAGAACCGCAGCGTCGTCTCCAGGTCGGCCGCGATCTCGGGGTGGGTCCAGTTCAGGTCGGGCTGCTCGGGGGCGAAGAGGTGCAGGTACCACTGCCCGTCCGGAACGCGCGTCCAGGCCGACCCGCCGAAGACACTGCGCCAGTTGTTAGGAGGCTCGCCACCGCGACCGGGCCGGAAGTGGTAGCGGGCGCGCTCCGGGCTGTCCGGTGCGGAGTCCAGCGCCGCGCGGAACCACGGGTGCATACAGGACGTGTGGTTGGGCACCAGGTCGACGGTGATCCGCAACCCATGGTGGTGGGCGTCGGCGATGAGCTCGTCGAACCCGGCCAGGTCGCCGAACACCGGGTCGACGTCGCGCGGGTCGGCGACGTCATAGCCATGATCGGCCATCGGCGAGGTGTAGAAGGGCGTCAACCACAGGGCGTCGACGCCGAGGCGCTTCAGATACCCCAACCGGCTGCGGATCCCGGCCAGGTCGCCGACGCCGTCACCGTCGGAGTCGGCAAAGCTGCGGACGTAAACCTGATAGATCACGGCGTCGCGCCACCACTGCACGCCACCATCCTGCCGGACCCGAGCTCGGATGAACGGGGCTGCGGTGCGGTGCGTAGTACGCCACAATGGGATCGATGACGCTGTCCGGCGAGGCCGCTGCCATCGTGGGTAAGGAGACGGATCTGCTTGACGAGCAGGGCCTGCGCGCCGCGCATCGCGCGTATGCCGGTGAGCTCTACCGATTCGCGTTGCGCCAGCTCGGCGACCGCGGAGCGGCTGAAGACGTCGTACAAGAGGTGTTCCTGAGCTCGGCCCACTGACCCCAAGCCGGCCCGGCAGCGTCACCGGCCCACCCTCCACGTCGCAGCCTGAATCCGACCGTTATCAGCCAGAATTCTTGCTGCACTGCACAGGGCGAGCGCCTCAGTCGGAGTTGACCATGCTGGCGGCGGCGTACTCCAGGTAGTTCCACAGCTGTTCACGGTGGGACGCGTCGAGGCCGGCCTCGTCCACGGCGACGCGCATGCAGCGCAGCCAGGCGTCGCGCTCCACGGATGAGATCGTGAACGGTGCGTGCCGCATCCGTAACCGCGGGTGCCCGCGCTGATCGGAGTAGGTGCGCGGGCCACCCCAGTACTGCTCGAGGAACATCCGCAGCCGGATCTCCGCCGGACCGAGGTCCTCGTCGGGATAGAGCGGGCGCAGTACCTCGTCGTCGCGGACCTGTTCGTAGAAGCGCGAGACGATCTTGTCGAACACCGGTGCGCCGCCGACGTCGGCGTAGAAGTTCTGCGGGTTGCTCACGTTCGAGAGTATCCCTCGCGGGTGCGGCAATCACTCTCCGGGCGGCGGAGCGGTGGTGCCCGGTGACGCTCCCGGCCGGGGCATCCCGGCATCGTCATAGGCTTCGCTGATCGCGGCGTTCAGGGCGCGCTGCACCGCCCACTGCCGGCCCGGGTTGACCCGGACGGTGATCCGCATGGTCACCCCCTCCGGGTCTACCCGCTCGACGCCGAGCACCTCGGGCGGTTCGAGCGCGTCCGCGGCGATATCGGCCTGGGCCACCCGCTCGACGGCCACCCGGCCGGCGAGGGTGGCCGCCTCGGGCAGGTCGGCGTGGTGGGCCAGCGGGACGTCGATGACGGCGACGGCGTACCCCTGGCTCTTGTTGCCCACCCGGAGGATCTCGCCGTTGCGCATGTACCAGACGGTGCCCGCGACGTCGCGGACCGTGGTGATCCGCAGGCCGACGGCCTCGACCGTGCCGCTGGCCCCGCCGAGGTCGACGACGTCCCCGACGCCGTACTGGTCCTCCAACAGCATGAACATTCCGGACAGGAAATCGCGGACGAGGTTCTGCGCGCCGAAGCCGAGGGCCACCCCGACGATGCCGGCGCTGGCCAGGATCGGGCCGAGCGCCACCCCGAACTCCGCGAGGATCATGATCAGGGCGATGACGAGGACGACCGCGGAGCTGATCGAGCGCAGCACCGACCCGATCGTGCGGGCCCGCTGCGCGCGGCGCTGCGACACCAGCGGCGCGGCGGTCTGGCGACGCCGGGACGGGACGTGGCCCGGCACCAGCCGAGACACCCGGCCCCCCGCGGCGCCGTCCACGATCCGACCGATCGTGCGGTGCATCAGGGTCCGGGCCACCACGGCGAACACCACGATGAGGGTGATGGTCAGGGTCTTGTCGACGATCGTGTCGGCCGAGCGGGCCAGGAAGTCGTTGTTGGTCCACTCGTAGAACCGGGCACACCAGGTACCCGCCTCGGTGGCGCACGCCGGCTGGGCGGGCAGGAGCTCAGCGAGGTCGTTGTCCTGTGCGCTCACGCGAGCTCCAGCCCGGTGTGCTGGGCGAGGAACGCGAGCTGGTCCGGGGTGAGCTTGTCCTGAGCCGGCGACCAGGTCCGGGTGCGCGGGTCGTCGGCGTCCTCGAGCCACCGGTACGGATCGGCGACGCGGTGGCCGTGCAGGTTCGCCGCGAGATCCAGGCGCTCGGCTTCGGGGTAGGCGTGGTGGGGGGGAGCGGTCGTCACGCCGGCCGAGGTTACGTCACGCGGACCGAGGGCCGCAGGGCTGCACGCCCACCGCCTGGGGTGCCCCGGACGAGAAGCACCGGGGCGCGGGCGACCGGTCCGGTGTAGGTCAGCGGACCTTGCGGACCTCGTGGACCTCGCCCTGACGCATGCCCACGTGCGCGGGGATGTCGAAGGCCGGTGTGAGGGTCGGGCACGGCTGGGGCGGGTCGAAGACCGTGCGCATCGGCAGCACCCCGGCCCAGCGCCCGCCCGCGGCAACGTCCGGGGCGTCGTCATCCGGCGGGCCGGTGCGGACCTTGACGCTGGCTTCGGCGAGGTCGACGGCCAGCACCGCGGTGGCGGCGAGCTCTCGGGCGGAGGGCCGGCGGGCGTGGTCCCAGGAACCGGGCGAGAGCTGCTCGACGACGGCGCGCAGGGCGGCCAGCCGCTCGACGGGGTCCTCGACCATCCGGGCCTCGGCGTGTACCACCGCACTGCGGTAGTTCATGGAGTGGTGAAACACCGACCGGGCGTAGACGATGCCGTCGAGGTGGGTCACCGTGACACAGACGGGGGCTCCCTCGGCGAGGGCGCGTAGCCAGCCCGCGCCCGTCGAACCGTGCAGGTAGAGGGTGTCGTCGAGGCGGCCGTACCCGGTGGGCAGCACCACCGGCGACCCACCGACGACGAGGCCGAGATGGCACACCAGGCCGGCGTCGAGCACGGTGTAGAGGTCGGTGCGGTCGGTGCGGGCGCGCTGACGCCCACGGCTCACCGTGCTCCGGGCGGTGGGGGACAGCGGTGTGGTGGTCGTCATGGCCTCGAGTTTGCGGGTCCATAGTGGCATCCTGCGAGGGCCACTTTCCAGCAAATCAAGGAGGCCACTTGTGCATCCGGTCGTGCTCGTGCGAGATAGCGTTGTGCTCGTGCGCGACAGTGGGGTGCCGCTGGCGGTGCAGCTGGCCGACGCGCTGCGTGCCGCCGCGGTCGGTGGGGTGCTGCGAACGGGTGACCGGCTGCCGTCCACCCGCGCACTTGCCACCGAGCTCGGGCTCAGCCGCACCGTCACGGCCGCGGCCTATGACCAGCTGCTTGCCGAGGGATGGGTCAGCGGCCGGCGGGGGTCGGGCACCTACGTGACGGCCGCACCGGTCGCCAGCCGTGCGGTGGCGGCGCCGTCGGCCCGGGTGGTCGCACCATCGACGGAGCCTTCCGTGGTCGACCTGCGGGCCGGCAGCCCGTGCACCGACATTCTGGACGTCGCCGCGTGGCGGCGAGCCTGGCGGGCGGGCGGCGATGCACCTCCGGACGGCGGGCCATGCCCGGCCGGGCTGCCCGCGTTCCGGGTCGCCGTTGTCGAGCACCTGCTGCGCCACCGTGGGCTGCCCGCGGACCCGGCCGAGGTGCTGGCCACCGGGGGCAGCACATCGGCCATCAGCGAGCTCGCCCGCGTGCTTCCGGTCGGGGCCCGGGTGGCCGTGGAGGAGCCGGGCTATCCGCGGGCGGTGTGGGCCCTGGCGGCGGCCGGGGGCAGTGTGGTGCGGGCGGCCGTGGACGACGCGGGTTTGCGGGTCGACGCGCTGCCACCGGGGCTCGCCGCCGTGTACTGCACCCCGGCCCACCAGTATCCGCTGGGTGCTCGACTGGCCGCGGACCGCCGGATCGCCCTCGTCGAGCGGGCCCGGGCGGAGGATTGGCTCGTGATCGAGGACGACTACGACGGCGAGTTGCGCTACGACGTCGCGCCGTTGCCGCTGCTCGCCGCGCTCGGGCCGGACGTCGTGGCGCACCTGGGCACGGCGAGCAAGATGCTCGCCCCGACGCTCGGGGTGGGCTGGCTGGTCGCCCCACCGGCGGTGCGGCAGGCGGTGCTCGCGAACCGGGAGCTGACCGGGGCTCGGCCCGCCCCGGCCGGCCAGCGGGTGTTCGCCGCGCTGGCCGCGCACGGTGACCTCGCCCGGCACCTGCGTCGGCTGCGGCGGGAGCTGGCCTGGCGCCGCGCGGTGGTGACCGCGGCGCTGGATGCGGCCGGGGTGGAGATCCGGGGCGACGAGGCAGGCGCGCACGTGGTGGCGGTGCTGGCGGATCTCGGGGCCGAGCGGGCGGCGATCGCTGCCGCGGCCGAATCTGGGGTGGTGCTCGACGGTCTCGCGCGGCACCACGGCGGATCGCCCGCGACGGCGGGCATCGTGCTCGGGTATGCGGGGCCGTCCCGAGCCGACCTGGGGCGGGCACTACCGGTCGTCACCGCGTCGCTCGATGTCGCCCACCGCTGAGCTGCCCAGTCCCGTCCCAGGAAATTGCGTTTGTCCGTCGATCCCGTGGATCATAGGGTAGAGATGTCGAGACGGCGGTGCCCGGACCGTCGCCACATCCCAGGGGGTTTCACATGACTGCTGAACGCATCGAGGGTCAGCTTACCGTGGATGGCCGTTGGACAATTTTTCAGGTTGAACGCCGAAAAGGGGCACGCGGAAACATCGAGTTCGACCCCGATGATAAGGGTGGACCGGTCCTGTCGCTGCGTATCCGCGATGTCACGATGACGAGGCCGACAGCGGACGTGCATTGGTGCGGCAATGAAAATGGTCGCAAGTTGGTCGTTCCGGACGTGCTTGAAGGTACCCGGTTCGTCATTCACGCACGGGGGTCGAACGGAGCGACCAAGTTCAGCGGGACGCTCTATTTCTAGCACTGCAACGGTCTGCTGCTCAGGCCTAGCACCGCAACGGCAGACAACGCGGTGATCAAGGGAAAACCGTCGTCAATGAAAATCAATTTGCGAATTTCTACCCTTGATCACCGCATATAGACCGGGTAAGCGAGTCGTTCGGGAGGCGGCCGGCCAGGCTGCTGCCGATGGCGGATCGACGACGAGATCACCACGATCCTCGTTTCGGTGATGGGTGGGTCGGTGCCCGTGGTGGCCGCGGCGGAGGAGTTGGTGTTGGAGCTGTGAACGAGCGGGCGAATGAATCATCGACACCCCCGGATGATCCTGTGGACGACGTGCCCTTCGCCGGGCGGCACGTGCTGGCCGAGCTGTGCGGGGTCGCCCCCGTCCTGCTCGACGACGAGGCCGCGTTGCGACGGGTGGTGGGCACCGCGTTGGAGCAGGCGGGCGCCACAGTGCTCCAGGTGATCGCACACCGGTTCGCCCCGCAGGGTGTCACCGTGCTCGCCCTGCTCGCCGAGTCGCACGCGGCGCTGCATTCCTGGCCGGAACGCGGCTCGGCCTTCGTCGACGTGTTCACCTGCGGCGACACCGCTGACCCGGAGAAAGCCGTCCGCCTGATCGCTGACGGACTCGGTGTAACGGCGGTCCGGCGGGACACGATCCGCCGCGGTGCCGGGGCGTCGGTGCGGGAGCCGCTCGCACCGGGGTTGACCCGGATCTGGGACGTCGATGAGGTGCTCTGGGCGGGCGACACGGGCTTCCAGCACGTGCTCGTCGCGCGCACCACGCACGGTGTCACCCTGTTCTGTGACGACGAGCGGCAGAGCAGCGAGGCCAGCCAGCTCGTATATCACGAGGCGCTGATGGTGCCGGCGCTGCTGCTCGCGCGGCGTGGCGACGACGTGCTGATTATCGGTTCCAGCGAGGGGGTGGCCAGCCAGATCGCGGCGCAGGCCGGCGCGCGGCGGGTGGACCACGTGGACATCGACGCCGAGTGCGTGCGCCGTTGCGCGCAACTGCTGCCCTACGGCTACGACGTCGACGAGCTGCGCCGCGCGGAGGCCGGTGCGGGGGCGGTCCACGTGCACTACGCCGACGGCTGGGAGTTCCTCGCCGACCGCGAACGCGACGGCCGGCGCTACGATCTCGTCGTCGTCGATCTCCCCGACGAGCGGCCCGCAGGCGGTGTCCCGGCGCAGCACAACCGGCTCTACGGCATCGAGTTCCTCCGCCGCGCATCGTCGGTGCTGAGCGACGGGGGAGTGCTGGTGAGCCAGGCCGGGTGCGCGACGCTGTGGCGCACCGAGACGCTGCTGCGTTGCTTCGAGCGCTTCGGCGAGGTGTTCGCGACCGTCGTGCAGTACGGCTCCGACGAGCACGAGTGGACGTTCCTGACCGGGAGCCCGACGCCGCTGCGCGATCCCGTGGAGCAGATGGTGCGGGGGCTGGCGGCGCTACCGTACCGACCGGTCTCGTTGGACGCCGATGCCCTGCGCCGCGGGGCCGTCCCGCCCCATTCACTGCGGTGCCGCTGAAATGCGCGAACGCGGCGTGGGCCGCCCATCCCGGCACCCGGGGTCGGCGGCGGCGGTTCGACCGCACAGCCGTTGCGTGGTCGGCACCGGCGTCGGGACGGGTGTGCCGGCTCGACAATGCCTGTGCCGTCGGCTTCAGTCTTGATGCGGGTACCCGGATATCGTCGGCGGCACGAACGTCTCCTTGATCGTGCGCGGGCTCACCCAGCGCAGCAGGTTGTGGATCGAGCCGGCCTTGTCGTTGGTGCCCGACGCCCGTCCACCGCCGAAGGGCTGCTGGCCGACGACGGCGCCGGTCGGCTTGTCGTTGACGTAGAAGTTGCCGGCGGCGAAGCGCAGCGCCTCGGATGCGACGGCGACGGCGGCCCGGTCTCGCGCGATCACCGCCCCGGTGAGCGCGTACGGGGCGCCGCGGTCGATCTGGCGCAGCACGGCGTCGAAGTCGCCGTCGTCGTAGACGTGCACCGCGAGCAGCGGCCCGAAGTACTCCGTGGCGAACACCTCGTGCGCCGGGTCGGAGCCGACGACGACCGTCGGGCGGACGAAGTAGCCCACCGACGCGTCCGCGGTGCCGCCGGCGAGCACCGCCAGCGTCGGGTCCGCCTGCGCCATCGCGATCGCTGCGGTGAGCTTGTCGAACGCCCGCCGGTCGATCACGGCGCCGAGGAAGTTGCCGAAGTCGGTGACGTCGCCCATCGGCAGCGCCTCCACCTCCGACGCCAGGTCGTCGCGCAGCCGGGCCCAGACCGAGCGGGGCAGGTACGCCCGCGACGCCGCCGAGCACTTCTGGCCCTGGTACTCGAACGCGCCGCGCACGAGTGCGGTGCGCAGCACGTCGACGTCGGCGGAGGGATGGGCGAGCACGAAGTCCTTGCCGCCGGTCTCGCCGACCAGCCGTGGGTAGGTGGCGTAGTCGGTGATGTTGGCGCCGACCTGCTGCCACAGGTGCCGGAAGGTGGCCGACGAGCCGGTGAAAGCGATCCCGGCCAGCGCCCGGTCGGCGAGCAGCACCTCGGAGATCTCGCGGCCGTCCCCGGTGAGGAGGTTGATCACTCCCGGGGGCATCCCGGCCTCCTCCAGCAGCTGCATCGTGAGGTGCGCCGCCAACCCCTGGGTCGGCGACGGCTTCCAGATCACGGTGTTGCCCATCAGCGCGGGGGCGGTGGGCAGGTTGGCGGCGATCGCGGTGAAGTTGAACGGGGTGATCGCGTAGACGAAGCCCTCGAGCGGTCGGTAGTCCATCCGGTTCCAGGCGCCGGAGCTGCTGGCAGGCTGCTGCTCGAGGATCTGGCGGGCGAACGCGACGTTGAAGCGCCAGAAGTCGGCCAGCTCGCACGCCGCGTCGATCTCGGCTTGGATGACGGTCTTGGACTGGCCCAGCATCGTCGCCGCGTTGATGCGGTCGCGCCACGGCCCGGTCAACAGGTCGGCGGCGCGCAGCAGGACGGCGGCGCGCTCGTCGAAGGGCAACACCCGCCAGTCGGGAGCTGCTCGCAGTGCGGCCTCGACAGCAGCCTTGGCGTCCTCGCGGGTGGCGTTGGCCGTCGTCCCGAGCACGTGCGCGTGGTCATGCGGAGTGACGACCTCGATCCCGGCGCCACCGGCCAGGTGGCGGCGGCCGTCGATCGTCACCGGCAGCTCGTGATGGCGCCCGCCGATCTCGGCGAGGGCGGCGGTGAGGCTCGCCCGCTCGGGCGAGCCGGGGGCGTAATCGCGGACCGGCTCGTTGTACGGCAACGGCGTGGTGGTGATCGCGTCCATGGTGAGACCTCCGGAGGATCTGGCGGTGGTACCGCGGGTCGTGCATCGACACCGCAGAGCGTTGGCGGCGCGCGCCTCGACACCGAGCGTAGGCGCGCTCTACCGTCCACAGCATGCTCCGGACGGCCATGCTCACCGCCTCCCGTTCCAGCGCCGTGCGGGCGTTGGTCGAGCGCGGGCCGGCGGCCTCGGTGGTCGATCGGTTCGTCGCCGGGACCAGTGTTGACGACGTGGTCGCCGCCGCGCGCCGGATCGCCGTCGACCGGTTGGTGACCATCGACCATCTCGGCGAGGACACCACCGACCGCGCCAGTGCCGACGCCATCGCCGCGGCGTACGTCGCGTTGCTGGGTCGGCTGCGCGCCGACGGCCTTGCCGACCGGGTCGAGGTGTCGGTCAAGCTCTCCGCCCTCGGCCGGGGTCTGCCCGCGGACGGTGACACGATCGCGCTGGACTTGGCCCGGCAGGTGTGTGCCGCCGCCGCCGAGGCGGCGGGCACGACCGTCACCGTCGACATGGAGGACCACACCACCACGGACTCGACGCTGGCGATCGTGCGCGAGCTTCGCGCCGACTTCCCCTGGGTGGGCGCGGTGGTGCAGGCCCAGCTGCGCCGCACCGAGGCCGACTGCCGGGAGCTCACTGGGTTGGGGTCGCGGGTGCGGTTGTGCAAGGGCGCTTACGACGAACCCGCGTCGGTCGCGTTCCGGCGGCGGTCAGACGTCGACCGGTCATTCGTCCGTTGCTTGCGGGTGCTGATGGCGGGCGAGGGACTGCCGATGATCGCCACCCACGACCCGCGCCTGATCGAGATCGCCCGATTCCTGGCGGACCGATCCGGGCGGGATCCGGCGGATTATGAGCTACAGATGCTCTACGGCGTGCGGCCGCGGGCACAGACCGAACTCGCCGCCGAGGGCCTGCGGGTTCGGGTCTACGTGCCCTACGGCACCGAGTGGTTCGGTTACTTCATGCGGCGCCTCGGGGAGCGCCCGGCGAACCTGGCGTTCTTCGTGCGTTCGCTGGTGTCCCGGGGTTGAGCCCGTGCTCGCCCTCCGGGCGAACGGGTCGTGCGCAACCCTGTGCAACGTGCGATCACCGCTGCGGAACCGCCGACCGCAGACAGCCCGGTTCCGCGTTCCGCAGTGTCGATCAACGCCTGCTGTCACCCGAGTGGAACACCTGGGAGCCAGGTGCCGCGGTTCTGCGCCGGTGATCATCGATCGAGAACCGGTGGCCGCGCTCGCGGCGGTTCCTCGTTCCCCATGGCTGATCATCGAGTGATGGCGCGGAAGCCCCGGAACGTCGAAAGGCTCGCCACCTCGGTCGAGGTGGTCGACGCCTACACCGTCCGATTCCAACTCGGCCGCAACGACCAGTCCTTCACTGAGAAGCTCTACGTCGGGATCGTGCCCGAGCACATCCTGGCCGGGCAGGACCTGAAGACCACCGACTTCAACAGGATTCCGATCGGGGTCGGCCCCTACAAGATGGGCGAGCGCCGGCCGGGCGAGCGGATGGTGCTGGAAGCCCGGCGTGGGTCGGGCACGCGCTCACCGGTGGACAGCACGACCAGGTCGGTGATGCCCACATCGACGCCGACGACGCGGACGCGGGTGCGTGGGGCGGGTTCGACGTCGGGGACCTCGACGGAGAACGACACGTGCCACCGCCCCCGCTGGTAGGACAGGGTGGCCGACCGGATCCGGGCGGTCCCGGCCTCGACCCTGCAGGCGAGCTTGCGGGTCGACTCGCCGGTGCGGACCACCCCGATCCCGGGCCTGACGCCCGAGCTCACCGCGTTGCCCCCCGGCTGCCCGTTCGCGCCGCGATGCCCCATGGCCGCCGACGCTTGCCGGAACGCGCTGCCACCGGTGCACGCCCTTTCCGACGGAGAGGTCCGGTGTATCCGTCATGCTGATCGCTGAGCAGGTGGGGAAGGCTCTGGCCAGCGTGCTTGCCCTGCTCGTCGCTCCGGACAGCGGCCGACCCGCGCCTGGCGTTGCAGCAGACGATCCTCGAGCCGCTCGCCATCCACCGGGAGCTACCCGTCGGCGCCAACGAGCAGTGGGACCTCACGGTCGCCTGGGCGGCCCGGATGGGGCTCACGCCGGACCTGCTGCGTCGCTACCCGCACGAGGTGTCCGACGGTCAGCTCCAGCGGGCCTGCCTCGCCCGTGCCCTCGTTCTTCAGCCGCGCTACCTGCTCTGCGACGAGCCGACCTCGATGCTGGATGTGTCCACCCAGGCTGCGCTGCTCGCGGCGATCGTGGAGGAGCAGCAGCGCTGCGGGCTCGGGGTGCTGCTCATCCCCCATGACGTCGCGGTGGCGCGGCACTGGTGCGACGAGGTCGTCGACAGTCGTGATCTTGCGGCTGGGTCCATCAGGAGCCGGGCTGGGTAGGGCATCCGCGTCTCGAGTAGAACTTCCCTCGCGGGTGGCCGGCGAGTGGTTCCAGGGGTTGAACGGCTCGGCGGCCGCCGATGCCCGGCCGCGTTCATGCCGGTACCCGGCGAGCCGCACCAGGTGCACGGGAACTGTGGCAGGTATGGGTGCTGTAGCGGTAGGTGTTGCTCCGGTGCTGAGCAACCGTGTTGCCGGCCCTGCCTTCCACGTCGTGGATAGGGTGACGGTCGTGATCAAGAGGGTGACGGCCGCCACCGAGGAGATGTTGGGCTTGGCGGATGACCGGGCGAAGTTGGACGAGGTACGGCGTCACCTGGGTGCACAGCTTGCTGTGTACCGGGAGGCCGCGGGGTTCTCGCAGCGTCAGCTCGCTGAGGCTGTTGATATGTCGCGCTGCATGGTCTCGCAGGTTGAGTCCAGCACGCGTGGATTCTCTGAGGCAGTGTGGGTGGTTGTCGACGCGACGCTGTCCGCTGGCGGGGCGCTGCTGGCAAGGTACGGTGTGGTGGCGAACGCGGAGCGGGACTACCACGCCAAAGTGCGCGGGCGGCGCAGTGAGCTGCTCCACGCGGCGGCGCAGGTCCAAGTAGCGGTGGGAGAGCTAGACTGCGGAGGTAGTGATCTGGCTGAGGAGACAGTGAAGATGATTACACTGCTGGCGCGAAAGATCGGTCGACGTAACGCGGTGCGGGTGGTCTTCGGAGCTCTTGCGGCCGCTGGTCTGTCGGGTTTGAATCGTGACGACTGTGAGCGGATGGCGCTGGCCGTCGATGCTCCGCAGCGAGTGGACGCGAGGGTGGTGGAAAGTCTGGCGATTGCGCTCGCCCAGTTCAAACGTCAAGAGGACGCACTAGGGCCGTCCGCAGTCGTGCGGACGGTAGTCGCGCAGTATGACGTCGTCGGGGCCCTGCTAGCGGGAGATGTACCAGAGAAGATGTCCCGGCCCCTGTTGTCTGTGCAGAGTGACATGGCGACGACAATTGGCAGTTGTCTCGTTGATCTGGGCGATCATGATGCTGCGCAGCACTACCTTCAGCAGGCGCGTAAAGCAGGTCACGACGCCCGGAATGACGTGTGCGCCAGTTTCGCGGCTGCCACGACGAGTCATACGGCTTTCCTTCGCGATGAGACACATACCGCGATGGACATGGCCATCGTCGCCCGCGGTCTGGCAGCGAGGACCACTGACCCGCAGCTCAAAGCCAACGCGGAGCTGCATACTGCCGCCGCGTTCGCGTTGGGTGGTCAGTACGGGCGGTGCATGGCCGCGTATGAGCGTGCTCGGCAGCACATCTCGGGCAGTGCCAAGTCTGCCCCCACCTCCCTCGCCTATCACGCTACCGAATCCTGGCTCGACAGTAAGCTAAGCACCCACCTTTTTAAGTTGAATCGGTCCGAGGCCGCTGTCCACGCTGCACGCAACGCACTTACCCGGATCGATACTCAGTCAAGATGGAGCTGCACAAGCCAGGCCTTCGCCACAGTCCGTTTGGGCACCGCGCTCACCCTGTCCAGAGAAGTCGACGAGGCCGCCCGTGTGCTCGGTGCCGCAGCCAGCGCGGCAAGCCTCAATCCGAGGTTGATGGTCGAGCTGCGCGACGCTCGTGCTGGGATGCGGCAGTGGGATGGCACGCGGGCTGTGAAGACGCTGGACGAACAGCTAGCAGAACTCGACCGTGCGTCCACCCGGCATCACCCCAGCTTCCAGGCATGATCATTCCACTGCGGACCCTTCCCGGCTCGCGAGCTATGCTCACCGTCGCCGCCCCCACCACGTGCGGTTCCACGGCTTCACCACGGAGATGACCGTGATCAGCAGGAGCGTGGTGACGATGCTGATCGACCCGCCGAGGAGCTCGTCGCGAACCTGACGGTAGGTCGGATCCTTGAGAACGAGCTTGATGCCGACCCACCCGTACCGGACCAAACCCCATGTGAGCAGGATGGCCGGTGGTCCATCACGAAGTAGCAGACGAGTTCGCCGCCGGCTGTCGCGGTCGCGTCCTCCTAGCCGCAATCCTCGGACGGCTTGACGAGCGCTCAGGCTGATGTGAGCGCGACGCGCACCAGCGAGTCGTAGGTTTCCTCGGTGCGCTCAGCCTCGATGTCCAGCATGGTTGACGGTCATCGCTTCCTCCGGTAGTCCTTGATGATCCGGGCGAGCAGCACTTGAGCGTCGTCGCCGTACAGCGCGATGGCGTCGAGGCCGGCGAACAAGCCCTCGAAGTGGTCCAGGTCGCGGGTGGCGGTCACGAACGAGGTGCCGACTTCGGTGGCCACCGAGACGGTGTGCGTGTCGAAGATGTGGAAAGCGGCCGGTGGCGCCATCGTCTTGGGGGTGGCGAGGTCGAGGATGCCCAGTCGGACGTTGGGGTACTGGCTGACCTCGACGAGATGCTCGATCTGCTCGACCATCAGAGCGCGCGAGCGCAGTGACCAGAGCAGCGCGGCCTCGCTCATGAGCTGGTGCCAGGTGCGGCCGGGTTCGACCAGCTTGGCGCGGCGTGCGGCGCGGGCGGCCTGCCACACCGGGCCGGGGTCGTCGTCGCCGATCACCGCCGCCGTGTAGGTCGGGGTATGGAGTATCCCGGGCACGATCTCGGGCTGCCACGACCGGATCAGGGTGGCGGTCTCCTCGATCTGCTCGAACCGCTCCTGGATGGCCGCTTCCACCCGCACCAGCGCGACGCGGCCGGTGATGTGCTCGGCCGCCTTCGCCGCGGCAAGCTCCACCAGGCGCTCGCGCTGCCCAGTGGTGGCGCCCAGTGCGCGGGCGTAGGCGTCGGCCTCAATGGGTGAGAGCGGGAACCGTCCTCGTTCGGCGCGGGAGACCTTGGCTTGGGTCAGACCGGCGAGGCGGCCCGCCTCCGTCTGCATGCGGTTGCCGCGGATGGTGACGAGCAGGCGGGACATCTCGTCGCGCCCGCTCGTCGTACCCGTACGCCGCCTCGCCACTCCGGTCAGGCCGCCGGCCGCCGGTGCAGTTCGGTGTGCCGCGCCCACCAGGGGCCGAACGGCTCGGCGGTCGCCCACGCGCGGTCGCGGTCGCGGATGAACTCGGCAACCTGGTCGGCGGGAAGCACCTCGGCGCCGACAAACCGGCCGTCGGCGTCGTAGATCATCGGCACGACGTGCGTGTCGGCCACGATCCAGTAGTCCAGCTCGATCAACCCGGCCGGAATGTCGTGCTCGCCCGTGTGGAGCACCCGGATGTCCTCGTACCTGCCGTTGTAGGCGTAGCCCCAATGGCAGGACATCAGCTCGTCCTCGGTCAGCTTCCGGCCGAACCGGCGCACCCGCTGCGAGATCAGGCCGCGTCGCTGCTCCTCGGCGAGCGTGTCGAGCCAGCCCTGTTTCTGTTCCCAGTTGGGCTCGGTGGCCCCGGCGCGCCAGCGTTCGAGCTCGGCGGCCTGGGCGGGGACGTGGTAGAGCGGCAGCCGCTCCATGCGGAACAGCCGGTCGCCGGATTCCCGGAAGTGGGCATCGATGAACTCGCCCAGGGCATCCTCGTCGAGCATCGGCATCACCTCCGCAGCGTATCGATCACGGTCCTGGGCTGGGTCACCAGCGTCTCGCCGGGTCCCATGTACTCGGCGAACGCAGCCAACTCCTCCGGGTCGGTGACGGCTTCGCCGATCAGGTGGTAGACGTCCGGCCGGTCGTTGAGGGCGTGGACGCCCGGGCACGTGCGCCGGTCGTTACATATGTCCTCGTCGCCTGCAGCGGTGCTCAACGTGGTGATCTCGATCTTTCTGGGCATCGGGCTTCCCCTCCCGGTGGCGCAGCGGATACCTCGTAGTGTCCCGGCCAGCAAGCAGCGAAGTCAACCGCAGCGTGACTAGGAGGTCCCGGCCAGCCCAAGGGAGAGGTGAACCGGGCGGGCCGCTGCGATCAGTAGGCACTCATCACTTGACTAGAAGCGTTGTCGCCACGCATAATTCACCAGGCAGATCACCCCAGGAGGTGCGTTGATGACCAGTCAGCCGGCCGCCGATGACCTGCCTGAGCGGGCCCGGAGAATCGTGACCTACGGCGGGTCCGGATACGCCGGGCCGTCGATCGTGTCCAGCTCGTTCGCGCTCGGGCCCTTGGCGTGAGGGCGCGCTGGCTGGTTGTGCTACCTGGCCACGGCCCGAATCGGGACAGGTGCCGTCGAACAATCCTGCGCAACGGCCAGCGAAGCCGCAGGAGTTATTCGACGGCTGGACTCGCCACACTGTTACCACCAACTGACCGACTTCCGCGCCGCTGCTGAGTCACGCCGGTTCAGCAACGGTCCGGGACTTCGACGCAAAGCACCGCGACCTGCTCGCTGCCTCGTCGGTTGACGCACGAAGCTGAGAGGAAATGTGTCGATACTGGCAAGGAACGTCGTGGCGCCGCCGCGCTATCCGCTGTCCCAATTTGTCGGGCACCGCAACTGTCCGGCATGACGGAAGGAAGATCAGATCTCATGAGAGCAACAGTCGCCGAGGTTCCCGACGCGGATCCATTCGCACCGGTCAGCGCGCAGTTTGCGCTTGACGGCGCGAGCTTCACCAACAGGCGGAACGACGTGGCCTCGCCCGCCGGTGTACGGCCGTGGGGACTTCGCCGCGCGCTTCCGGCTGGCGCCGGTCGCGTGCTGCCGACGTGGACCTACGACGAGCAGCAGCAGAAGGCGGTCGACTCGGTGGGGCGTCCGTTGATCGAGCTGCCGGTCGCTGGCGATCCGTCGGCGGACACGACGTCGACCACGGACGGCGAGGATGGCCCGAGTTCCGAGGATTGGGACAACGACTAGTGACCGTCCTCATCCTTGCGCCTGAACGGGATTTCACCGCTGACCGCATGGTCAAGGCGTTGAAACATCGAGAGGTGCCTGTCGCGCGAGTCGACACGGCATGGTTCCCGAAGTGGGCAAACGTTGATGCTGAGTTGCGGAACGGGCGGTGGGTGGGGACGTTGTCCGCTGGTGGGCGGGCGATTGCGCTTGAGGGGCTCCGGTCGGTTTGGTACCGCAGCCCCTCGGCGTTCGACTTTCCTGCTGAGCTTTCGGCGACGGAACGAAATTGGGCCATGAGCGAGACCAAGCTCGGCCTGGGCGGTGTGCTCGCGTCCCTGCCGGTGAAGTGGATCAACCATCCGTCACGTAACGCCGATGCAGCCTACAAACCGGTGCAGCTCGTGACCGCGGCACGCTGCGGGCTGTTGGTCACCGACACGTTGGTGACCAACAGGCCGGACGCCGTTCGACGGTTCGCCGGGACCGGCGAGACGGTCACCAAGGCATTCGGAGCAGCTGCCATCATCGAGGACGGTGGCCGGAGGACCACCTTTACCCATCGGCTCAACGACGCTGACCTCGCCGATCTGCGTGGCATCGAGGTCAGTGCCCACCAGTTCCAGCGCTGGATACCCAAGGCATATGAATCGCGGGTGATCGTGGTCGGCGACCGGCTGTTCGCTGCTGGTATCCACGCGGGCAGCGCCGAGACCTATGTCGACTGGCGCAACGACTACAAGGCTTTGCGGTACGAGCGGATCGAGCCGCCTGACACCGTCGCTGCCGGCATTCTTGAGTACTGCGCCGAATTGGGTCTCACATACGGGGCGTTCGACTTCGTCATCCGCCCTGATGATGATTGGGTGTTTCTGGAGTGCAATGCTGGCGGTCGGTATGGATGGATTGAGGACGCTATCGAGGCGCCGATCACCGAGGCGCTCGCCGATCTCCTCAAGAAAGGGATCGCAGCATGACCGCGACAGCGGCACCTTGGCGCGAGCTGGCGCATCGGCTCGCCGATGAGCTGGCGGCCGAGGGGGTGCTACGCACGCCGGTATGGCGGGACGCGGTTGAGGAGGTCCCGCGGCACCTATTCGTACCGCGGTTCTACGTTCAGCAACCCGGCGGATGATGGATCGAAACGACTGGTGAAACCGACGGTTGGCTCGCGGCGGTGTACCGAAACGAGCCGCTGATCACCGAGCTTGCGGTCGCTGCGAGCGGCAACCGGGTCACCGTCTCGTCGTCGACCAAACCAGCTCTGATGGTGCGGATGCTTGAGGTGCTCGACGTCCACGACGAGCACCGGGTGCTCGAAATAGGCACCGGCACCGGATACAACGCCGCTCTGCTCTCGCGTCGGCTCGGTGCCGATCGGGTGTTCTCGGTCGACATCGGGGCGGGTTTGGTCGACGCGGCGCGAGATCGGCTCGCTGAGCTGGGGCTTGCACCGACGCTGTCTGCCGCACACGGCGCAGGCGGGATGCCGGAGCACTCGCCGTTCGATCGGATCATCGCGACGTGTTCGCTGCCTGCGGTTCCGTGGGCGTGGGCCGAGCAGATGTGCGAGGGCGGCCTGGTGCTCGTCGACGTCAAACGCAGCGTTCACGCCGGCAACCTTGTCCTGCTGACCCGGCACGCTGATCGGCTTGAAGGGCGATTCCTGCCCCGATGGGCCGGATTCATGGCGATTCGCGACGCCGACCGGGCACCCGATCGCGCGACCACCATCGGAGACGTTCAGGCGGGTATTCGCTCGACGACAGACCTGGAGCCGTTGCCGTGGTCGTCGCTGGTGCCGTGGTTCCTCACGCAAGCGCGTTTACCCAGTGAACTCACGTTCGGGTACCGCGGCGCCACCGAGCATGGGCCACAATGGGCGGTGTTCAGCGCTCGTGACGGTTCGTGGTGTGCTATAGGAATGCAGGCTGATGATGCCGGCCGGCGTGAGATGCGTCAAGATGGGCCGGTCAACCTCTGGAACGAGTTCGAGGCCACCCACAGAATGTGGGATCGACTCGGCCGGCCGAGCTGGGATCGCCTCGGCCTGACGGTAACCCCCGATGGTCTCCACCGGGTGTGGCTCGACGATCCTGACGGCGACTTTGAGTGGAGCCTTCCACCGATGACTCACTCGCGGGCATCCGCACTGACCTCGACGGCATGACGTTCGGGGATGCACTGGAAGCGGATCCGTCTACGCGCTCGAACCACGTTCTAACAGGAACCCTTGAAGTGACCGACAGCGGGGGTCAGAAAGGTGCCCTGAGTGGCCGCGCTCGGTCAGGAAGCCCACCGCCGCATCGAGATCGACACCCGCGCCGAAACCAGCAGCTCACGAGGCTGTGCGCGCGTCGCAGATGTGGTACGAGCCTCCCCAGGGGCACAACGCCGAACTGCGGCCCGCTGATCAGCGGGTTTGCGGTTCATCGCTGATGATATCGGCGGTGTTTGCCACTCACACGCCGCTCGGCCCCGACGTGCTTACCTGCGCCCGTCCCCGACTGGGTTTTCCGGTCAGGCCGCACTGCTCGCAGCGATCGTCGAGGAGCAGCGCTGCGGGTTCGGGGTGCTGCTCATCACCCATGACGTCGCTGTGACGCGGCACTGGTGCGACGAGGTCGTCGACGGTCGCGATCTTGCGGCTGGGTTCACCAGGAGCCGGGTCGGGTAGGGCGTCCGCGCCCGGAAGCTGACCTGCGCCTCAGCTGCGGATCTCGAAGATGGCCACCCGGTCACTTGCCGCCACGAACTGCGCGGGATCGGCCCGCTCGACCAGCCCGAGGTGCACGAAGAACGGCACACCGCCGGGCACCTCGCGCGGGAAGGCCGCCATCACGGCCCGCTTGGTGTCGGGGTCCTCGACCTCGTTCAGGACGACCGGCCGTCGGACCCGGCCCCGGGCCAGCTCGCCGCATCCGGCCACGCGGATGTTGCGGGCCCAGTCCGCTTGAGGCAGGGCGGCGACGACGTAGTGACGGTCGCCGACGGTCAGTGGCGAGACAGGAGTGGTGCGGGGCTTGCCGGACGTGCGACCGGGAATGGTCAGCACCTGGATGGGCCCGATCACGATCCCCACCCGTTGGAGGAACTTCATCACCCGGTTCATGGCTGGAAGCCAGCTCGGCAATCTCCGGGTCTCCATGCACAATCCCTTCGGTAACCGAAACACCTGCCTGACGGTAACTTCCTTCGGGTGTCGAAGCAATCAGCGGCCGAGAGGGCCGCCCAGGCGGCCGCTGACTTCGGTGACGCGTATAACGCGTATAGTACGGTCGATCACGCGGCGGTCGACGTGCTCGGGATCAACCGGACCGATCTGCGCATCCTCGGGGTTGTGCATCTGGATGGGCCGCAGTCGGCCGGGCGGGCGGCCGGTACGATCGGGTTGAGCCCGGCGGCCACCAGAGGCCGTGTAGCGGCTCGCCACCCGCGGCCTCCTCGGTCGCTGCGCCGATCATGCAGGCCGCCGTCGTGCCGTCATCACGCTGACTTCTCCGGCCGAGGGGCTGATCGAGCGGCTGTACGGTCCGGTTCGTACCGCGGGCTTCGATCTGTCGCGCCGCTATACCGCGGAAGAGTTGGACGTCATCGCCGACTTCCTGGAGCGTGGCCGGCAACTCCAGCTGACTGAAGCCGAGCGGATCCGTTCCGATCAGGAGTGGAGATGGCCTCTTGTCGTCGGATAGAACATGTGTTCGAATATTGTCAGCGAACCCCGTGGATGTTGCGACCGTTGAAGAAGAAGGGCTTGAGGGTAAAGATGGCGCCGATGGATCGGCTTCGCGACGACCTGGCTGGGACGGGAGGGTAGATGGCTGGCGGGCATGTCTTGAAGCATTTGTTTGCTGCCTATGCTCGAGGCGAAGACGCCACATTCCGCCAAGTGGCGGCTGACATCGTTGCTGCTGAGCGGCAGCGGAACCATCGGGCACTTGCGGCAGACCTCGAGCGTGAACTCGATTACGGCACGAGCGCTGGCGGCCTACCGCCGGTGTCGTTGCGTCCGGTACCTCGTGGCCGTGACGACCAGCCACTGCTTCGTCTGGTCAAGCCGCTCCGCACGTTCGATGAGGTGGTCATCGCGGCAGATACTCGTGTCGTACTCCTGGTGGACTTTCGCACTATTGATGATCTTTAGGCGGCTTCTGCGAGGACGTCGAGCAGGGTGCTGGTGATTTTCGCCTCGAGTGCGGGGCTGGCTGACATGGCTGTAATTCGTTGCTGCCATAG
>Ga0136617_10000662_pt1 | contig 29513 bp, 29 predicted proteins | sample AntDrymUQ3222106_2_FD_129672 | JGI IMG/M metagenome (GOLD analysis project Ga0136617, IMG submission 129672) | Polar desert sand microbial communities from Dry Valleys, Antarctica - metaG UQ322 (21.06) | ecosystem: Environmental > Terrestrial > Soil > Desert | place: Antarctica: Dry Valley... | reverse complement strand
GCGTCGGCGTCGGCGTCGGCGTCGGCGTCGGCGTCGGTGGCGATTGTCGCTGGCAGGGAGGCGAGCATGGTCTCGTGGCTTCTATGCCGCATGCGATGAACCGGTTCGTGGGGGGGTACGGATAACCCCACCATGGAACACGTGCAACCCCCATCGTCCCGGCGATGGTGGGCTGCGAGCCTGCGGCCATGCAACCGGACCTGCGTTCCAGCTTCGCCGAGGGGCCGTCGACCGTAACCTCGGTCGATTCCGGCGGGCTCTTCCGAACCGTCCGGTCGCGTGGCGTAACGCTCGCCCGCGTCCACGGGAGCCCCTCCCCGTGTCCACGTACGTAGCCAGCGAGCCGGCGGCGGTCGACCTCCTCCCCGACCGCCGCCGGCTCGCACTGCGCCTCGCGCTCGTCGCGGGCGTGCTCGCCGCCCTGACCGTCGCGATCGCATCGCTGCCCGGCCTGGGCGAGGTGCGCGAGCGGCTGTCCGCTGCGTCGCCGGGCTGGCTCGTCGCCGCCGGCCTGCTGCAGATCGCCTCGTGCCTGGCGTTCGTCGCGGCCTTCCGCGGCGTCTTCTGCCGCCGCCTGCCGTGGCGGCTCAGCTACGAGGTCGGGATGGCCGCCCAGGGCACGAACGTGCTGCTGCCCTCCGGTGGCGCCGGCGGTCTCGCGCTGGCCGCGTGGGCGCTACGCCAGACCGGCATGCCGACGGACCGCCTCGCGCGGCGGACCGTCGCGTTCTACGTGCTGACGAGCTCGGTCAACTTCTTCACGGCGGTCATCGCCGGCGGTGCGCTCGCGCTGGCCGGCGGCGCGCTGCTGTGGACCGCCGGGCCGGCGGTCGCCGCGGCCCTGGTGATCGCCGGCGTGCTCGCGCTGCCGCGCCTGGTCACGCGGCCGCGGCCGCGGCCCGGGCGCGCCGGGCGCGTGCTCGCCGCGCTGAGCGCCGGAATCGGTGACGCGGTGCGCCTGGCACGTGCCGGCAACCCGCTGATCCTCGCCGCCGCGATCGGCTTCATGGCATTCGACCTCTTCGCCCTCGCCGCGGCGTTCTCCGCGATCGGCGCCCTGCCGCCGGTCGGCGCGCTCGCGCTCGCCTACGTCCTCGGACAGCTCGGCGGCCTCATCCCGCTGCCCGGCGGCGTCGGCGGCGCCGACGGCGGGCTCATCGCCGCGCTCGCGCTGTACGGCACGCCGCTCGGCGCGGCCGCCGCCGCGGTCCTCGCCTACCGCGCATTTCAGCTCGGCCTGCCCGCGCTGCTCGGGGCGCTTGCCGTCGTGCGGCTGCCGCGGGTGCTCGAGCGCGCGCCGGACGTCGGCGCGCTCTGCGAGCCGCGGGGCGCTGTGCCGGCCTGAGCGTCGAGTGGCGAGTCTCGTGCCTGCGGGCGCGAACATCGCCGCTGGACGACCTCAGGCGGTCACCGGCGCGTCGCGTTTGCGCGCGCGCTCGGCGAACAGCGATGCCGCGATGACCCCGCCGATCGCGCCGAACAGGTGCGCCTGCCAGGAGATGCGCTCCTGTGGCAGCACGCCCTGCAGCAGGCCCAAGCCCCAGACTCCGACGACGATCGCGCCGACCGCGAGCTCCGTCAGGCGTCTGCTGAGCACGCCGCGCGCGACGAGGTAGGCGGCGTAGCCGAAGACGACGCCGCTCGCCCCGAGGTGAACGGAGTTCGGCGACGCGACGAACCAGGTCCCGAGTCCGCTGACGACCGCGACGATCACGGTCACGAACGCGACGCGTGCAAGGCCGCCGAGCGCGATCGCGGCGCCCATGACGGCGAACGGCACGGTGTTGGAGATCAGGTGGCCGAAGCCGACGTGCAGAAACGGCGCCGAGAGGATCTCCGCCAGCCCGTCGACGTCGCGCGGATGGATGCCGTAGTCGTCCAGGCGGCCGCCCGCGATGACGTCGACGACCTCGGTCGCCCACATGAGCGCCACCATCGCGACGACGAGCAGGAGCGCGTTCGCGCGGTCGGGACCCAGCCGGGCGGACATGCACCGCACGCTACCGGGCGCGTACGGTTTGCACCGCAGATGGCCGACCTCGCGACAGACGACCCGCGCGCCGCCGCATGGGAGCGGCGCCTGCGAGCCCCTGTGCTCGCGGCCGCCGTCGCCGTGCTCCCGCTGCTCGCGCTGCACCTGACGCATCCGCACGGCGCGCTCGCCCTCCTCGAGACCGCCGGCCATTGGGTCGTCTGGCTCGTGTTCGTCGTCGAGGTCGTCGTGATGCTGCGCATCGTGCGCGACCGGCGCGCCTGGATCGACGGCCACCGCTTCGAGCTGCTCGTCGTCGTGGTGTCCTCCCCGCTCGTCCCGCTCGCGCTCGCGCTCGCCCCCGCGCTGCGGCTGCTCGTCCTGGCGAAGGCCTTCAAGGCGCTGAAGCTCGCCAAGGCGATCAAGCTCGCGAAGCTCGGCAAGAGCGTGCGGCTGCTACATCGCAAGCTCGCGCTACGCGGCGTCGCGTCGATCGCGCTCGGCGTGCTGGCCCTCGCGCTCGCGGCGGCGACCGTCGCCTACATGCTCACGGGCGAGTCGGCGCTCGCGGGCGCCGAGGGCACCGTCGCGCTCGTCGTCGCGGGAATGCTCGCGACGTTCGGGGTCAACCACCTGCGGCGGCGGGCTGCGGCCGCGGGGTAGTGGGTCAGCCGCGTGCGTGTCGGGGCGCCGGCACGCCTCCTCGTTGCGAAGCGCTGGTCGAGCTGTCTACTCGGGATCGGCCGGCCGCAGCTCGACGCCGGCCGGGTACTCGTCCAGGACCCGCACGGCCCGGCGCAGGCGATCGCGGCGCTCCGGACGGTCGAGCTTGCCGCTCAGCTCGCGGCCCTTCCAGCGGCCGAGCTGGCGGTGCGCCGCCAGCTTGAGCACCTTCAGCTCGGCCTGGGAGAGGCGACGCACCGGCTCAGGCATCGTCGCGAGCGCCTCCCGGGCGGGCTTGCACGATCCGTGGACTCGACACCCGCGCGGCTGGTGAGGCGCCACCGATCCGCTCGTCGGGCAACTCGCGCAGCGCGAATTCGATCTCGTGGATCTCTCCGTGCCGGCGCTGCGGCGGCTGGACGTGGCCGACGATGGGCAGGTCGCCCATCTCCAGATGGCTGACGACGAGCTCGATCGCCTGCATCCGCTCGGCGGCGCGGCGAGCGACGCCGCCGCCGCGCCGGACGAGTCCCTCGAGCTCGCGCCCGAAGCCCGGCGCGATGCGCCCGAGGAACCGGACGACGATCTCGCGGCGCTCGTGCGCCGTCAGGCCGACGCGCCCGCTGTCGCGCACGCGCAGGTCGACCCGGCCACAGACGAGCTCGCCGTGACGGAAGGCGCGTGCGCGCTCGTATCGCGTATGGCTCTGCGTGGGCGGCGTGGCGGGTGGCACGGGTGCGAGACTTCCACGGGCAAGGGGATGGCGCAAAGAATTCAGACGGGATAGGCTCCTGGCAAATTTGCCCAACAGGTAACGCGAAAACCAGCAGCAGGACGGTCATCCGGGTGGGCCCCGGCGAGACGACGTTGCACGGCCGCCTGCTGGGCGCCCGGATCCGAGAGAAGCGCCAGGCGACAGGCCTGACGCTCGTCGAGGCCTCCAAGCGGATGAAGCGCCGCCCGTCGTCGCTGAGCCGCTGGGAGACGGGCGACCGGATCCCGCATCCGGCCGAGCTGCTCTACGCGCTGGAGGTCTACGGCGTCCGCGGCGGCGAGCGCGATGCGCTCATGCGCCTCGGCGAAGAGGCCTACGAGCGGCCCGAGTCGCCCGACGTCGTCTCCGTCGCGGTCGCCGATTACGACTGGCTCGAGCGTCGCGCCTACAGGGTGGAGGGCGTGTGGGACGTGGCGCTGCCCGGCCTGCTGCAGACGCCCGACTACGCCCGCGCGGTTCTCAAGGCGTGGGACCCGGCCGTCGGCAAGGAGCGGATCGAGCGCACCCTCGCCGCTCGCATGGCCCGCCGGCCGCGGCTTGCCGGAGACGACGTGCTCGAGCTCTGCGCGATCCTCGGCGAGGGAACGCTGCGCGCAGCCGTCGGCGGGCCCGAGGTGATGCGCGCCCAGTTGCTCCATCTGCTCGACTGTGCGGCCCTGCCGTCGGTCGAACTGCGCATCCTGCCGTTCGCGGCGGGGGCCCACGCGGGGTTCGCGGGGCGGTTCACGATCCTGCGCTTCCGCGACGACCGCGATCTCGCCCACATCACGACGCGGGGCGGAGACATCTACTTCGAGGACGCGGTACCGTTCGACCAGGCGCAGCGCCGCATCAAGGCCGTGGCGTTGAGCCAGAAGGAGTCGGTCGCCATGATCGCGGCTGCGACGAAGGAGATGACATGATCGGTGAGTTCGAGCCAGCGAGCCTGGCCTGGCGCAAGAGCAGCTACTCCACAGATGGCGGGGAATGTGTCGAGACGGCCGTCCTGCTCGACCGCCGGATCGCCCTGCGCGACAGCAAGCAGCCCGACGGAGCGATCCTGCTCTACACGCCGGCCGAATGGAGCGCCTTCATCCAGGGCGCCAAGGCCGGGGAGTTCGACATCAGCTGACGGCCTCGCGATGCCGGCAGATCGCGCAACGCCGACTGTAGCGGTCAAATAAAGCGTTTGCGCTACATTTGTCCGCATGCCGTCCTCGGACTTCCTGCCTGTCGACGAGGCCGCTCGTGCACTCGGCGTGAATGCCGCTCGCGTGCGCGCGATGCTGGCATCGGGGCAGCTTGCGGGAGACAAGGTCGGCGGACGCTGGCTCGTTCACGCGGAGAGCGTCCGCCGCAGGCAGCGCGAAAGGCGCGGGCGCGGGCGCCAACTCAGCCCGGGCAACGCCTGGGGGCTTCTGTTCCTGGCCTCAGGCGAGGCTGCCCCGTGGATTGCAAGCTCGGACCGCGCGGCGCTGCTTCGGCTCATCGACAATCGCGGCGTGGAGGGCTTGAGCAACCGCTTTCACCTCCGCGGCTCGCAGCGTTCGTTCGCTGCTCATCCCGGCGTTCTGCAGCACGTCGCGGCAGCATCGGAGATCGTGCTTTCGGGCGCGAGCGCGGCGCAGGCGATGGGCCTCGGGCTGAGCGCGAACCGAGAAGTCGACGGCTACGTCAGCGCCGAAGCGTTGCCCGTTGTGGCATCACGGTTCGCGCTCGCGCAACCGGACGACGGCTTGCCGAACGTCCGTCTTCGCGTGCCACCTGAAGGCATCTGGCCGTTTCGCGCGCGTCACGCCCCGCTGGCCGCCGTGGCACTTGACCTCTCAGAGGACATCGACGCGCGCAGCGCGCGCATCGGCCTTGACGCCATCCGAGAGCTCGACCGGCGACGACCGTGGGTGACTGGGACAGACGACGGACGCGATCGCGCCGCGTAGTACGTTCGCGGTGTGGACCGCGCGAGAACAGACCGCGACTCGACCGCCAAGACGGCGCCACAGCAATACCGGTGGTCCATATCGATCCTGTGGACGAGGAGGCTCGCGAGCTCTGGGATGCGGCACCTGACCCCGACGACGCGGCGCTGCCGTCCTGCACCTGGCCAGACGCACCGGCTCGCGCAGGTTCGCTCTCGCATGCCTGTTCGTCGTCGGTTCTCGACCTGTCCGCCAGCAGCTGCACACCGCCGCAGCGTGGGATCGCTCACCGATGAGGCCGTCGCGCCAAGCTCGGGGCCGACGCGAGTGCACGTCCCGCTCGTGATTGGTGGAGGCTGGCTGGCTGGCACGTATGTCCAGCAGATGGAGCCTTCTGAGCGGAAGCCAGCGTGTGCGGCCGATGAAGCGGGTACATATGGTTGTCTTGTTCTCGTAGCGCAATCAAGACAACACTGCTAACGTCCCGAACCGATGAGCGAAACGCTTACAGCCTCCGCGAAGCGCTCGACCGCCCAGGTCGTGCGGTGCCGCGTTGACCGCTCGCGGGACCGCTTCTGGCGGGCGGAGGACTTCGAGGGCTCGCACACGGGCGCGCTTCGCGAGCTCTCTCGACTCGCTGCCGAGGGCAAGCTCCGCCACATCCGCAAGGGCCTCTACTGGCGTGGCCGCGAAACCCTGCTCGGCATGAGCGGCCCTTCGCCCGCGCAGCTCGTTCAGGAGCTGGTCGGGTCCGCCGGCGTTGGTCCCGCAGAGTGGAGCGCCGCCCTCGCGCTCGGCCTCTCGACGCAGCATCCGCGCCACGACATCATCGCGGTCCCCACGCGGCCCCCGTCGATGGACGCTCGCGTGGAGCTCAAGGACCGCAGCGGCCGTGGAGGACGCGCTCGCAACAAGCTGAACTGGTGGGAGGTCGCCGTGCTTGAGGTGCTCGCCGACTGGTCACGCGTTGTCGAGGTCCCCCGTGACGAGGCCGTCACCACGCTCGTGCAGTGGCTGACCTCGGACAAGGTGCGCCCCCAGAAGCTCGCCCGAGCCGCCAAGGGCGAGGCCCCGGTCGTGCGCGAGGGCCTGCGCAGCCTGCTCGCCAAGGGCGGGCTCGACTCCGAAGCCAGCAGCATCCCGCCGGCGCGCAGCGAGAGCGTGCGCCAGCACGCGCTCCTCGCTGCGTAGCCTCGTCGCGAACACCCCCGGGGGGAAGCCCGACCGTGATGGCATGGTGAGATGGCGCCGCCGGGCACCATCCCACCATGCCTCTCCTTCGCGCTGACCAGGACCTCGAAGCGCTCTGCGGGGTAGCCGCCGGCCTGCTCGGCGTGCCGGCGGCCGTCGTCGAGAAGGACTACTGGGTCGCCCAGGCGCTGCGAGCGCTGCAGTCTCAGCATCCAGACGAGTTCATCTTCAAGGGCGGCACCAGCCTGTCGAAGGCGTACGGACTCATCGAGCGCTTCTCCGAGGACATCGACATCCTCGTGCGGGAGCGCGACGGCGAGGCCAAGAGCGCGCGTTATAGGCGCATCGACAAGATGGCCGCAGACACCGCCGCTGCGGTCGGTGATCGCGGCGCGCGGGAGAAGGTCTTCGCCGAGCGCACCGGCTGGCACCGCACCGAGCTACTGCACTATGGCCCCAACATCGGCGGGCCCGCGTTCATGCTCCCAAGCATCCGCCTGGACATCGGCTTCGCCGGCGGCATCGAGCCCAGCGGCGTGCGGTCCATCGAAACGCTCGTCGGCGACCTGCTCGTTGAACAGCAGCGCCTCACCCTCGCCGACTTCGACGACCTGGCCCCGTTCGACGTGCCCGTGCTGCACCCCGGGCGCACCCTCGTCGAGAAGCTACTGCTCGTGCACACGGCGGCTGCGCGCAGCGTCGACCGCGTCAACGAGCTCGGGCGCTTCCGCGCGGGGCGACACTTCTACGACATCCACTGCCTGCTTGGCCACGATGAGAGCTGCATGCTGCTGTCCGACAGGCAGCGGTTCGAGCAGGTGCTCGATGACGCTGTCCGCGTCTCCACCGAGCACTTCGGCGGCGTCGAGGGCCGCCCCGACGAGGGCTTCGCGGCCTCGGAGGCGTTCTGCGCCCAAGGGCAGCTGCGAGACGCGCTCGGGCGCGAGTACAGCGAGACGATGGATGCCTTCTACTTCGGCGCCGAGCCCTACCCGTCGTTCGAGGCCGTCTGCGAGCGCGTCGAAGAACGCCGCGAGCTGCTGTAGCCCGCCGCGCCTGACAGCGTCTACTTGATGTTGTCGTACACGCTGAACAGCGGCAGGTACATCGAGATCACGATGAAGCCGACGATGCCGCCGACGAGGACGATCATCACCGGCTCGAGGATCGAGGTGAGGGCCTTGACGGAGGCCTCGACCTGGTCCTCGTAGAAGTCGCCGATCTTCGAGAGCATCGTGGTCAGGGCGCCGGTCTCCTCGCCGACCTTGACCATGTGCCCGACCATCGACGGGAAGACCGGCGAGTCCAGGAGCGGCTGGGCGATCGTGCCGCCGGCCTTGACGCTCGTGGTGACGTTCGCCATCGCCTCCTCTACGACGATGTTGCCCGCCGTCTGCGAGGTGATGTCGATCGCCTGCAGCAGCGGGACGCCGGCGCCCATGAGCGCGGAGAACGTCCGCGACCAGCGGGCGAGCGCGACCTTGTGGAAGATGTCGCCGATCTTGAACGGGATCCGCAGCAGGAAGCGCTGGCACAGCGCGCGGCCCTTCGGCGTCTTCTTGTACTTGACGAAGGCGAAGACGGTCGCGAACGTGCCGGCGAGCAGGAGGTACCAGCGGCCGGTGGCGATCTCCGAGATCGCCATCACGAAGCGGGTCATCGCGGGCATCTGCGCGTCCCCGCCGATCTCCTCGAAGACCCCTGCGAACACCGGAACGATGAAGGCGACCATGCCGAGCATGACGATCATCGCGAAGGTCAGGATCACGATCGGGTAGGCCATCGCCGACTTCACCTGGCGGCGCAGCGACTCTTCCTTCTCGAGCTGGTCGGCAATTCGCAGCAGCGAGTCCTCGAGCACGCCGCCTGTCTCCCCGGCGCGGGTCATGGCCACGTACAGCGGGTTGAAGGTCTTCGGATGACGCTCGAGGGCGTCCGACAGCGGCAGGCCGGCCTCGACGTCCTTGCGCACCCCGACGAGCTGCTCGCCGAGCTTCTTGTTCTCCGTCTGCGCCTCGAGCACGTAGAGCGCGCGCAGGATCGTCATGCCGCTGGAGACCATCGTCGCCAGCTGGCGCGTCATGACCGACAGGTCGCCGAGCTTGATCCGGTTGGCCCAGGGAAGCTCGATCTCCCTCGACTGGCGCTTGTCGGCGATGTCGAGGACGATCAGGCCCTTCTGCTTGAGCTGATCGGCGACGGACTGCTTGGACTCGGCCTCGACCTCGCCCTTGGCCTGCTGGCCCGCGAGGTCGATCGCCTTGAAGACGTACGTGCTCATCTAGATCGCGGCGAAGGACCCCGCGCCAAGCAGGCGGCGCAGCTCCTCGGGGGTCGAGGAACGGGACTCGGCGAGCTTCTGCGTGATCCGCCCCTGGCGCACGAGGCTCGCCAGCGCCGCATCCATCGTCTGCATGCCGAGGCTCGCCCCCGTCTGCAGCGACGAGTAGATCTGGTGCGTCTTGCCCTCGCGGATGAGGTTGCGGATCGCCGGCGTCGCGAGCAGCACCTCGCAGGCCGCGATGCGGCCGGCGCCGTCGGCGGTCGGCAGCAGCTGCTGGGTGATGATCCCCTGCAGCGCGACGGAGAGCTGGACGCGCACCTGCTGCTGCTGGGAGGCCGGGAAGACGTCGATGATGCGGTCGATCGTCTGCGGCGTGTCCTGCGTGTGCAGCGTGGCGAAGACGAGGTGGCCGGTCTCGGCGGCGGTCAGCGCGGTGTGGATCGTCTCGAGGTCGCGCATCTCGCCGACGAGGATGACGTCGGGGTCCTGGCGCAGCGCGGCCTTCAGGCCGGCGCCGAAGGAGTGCGCGTCGGAGCCGATCTCGCGCTGGTTGACGATGCACTTCTTGTGGCCGTGGAGGAACTCGATCGGGTCCTCGATGGTCATGATGTGCTCTTCGCGCGTGGAGTTGATCTCGTCGATGACGGCCGCCAGGGAGGTCGACTTGCCCGAGCCGGTCGGGCCCGTCACGAGCACGAAGCCACGCGGCCGCTTGGCCAGCTCGTGCATGACGCTGGGCAGGCCGAGCTCGTCGACGGTCTTGATCGAGAACGGGATCAGCCGGAACGCCGCGCCGATCGCCCCCCGCTGGTGGTAGGCGTTGACGCGAAATCGCGCCCGCCCGGGGATCGCGTAGGCAAAGTCGATCTGCCAGTCCGTCTCCAGGCGCTGGCGCTGATCGTTGGAGAGGATCGAGTAGATGATCTCGCGCGTCTGCTCGGTGGTCATGACGGGGTAGTCCTCGAGCGCCTGGAGGCGCCCCCGGACCCGGACCGTGGGACGCGCGCCCGCCGTCAGATGCAGGTCGGACGCGTTGCGCTCGATGACCTCGAGCAGTAGGTCGGCGAAGTCAAGGCTCATTACCGCTCGCTATCGACCGGGGGTGGTTGGCGCAACGGATTAAGCCGACCAAACGGACGACCGTATGATCCGATGTACGAATGGCTGAGCCACAGACGCGCACGCGCCCCAAGGAGTCCAGCGAGCGGCGGCCGTGGCGCGTCGAAGGCGAGCGCGAGGACGGGACCGGGCAGAACCCTCCGGACGAGCGTCGCGGACGTATACCGCGGCCGCCCGGCTCACGGCGGTTCTGGCAGTTCCTGCTCGTGCTGCTGGTCGCGAACATCATCCTCGGCCAGCTCATCCCGTCAAGCAAGGACCGCCGCCTCGACGTGCCCTACACGTTCTTTCGCCAGCAGGTGACCGCCGGCAACGTCAAGGAGGTCAACGCCCGCAACGACGTCATCCAGGGTGAGTTCCGCAGGGCCGCGAAGTTCGAGAAGAAGGGGCCGGAGAAGAGCTTCGAGACGGTCCGCCCGACGTTCGCCCAGGACGACGAGCTGCTCAAGCTCCTGCTCGAGAAGAAGGTCGAGGTCAACGCGCGGCCGATCGACGAGGGCCGCTCGTTCCTCGCGACGCTGCTGATCTCCTTCGGCCCGACGCTGCTGATCGTCGGCCTGTTCATCTACTTCCTGCGCCGCAGCGCCGCCGCGGCGGGCGGGGGCGCGCTCGCGCTCGGGCGTTCGAAGGCCAAGCGCTACGACGCCTCCACGCAGCGCGTGACGTTCGAGGACGTCGCCGGGATCGACGAGGTCGAGGACGAGCTCAAGGAGATCGTCGACTTCCTCAAGAACCCCGAGCGCTACCGAAAGCTCGGGGCCATGTTCCCCAAGGGCGTGCTGCTTTCGGGCCCGCCCGGCACCGGCAAGACGCTCCTTGCGCGGGCCGTCGCCGGCGAGGCCGACGTGCCGTTCTTCTCGCTCAGCGCCTCCGAGTTCGTCGAGATGGTCGTCGGCGTCGGCGCCTCACGCGTACGCGACCTCTTCGAGCAGGCCAAGAAGGCGGCGCCGTCGATCATCTTCATCGACGAGCTCGACGCGATCGGCCGTGCGCGCGGCGGGGGCGGCGGCTTCGGCGGCCACGACGAGCGCGAGCAGACGCTCAACCAGATCCTCACCGAGATGGACGGCTTCACCGGGTCGGAGGGCGTCATCGTGCTCGCCGCGACGAACCGCCCGGAGATCCTCGACGCTGCGCTGCTGCGCCCGGGGCGCTTTGACCGGCGCCTGACGGTGAACCCGCCCGACAAGGACGGTCGCGAGGAGATCCTGAAGATCCACACGCGCTCGGTGCCGCTCGCCGACGACATCGACCTCGAGCGGATCGCCGCGACGACCCCGGGCATGGTCGGCGCCGACCTGCGCAACCTCGTCAACGAGGCCGCGCTGATCGCCGCGCGGCGCGACCACACGCAGATCACGGCGGCGGACTTCGCCGACGCGCTCGAGCGGATCGTGCTCGGCGCCGAGCGCCGCATTACCTTATCGGTGCAGGAGCGCGAGCGCACGGCCTACCACGAGGCCGGCCACGCCGTGCTCGGCATGCTCGAGCCCGGCGCCGATCCGGTGCGCAAGGTGTCGATCGTCCCGCGCGGCCGCGCGCTCGGCGTGACGTTCCAGTCGCCGTCGAGCGACCGCTACGGCTACGACGCGCGCTACCTCGAGGGCCGCATCGTCGGCGCGCTCGGCGGCCGTGCGGCGGAGGAGCTCATCTACGGCAACGTGACGACGGGCGCCGAGTCCGACCTCGAGCAGGTGACGCACATCGCCCGCCAGATGGTCGGCCGCTGGGGCATGTCGGACGTCATCGGGCTCGTCTCCGTCATCCCGGCTCCCGGCGAGGAGCAGTACTACGGCCCCGGCGGCCCGGTCCAGGTCTCCGACGACACCCGCGAGCTCGTCGACCGCGAGGTGCGGCGGATCGTCGAGGGCTGCTACGACCGTGCGCGTCGCACGCTGGACGCCAACCGCGAGCGCCTGGAGTCGCTCGCGCGGACGCTGCTGGAGCGCGAGACGCTCGACCAGGACGACGCCTATCGCGCAGCCGGCTTCGAGCCCGGGTCCGCACCGGGCGACGAGGACGCGCCCGGCAAGCCCGCCGCCGAGCTGCCGGCCGGCTCCTAGCGGCGGGCCGATGGACGTCGTCGAGCTCGAGGCGGCGGCGGCGCTGTACACGGGCGCGACGCTGGAGCAGCTCGGGCCGTTCGCGATCGTCGACCGGCTCGTCGAGCTGTGGCTGGCGCGGGGGCTGCCGATCGGCACGGCCGGCGCCTCGAGCGCGCTCGATCGCTACTGGCTGCAACGCAACGACCGGCTGTCCGACGAGGAGCGCCGCGACACCTACGCGCGCGTCTTCGACGCGCGCTTCGACGAGGTCTGGACGGGGCTCGTGATGGCGCTGGCGCAGGCCGATGCCGACACGGCGGCGCGCGGGCGCGCCGACGCGGTGCGCGCGCACCTCGGGGCACGCGTCGACGAGACGGTCCTCGCCCTGACGCCGCTGCTCTACGCCCAGCTCAGAGCGGCGCTCGATGTCCTCGGCGACCGCGAGATCCTCGACACGTATGGGGCACGCGACATCTGGCAGCTCATCGACCAGCGCGCGCGCCTGGACCTCGGCGCGGCGCCCGACGTCGCCCGCGCACGGACGCTGGCAGCATCGGGGACGGAGATCATCGCCTGGCTCGCCGAGGACGCCGACGCGGTGACCGAGGAGGTCGCCGACGCCGCGCGGTCCTGGCTTGCCGGGGCGCATGCCCCGCCGCCGGGCGAATGAGCCGGCGCGTCAGGCACGGCGCAGAGGATCGACCCGCGCCGCGAGGCGCGGAACGACCGGCTACGCCGGCGACTCGATCGGCGGGGCGCCGGATCCTGCGACGCGCGTGACCTCGGCAATCGACGTCAGGCCGTTGCGGACCTTCTCGATCCCGTCGTCGCGCAGCAGGCGCATGCCCTGGCGCACGGCGAGGTCGGCGATCTCCGGACCCGGGGCGCGCCTGAGCGCGAGCTTGCGGATCTCGTCGGTCATGGCCATGACCTCGTAGAGCCCGATGCGGCCTTTGTAGCCGGAGTAGCCGCAGCGCGAGCAGCCGCGCGCTCCGTAGGCCTTCATGTCGAACTGGCTGCGGATGCCGTTGTTGCGCAGCTCCTCGGCGGTGATGATCTGGCGTTCCTTGCAGTGCTGGCAGAGCTTGCGCGCGAGGCGCTGCGCCACGACGCAGTCGATCGCCGACGCGACGAGGAACGGCTCGATGCCCATCTCGACGAGTCGCGCGACGGCGCTTGCGGCGTCGTTGGTATGCAGCGTGGAGAGCACGAGGTGGCCGGTCAGCGCGGACTCGATCGCGATCTGGGCGGTCTCGCGGTCGCGGATCTCGCCGACCATGATGATGTCGGGGTCGGCGCGCATCATCGAGCGCAGCCCGGTGTGAAAGTGCAGGCCGGCCTTCGCGTTGACCTGCACCTGAGTGATGCCGTTGAGCTGGTACTCGACCGGGTCCTCGATCGTGATGATGTTCTTGTCGACGGTGTTGAGCTGGCCCAGCGCGGCGTACAGCGTCGTCGACTTGCCCGAGCCGGTCGGGCCCGTCACGAGCACGGCGCCGTAGGCCTGGTTGAACGCGCGCTCGAAGCGCTCGCGCTCCTGGGCGGCCATGCCGAGCTTGTCGAGATCCATCACGATGTTGCTCTTGTCGAGGATGCGCATGACGACCGACTCGCCGTGCACGCTGGGCAGCGTCACGACACGCAGGTCGATGTGATGGCCGTCGATCGTCAGGCCGACGCGGCCGTCCTGCGGGATGCGCCGCTCGGAGATGTCGAGGTCGCTCATGATCTTCACGCGGCTGATGACGCCGAGCACCATCCGCCGCTGCACCTGCGCGGTCTCGACGAGCACGCCGTCGATGCGGAAGCGCACGCGCAGCTCGTTGCCGCTGGGCTCGAGGTGGACGTCCGAGGCGCCCTGCTCGACGGCCTGGGCGATGATCTGGTTGACGAGCCTGATGACCGGCGCGTCGTCGGCGGACTCGCGCAGGTCGACGACCTCGGCCGGCCCCTGGTCGAGGTCCTCGCCGAGCAGATCGTCGGCGATGACATGGTCCAGGCGCGTCAGGCGTGAGATGAGCGCGAGGATGTCCTCGCGGCTCGTGACCGCCGGCCGGATCTCCTTGCCGGTGAGCAGCGCGATGTCGTCGACGGCGAGCACGTTGGCCGGATCGGCCATCGCGACGAGCAGCGTGCGATCGTCGATGAACGCGACCGGAACGGCCTCGTATCGCTTCGCGGCGGGGATCGAGATGAGGTTTGCCGCCGCCATGTCGGGCTGAAAGGACCCGAGGTCGAGGTGGTCGAGCCCGTGGCGCTCGGCGACGGCGCGCGAGAGCCCGTCGGCGTTCAGGGCGCCCTGCTCGATGAGGACGTCCTCTGGCATCTTGCCCGAGCGCCGTCCGTCGTCGATCGCTGCCCGCACGAGCTCGAGGTCGACGAGTCCGAGGTCGACGATTACGTCGGTGAGAAAGCGCGCCGGCCCGCCTGGGTGGCTCGGCTTCGTGATCCCGTCGGGACCACGTCCGAATGACGAGACCGGTTTCAGTGGAATGGGTTCGGGGAGCATCGGGCTTCAGATCCGAGATCGTGTGCGGCTGTACGCATGGTGGTCAGCGGAGCGGCCTGGCCAGTCCAGTGCGTGAAGCTCAGCGCGCCCTGGCGAACCAGGATCTCGAGGCCGTCGACGGTGTCGATTCCGCGCTGTGCAGCCGCTCGAATCAGCATCGTCGCGCCTGCCCTGTAGACCAGGTCCACCACGGTCGTGTAGTTGGTTAGCCAATCGGCCTCCAGCGGCAGGTCCTTGAAGGGGGTGGACGAACGGTCGAGGCCGACGCTCGTGCAATTCACGAGCACATCGGCACCAATCGCAGCGCTGACGACGCGCGCGCCGAGGCCCTCGGCGCGCTGCCGTGTACGGTTCCAGACGGCGACGTCGGCGCCCGCGCGCTGCAGCGCCCAGACGGCAGCCCGTGCGCTGCCGCCCGCGCCGAGCACCAGCGCCGAGCCGAGCGGGCGGCCGCCGAGCGCCGCGATCAGCCCCGGCGCGTCGGTGTTCTCGGCGCTGATCTCGCCGTCGGCGAAGCTCAGCGTGTTCGCCGCGCCGATCTCTCGCGCGGCGTCGCTCGCGGTCGTGGCGAGCGCGAGCGCCGCCTCCTTGTGCGGGATCGTCACGTTCGCGCCGCGAAATCCCGCGCCGTGCAGCGCGCGAACGGTCTCGGCGAAGACCGCGGGCGCCACGGGGAGGCGCTGGTAGCGCTCCAAGCCGGCGGCGCGCATCATCGCCGGCGAGCGGCTGTGGCCGACCGGCCAGCCGAGCACGCCGTAGCGGGGCGCGTCGCCGGCGTCGCTCAGCACGTCGTCGGCGACTTGTCGCCAGCCTTCGCGCGCGCGGCGTTGTACTGCGCCGAGTCGCGCTGGAACTCCTCGATCGTCCTCGAGAACGCGTGCTCGCCACAGGTTCCGGGCTTCACGACGAAGTAGAGGTACGGCACGGTCGCGGGCCTGGCCGCAGCGCGGATTGACGCCAGCCCCGGGTTGCCGATCGGCGTCGGCGGCAGGCCGGCGCGCTTGCGGGTGTTGTATGGAGAGTCGATCTCCAGCTCCGAGTCCGTCAGCGCGCCGCTCGGCTTGTTGAGGATGTAGCGCGTCGTGGCATCGATGCCGAGCGGGATGCCGTCCTTCAGGCGGTTGTAGATGACGGCCGCGATCAACGGGCGCTCGCTGCCGCGCTGGGCCTCGCGCTCGACCATCGAGGCGATGATGAGCACGTCGTAGGCCGTCAGCTTCTTGCGCCGCGAGCGGTCGAGGTCGACGCGTGCGAAGTTGCGGCGAAACGCCGTCAGCTGACGCTCGACGAGGTCGCGCGCGGGTGCGCCGTCCTTCAGCTCGTAGGTCGCCGGGAAGAGGAAGCCCTCGAGCGAGCGCGTGCCCGGCGGCGCGTCGTAGCGGAAGGGGCTCAGCGCGCCCGCGAAGCGCTTGGAGGCCTCGAGGTAGTCGCCCCGCAGCCCGGCGCGCCTGGCGATCGGGACGACCTCGCGCCGCGTGCGGCCCTCCGGGATCGTGACGTTCACGGTCGGCGGCTTCGCGCTCACGTCGGGCTTGCTCAGCACCGTGATCGCGTTGGCGTAGCTCATGTCCTTGCGCAGGGTGTGGCGGCCGGAGCGCAGGCTGTTGCGCTTGCCCGACAGCGTCGCGCGGACGCTGAACAGCACGCCGGAGTCGACGACGCCGGCCTGCGCGAGCCGGTCGCCGATCTCGCGTGCGCTCGAGCCCGACGGGATGCTGACCTGCACCTGCGACCCCTCAACGCTGCCGAACGGCTGGAAGAGCATGAGCGCGCCGACCACGACGACCGCGAGGACGCCGAGCGCGACCAGCGGGAGTACCCGGCCGCGGGTCGAGCGCCGCCTGCGCCGTCCGCCGGCCGGCGTATCGCCGGGCGGCGTCACGATCGGGCGCGCCGCGCGGCGCACGCGGCGAATGCCGATCGGGCGCTCGGTCTCGTCGCCCAGCGCACCGGCGGGAGCGGCGGGCGGCGCCGGCGGCTGGGGCTGGATGCGGCGCACCGCGGCCTCGCCGGCGTCGTCCGGCACGCCGAGCTTGTGGCGGCCGGGGCGCTCCGGGGACACCTGGCGAGCGGCGGGACGGGCGCCGTCCCCCGGCTCCTGACGGGCGGCACGGGCGCGCGGTGCCGGCGGCGTGCGGACCGCGGCGGGCTTGGGTGCTCGTGATTTGCGACGGATCGGGGTGGGCTCGCCATGCTCGGGCTCCGGTACTGCGTCGGCAGGTGCCGCGGCCGGCGCGGCGGGTGCCGGCGTCCGGGTCCGGCGCGCCTCGCGCTCCAGGCGGGCGCGCTCGCGTTCCGCGGCCGTCCGTTCGCGGTCTGGCCCGGTGTCGTCTCGGCGTGACCTGCTCATCTAGCCGTGGTGTTCGTCATGAACGCTACCCGGCCTCCCGCGAACCGTGCGCTGTGAGCCAGCCGGTGAGCAGGTGCGCGGCGGCGCGCGAATCCTCCGAGGCCGCCGGGTCGCCGGGGTCGCGACCGGCGAGGAGCGTCGTGAAGCGCTCGTCGTAGAGCTCGACGGGGACCGTCAGGCGCTCGGCGAGACGCGCTGCCCATGCTCGCGTCTCCTCGGTCTGGGCGGAGTCGGCACCCGATAGCGACAGCGGCAGGCCGACGACGACGCGACCGACCTCGTGCTCGCGGACGAGATCGCCGATCCGCGCCAGGCCCTTGCGCGTCGCGGGCCGCAGGACCGGCTCGATCGGGGTCGCGAGCGTCCCCGTCGGATCGCTCAGCGCGCAGCCGCAGCGGGCGGCGCCGTAGTCCAGGGCGAGGACTCGCACTCCTCAGTGGATCTTCTCGTGACGTTGCGCGTGAAGGCCCACTAGGACGCGAGCGCCGCCTCGATCGCCGCCCGCGCGGCGGCGATCGCCTCGGGCAGCTTCTCCGGGTCGCGGCCCCCGGCCTGCGCCATCGTGTCGCGTCCTCCGCCCCCGCCGCCGGCGACCGCGGCGGCTGCCTTCACGACCGCGCCGGCCTTCACGCCGCGCGCGACGAGCGCCGGCGTGACCGCCGCGACGAGGTGCACGCGGCCGTCGACGGTCGCGCCGAGCACCGTCACCGACTCCTCCCCCAGCCTGCCCTTGATCCTGTCGGCCACGTCCATGAGCTCCTTCGCGCCGCCGGTGCCGCTGACGATCTCGGCGACGACGTCGGCGCCCGCGATCTGCGTGGCGCAGGACGCGAGCGCGTCGGTGTCGACCGCCGTCGCGGCGCCGTTGGCCGACGCTGCCTTCGCCGCCTGCCTCGTGCGGTCGCGCAGCTCGACGACCGCCTCGGGCAGCCGTTCGACGTCCGTCTTGAGCAGCGTCGCCGCCGCGCGCGCCTTCTGGTCGGTCGCGCGCAGCGCGGCGACCGCCGCCGGTCCCGTGATCGCCTCGATGCGCCGTACGTTCGCCGCGCTCGAGCTCTCGCTCAGCAGCTTGAAGACGCCGATCTCCGCGGTGCTGCGCACGTGCGTGCCGCCGCACAGCTCGCGCGAGTACCTCCCGTCGCCGATCTGCACCATCCGCACGACGTCGCCGTACTTCTCGCCGAAGAGCGCCATCGCGCCGAGCGCGCGCGCCTCCTCGAGCGTCGTCGTGATCGGGCGCACCGGATCGTTGCGCAGCACCCACTCGTTGACGCGGTCCTCGATCGCCTGCAGATCCTCGCTCGAGATCCGCTCGCCATGGGCGAAGTCGAAGCGCAGCTTGTCGGGCCCGACGTAGGAGCCGGCCTGGCGCACGTGCGTGCCGAGGCGCTCGCGCAGGGCGGCGTGCAGGAGGTGCGTCGCGGTGTGGTTGGCCGCCGTCGCGGTGCGCGCCGCGCGGTCGACTCGCGCGACGACGCGCTCGCCCGGCTGGAGGGCGCCGCGCTCGATCTCGACGACCACGGCCTGGTCGTCGCCGACGCGCACGACGCCGACGACGCGGGTCGCGCAATCGCCCTGCTCGCACTCGATCGTGCCGCTGTCGGCGACCTGGCCGCCACCGGTCGCGTAGAACGGCGACTCGGCGAGCTTGACGAGCACGCGGTCGCCGTCGCCCGCCAGCGCGCCGATCGTCGTGTGCTGCTCGAGCGTCTCGTAGCCGGTGAAGTCCGTCTCGAAGCCCGCCGCGCGCGACAGGTCGCGCGCCTGCTCGCGCACGCCGCCGGCGGTCGCCGCGCCGGAGCGGACGCCCTCGCGGGCGCGGGCGCGCTGGCCCTCCATGAGCACGTCGAAGCCCGCGCTGTCGACCTCCAGGCCCTGCTCAGCTGCCAGCTCGCGCGTGACGTCGAAGGGAAAGCCGTACGTGTCGTGCAGCTTGAACGCGTCGTCAGCCGGGATCGTGGGGTGGGCGGGATCGGCCTCCCGGGAGCGCTCGATGACCTCCTCGAGCAGCTTCGTGCCCTGCTCGAGCGTGCGGCCGAAGCCCTCCTCCTCCGCGCGCACCCAGCGCATGATCGGGTCGCGCTCGAGCTCGGGGTAGTCGCGGCCCATGATCTCGATGACCTTCTCGGCATAGGCCGGCATGAAGCCCGGCTCGATGCCGATCCGGTGGCCCTGCTGGATCGCGCGCCGCATGATCCGCCGCAGGATGTAGCCGCGGTCCTCGTTGGAGGGCACGACGCCGTCGGCGATGAGGAACGCCATCGCGCGCGCGTGGTCGGCGAGGATCCGCAGCGCGCGCTCGTCCGGATCGCGCTGCGCGAGCTCGCGCCCGAGCGCCATCAACGGCGCGAACGTGTCGGTCTCGAAGACGGTCTCGACGCCCTGCTGGATGACCGCCATGCGCTCCAGGCCGAGGCCGGTGTCGATGTTGTTCGCCGGCAGCGGCGCGAGCGTCGGGCGGCCCTGGGCGTCGCGTCCGAGGTCGTACTGCGTGAAGACGAGGTTCCAGTACTCCAGGAAGCGCTCGTTGTCGCCGCCGGGCAGGTCGTCCTGCGTGCCGTAGTCGAGGCCGCGGTCGATGTACAGCTCGCTGCACGGCCCGCACGGGCCGCTGTCGCCGCCCTGCCAGAAATTCTCCGAGCGCGGGCACAGGACGATCCGCTCGCGCGGCACCCCGACCGACAGCCACGCCTCGATCGCCTCCTCGTCGGGACCGAGGCCGAGCTCCTCATCGCCCTCGAAGACCGTGATCCAGATGTCGCCGGGATCGAAGCCGAAGCCGTCCTGCGACAGCTCCCACGCCATCTCGACCGCGTCCTGCTTGAAGTAGTCGCCGATCGAGAAGTTGCCAAGCATCTCGAAGAAGGTCAGGTGGCGCGCGGTGTTGCCGACGTTCTCGATGTCGGTCGTGCGAAAGCACTTCTGGACGGTCGTCAGGCGCGGGCGCGGCGGCGTCTCCTCGCCGCGGAAGTACGGCACGAGCGGGTGCATGCCCGCGGTTGTGAGCAGCACGGACGCGTCGTGGGCCGAGGGCACGAGCGACGCCGACGGCAGGCGCTTGTGATCGCGCGCCTCGAAGTACTGCAGGAACGTCTCGCGGATCTCGTCGGTGGTCATCGTCACGCGGCGATTGTGGCGCATCCGACGACCGCGTCCCCCCGCAGGAAGACCGCGGTCTGCCCGGGCGCCGCGCCGTCGAACGGCTCGTCGAGGTGGATTCGATTCCCCTCCAGGCGGCAGCCCAGCGCCGGCGCGTGGTAGCGCAGCCGGACGGCGTCGGGCTCGGCGCCGTGCAGGCGCAGCCCGCGCACCCGCACGGTGCTCGTCGCGAGCTCGGCGCGCGTCCCGACGGTGACGGTGTTCGCGCGCGCATCGGTCGCGAGGACGTAGAGCGGCTCGGTCGCGGCGACGCCCAGCCCCTTGCGCTGGCCGACCGTGAAGCCGTGGTGGCCGCGGTGGCGCCCGAGCACGCGGCCGGCGCGGTCGACGATGTCGCCTGGCCGCTCGCGCAGGCCGCCGTGACGGGCGAGGAAGACCTCGCGGCCGGTGCCCGCGAGGAAGCAGAGATCCTGCGACTCGGGCTTGTCGGCGACCTCGAGGCCCGCCTGCTGCGCCAGCGCGCGGACGTGCGCCTTCGTGTGCTCGCCGAGCGGGAAGCGCAGCCGCGCGAGCGCGTCACGGTGCAGCGCGGCGAGCATGTACGTCTGGTCCTTCGCGGGGTCGACCGCGAGCCGCAGGAGACCCTCGCGCGTGCGGCGCGCATAGTGCCCGGTCGTCAGCGTCGCAGCGCCGAGCCGGTCGGCGAAGTCGAGCATCGCGTCGAGCCGGACGTGGCCGTTGCAGCGCACGCAGGGGTTCGGCGTCAGCCCATCGGCGTGCTCGCGCAGCCACGGATCGACGACGCCGCCGCGAAACTCGTCGCGCAGGTCGAGCGTGAAGTGCGGCAGGCCGAGGCCGTGCGCGAGCCGGCGCGCGCCGCGCACCGCGGCCGCCGAGCAGCACGAGCGCTCGCCGTCGTTGTCGACGTCGGCCCACAGCTCGAGCGTGACGGCTACCGCACCCGAGTCCGCGTCGCTGAGCAGCGTCGCGACCGCGCTGTCGACGCCGCCGGACATCGCGACGAGCGTCCGTCCCGGGTCCGCGGGCAGTGCGCCGCCGGCCCGTACCGCCGCGCCGAGCGCGCGGTGCAGAGCGTCGGAGACGAGATCGACGGCGTGCAACTTGCCCGCGCTCAGGCCGCCGAGCGCGGCGGCGATCTGCGGCGAGCCGATCCGTGCGGCGGCGAGCAGCCCGGCGCCCTCGACGAGCTCGACCGCCGCGCTGCCTGCAGCGATCATCGACCCGCAGCCCGACGCTTCGAAGCCTGCCGCGCTGACGCGCTCGCCGTCGACGGCGAGCGAGAAGCGCACGAGATCGCCGCAGGCCGCGCCGCCCGCAGCGCCGTGCCACGCGCCGTCCACCGCGCGGCCGTGGCCGCGCGGGTGGGTCAGGTGGTCCTCGAAGCGCTCGTCGGGCACGTCCGACGAGTCTAGATCGGCTGCGCAGGCGTCACGTATTGCGCCCGCGTGCCGATAGGACCCTATGGCGCGATCTCGTGCACGTCCCCTGCTGAGCGGTTCCGCGGTGAGGACCCTGTGGATGCTCGCGGCCGGCGAACGCGCGCCGGCCCGCGCGCCCGTGCCCGCGCCCGAGTGGGCAGGCGAGATCGGCGACTACGAGCAGATCGTCAACTCCTACGTCCGCGTCGCGCGCGAGCTGCGCGAGGAGGCGCAGAACCAGGCCGCGCTCAACGAGGCCGTCCTCGCGACCTCGCACGACGCGTTCATCTCGATCGATGCCGAGGGCCGGATCATCGCCTGGAACGCGCGCGCCGAGGAGCTGTTCGGCTGGCCGGCCGCGGTCGCCCAGGGTCGCTCGCTCGCACGCACGATCATCCCGCCGGCTCTGCGCGCCGCCCACAGCGCCGGGCTGGAGCGCTTCCTGTTGACCGGCGACGGCCGCGTCTTCAACAAGCGCCTCGAGATGACCGCGCTGCATCGCGACGGCACCGAGTTCCCCGTCGACATGACGATCACGCCGCTGCGGCTCGGCGATACGTACAGCTTCAACGCGTTCATCGCCGATGCGACGGCGCGGCGCCGGGCGGCGCGCCAGCGCGAGGCCCAGCATGGCGTGGTGCTCTCGCTCGCCGAAGCGGCGACCGTGGGATGCGCGCTCGCAGGCGCGCTGAAGGCGCTCGGCAGCGGCCTGGAGTGGGAGCTTGCGAGCTTCTGGTCGGCCGACCGCAACGGGCAGACGCTGCACTGCGAGGGCGTCTGGCACGCCGGCGCCCCGGGCATGGAGCGCTTCGCCGAGGCGACGCGCATGCTCACGCTCGGTCCGGGCGAGGGGCTGCCCGGTCGCGCCTGGGCACAGGGCTCGGCGATCTGGATCGAGAACGTCCAGCGCGAGCGCGAGCTGCCGCGGCGCAGCGTCACCGCCCGCGCCCAGCTGCTGAGCGCCGTCTGCGTTCCCGTGCGCTGCGAAGGCGAGCTCGTCGGCGCGCTGGAGCTCTTCAGCACGCAGACGCGCCGTCGCGAGCGCGACCTGCTCGGCATGCTCGAGGCGACCGCCTCGCAGCTCGGCCAGTTCGTCGAGCGCAAGCGCGCCGAGGCCGAGAGCGACCGCCTGAAGGGCGAGTTCTTCGCGCTCGTCTCACACGAGCTGCGCACCCCGCTGACCGCGATCATGGGGTACGTCGAGCTGCTGCGCGAGGAACAGGACCTCGGTCCCGACCTGCGCCACTTCGTCGAGGTCATCGATCGCAACGCGGGCCGCCTGCAGCAGCTGCTGGGCGACGTGCTCTTCGTCACCCAGGTCGAGGCCGGTCGCTTCGACCTGCAGCTCGGGCCCGTCGCGCTGGACGCGCTCGTGGTCGCCGCGGTCCACGCCGCGCAGGCGCGCGCCGCCGAGCTTCAGATCGCGCTGACGGCGGCGGTGCAGCCGGTCGCCACGCAGATGGGCGATCGCGAGCGCCTCGACCAGCTGCTCGACAACCTCATCTCCAACGCGCTGAAGTTCACGCCGCCCGGCGGCGAGGTCGAGGTCTCGCTGGCGGCCGGCGCCGACGGCGTCGTCCTGTGCGTGCGCGACAGCGGCATCGGAATCCCCGAGGAGGAGCAGGAACGCCTCTTCGAGCGTTTCTATCGCACGCCGGAAGCGACCACGCGCGCGATCTCCGGCGCGGGCCTCGGCCTGACGATCGCCAAGGCGATCGTCGAGGGCCACGGCGGCCAGATCGCCGTCAGTAGCCGGGCGGGGGCCGGGACGTCGATGCGCGCGACGCTGCCGGCGGGGCCGGTGGCGCCCGGACTATCGCCGGCGACGGCCGCACCGGCGCAGGCGACGGCCTCGCCGGCGCAGGCCCCCAGTCGTCGCCGGGGCCGAGCGCGGCGGTGACGGCCGCCATCAGCGCGGGCGCGACGAACGGCTTGGTCAGGTACGTCGCGCCGAGCTCGCGGCCCGCCGCGATGTCGGCGGGCAGGATCCGGGCGCTGAGGAAGATCGCGGGCAGCTGCGCCAGCCCGTCGCGCCTGCGCAGCGCGACGAGCAGGTCCAGGCCGCTCATCCCCGGCATCATGATGTCGAGGATCGCGAGGTCGGGGGTGCCGCGCGTCGCGACGAGCGCGAGCGCGTCGGCTCCGTCGACCGCGGTCAGGACCTGGTGTCCGGCCTTGCGCAGGCGGAAGTCGACGAGCCCGCGAAGATCGCGGTCATCGTCGACGACGAGGATGCGGGCCACCGCTCAGCAGCCCGCAGACAGCCGGCTAGCGACGCCCGGCGAGGGCGTCGTCGACAGCCTGCGTCAACTCGCCGCGCTCGGTCAGGCCGATGATCGAGCGGGTGCGGCGCTTGCGGTCGATGACGAGCGTCGTCGGCGACTGGTTGATCGTGACGCCGCGCGTGATCGACTCGTACTCGCCCACCCGGCTGATCGGGACGACATGCACGGCGACCTTGCCGCCGTGACGGTTGAGGTCCCGCACCGCGCCGCGGGTCGCGACGTCGTCTGCGGCCTTGGCGTTCCAGAAGAGCAAGACGACGACCTTGCCGCCGCGGAGGTCGCGCACGACGGCGGTCTCACGCGCGTTCGCGGCTGTGATGGCGGGCTTGGCGGGTGTGGTGGCCTTGGCGCGGGCGGCGGGCGTGGTGGCGGGGACGACCGCCGGGGTGCCGCCGGTCGCGGCCTGCAGCTTCGCGTTCGCGGTATCCGAAACGCCAGCGGCGTCCTTGGCCTTCGCGACGGCCTGCACCGGCGCGGCCGGGGTGGCGGCGATCTCGGCGGGCTTGGGCCGGAGGGCCACGAGCCACACGGCGGCAAGAGCGATCGTGGCCGCGAGGGCGACGAGCATCGGGCGCGATACCTGGTCCATGGCCCCGTAGTCGGCAGCGCCCCGCGGGCGCGCGAGCGCCGCGCGCGCCGCTAGTACACGCGTCCGTCCGTCCCGTCCCGCCTCCAGGCGAGTGCGCCCGGGATCGCCGATCAAGCCGTAGCGGAGCGCCGCGGGAGCGATCGGGGTAGAACCCCCCGATGCCGAAACCTGCGGCGAGCCGATCGCGGTCGGCCGCAGCCAGGCCATGCCCGACAGCGTGCTGTGCGTCGCCTGCGCGGGCGCCCAGCGCCGCGCTCGTCCTGCTCGGCGCCGCTGACGCCCGGCGCTACTGGCCCGGCGCCGCGGTCGACCGCAGCCCGAGCTCGCGCAGCTGCGCGGCGTCGACCGGTGCGGGGGCGCCGGTGAGCGGGTCGGAGCCGCTCGCCGTCTTCGGGAACGCGATGACGGCGCGGATCGAGTCGCGGCCGAGGAGCAGCGCGACGATGCGGTCGATGCCGAAGGCGATCCCCCCGTGCGGCGGGGCGCCGTAGCGCAGCGCCTCGAGCAGGAAGCCGAAGCGCTGAACGGCCTGCTCCTCGTCGAGGCCGATCGCCTCGAAGACCTTGAGCTGCACGGCGGGGTCGTGGATGCGGATCGAGCCGCCGCCGAGCTCCCAGCCGTCGACGACGAGGTCGTAGTTGCGCGACAGCCACGAACCCGGCCCGCCGGCGGCGTCGAGGTCCTGGGCGGTGTTCCCGGTCGGCGCGGTCGGCGCGCTGAACGGGTGGTGCAGCGCGTCCCAGCGCTGCTCTTCCTCGTTGTAGTCGAACATCGGGAAGTCGACGACCCACAGCACGTCGTGGCGCCTCGCGGGGACGAGCTCCCAGCGCTGCGCGAGGTCCAGGCGCAGCGCGCCGAGCGCGTTCGCCGCGACGGACTGCTTGTCGGAGACGGCGAGCAGGAGGTCGCCGGCCTGCGCCTCCAGCGCGCCGCTGACCGCCGCGATCTCCTGCGCCGACAGGAACTTCGCGATCGGCGAGCGCCACGTGCCGTCCTCTTGCACGAACGCCCACACGAGCCCGCCCGCGCCGTGGCGCTTTGCGACCTCGGTCAGCTCGTCGAGCTCCTTGCGCGGCACCTCGCGCCGTCCGGCGTTGATCGCGCGCACGACCCCGCCGCCGCCGAGCATGGACGCGAAGACCTTGAACTCCGACGCTCGCAGATGCTCGGACACGTCGGTGATCTCAAGGCCGAAGCGCGTGTCGGGCCGGTCTGAGCCGAAGCGGAGCATCGCCTCGGCGTAGGGCATGCGCGGGTACGGCGGCGCCTGGATCTCGAGGCCGCCGACCGCAAACACCTTCGCCATGAGTCGCTCGTTGACGTCGATGACGTCGTCCTCGTCGACGAACGACATCTCGAGGTCGAGCTGCGTGAACTCCGGCTGGCGGTCGGCGCGCAGGTCCTCGTCGCGAAAGCAGCGCGCGATCTGGTAGTAGCGCTCGTAGCCGCCGATCATGAGCAGCTGCTTGAAGAGCTGCGGCGACTGCGGCAGGGCGTAGAAGTTGCCCTGCGACAGTCGCGCGGGCACGAGGAAGTCGCGCGCGCCCTCGGGCGTCGAGCGCGTCAGGATCGGCGTCTCGATCTCGAGGAAGCCTTCGTCGGAGAGCGTCTCGCGGATGGTGCGCACGACCTCGTGGCGCAGGACGAGCGCCTCGACCATCGGGCGCCGGCGCAGGTCCAGGGTGCGGTGGCGCAGGCGCAGCATCTCGTCGAGCTCGACGTCCGTGTCGAGCGGAAACGGCGGCGTCAGCGACTCGGCGAGGAGCGTCATCTGCTTGACCTGGATCTCGATCTCGCCGGTCGCGAGATCCGGGTTGACGTTGCCCGGCTCGCGCATGACGACGTCGCCCGCGACGCTGATGACGTACTCGCCGCGCAGCTTCCCGGCGGCGGCGAACAGCTCGGCGCCGTTCTCGGGATGAACGACGAGCTGGACGATTCCGGCGCGGTCGCGCAGGTCGACGAAGATCAGGCCGCCGTGGTCGCGGCGGTTGTGAACCCAGCCGGCGACGCGCGCGGTCGACCCCGCGCGCGCGGCGTCGAGGTCGCCCGCCCAGGCGTCCCGGTACGGGTTGGCGCGTGGTGCGCGCATCAGCCCATGCCCCGCCCGCGCAGGATTCGCGCCACGACCTCGCCCGCGGCGACGTCGTGCTGCTCGCCCGCCGGCATGTCCGTCAGCACCGTCGTCTCGTCGCCCACGATCGCAACGTAGCGCGCGACGGCCGGGTCGTCGGAGCCGACCGCCTCCGCGCCGACCTGCCAGAACTGGCGGTAGCGGCCCTGCTGCGGCTTCTCGGAGCGAAAGAAGCTCGACAGGTACCAGAGCTTCGGGCGAACACGTCGGTGTACTCGAAGGCGGGCGTCTCGATGCGCCGGTACCCCGCCCCCTCGAGGATCCTGCGCGCCGTCGCCTCGAGCGCGGCGCGCGCGTCCGCATCCTGCGGCAGCACGTCGTACGTGCCGCGCGGGACCTGCAGGCGCTCGCTCACCAGTTGGCAGGCTGGGTGAGAAAGGGGTTCGTCGCACGCTCGCGCCCGAGCGTCGTGACACCCATGTGGCCCGGGTAGACGACGGTCTCGTCGTCGAAGCGATCCAGCAGCGTCGCGATCGAGCGCATGAGCGTCGGTCCGTCGCCGCCGGGCAGGTCGATCCGCCCGACGGAGCCCTTGAAGAGCACGTCGCCGGAGAACAGCGCGCCCGCGTCGCGGACGGCGTACGTCACATGGCCCGGGCTGTGGCCGGGCGTGAAGACGACGTCGAACGTCAGCCCCGCGAGCTCGAGCGTCTCGCCGCCTGCGACCGTGTGCTCAGGGTCCCAGGACTCGTACGGGCCAAAGCCCGGCCAGGGCACGAAGGCCATGACGTCCTGCAGCACCGGAACCTCGAGCTGCGGGCAGTAGACGGGCGCCCCGGTCGCGCGCGCGACCGGGGCGACGGCGCCGACGTGGTCGAAGTGCGTGTGCGTGAGCAGGATCGCGTCGAGCTGCACGCCCGCATCCTCGATCGCCTGCAGCAGGCGCGACGCCTCCTCCCCCGGGTCGATGATGACCGCTCGGTCGCCGCCCTGCGGACGCGCCAAATAGCAGTTCTCCTGCACCATCCCGACGGTGAGCATCTCGACGTCGATGGCCATCCCTACGTCTTGGCCTTCGCCTGCTTGTTCGCCTCCTGCTTGACGCGGCGGCGGTAGATGAACTGGTCGGTGTAGTAGCCGAGCGGGATGTAGAAGAGAAAGACGAACGCCGTCAGCGAGATCGCCTGGCCGATGGGCGTCTTGAAGGCGAAGGCGAGCAGCAGGCCGAAGACGATCGCGGCAAGCGCAGCGCGCTGGGACGCCGCCCGCCACGAGGGCTCGCGCATCATGCGGTCGCGGCGGCGCTGCGCGGCGATCTCGCGGTCGGACTGCTTGCGCTCGTCGGCGGTCGGCGGCCGGCCGGTGCGGCCGCGCGTCTCGATCATGCCCGCGGCGTTGCCGCGGTGCTTGCTGCGTCGCTTCTTCTTCGTCTGGGCCATGGTTGTCCTACGAGCTTAGAGCGTCCTCGAGGGTGCGGCGGTTGCGTACCGGGACGTCGCCCGGAAAGCCGCGAAACGACGCTTCGGGCGCCAGGCCGACGAGCTCACAGGCCGCGACCGCAGCGTGCCGCGCGACCGCTGCGACGACCTCCGCGAGCGCCACGGCGAGGTGATCCTCGACGTTCGTGGAGACCTGGGCGATCGCGCCGCGCGCCGGCAGGTCCAGGCCGATCGCGCGCACGCCCGCCAGCCCCTCGGCTCCGCCCTCGCGGATCAGCGCGGCGATCGTGCGCGCGTCCTCGACGGTCGCCGGCGAAGCCAGCTCGACGTTGAAGGCGACGAGCGGCGCGCGGGCGCCGAGCAGCACCGCGCCCCAGCGCGGGCCGACCTCGGCCGGGCCGAAGTCGGGCGCGAACTCGCCGGCGGCAACGCGCTCGCTCAGCGCGCTCAGCCCGCCGCGGCGAATCTGCGCGCGCGAGCGCCCGCCGGCGAGGACGCCGTAGAGGAACACGGGCAGGCCGGCCCGGCCGAGCTCCTCGCCTGCCACGAGCGCCGCAGCGCAGGCGGCGCCGCGGCGCGCGTCGTCGAGGTAGACGATCGGCGCGACGTCGAGCGCGCCGACGTGCGGGTGGCTACCGCGGTCCTCGCGCAGGTCGATGTGCTGCTGACACGCGCGCGCGCCCGCGACGATCGCCGGCACGATCTCGTCGACGGTGCCCGCGAGCGTGTAGACCGTGCGGTGGTGGTCGGGGTCGGAGTGGACGTCCAGCAACCGCGCGCCGGACGAGCAGAACGCTGCACCGATCGCCGCGATGACGTCCGCGTCGCGGCCCTCGGAGGCGTTCGGGATCGTCAGCAGGGTGTCGTCGCGGTGTTGCACCGGTCGTCGGGGCTATGCATCCATGGACGGCGGGCACGGCGCGATGAGCACGCCGGCGGCGGCGAGGAGCACCGTCTCACCGGCGCGCACGCGCATGCAGCACTCCACGACGGTGGCGACAGCCTGGTCGAGATCGCTCACGACGGCGCCTGTGTCGGCGTTCGTCAGCCGGCGACGACGGCGACCGTGATGCTGCCCACGCCGTCGGGCTTGGTGAGCTGCGCGCTCGCGGTCGCGATGCAGCTCTTCGCGCCCTGCGTCGGCAGTTTGATCGCGCGGATGTCCGGCGGGCGTGCCCTGTAGCTGTCCCTGCCGACGATCGCGCGACGATTCTTGAAGCAGCCGAGCTGCCAGTTGACGGTCACGGTCTGCTTCGGTGCGGCGCCGACGCGGATCCGTACCCGCGTCGGTGAGACGATCGTGCCGCGCGCCTGCGCGACGGCGAGCCGGCCCGTGCGGCGGGCCTCGTCGAGCCTGCCCGAGCGCACGACCGGCGCGGACTTGAACCGCCGGCGCTTGGCGCCGGGGAGCCGCGACGAGTCGCCCTCGGCGAACCCGAGCGACGGATTGGCGGTCTTGTTGTCCTCGTCCCCGCCGCCGAAGATGACGATGCCGACGACGATCAGCCCAGCGACCAGCACCACCGGGACGACATACAGCGGCTTGATCGACTTCTTGACCTTCCGGGCGAACTTCTTCACGCAGTTCCTTCCGTCGTCTCAGGGCCGGCCCACGATGCGCACCATACGTCGTGGCGCACGCACACGACTGCAGCCCGTTCCGACGTCACCGCCGCCATATGCCCCGGCTACACTTCGCGCCCCCGCCGGAGTAGCTCAGTCGGTTAGAGCAGCGGAATCATAATCCGCGTGTCGGGGGTTCGAGTCCCTCCTCCGGCACTG
>Ga0136617_10000661_pt1 | contig 29536 bp, 28 predicted proteins | sample AntDrymUQ3222106_2_FD_129672 | JGI IMG/M metagenome (GOLD analysis project Ga0136617, IMG submission 129672) | Polar desert sand microbial communities from Dry Valleys, Antarctica - metaG UQ322 (21.06) | ecosystem: Environmental > Terrestrial > Soil > Desert | place: Antarctica: Dry Valley... | reverse complement strand
TCACCTCGCCAGCGGGTAGCCATGTCCTCGTTCTGGATGCGCTGCTGCAGGAGCACGATGCCCTCGAGGAGGGCCTCCGGCCGGGGCGGGCAGCCGGGCACGTAGACGTCGACGGGCACGATCTGGTCCACCCCTTTGGTCACCGAGTAGCTGTCCCAGTAGGGCCCGCCGCAGTTGGAGCAGGACCCGAAGCTGATGACGTACTTGGGCTCGGGCATCTGGTCGTACAGCCGCTTGAGCGCCGGTGCCATCTTGTCGGTCAAGGTGCCGGCGACCACCATCAGGTCGGCTTGGCGCGGGCCGTGGGCGAAGGGGATCACGCCGAGGCGCATGAAGTCGTGGCGCGCGGTGGAGGTGGCGATGAACTCGATGGCGCAGCAGGCCAAGCCGAAGTTCATGACCCACAGGCTGTACTTACGCCCCCAGTTGAGGACGAACTTCAGCGGCTGCGGGACGTCGACCTTGTCGACTAGACCCACTTCAGGACCCCCTTCTTGTACTCGTACGGCAGCGTGATGGTGACGAAGAACAAGAACACCAGCATCGACCCGAGCATGAAGCGCTGGACGTCGGCGCCGGCGTGGCCCAACTGCACCGCCCACGGGAAGATGAACAGCGTCTCCACGTCGAACACGACGAACATGAAGGCGAACATGTAGTAGCGGATGTGGGTCTGCGACCAGCCCTGGCCAACGGGGTCCAGCCCGCACTCATAGGTGGACAGTTTGGCGCCGTACTTCTTGTCCGGCCGCACCAGGCGGCTCAGCGTGAAGGCGACGGCAACCAGACCGATGCCCGCGACGATGAGCGCGAGCACCGTCGCGTACTGCTGGTAGTAGAGGGCCATGACGCTCCTTGCGGCGGCGCGTACCCTCGCCCGCCTCGGACATCCGACACGGCGCCAGACCCGTTGTCGCTGGTCGGGCGCTCGCACGCCAGTGTATCTGCGCGCGGCCCGGCGCCCCAAACAGTTCCGGTGTGCGCTGGCCATCGCCGGCGCGGCCGATGGCACACAACAGGCGGACGCGCAGGAGCCGCGTGGTGCCGGCGCGGTGGACGAGGCGGTCGATCTGTACCTGGAGCAGCAGCGGTCGGATCCCGGCGCGGTGCTGGAGGCAACGTTCGGCGCGTTGCCTCCCCTTCAGATCCCATCGCGTGACGAGTGGGACGATGGCTGAGGTCTTGGTCGATACCGACGTCTTCATCGACCATCTTCGGGGCGCTCGTCGTCTCCAGGCCAAGGCCGGATCGGTCGCCTACTCGGTGATCACGCGCTGCGAGTTGTTCGCCGGTCGCTCCGGCGACGAGGCCACCATCACAGCGTTACTCGGTCCCTTCGAAGAACTGCTCATCGATCGGCCCATCGCAGAGCTCGCTGGACAACTCCGTCGCCGCCATGAGATCAGGACACCAGATGCGCTGATCGCCGCCACGGCGCTGCGCCACACGCTGCCCCTGGCGACGCGCAACCCTCGCGACTTCCAAGCCGTGGACCGCCTGCATGTCCTCGATCGCGCGGGTTTGCCAACCTCAGACCCTCCTGACCTGCCACGGTGAGGAAGTTTCATGCCGTTATCGTGTGCCTAACGGCGGTCAGCGCCGTGGGCGCTGGCTGCACGGGCGGCAGCCCACCTGTGGCCAGCACCCAATCAACCTCTTCCTCTGTCGTCGATTCACCATCAACTGTTACCCGGCCACCTGACGCCGAGCGCACTTACCTCGACGCCGCCCTCGACCTGTTGCAGGACCGCTACTTCGGCTCCCGCGAACTTGCGGACTTGCCATGGCCGGCGATCCGCGATAAGGCGCACAGCCGGCTGGAGGCGATCCCGAGTCGCATCGGGGCGTACCGAGGGATCCAAGCTGCGCTGCACGAGATCGGCGACCCGCACAACCGCTTTTTCACCCCGGCCGTCGTCGGACAGCACACCACTCGCCCTAGCCAGCTACCACAGGCCGAACGGCGGCGAGGCCAGATCGGTTATCTCCGCGTGCCGCAGGTTTCCGCGGCACCAGAGCAAGCACGAAGGTACGCACGGTATGCCACTGCTGCGCACCGGCGGCTGCGTCGGCTGCTGGCACGTGGCCGGCAGCCATGCGGGTGGATCCTTGACCTGCGCGGGAACTCGGGCGGCGAGATGTATCCGATGCTGCTGGCCGCCGGACCACTGTTGGACACGATTGAACCGGTCATCGGCTTCCTGGATCGCAGCGGCCGAGTGGACGATCAGGTGGCCTACATCGAGGGGCGCCTACTTGTTGATGGACGCCCCGCCACCGATTTGGACCACCTAAGCGAGCGCTTGCGTGAAGGCTTCACACTACGCACGTCGCCAATCGGTAGCCGAGGTGGCAGTCCGGTGGCCGTGCTGGCCGGTCACGACACTGCCAGTGCGGGGGAGGGGGTTCTGGTCGCCTTCCAGGGGCAGGACCGTACGCGCATGTTCGGAACGCCGACCGCCGGCATCCCCACTGCCCCCGCAGGGCATCGCCTCGCCGACGGTGCGCTGCTGGTCATTGCGGAGGAACGCATGCGGGATCGCGACGGCACGACCTACCGCACCTCGATCCCCCCAGACACTCGCACCGGCCCGGCCGAGGCTGATGAAGCGGCCTTGCGCTGGCTGCTCGATCAGCCGAGTTGCACGGGCTGAGACCGGTGCGAAGCGGCTCACCCCGGTGGCCCACTGGCTCCCGACCAAGTTCCCCGTCACTGGAGTTGCTCTGTTTTCCAGTCCCGGATCCTCTGCCAGACAGCGGGTTGAAAATCAGGGTCCGAGCAACGCGGCTGGCACCACGCCCACGCCGTCACGGCGCCGATACGCCTGAGGACCCGTGGATATGACAATCGCGTCGAGCAGGTCGTCGCCGAGTTGATCACGCAGCCACAGCAGGTGGCGGACATCGCCGTCAGCGACGCGACTTCCCATCTTGACCTCGATCGCCACCACGCGCTGGTCTGCACGTTCCACGATCAGATCGACTTCACGGGTGCCTCCCTTGTTGCGAAGGTGCTTCACCACGGCTTCTGCCCGCTGGGCGTACACCCGCACCGCAACGGTCACCAGCGCCTCGAAGAGATGTCCGAGGAGCGTCCCGTTGCGTGGGATCGGCGGACCCAGTGGAGCCGCCTGCAGCAGCGCGTCCATGCCAGCACCCAGCAACCGGGCGGCCAACGCCGGATCGGCAAGCTGGTGTTTCGGCCTGGCGGCGAGTTCAGCGATCCGGTTCCTGGTTGGCACCCATGCGGGAACGGGGTCGATGATCCACAACCTCTCGAGTACGTCGCGGTATGGATGCGTGGTGCTTCTGGCCGGCTTGTCTCCTTGGCCACCTGTCGCCGCATCGCGAATCGTCTCGTAGGCGGCGGTGGTCGACGTCGCCGCCGCGTAGGCGGTCATCCAGCGCCGCAGCGCCGCGCTATTTCGGACCGGGTGCCCCAGCTCGTAGAAGTCGCGGTCGACGATGCGTTGCAGATAGCTGTCGAGCTGCGCCCGCAGCGGACGTGCTGACAGGTGACGCAGTCCCGGGAATCCGGAGGCGAGGAGCTCGCGGGTGTAGTCACCCAATGTCATATCGGACTGGCCGTCCAGGGCGGGCCGTTCGCCGGTGAGCAGTCGCCCCATCCCGACAGTGGGAGCAGTGACGCCGCGCTCCCCCAGCGTCATCGGACGCATCCGTATCGTGACGATGCGCCCCGCTCCCGAGTGGGTCGGCGGCACGGTCGGTGAAGCCGACCCCGTGAGGAGGAACTGACCGGGAGTCGAATCGGCATCGACCGCTCGGCGGACCACATCCCACGCCTCCGGAACGCGCTGCCACTCGTCGATCAGCACCGGCTTGTCTCCAGTGACGAGCCTTGAGGGGTCTGCCGACGCCACACTCCGTTGCGCCGGGTCATCGAGCCGATACACCGTCTTGGCGCGCTGCATTGCGGTCTCGGTCTTGCCCACCGCCTTCGGACCCTCCAACGACAGGGCAGGAAGCCCGGCCAGGAGTTCCGCGATCTCCTCATCCACCACTCGGGTCAGATACGCCGCCATACGATCTCCCGACTCTCCGGCGTCGCGATGGATGCCTGACGACTGTGCACGAGCAGCGACTACGCTACATCCGGTGGCGTTCCTACGCTACAGAAAGCGGACTTCCTACACTACAAATCGTGCCGCCTCTACGCTACAACGAGTGGCGCCCTTCTCAGGCGGCGCGGGAGGCGGCGTGGTCGGCCAGGAACGCCAGCCCGGTCAGGGCGGGAGCCTCGGCGGCGTCGCGGGACAGACGTTCCAGCACCTGCTTGGCCTGGGCGGCCTCCAGGCGGGCCGCGTCACGCGCGAGGTCCAACGCCGGATGGCTGCGCAGCAGCTCCAGCACGACCGTCACGTGCTCGTCGGTCGGGTCGTCCAGCAGCGCCGCCAGCTTGGAATCCGGCCCTTCCTGCTCCAGCGCAACCAGCACCGGCAGGGTGCGCACCCCCTCGCGTAGGTCGGTGCCGGCGGGCTTTCCCGACTCGCCTTCACTGACCACGTCCAGCACGTCGTCGGCGAGCTGGAAGCTCATGCCCAGATGCCAGCCGAACTCGGTCAGCACCTCGATGTCGTCGCGCGACTGACCGGACAGCAACGCGCCCAGCCGGCACGACGACGCGATCAGTGACGCGGTCTTTTCGCGGATGACGCGCAGGTAGTGCTCGCGGTCGGCGACCACCGGTGCGACATGGTGCAGGGCGGCCGTTGCCGAGCCCTGCACCTCGCGGATCTGGCCTTGGCACAGGTCGGCGATGGTGCGCGCCATGATCTGGGTGACCTCGACGCCCAGCGCCGCGGACAGCTCCGAGGCGCGCGCCAGCAAGAAGTCGCCGGTGAGGATCGCCACGGTGTTGGACCACTTCACGTGCGCTGCCGGCGCGCCGCGCCGCAGGTCGGCCGCGTCGATAACGTCGTCGTGGTATAGCGTCGAGGCCTGCACCAACTCGACGACAACCCCTGCGTCGACCAAGCTTCGATCAGTCGGATCGGCGCCGCCGACCATCCCCGACAGCAACACCAGCATCGGTCGGAAGCGCTTGCCGCCGGCCTCCACCAGGTAGCGGGAGGCCTCCTCGACGAAGGGCAGCTCGGCCACCACCACCTCGCGGATCCGCGCCTCGACCAGCTCCAAACCTGGGCGCAGGTCGACACCGCGCTGCGCGCCCTTGCGGGCCAGGGCATCGACGGCGGCTTGCGAGATGGCCATGGCTAGCCCGCGAAGGAGGCGGCCTGGCTGGCCAGGTCGATGAAGACGCCCGGGAAGACGCCCAGGATGACGACGGTGGCGGTCGTAGCCACCAGCCCGATGATCAGCCCGGCCGTCAGATCCAGGGGCGGGTCAAGGTCGGCGCCCGCAGGCTCCTCCTCCATGAACATGATGACGATCACACGGACGTAGAAGAACGCCGCGATGACGCTGGAGACGACCGCCACCACGACCAGGGAGGACAGGCCCGCCTCGATCCCGGCGCGAAACACCGCGAACTTGGCCGTGAAGCCGGCGGTGGGCGGGATGCCAGCCAGCGACAGCAGGAACAGCGCCATCATCCCCGCGGGCACCGGGTAGCGGCGGCCGATGCCCCGCAGATCGTCCAGCGCCATCGCCTTGTGGCCACGACGCTCGAGCAACGTCAGGACGCCGAAGGAGCCCAGGCTCATCAGGGCATAGATCAGCAGGTACAGCAGCACGCCGCTGACGCCGGCACGGCTGACTGCCAGCAGACCGATCAGCACATAGCCCGCATGGGCGATCGCCGAGTAGCCAAGCATCCGCTTGAGGTCGGTCTGCACCACGGCCAGCACGGCGCCGCCCATCATCGTCACCACCGCGATGACCCAGAAGACCGGCGCCCACGACCAGCTCAGCGCCGCGAAGCCACCCACGAAGACACGAACGAATGCCGCGAAGGCGGCGGCCTTGGTGGCGGCGGCCATGAAGCCCGTCACCGGCGTGGGAGCACCCTGATAGACGTCGGGTGTCCACATGTGAAACGGCACCAGGGACGTCTTGAAGGCGAACCCCACCAGCAGCAACGCCATCGCGGCCAGGGTCAGGCCGCTGTTCACGGTCAGCGCGCTGAAGGCGCGGCCGGCTTCGGCGATGTTGGTCGAGCCCGTGACCCCGTAGACCAGCGCCACGCCGTACAGCAGCAGGGCCGAGGAGAACGCTCCCAGCAAGAAGTACTTGAAGGCCGCCTCCTGGCTGCGCAGATCTCGCCGCGCGAAGCCGGTGAGGATGTACAGCGCCAGCGACAGGATCTCGATCGAGATGAAGACCATGATGAGGTCGGCGCTGGCGGCCAGCAGCGTCATCCCGGTGGCCGCGAACAGCAGCAGCGGGTAGTACTCGCCGCGGTGGATCCGTCGGTCCTCGGCGTAGCTGAAGCCCAGCGGCACCGTGATCAGTCCGGCGAGGCAGATCGTGAAGCGGCTGAACAGCGCCACGCCGTCCACGGCGACCATGTCGCCGATCACGCTCTGGGTGGCGACCAGCGGCAGCTGCACCCCGGCGCCGCTGACGGTGAAGGTCCCGCCCGCGTAGGTCGCCCACTGCCAGGCCGTGACCCCGAGACCCCCGATGAAGCCCAGAGAGGTGATGATGGCGCTGAGCATGCGGGGCCGGTCGCGCCAGATGGCCGTCAGCGCGAACTGGGTGACACCGGCCAGACCAACCAGCGCGCACAGGACGACGTTGCCGGTCTGCAGGGCGGCGAAGACCGCCCCGGCAACCAGCACGCCGAAGGCAACGAAGGACGCCTGCAGGCGCTGGGGACCGGCGGTGTCCAACAGCAGGGCCAGGAGGCCCACCCCGAACAGCACCAGCTCGGGGCTGATGGCCGCCCAGGCGAAATCGGGGATGTTGACCGGCAGCTGGTCTACCTGTGCCAGGACCGTCATCGCGGGCACCTACTCGCCTTCCCGGGCGGCGGCTGCCGCAGTGGCGGCGACGTCGGCGCGCTGGATCGCGTCAGCGACCACCGCAGAAACTGATGGATTGACGCGGTCGTACAGCGGCTTGGGGTACAGCCCGATGGCCAGGATCAGCACCACCAGCGGGACCATGATCGCGATCTCGCGGAGACGCAGGTCACGCAGACCGACGGCGAGCCCCTCGACGGGTCCGTGGAACATGCGCTGGTAGGGCCATAGCAGGTACAACGCGGCAAGGATCACGCCGAAGACCGCGGCCACCGCCGCCCACGGCACGGTCTGGAAGGTTCCCAGCAGGATCGGGAACTCGCCAGCGAATCCGTTGAGCCCTGGCAGAGCGATCGAGCTCATGACGACGAACAGCCAGATGCCGCCGAAGACGGGAACGGCTCGGAGCAACCCGCTGTAGCCGGCGATCTCGCGGCTATGGGTGCGGTCGTACAAAAAGCCGATCAGCAGGAACAGCGCGCCGGTCGACAGGCCGTGGTTGACCATCTGCACCACGGAGCCCGCCGCCCCGGTGGGGTCCAGCGCGAAGATGCCGATCACCACGAAGCCAAGGTGGGCCACCGACGAGTAGGCCACCAGCCGTTTGATATCGCGCTGGGCCATCGCCACCAGCGCCCCGTACAGCACGCCGATGACACCAAGGGCGAGCAAGATCGGCGCGAAGCGCTGCGTCGCCTCGGGAAAGAACGGCAGCGAGTAGCGCAGGAAGCCGTAGCCGCCGATCTTCAGCATCACCGCGGCCAGCACCACCGAGCCGACCGTCGGCGCCTCGGTGTGCGCGTCGGGCAGCCACGTGTGGAACGGGAACAACGGCACCTTGATGGCGAAGGCCGCGAAGAAACAGACGAACAGCAGCGCCTGCTCGGTGGACGTCAGGCTCACCGCCAATAGGTCGGCATAGGCGAACGACTGTGCCCCGCTGGCGAAGTACAGGTACAGGATCGCCACCAGCATGAACAGCCCGCCGATCAGCGTGTAGAGGAAGAACTTGATGGCCGCGTAGCGCCGGTTGGCGCTGCCCCAGATGCCGATCAGCGCGTACATCGGCACCAGCATGGCCTCGAAGAACACGTAGAACAGCACCAGGTCCAGGGCCAGGAACACCCCGACCAGTGCGGCCTCCATGCTGAGCAGGCAGGCGTAGTAGCCCTTGATGCGTTCGGACTGCTCCCAGCCGGCCAGCAGGGTCAGCGGCATGATGAACGTGGTCAGCAGGACCAGGAACAGTGAGATGCCGTCCACGCCGAGCCGGTAGCTGATCCCCCATTGCGGGATCCAGGCGGCGGACTCCTGCAGCTGGAAACCCGCCACCGACTCGAAGCGGGCGAGCACCAGCAGCGACACCGCGAAGGTGATCGCGCTGCCCAGCAGCGACACGGCCCTGATCGCCGAGCGGGCCGTGGGGGCCAGCAGCGCCACGACGACCGCCGTGGCGGCGGGGATGGCGATCAGCAGGGTCAGCAGCGGCACGGACTGCATCACCAACCCACCCCAGCGCCGAAGAACATGGCCCCGACCAGCACCGCGCCCCCGAGGACCGCCAGGACGTAGCTGCGCACGAAGCCGGTCTGCAGCCGGCGCGTGACCGACGCGAGTCGCTGCGTGGCCCGCCCCGACCCGTTCACCAGGCCGTCGATGCCGAGACGGTCGAACGTCGCCAGCCCCTTGGCGAGCAGCCATCCGGGGACCATGACCACCGTCTCGTAGAACCGATCGACGTAGAAGGCGCGCTGCGCCGCCCCGGCGGCGCCCATCGAGGGGGCCGGACGGGTCCAGCGCCGCCCGTACGCCAGCAAGGCCACCACGAGGCCCACGACACTGAGGGCGACCACCAGGACGATCGCCATGGCCTCGGCCAGGAACGGCGTCTCGCCGGCGTAGCGCTGGACGCTGGGCTCCAGCCAGCCGTGCAGGAAGCCGGTCTCGGGGTTGATGTTGAGCAAGCCGCCGAGTGCCGACAGCACGGCTAACACCACTAGCGGCAACGTCATCGACGGCGGCGACTCGTGCGGGTGCGGCACCGACCCGTCCGCGTCAGCCTCCCAGCGTGGTAAACCGAGGAAGATCAGATAGAACCAGCGGGCCATGTAGAAGGCGGTAAGCCCGGCGACGATCGCCCCGAGCAGCCAGATCGGCTGGGCCCCCGGTGTGTCCGCGGCCGCGGCGAGGACCTCTTCTTTCGACCAGAACCCCGACAGCGGCGGCACCCCAGCGATCGCCAGCACACCGACCAACGCCGTGATCGCCGTGATCGGCATGGCGCGCAGCAGCCCGCCCATCCCCCACACGTCGGTCCGGTTGGCCATGGCGTGCATCACCGACCCCGCGGCCAGGAACAGCAGCGCCTTGAAGAAGCCGTGCGTCAGCAGGTGGAAGATTCCGGCCACCTGGTCGCCAAGGCCAACACCGATGAACATGTAGCCAAGCTGGCTGATCGTCGAGTAGGCCAGGATCTTCTTGAGGTCACGCTGCGCGCAGGCGATCAGCGCGGTTACCAGCGCCGTGATGACACCGATCCAGGCGACCAGCAGCCCCCATTCCGGCACCAGGGCCCACAGCGGGGAGGTCCGCGCCAGCAGGTACACCCCGGCGGTGACCATCGTCGCCGCGTGGATCAACGCCGACACCGGCGTGGGGCCCGCCATCGCGTCGGGCAGCCACACGTACAGGGGAATCTGCGCGCTCTTGCCGGTGGCGCCCACGAACAGCAGCAGGCAGATCGCCACCGCCGTCACCGAACCGGCACCCAGCACCGTCGCCGCCTCGGGAAGGACCTGCGCGAAGTCCAGCGAACCGAACGCGAAGAAGACCAGGAACATCGCGATCATGAAGCCGACGTCACCGATGCGGTTGACGATGAACGCCTTCTTGGCGGCGGTGGCGTAGTCGCGGTTCTCGAACCAGAAGCCGACCAGCAGGTAGCTGCACAACCCCACCAGCTCCCAGCCCACGAACAGGGTCAGAAAGGACGACCCGAGCACGAGGATCAGCATCGACGCGGCGAACAGGTTCATGTAGGCGAAGAAACGCGGGTAGCGCTCGTCGCCGTGCATGTAGCCGATCGAGTAGATGTGGATCAGCAGCCCCACCCAGGTGACCAGCAGCAGCATCACCGAGGCCAGCGGGTCAACCAGCAACGACCAGTCCACTTGCAGCGGGCCCGCCGAGATCCACGTCCCCACGGTCCGCACGAAGGTGCGGCCGCCTTCGGGCTGGCTGCCGAGGAACGCGAACACCAGCGTCGAGGCGACGGCGCTGTAGCCCATAGCCGTGATCGCCACCGCCGCGGCCAGGCGGCCCAGCCGCTTGCCGAACAGCAGCAGCAGGCCGGCCGACACCGCCGGCACGACCGGGATGAGCCAGGCGAGGTCGACCGGCGACCCACCTGGGGCCGTCAGGATCCGGGTCAGCGGCACGACCCCCTCAGACGCCGCCAGCACTGCGCTCAACCGCAACCTCCTAAGACCGCAGCGAGTCGACGTCGTCGGCGTCGGTGGACGCCTTGAGGCGGAACAGGTTGACGATGAGCGCCAGACCGACGGTGACCTCAGCGGCCGCGACCACCATGACGAAGAAGGACAGCACCTGCCCCTCCAGGTTGCCGTTGATGCGAGAGAAGGTGACCAGCGTGAGGTTGACGCTGTTGAGCATCAGCTCGATGCACATGAACATCACGATGATGTTGCGGCGCATGAGAACCCCCACAACGCCGATGCTGAACAGCGCTGCGGCGAGCAGCAGGTAGTAGCCGGCGGGCACGACCATCTAGACCTCCTCGCTCGCGTCAGCGCGGTAGGCCCCGATGGGGTCGGCCTCGACGTGCACATCGACCAGGTCCTCGGGGGGCTCGTCCTTGCGGCCCAGCACCATCGCGCCAAGGGCCGCGATGACCAGCAGCACGCTGGTCACCTCGAACGGCCACACGTACTCACCGAACAGCAGCGCGCCCACGCCCTGGGTGTTGCCCTGCTCATTGGCGGCGGCAAGGCCTACGCATGACGTCGACGCCGCGGCGTCCGTTGCCGCCGCCGCGGCTTCGGTCGAGGGACAGGCCGACGACCGCTGCAGGTAGGGACCGGCGACGCTGATCGCCAGCGCCGCGAACAACACCAGGCCGAGTACCGCGGCGGCGGGACGCTGGGCGGGGATGGCGGGGTTGGCGCGCAGGTCCTGCTCGGAATCGACGCCCAGCAGCATGATGACGAACAGGAACAGCACCATGATGGCGCCCGCGTAGACGATGACCTGCACCGTGGCCAGGAACTGCGCCTCCATCACCGCGTAGAAGACCGCGATGGTGAAGAAGTTGACGACCAGCATCAACGCGCCGTGGACGGCGTTGCGCAAGACCACGACACAAAGCGCCGAGCCCAGTGAGATGGCGCCGATCACGATAAAGACGAAGAACTCCGCGTTGCTGGGTTCGTTTACGGCGGCCTGCGCCAGCACACCGACCACGGCCTAGGCCCCCTTGCCCGGGTAGGTCCGGGCCAAGGCGACGTCGTCGACCGGCTCCTCCGGGTGCTTGGCTTGCGGCAACGGCGTGAAGGAGGCCAGCGGCACCTGCCCCTTGTCCCCCTGGTAGTAGTCCAGCCCGCGGGCGGCCACCTCGCTGTCGGTGTGCGGAGCGGGTTTGGCGCCCTCCGGCAACGGTGCCAGCAGCTGGTCCTTGGTGAAGATCAGCGCGTCGCGTGAGTCGGCCGACAGCTCGTACTCGTGGGTCATGGTCAGCGCCCGCGTCGGGCACGCCTCGATGCACAGGCCGCACAGGATGCAACGCAGATAGTTGATCTGATAGATGGCCCCGTAGCGCTCGCCTGGGCTGTAGCGCTCCTGCGGTGTGTTGTCACGTCCCTCGACGTAGATGGCGTCGGCAGGGCAGGCCCAGGCGCACAACTCGCAGCCAACGCACTTCTCCAGCCCGTCGGGATGACGGTTGAGCACGTGGCGGCCGTGGAAGCGCGGCTGCGGCTCACGCTTGGTGTTGGGGTACTCGGTCGTGACGGGCGGACGGAACATCGTCTTGAACGTCAGGCCGAAGCCCTTACGCAATGCGTTGAACACGCTAGACACCGGCCTTGTCGGACTCGGTCTCAGATTCCAGTGACCGCGGATGGCTGTCCGCACCACTCGGACGCAGCCGGCCGTCCCCGCTGCCGCCCTCGTCATCCGTCCGCGGCTTGCTGGCGAACAGCGGCGCGGCCAATGACAGCGCGATCGCCACACCCAGGACGACCAGCGCCACACTGCGGCCCGTCTCGGTCAGGCCCTGCTGGCGCAGCGTGACCGCGAATCCGGTAGCCAGGACCCATAGCAGCGCCAGCGGCAGCATCACCTTCCAGCCGAGATCCATCAGGCGGTCGTAGCGAAACCGCGGCAGCGTCCCGCGCAGCCAGATGAAGACGAAGACAAAGACGAAGACCTTCAACACGAAGTACAGCAGTCCCAGCAAGGCGCCCAAGAAGGTGCCGTCGAGGCCGAACAGCGGGCCACTAGGCCCACCGAGGAAGGCGGTGACGGTCACCGCCGACACGGTGATGACGTTCATGAACTCGGCGAGGAAAAACATCGCGAACTTGGCGCCCGAGTACTCAGTCACGAACCCCGCGACCAGCTCGCCCTCCGCCTCTGGGAGGTCGAATGGGGGGCGCTGCGTCTCGGCGATGACCGCGACGAAGAAGACCACGAAGGCTGGCGCCATGGGCACGATGTTCCACGCCGGGATGGCGCGCAGGATGTCGCCGAGCACGGGGATGTCGACCCCGGCGAGGCGTGCGGACTGGGCGGCCACGATCTGCGACGACTGCAGAGTGCCGTTGTAGATGAACACCGCCGCCAGCGACAGCCCCATGGCCAGCTCGTAAGACACCATCTGGGCGCTGGAGCGCACGCCGCCAAGCAGCGGGTACTTCGAGCCGGACGACCACCCGGCGAGCACGATGCCGTACACGCCCAGGGAGCTCATCGCCAGGATCCACAGCAGCCCGATGTTGGGATCCCAGACCTGCAGCGAAACCTGGCGGCCGGCGAGCTCGAAGGTGCCGCCGAAGGGAATGACGGCGAAGGTCATCACCGCCACCACCGCCGACACGAACGGCGCGGCCAGGTAGACCAGCCGGTCGACGTTGCTGGGGGTGATGTCTTCTTTGAAGAACAGCTTCGCCCCGTCGGCCAGCGTCTGCATGAGCCCTGCGGGGCCCAGCCGGTTGGGGCCGATCCGCGACTGCATCTTGGCCACGACCCGGCGCTCGCCCCAGATCAGTAGGGCGGTGCCGACCAGCCACAGCGCGAAGGCCACGATGGCCTTGACCACGATGATCGCGACGTCCACGGCATCCATACCTAGCGTCCTACCGCTTCGCTGTCTGTGGCCATGTCTACTGTCCTACCGCTTCGCTACTTGAGGACCGGTCCCTGACCCGATCGCTGGCCTGGTCGAGCGGCTCCAGGCCCACGCGCAGCACGGCGCCCGGCGCCACCAGCGTCGCCGCGGCCAGGCCACTGGACGGACCGGGCACCACCACCACGCCCGGCGCCACATCCGTGGTCACCTTTGCCGGTAGCTCCACGTTGCCGGCGTCGCCGGTCAGGCGGACGTGGCCGCCTTGGGCGAGCCCGAGGCGCCGCGCGTCCTCGGTGTTGACCCACACCGTCACCGGCGCAGCCGTCTCCTTGAGCGCTTTGGCGCCCAGCAGCATCGTGCCGTCGCCGAGCAGCGAATCGACCACCACGACGTCGAAGGACCCCTCGTCGCGGCTCGGCCGGTCGACGGGCTGCGGGTGGGGGTCGCCCAGCGCGCGGAGACGCTCTGTGGCCCGGACCGGCACCTCCATCAGCGGTGCCGCCTCCCGGCGCACATCGGCTGCGGTCTCCCAACCCAGGTCGGTCCCCAATGCCAGCGCCAGCTGGCGGATGATGTCCCAGTCCAGTTGCGCCAGCCCCTGCGCCGGCACCACGGAGGCGAACGGCTGGCGCCTGCCCTCCCAGGTGGTAAAGGACCCGACGCGCTCCTGCGCTGACATCGCCGGGAAGACGACGTCGGCGAACTCGATGGTCTGGGTCGGCAGCAGGTCCTGCATGATGACGGTGTCGGCGCGCTCCAGCGCGGCGCGGGCCAGCCGGGGATCCTCGAAGTCGCGCACGGGATCGACCCCGACCAGGTACAACGCTTTGAGCCGACCGTCCGCGGCGGCCTGCAGCATCTCGGTGGTGTCCATCCCGGGCTTGTCGGGCAGCCGCCGCCAGACCTGGCCCACGGGGCCGGCGTCGGCGGCCTTGCGCCCACCCGGCAGCAGCCCCGGCACCAGCCCAGCATCCACTGCTCCCCGGGCGCCGTTGCGCCGGGGCACCCACGCGAAGGCGATGTCGCGCTCGCTGGCCAGTCGGCCGGCGGCCCGCATCGCACCGGGAGAGGCCGCCAGGCGCTCGCCCGCCAGGACCACAACTCGCTGCCCTGCGGCGGCCAGCGCCTCGACCACGTCGTCGAGGTCACCACGATGCCCGCTGCCGTCTGGGGTCCCAGGTCCTGCCAGCGCGTCAAGTGCGTCGGCCTCGCCGCCGGCCGCGGTCTGCACCCAGCGCCAGGCGATCTCGGACAGCGATCCCAGCACGGGCCCCACGACGACGATCTTCTGACGGTTGCGCCGCCAGGCCTTGCGCAGCCGTAGGTACAGGATCGGTACCTCCTCCTGCGGCTCGAGCCCGGCCACGACCACCACGTCGGCGCGCTCGACATCGTCGTAGGTGGGACCGACGCTGCCGGCGACGGCACTCAGGACATCGCGCTCCTCGACCGTGCGCGGGCGCAGCCGGAAGTCGACGTTGTCGGTGCCAAGCACGTCACGGCTGAACCGGGACAAAGCGTAGGCGTCCTCGTCGGTCAGCCGGCCACCGGTGAGCACGCCGACCGCCTGCGGCCCGTCGCTGTCGATCGCGGCCTGCAGGCCATCCGCAGCCTTGTGCAGCGCGGCACCCCAGGAGGTGGCATGCAAGCCCTCGACCTCGTCGCGGACAGCTGGGGTACGAAGGCGGTCGCCGGCGCCCACGAACTCGTAGCCGAAGCGCCCCTTGTCGCAGCTCCACATCTCGTTGACGGCCATGTTCTCGGCGGCGAGCTGCCGTTGGATCTCCCCGCGCCGGACGTCCACGCGCAGGTTGCAGCCGGCCGAGCACTGGTTGCACACCGACGGGTGGCTGGTCAGGTCGAACGGCCGCGCCTTGAACCGGTAGCTGGAAGCCGTCAACGCGCCGACGGGGCAGATCTGCACGACGTTGCCCGAGAAGTAGCTGGAGTACGGCTCGTCTTCGTAGATCGCGACCTGTTCCAGCGCGCCGCGCTCGAACAGCTCGATGAAGGGGTCGCCGGCGATCTCGGACGAGAAGCGGGTGCAACGAGCGCACAGCACACAGCGTTCGCGGTCAAGGGCGACCTGTGCGGAGATGGGGATCGGCTTTTGGTAGCGGCGCTTGTCGTCGTGGAAGCGCGAGCCGGCGGGACCGTGCGCCAGCGTCTGGTCCTGCAGGGGGCACTCGCCGCCTTTATCGCACTGCGGGCAGTCCAGCGGGTGGTTGATCAGCAGGAACTCCAGCTGGCCTTCCTGCGCCTTGAGCGCCACCTCACTGGTGCGGTGCGTCTTGACGACCATCCCCTCGGTGCACGTCGTGGTGCAGGAGGTGAACGGCTTGCGCTGCCCCTCGATCTCCACCATGCATTGACGGCACGCTCCGAGTGGGTCGAGCAGCGGGTGGTCGCAGAAGCGCGGAACCGTGATCCCCAGCTTCTCGGCGGCACGGATGACCAGCGTGCCCTTGGGGACGTCCAGCTCGCGTCCGTCGATGGTGACGTGGACGAGGTTGGTCCGGCTCTCGGTGTCGGTCACGTTCGGGCTCCTGCCCGCGAGCGGTCCTGGCCGGAGTTGCGCGTCACGACACCCGCGTGCGCTGGGTCGATCCCCGCCTGCGGGACGCCGTGGTCGACGAGGTGCTCGTACTCCTCACGGAAGTACTTGAGGCTGGCCTTGATCGGGCTGACGGCACCATCGGCGAACGCACAGAAGGATCGTCCGAAGATGTTGTCGCAGATGTCGTCCAGCGTCTGCAGGTCTTCGGTGCGTCCCTGACCGTCGACGATGCGCTGCAGGATCTGCGACAGCCAGAAGGTGCCCTCACGGCAGGGCGTGCACTTGCCGCACGACTCGTGCTCGTAGAACTTGGTCCAGTTCAGCACGGCGTCCACGACGCTGGTGCGGTCGCTGAACATCATCATCCCGCCCGTGCCCAGTAGTGAGCCGGCCTCGGCGATGGCGTCGAAGTCCATCGCGATGTCGAAGTGGTCGGCGGTCAGCAGTGGGGTCGAGGATCCACCTGGTGCCCAGAATTTGAGGTTGCGCCCGGGCAGCATCCCGCCGCAGGACTTCTCGATGATGGCTCGTGCGGAGGTACCCAGCGGCCACTCGTAGTTGCCTGGCCGCTCGACCTCGCCGGACACGCAGAACAGCTTGGGCCCTGGCGACTTCTCCGTGCCCATGGAGCGGAACCAGTCCACGCCCTGCTCGATGATGCACGGGACGGTGGCGATGGTCTCGACGTTGTTGACCACCGTGGGGCTGGCGTACAGCCCGGCGACGGCGGGGAACGGCGGGCGCAGCCGCGGCTGGCCGCGGCGACCCTCGAGCGCGTCGAGCAGCGCCGTCTCCTCACCGCAAATGTAGGCGCCGGCGGCGTAATGCAGGGTGACGTCGAAGTCGAAGCCTGATCCCAAGATGTCCTTGCCGAGCCAACCCTCGGCGTAGGCCTCGGCGATGGCCTCCTCCAGGCGCACCCCCGGCCACAGGTACTCCCCGCGCAGGAAGATGAAGGCGCGGTGACAGCTGAGCGCCCGCGCGGCGATGATCATGCCTTCCAGCACCAGGAAGGGATCGCGCTCCATCAGCTCGCGGTCCTTGAAGGTGCCCGGCTCGCCTTCGTCGGCGTTGATCACCAGGTACACGGGCCTGCCGAGGTCCTGGGGCACGAAGCCCCACTTGACGCCGGTGGGGAAGCCGGCGCCGCCCCGACCGCGCAAGCCGGACGCCTTGACGGTTTCCAGGACATCGGCGGGAGCCATGTCCATACAGGCGCGCAGTCCGGCGAAGCCGCCGCTGGCCAGGTAGCCCGACAGTGTGTGGCCGTCGGCCAGGCCGTAGCGCTTGGACACGACGGCAACAGGCTGGACGCTGCTCACTGTTCCACCGGTCGATCGTCGCTGTCGCCAGACTCGGCGGATGCGGGGGCCTGGGTTGGCTCGTCGCGCTGCCGGCTGGCCCCGCCATAGTCGTGCTCGCCGGCGCCTGACTCCGGCTCCAGCCCCTCGGGGCCCCGCTCCTCAGCGCCGCCGCCCCCCGGCGCCTCGGCGCCGTTCCCCCGGGGCGTCTCGGCCATGACGGTCTCGGAGACCACGCCCGGACCCGCGTCATCGGTCGGCGGCGGGGCGTCTTCGGCGGTCGTCTGATCGGGGATGACACCCGGTTCGGCGGCATGCCGCGGGCCGAGCCCGGCCAGGCGGTATTCCACATCACGGATGCCCGCGGAGGCGTACCCGCGCGTCGGCTGTGGCACCTCGCCATTGCGCACTTGCTCGACGAGTTCCATTGCAGTGTCGGGGGTCCGGCACTCGTAGTTGAAGTAGTCGACCGTCACCACGGGCGCACCCTCGCAGTTGCCGAGGCACTCGGCGTGCTCAAGCGTGATCGCCCCATCCGCCGTGGTCTCGTTGTGCCCAACCCCGAGATGTCCCGACAGCCTGTCGTAAACCGCCTGCCCGCCGCGCACCTCGCAGGAGAAGTTGGTGCACACACTGACCAGGTGGCGCCCCATCGGGGCGCGCTTGTACATCGAGTAGAAGGTCGCCACCCCCATGACCTCGGCCTTGCTCAGCGCCAGCAGCTGCGCACACTCCTTGATCCCGTCGTCGCTGACATAACCGTCCTGCGCCTGCACCAAATGCAACAACGGCAATAACGCCGACCGCCCTTCGGGATACCGCCCCACCAATCCCTCCGCCTTCTCCCGCAACTCCGCGCTGAACACCTACGCCACCACCAGGCTGCCCCAAGGACCGTCCGAGATCGCCGACCGCCCAAAAGCGGCATAGAAGAAGAGCCTCCACGCCCCGCTGGGATCGCGAGGAGGGCCGCTGCCGGGCCGAGGGCCTTGGAGGGTGGGCGGGTTCGCGGCCCTCGGACCGGTAGCGGCCCGTCCACCTTGGAGGGTGGGCGGGTCCGCGGTCCCGGAGAGGGTGGTCTCCGGGCCGGCACAGACGCGAAGGGTCATCGGTCCACCCCGCCCATCACTGGGTCGAGGCTCGCCACGGCGGCGATCACGTCCGACACCGACAACCCGTGGGTCACCGCCTGCAGCACCCCGATGTGGATGAAGGAGGGGTCACGCACCTTGACCCGGTAAGGCTTGTTCGTGCCCGACGAGGTGACGTGGTAGCCCAGCTCGCCGCGCGGTGACTCGACGGCGATGTAGACCTGGCCCTCAGGAACGGTGAAGCCCTCGGTGACCAGCTTGAAGTGGTGGATCAGGGCCTCCATCGACTGGCCCATGATCTTGCCGACATACTCCTCGGTGTTGCCGATGCCGTCAGGCCCCAGACCGAGTTGCGCCGGCCACGCGATCTTTCGATCGGCCACCATCACCGGTCCCGTCGGCAGCCCGTCAACGGCCTGGCGCACGATCTTCAGCGACTCGCGCATCTCGGCGACGCGGACCTGGAAGCGCCCGTAGGCATCAGCCGTGTCCGCTGTGGGAATGGCGAACTCGTACTGCTCGATCCCGCAGTAGGGATGGGCCTTGCGCAGGTCGTGGGCAATCCCCGCGCTGCGCAGGATTGGCCCGGTGACGCCGAGATCGAGGCACTGCTCGGCGGACAGCACGCCGACGCCGGAGTTGCGCTCCACCCAGATCGGGTTCTCCGTCAGCAGCACCTCGAACTCGTCGATGCGCGTCTTCATGGCCGTCAATAGCGTGCCGACGCGCTCGGAGAAGTCGTCGGGCAGGTCCATCGCCAGGCCACCGGGACGGATGTACGCGTGGTTCATGCGCAGGCCGGTGACGTGTTCCAGGACGTCGAGGATGCCCTCGCGCTCCCGGAAGCCGAAGATCATCGCGGTCGTCGAACCGAGCTCCAGGCCGGACGTCGCCAGCCAGACCAGGTGACTGGCGACACGCACCAACTCGGTGACGATGACACGGATCGCCTGGGCTCGCTCGGGCACCTGGTCGGCGATGTCGAGCAGCTTCTCGACGGCCATGCAGTAGCCCAGCTCGTTGAACAACGGTGACAGGTAGTCCATGCGCGTGACGAAGGTCACGCCCTGCACCCAGGGCCGGTACTCGGTGTTCTTTTCGATTCCGGTGTGCAGGTAGCCGATGACCGCTTGGTTGTCGAGGACAGTCTCGCCGTCCAGCGTCAGCAGCATGCGCAACACGCCGTGGGTGGACGGGTGCTGTGGCCCCATGTTGATGACCATGAGGTCGTCTTCGACGGCGTCGGGCAGCTCCTGCCAGTCACCGCCGACGACGGTGTGCTCGGAAGGGATGGCAGGGGTCAGCCGCCGGCCGTCCGCGGGCTCGTCGGCGTCCTGCCAGCCGGCGCCGGAGGTGGCGGGGGTCCTGGTCTGACTCATGGCACGTTCACGCGGCGGCCTAGTAATGACGCTGGTCGGGGGGTGGGATGGTGGCGCCCTTGTACTGCACGTCGACGCCGCCGAGGGGATAGTCCTTGCGCAGCGGGAAGCCGTCCCAGTCATCGGGCATCAGGATGCGCACGAGGTTGGGGTGGCCCTCGAATTGCACCCCGAAGAAGTCGTAGACCTCGCGCTCCATGAAGTTGGCCGCGCCGTACACGCCGGTCGCGGTCGGCATCACCGGATCGTCGTCGGGCAGTTCGACGCGCAGGCGGAACCGGTGGCCGTGGGTCAGCGAGTACAGCACATAGTCGACCTCGATGCGGCCGGCCTCGTCGCCGAACTCGTAGCTGGGCCAGCCGGTGGTCTCCTGCGCGCTTTCAGTGCGCTTGCCGCCGGGCCAGTGGACGCCCGAAAGGTCTGCCAGCAGCTCGCAACGCAGGTCGGGCTCGTCGCGGCAGAACGTCAGCAGCTCGACGATGCGGTCGGCGGGGGCAAGCACCGTCAGCTCGTGGCGGAAGCCGCTGACCTGCAACATCTCGAAGGCAGCGGTCAGCCGGGTAGCGAGCGCTCGCAGGTGTGGGGGCAGGGCAACGTCCAGCTCCCGCCCGGCGATGTCGGCGGCCTGCTCGCCACCGTGCATGTCGCTGGTGGACCGGCCTGGGCCGGCGCCAGTGGGACGCGAGTCCTGGCCGGACTGGCCAACGCGCCGCGTGGTGGTCGGGTCTGAGGACATCGCTTTCAGGCCGGGACCTGGGGCAGGTGCGTGCGCTGATCCGCTGATGGTTCGTCGACCGGGTCGATCCAGCCGGTGCGGCGGCGAAAGTCCTGCATGGACTCGTGCTTGCGCGGACGCTCGACCAGCTGGCCGGCCTTGATCTTCTCGTGCAGCTTGAGGATGCCGTCCATCAACATCTCAGGGCGGGGAGGGCAGCCGGGCACGTACATGTCGACGGGGATGACATGGTCGACGCCCTGCACGATGGCGTAGTTGTTGAACATGCCACCTGTTGACGCGCAGACGCCCATGGCGATGACCCACTTGGGATCGGCCATCTGGTCGTACAGGTTGCGGATCACGGGCGCCATCTTCTGGCTGACACGGCCGGCCACGATCATCAGGTCGGCTTGGCGCGGCGAGCCGCGGAAGACCTCCATCCCGAATCGCGACAGGTCGTAGTGCGCGGCGCCGGTCGACATCATCTCGATGGCGCAGCAGGCCAGCCCGAAGGTGGCGGGCCACAGCGAGCCCGCGCGCGACCAGCCGACGAACTTCTCGACGCTGGTCAGCAGGATGCCGCTGGGAACCTTGGTTTCTAGTCCCAATCCAGGCCTCCCTTGCGCAGCACGTAGTAGTAGGTCTCGAACAGCAGGGCGATGAACACACCCATCACCGCCATGCCGTACCAGCCGAGCGAGCGCAGGGTCACCGCCCACGGGTAGAGGAAAACCGCCTCGACGTCGAAGATGATGAACAGCATCGCCACCAGGTAGAACTTCACCGGAAAGCGGGTGCCGCGGATGTCGGTCTCCGGCTCGGGGATGATGCCGGACTCATAGGCGGCTCGCTTGGTGGGGCTGGGCCGGCTGGGGCCGAGGCGGGCCGACACCAGCAGGGATAGGCCCACGAAGGCGGTGGCGATGACAAACAAGACCATCAGTGGCAAATAGTCAGCGAGCACGACACACCCCCTCGGGCGTCCTCGTCGGCTGGCGCGGGCCAGGTCCATGTGTGAACACCAGCAGCGTGCCGGGCCAGCCTAGGGGTGTGGTCCGAAGGCGACAAAAGCCGACCACCGCGGTTACGCAGGGCATGCTGGCTGCGCTCACGCTGCCGGCACCGCGCGGGACAGGACGTTGACCAGCACGTCGATCGCGTCATGGCTGCGACGGTCGGTCAGGTGGGCCATCACCCGGAACACGACTTGCATCAGCCTGCGGCGTGGCATGCCGAACTCGGTGCAGAAGCGCATCACCGCAGGGTGGGCGATGATGCGCAGGAACGCGCTGCCAAGCGTGTAGTAGCCGCCCCATTCCCGCGCCAGTTGACGCTGGTAGCCGGCGAGCGCGGCGTCGGAGCGGGTCCGCAACGCCTCGTCGGCGGCCTCGGCCGCAAAGGCCGCCGCCTCAATGGCGTAGCTGATCCCCTCGCCGTTGAACGGGTTGACCATGCCGGCCGCGTCACCGACGAGCAGCGCTCCCCGGTAGACCGGTGGCCTGCGGTTATGGCCCATGGGCAGGCCCGCGCTGCGCGGGCGGCCGACCATGGTGTCCTTGCGGATCTCCCACTCGGCAGGGAAACCGGCCACCCAGTCATCCAGCGTCTGGCGGTAGTTGGTGGAACGGAAGTGCTCGGAGGTGTTGATCAGACCCCAACCCACGTTCACCAGACCGCCGTCGAGCGGGAAGATCCAGCCGTAGCCCGGCAGCAGCTCTCCGGCTCGCCCGGCCACACCGTCGCCGCCGCGGCGCAGCTCGAGGAACCCCTCCATCATGTCCATCGTCGACCGCGGGCTGCGGTAGTAGGCGCGGACCGCGACCCCCATGGGGCGCGAGGTGTCGCGGTGCAGACCGAGTTGCACTGCGAAGCGGGAGCTGCCGCCGTCGCACACCAGCACCAGTGGCGCTCGCACCGTGCCGTGCGCGCCGTCGGCGCAGCGGTACGTCACCCCGGCGAGACGCCGCTGCGACGACGTCAGATACACCGGGGCGGTCACCTCGGTCTGCTCCCACAGCTGGGCGCCTTGCTTGACGGCGTTGTTGGCCAGCGTGTGGTCGAACAAGGAGCGAGTTGCGGTCACCGAGTGGTTGGGCCAGTCCCGCAGGCTGGGCCAGGGAAAGTCGAGCACCACGCCGCCGCCGTACATCCGCAGCCCGGACTGCCGGTCCCAGCCGGGGACGTCGCCCTCCGCCTCGGCGTCAAGTCCCAGCAGTCGCAACGCCTTGACCGCGCGAGGGGTCAGCCCGTCCCCGCAGACCTTGTCGCGTGGGAACGACTCCTTTTCCATCAGCACGACGTCATGGCCAGCCTGGGCGAGGAAGGCAGCCGCGGCCGAACCGGCAGGGCCGGCACCGATCACCACGGCGTCGGCGCGGGTGACGGCCTCCTCGGTGGTGCGCACGGCGCCTCCTGAAGTGGTGCTGCGGTCGCCGCACCTGGAGCCTGCTGGCGACGACCGAGACTAGCAGTGGACATTTGTGAAGTGATTCACAAGAGCGTCGCCAGTGTAGTGCCTGGGCGGTGTCGGCGGCAACGCGGTGGGGTATGTCGGTCGCAGCCCGACGACACCGAGGAGGTGCGCCATGGGGGGCGACCCAACCGACGATGACGACGCCGCGCAGGACGGCCATGGCCCGCGCGCCGAGGCCGACGACGCCACCCAGGCGGACGCGGGCCTGGACGGCGGGGCAGGCGCGACGCCCGACGATGCGACCGTCCAGCCGCTGGCAACCGAACCGCTCGAGGACCCCGACGACGCCGCCTGAGGTGGCCGGCTCGTCGGCCTCTACCCCGTGAGCAGCGCCCCGCCCACGTCCATGCCCAGTTGCACGGGCTCAGCGGATGGCGTGGTGGACGGCGACGATGCCGCCCGTCAGCCGCTTCCAGCGGACATCCCGCCACCCTGCCTGGCTGAACAGCCGCGCTAACCGCTCGGCGTCGGGCCAGGCCTGGATGCTGGCGGCGAGGTAGCGGTAGGCGGCGGGGTCGCTGGTCAGCAGTTTGGCGGCAGCGGGAAGGGCCCCGACCAGGTAGCGCAGGTAGACCTGGCGAAACGGCGGCCATGTCGGCTGGCTGAACTCCAGCACCACTGCCCGTCCCCCGGGGCGCACGACGCGCGCCAGCTCGCGCAGGCCGGCGACGGTGTCGGGCAGGTTGCGCAGCCCGAAGGCGATCGTCGCCGCCGACACGGAGGCGTCGGCCAGCGGCAGGCGCAGCCCATCGCCGGTGCACCACAGCACGGGCGCAGCCGGGCCACCCTGCGGACCCTGCCGAGCGCGGCGAGCGCCGGTCGCCAGCATCTGCCAACTGAAGTCGAGCGCGATCACGCTGGCGCCGCTGGAGGCCAGCTCGTGGGCCAGCGCCCCGGTGCCACTGGCGACGTCGAGGATGAGCTCCCACGGCTTGGGCGCGGTGGCGGCCCGGGCCACCCTTCGCCAGTGACGGTCCTGCCCCAGCGAGAAGATCGTGTTGGCCAGGTCGTAGCGAGGTGCCACACGATCGAACATCGCTTGGACCAGCGCTGCGTCCTTGTCGGCGGTCGGCCGAGGGTCGGGCAGACCGGTCATGCTCGCCAGCTGTCGTCGTCCAACTCGGGCCAGGGCTGGTCGCAGGAGGCCCGTCGCGCCACCCGCACACCTGCGCGGACCGTCAGCACCTGGCGGCCGGCGCCGTGGCTGATCAGGTCGGCCCAGACCGTGGCCGGCGAGGTTGCCAGCTCCACGCCGACCAGATCTGCCCGCCGGCCCGTGGCCAGCACACCGGACTGCTCACCCCAACCCATCGCGGCGGCACCGTCCATCGTGGCCAGCCGCACGGCCGCCTCGGGCAGCGACAGCTGGCCGTCCCGGTGCGGCCAGGCGTCCAGTCCTCGTTGCCTGGCCAGGCTCACCCAGGCCGCGGCCTCGGCGAGCACGTCGAGATCGCCGACGGCGGCGGGCGATTCGGTTCCCAGCGCCAACGGTGTGCCGGCGGCGGCGAACCGCTCCAGCGGCGCCTGGCCCGCCTGTAGCTGCGCGTCGGCGCGCGGGCAGCACACCACCGCGATCCCGCGCTTGGCCAACAGCGCTGCCTCGGCGGCGTCGGTGACCACGGCGTGTGCCAGCGTCGTGCGGTCGGTAAGGGCCTCGAGTCGTTCGAGGTAGGTCACGCCGCCGGCGCCGGCACCGGCGCCGAGCCACTCAAAGGACATCCCAGCGGCGCGTGCCTCATCGGCCAGCAGGCCATGGCCATCGCGGACGGCGGTGACCTCCTCCTCGGTCTCGGCACAATGCAGATGGAGCGGCACGTCCTTGCGCTTGGCGAGGTCGGCCAGGGCCTGTAGGACGCCGGCGCCCACCGCCGCTGGGCTGTGCGGCGCGATGCCGACGCGGCGACCCTCGGCGGGCAGGCCGAGGACCGACGACAGCTGCTCGGTCACCGCGTCGTGACTATCGTGGTCGACCATCGCCACCTCCACCCAGGAGTCACCGACCAGCCCCGCACGGCAGGCTGCCGGGACCGCCGGCCCTCGGGTCACGACGTCGCCAACGGCGGTGGTGCCGGCTCGCAGCGATGACAACACCCCTCGGTGGGCGGAACGGCCCCAGCGCTCCGGCGGCCAGGTCGCCAGCAGGCCGGCCAGGGCTTGGGTCCAAGCTATGTGGCGACCGTTGCGAGCCAGCACGGCCGCGTCGGTGTGCTCCAGATGGGTGTGCGCGTTGACCATGCCGGGGAGCAACACGCCGTCCACCCGGTGCTCCCGCCCGGCGCTGGGACGCAGCGTCGCCGCCTGCCCCACCTCGGCGATCAATCCGTCGACGACCAGCACGCCGCCGTCGCCGAACGCGGGCCGGCTCATCGGGCAGACGACATCGGCGCTGTACAGGACGGCGGCCACGCCGGCGAGTGTAGGCGGGCTTGCCGACGCTCAAGACCTGGTGCGTGCGTGCCGACGCTTACCGGTGCAGTGTCTTCTGGTGAAGGGGGGTTGGCATGAGGTTTCGGCGGTCGCCGCGCGGTGGCGCGGTCCACTCTGATGGCGGCAATGACCTGCCGATCTGCGATATGTGCGGCATGGCAGGGCCCGTAGACCTCAGTGGCCACTGCTTGCTGGGCCACTACGTGGGCGTCGCGTCGCAGGAGACCGAGCCACTGGGCGACGACGGAGCAGACGGCGGACACCCGCCGCTGGCTGACGAGGCAACCGGGGCCGAGCCGGCGGCCTACCACCCCCAAGACGACATCCTGTCGTGGCAGGACCTCAGCGGCGATGACGAGCGGGTCTCACCGGCCGCCGCCACAGCGGGCGCCACACCCCCACCGGAACCGGCACCCTCGCCAACTACCAAGGCCCTGGACGAGCTGCTGGCTTGGGACGATGCGGCCCCGGCGTCATCGACGCTGAACTACGCGGCCGAGGAACCCGCCGCTGCGCCGGATACATCGCCGCATGACGAGGTCACCACCGCAGCGGATCACTCCACGGGTTTCGACCACCAAGAAGGCCTAGATGCTGATGGCCGGACGGATGGCGACCACGAACAAGACGCGGTTGCTGATGACGGCGATGACGCAGAAGACAAGCGGCACGCGCGCCGCAGGGTCGCCAACATCGCCGGCGCCACCGCTGCCCTCACGGTGATCGCCGTGGGTGCCGTGCTGGTGCTGCCCTTCTAGACGACGGGGCGTTCATCTGCCGAGGTCCGCGCGCACCGGGCCCGTTGATTGGCGACTGCCAGTCACAGGCGTTTCGTAAATCGGCCCCATCGTCCAAAGGCTGATGCTTGGCGGTGGTCACTACACCTGAAAGCCCGTCCGAGCGCGCGGAGGCACCCACATGAGCTCGTCCGTCGTCGTCGAGGATGGCCGTTACAACGGCCGCACTGCGCGATTGGCTTCCGGAGGTCGTTGGCCGCATCGTCGCCGAGTTCGACCCCGTCAAGGTCATCCTGTTCGGTTCCCTCTGACGCGGCGACGAGGACCGCGACAGCGACATCGAGCTGCTGGTGATCTGCCGCAGGTTGATGACAAGCTTGAGGCGATGACTGCGCTGCGACGCGCCACGAATGACATCCCCGTCCCCAAGGACTTCATCGTCAGCGATCCCGAGGAGCTCGAACGGCTCGTTGATGTCGTCGGGCGTAGGGCTCGCCGATGACGCGCCAACCGGGCGTGTGATGGACGCTGCACCTCTGGGGGCGGAACGGCGATGTGGTCGGGAAAGACGCGACTCGGGTGGCCGGGACGCTATGAGCGTTCACTCGTACAGTGGGGGTCGTGCGATACCGAGTCGACGATCTGGCGGCCCGCTGTGATGTCAGCGTGGACACCGTCCGTTACTACCAGGCCAAGGGGTTGCTGCACCGCCCCGAGCGGGAGGGGCGGCTGGCCTGGTACACCGACGACCACCTGGCTCGCGTGCGGCGGATCCGCGAACTGAAGACCCAAGGATTCAGCCTCGGGATGATCGGTCGGGCGCTCGACGGCGACCTCGACGCCTCCGAGCAGGCCCTCGCCGCTGCGCTGGCCGGGCCCCTGCCGGGCGAGGTCGGGACCGCCGATCAGCGGCTGTCATTGGACGATCTCGTGCAGCGCACCGGCGCCTCGCGGCCGTTGCTGGAAGCGATTGCTCGCGAGGGACTGCTGGTCCCACGTGACTCCGACTCGCCACGGCCGTATACGGCTGCTGACTCCGACGCGCTGATGGCCGGTCTGGCGTTGCTATCGGCCGGCGTGCCGTTATCGGAACTGCTGGCGTTGGCTCGCGAGCACGACCGCGCCGCCCGGGCCGTGGCCGACCGGGCGGTCGAGTTGTTCGCCCGCTATGTCCGCGACCCCATCCGCGACAGCGCCGGCTCGGACGCCGAGGCGGCCGAGCGGATGGTCGATGCCCTCTACCTGATGCTGCCGGCGGCGGGGGCCATGCTGTCCCACCACTTCCAGCGGCGCCTGCTGGCGGCGGCGCGCGCACGGATCGCCGACTCGCCGGCCTTGGCGCCGGTCGGAAAGCGGCGCAGCGATGCGACCCGCAGTCTCCCAGCGGATGACCAGGCGGTGGAGGTGAGGTGAGCGCGTCACCGGGGGAGGGCTTGACGGTGCGCACGGTGGCGGTTGCCGATCCCGGCGATCTGCTGGCGCATCTGGGGGCACCCGACCCTGTCGCCTGGGTACGCGAGGGCGAGGGGCTGGTGGGCTGGGGCCGGTTCGCCCGCGTCGATCTCGGCACCGGATCGCAGCGCTTCGCCCGCGCCAGGGGCGTGCTGGCCGACATCGCCGCCAGGGCATGCGTGAGCGACGAAGTCGGCCTCCCCGGCAGCGGCCTGGCGGCCTTCGCCAGCTTCACCTTCGACGAGCGCTCGCCGGGTTCGGTGTTGCTGGTGCCGCAGGTCATCCTCGGCCGGCGGGAGGGTCGGGCCTGGCTGACCACCGTGGGCCCCACCGCCTCATCCCCGTTGACGCCGCGTGCGCTGCCTGGGCCGGGCCGGGTCCGCTACGCCAACGGTGGCGTCGACGAGGTCGGATGGGTGGAGGCCGTCGACGAAGCGGTACGGGAGATCAAGGACGGTTGGCTGGATAAGGTCGTGCTCGCCCGCGACGTCAACGTGTGGTCGCAGGAGCCGTTGGACACCCGCGTGCTCGCCCGCCGTCTGGCCGAGCGGTTCAGCTCCTGCTTCACCTTCATCTGCGACGACCTCGTCGGGGCCACCCCCGAGCTGCTGCTGCGGCTGGAAGCGGGGCGCGTCGAGTCGATCATGCTCGCCGGTTCAGCCCCCCGAGGAGCCGACACCGCCAGCGACGAGCGGCTGGGTCAGACGCTCCTTGCGTCGAGCAAGGATCGCCAGGAACACGAGTTCGCGGTGGCGTCGGTCCGCGACGTGCTGGCTGGGTGCTGTGAGCAGTTGACCGTCGACCAGACGCCGCAGCTGCTGCGGTTGGCCAACGTGGCGCACCTGGTGTCCACCGCCCACGGCACCCTGACCAACAACGCCCACGTGCTGGATGTCGTCGCGACCCTGCACCCCACCGCCGCGGTGTGCGGCACCCCGCGTGAGGCCGCGCTGGAGCGCATCCGGGCGTTGGAGGGCATGGACCGCGGCCGTTACAGCGGACCAGTGGGCTGGTTCGACGCCGACGGCGACGGTGAGTGGGGAATCGCCCTGCGCTGCGCCGAAGTGCGCGGGGCCCGAGCGCGGCTTTTCGCCGGCGCGGGGATCGTCGACGGCTCCCTGCCGGAGGCCGAGCTGGAGGAGACAAGGCTCAAGCTGCGAGCCATGCAGTCGGCCCTGGACAGCCCCTGACCGGCTGGCTGCTGGCGCCCAGCACCCTACCGTCCTACCGCTGTGCGGCCGCGCCCCGATGGCGTACGGCTCTGCTTGCCGGCCCCCAAGCGGATGGCCCGGGCCGCCACGTCAGCCGCGCTTGGCCACGGTGAGCAGCACGGCGGAGTCTTCCAGCGCTTCGAGGCTGTGGCGGGCGGCGGGCACGATGAGGAGATCCCCGGGGGAGCCTTCCCAGCCGACGTCGCCAGCGCTGAGGCGAACCCGCCCGTACAGCACGTGCACGGTGGCCTCGCCAGGGTTGTCATGCTCATCCAGCCGACGGCCGGCGGCCAGCGCGATCAGGCTTTGGCGCAACACGTGTTCATGGCCGCCGTACACCGTCTGCGTGCTGCGCCCACTGGAAGCCTGCCGCGCGATCTTCAGCTGCGCACGGGCGAGGGCGGTCAACGACGACTTCTCCATGGACGCACCTTTCCGGGCTCTTGGTGGTAGATGGGTGAGCGACGGCGTCACGTTACGCGCCGGACAACACTGTCCGCCTCATCGGCACCGGCGACATGGACACCGACCTTGGTCCCTTGTTGGCGTGCGAGGCATGGCCGGCAGCGAGGTTCCCCCCAGCAGGGGCCCGAGTCGCGAAGATCTGCCAGCTCCCGCGCCGTCGAATGTCAACCCCGAGTCGCTCCGAGACTTCCGGACACAGCTGACCAGGGGCGAAGACGCCGTTGACCCCGTCACGTGGGCTGGCTCGGTGCAACGATCGGCTGGCTGGGGTCGGATAGTAGACGCTGCATGGCTTGAGCGGGGTGATCCCGCCGGGGGGTCGCGCGTGGTCAGGCGTTGGCCTCCAGGTCGGCAACAGCGGTAAGGACCATCCCAAGGTCCGCGTCCTGGCTAACCTTGCCACCGTCCACCCCGTCG
>Ga0136617_10000660_pt1 | contig 29540 bp, 29 predicted proteins | sample AntDrymUQ3222106_2_FD_129672 | JGI IMG/M metagenome (GOLD analysis project Ga0136617, IMG submission 129672) | Polar desert sand microbial communities from Dry Valleys, Antarctica - metaG UQ322 (21.06) | ecosystem: Environmental > Terrestrial > Soil > Desert | place: Antarctica: Dry Valley... | reverse complement strand
TGGTTCTCGCTCGAGTGCTAGTGAACTACGCCGACTTGAATCCATTTAGTCGCACGGCTATTACTATTCGGCAATTCAGTGATCCGCTGTTGGCTCCGGTGCGCCGCATTTTGATGTCTTATGGCCTTGACCAAAAGCTGGCGCCCTTCGTGACGATCCTGATTGCTATTCTAGTGGGCTGGTTGCTTCTAGAGCTGGTGGGTTCCGTAGTTTTTACAGTAAGCGGCGTCGTTACCAGTTTGCAGCGCGGAGCGCTTGTTTCGCTGACTGGTTATGTACTCTTTGGTTTCCTGGCGGTGTATTCATTGCTGATCGTGGCGCGCATTATCCTCGCCTGGGGAATGAGCTATGGAAACCGCGTAATGCGTTTTCTCGTGAGAGTAACTGAACCGATTCTTGGTCCTTTTCGCAGGATGATTCCGACACTGGGTATGTTCGACATATCTCCGATGATCGTCTTATTTATCCTGCAAATTTTTCAGCGGGCTATCGTCGGAACTTTGATTAGCTAGGCAGCAACGGCGGCGCGAGTTGGTTGTTCGAGCTGTCTGCAGACTCGGTGTCATGAGTAGCTTTCCTTTCAGTCGGGCTACTGCCCCCCACCGACAGCCGGAATTCCCTACAGGGATTCCTTACACAGAAAGCTACGAGGGCATAGTCTTGAAGGCGCAAGTGGTCCCCCGCGCGTCGCGAAGCGAGATTGTGGGCGAGCACAATGGCGCGCTTCGAATACGTGTTGCTGCTGCGCCGGTTGATGGCGCGGCGAACGAAGAGCTTGTGCGCCTGCTGGCGCGCGCGCTCCACGTACCGCGCAGCGCTGTTGAGATCATCGCGGGGCGCTCGGGAAAACTAAAGACTGTGCGCGTCGCCAGACTTGAGTTATCTGCAATAAGGAAACTGTTTGTTTCTCAAGGTCCGAAGCGCTGAAATTCTCGCCTGAGGTAACAAACGCTTTCACCATCTCGGCATCTACGAAGTCCCGTTGAACTGATTGAGCTTCGTGAGCCAGAAGTTTAGCCGCCGAAGTCAGGTCATGCGCATCATTGGGGTTACTCCGCGAGTCACCGAAATACTGCATTGGACAAACGTCTTGTTGAAATGGCTGTTGAGTGAAGAGTCTATTTTGAGCTAGCGCAGCACCTGGGCCCACGAAGGTTTGAGAGTATGCAGAGGATAATGATATATTCCGTTGCCAACCACACCGCAATTCACCTCAGAAGGAACTACTTTAGATATGTCCGGACATTCAAAGTGGCATAGTATCAAGCACAAAAAAGGCGCTCTCGACGCCAAGCGCGGCAAATTATTTACAAAGTTCATCAAGGAAATAACGGTCGCGGCGCGTTCCGGAGGCGGTGATCCGGACGGGAATGCCCGTCTGCGCAAGGCCATCCTCGACGCCAAGGCCGGCAACATGCCTAATGAGACAATTGACCGTGCAGTCCGTCGCGGTACTGGCGAAGAGGACGGTGTGAACTACGAAGAGATCACTTACGAGGGATATGGTCCGGGCGGCGTGGCGTTGTTAATTGAGTCGGTGACTGATAACCGCAACCGCACTGTTGCCGAGATTCGCCATGCGTTTTCCAAGAATGGCGGTAACCTTGCTGCTGCCGGTGCAGTGGCCTGGATGTTTGAGAAGAAGGGCTACATCGTAGTCGACAAGGCTGCAAAAACAGAGGATGAGTTGTTTGAAATTGTCACCGACGCGGGAGCGGAAGACCTGCGCGACGACGAAGACAATTTTGAAATCATCACTGCTCCCGCTGACTTTGATAACGTGCTGGAGGCGGTAAAGAAATCGGGTGTTGAGCCACAGATGGCTGAGGTTGAGATGGTGGCCAAAGAGTACAAGAAACTCGAAGGAACCGAGGCCAAACAGATGCTGAAGTTAATGGAAGTCCTGGAAGACCACGACGACGTGCAAAAGGTTTCGGCGAATTTTGATATCAGCGAAGCGGACATGGCCGCGGCAGGGTGAGTGACCGCGAGGTTAAAAATATCATTCCATTATCATTTGACAGATTTGACAGTTCTCATTTGCCATTCCAATTTCAAAGCCCGCCTCACTACTTGCCAAGAGACATGTATCTGAAAATGATAAATAATAACCAATAATAACTGTCAAATTCTGTCAAATGACAAATGGAAATGACTGGGCCGTAGTGCCCGCCCCATCACCTAATGCGCCGGTTATGCGGGCTTCTTTCGCATCCGCGCCGCCCCTTCCGGCACCGTATCCGTCATCTTTTGCCTCATGCTTTTCTTTTTGTCGGGCAGTGGGATTCTGCTGCTTGCGGTCCTCTACACTTTCCCGCATCCGCTGATTCCTCTTGTCCTTGTTTTGGCCGTCCTTCTTCCGGCGATCTTTCTCTGACATTGATCCTCCCCTCATATTAGCGATCCACGGCGGGGTCCCAACGCGGGCAGCCCGCGTGGGGTGCTAGGAAATCACACGAAAATAACTCGAATCAAGTCGGGTATCTTGTGCGGTTTCGTTTGTTTTCGTGGATGGTGGTTGTTCTCAGCAGCCTGTTAGGGTGGTCAGGGTTTCAATACGACCTTGATACACTCATCTTCCTTATTCTTAAACCTCTCATACCCAGCGGGAGCGTCATCAAGGCTCAGGCGATGAGTAATTACAAACGACGGATCAATATCGCCGTTTTCAATCATCGACATTAGCGGTCGCATGTATTTATGAACGTGGGTTTGGCCCATCTTGAAGGTCAACCCTTTTGCGAACGCGGCGCCCAAAGGAATTTTATCCAGAAAGGCTCCGTAGACTCCCGGCACAGAAACAGTGCCTCCTTTGCGGCAAGCATGAATTGCCTGCCTCAATGCGTGTGGGCGATCGGTACCAAGGAATAGCGCTGTCTTGGCACGGTCATAAAGGGCATCGATGCTGGTACCATGGGCTTCTAAACCGACGGCATCAATACAAGCATCGGGGCCGAATCCTCCGGTCATCTCCTTCAGCTTGTCGAAGATATCTTCATCATCGAAATTGAGAGTTAGGGCGCCTCCTTGTTCGGCCGCCATGCGCAGTCGCTCGGGTGCATTATCGATGGCGATGACGCGTTCTGCGCCCAAGAGATAAGCACTCTTGATTGCGAACTGACCTACCGGACCACAACCCCAAATCGCGACCGTATCACCCGGACGGATGTTGCAATTCTCAGCAGCCATGTAACCCGTTGGGAATATGTCGGAGAGAAACAACACTTGCTCGTCCTCCAGGCCCTCCGGAATCTTTGCCGGTCCGATATCGGCAAACGGAACACGCACGTACTCGGCCTGACCGCCGGCATACCCGCCCATCATATGGGAATAGCCAAATAACCCTGATCCCGAGAATCCATAGAGCTTTTCTGCCATGGATGCATTGGGATTCGTGTTGTCGCAAGCGGACCAGAGTTGTTGCTTGCAGAAAAAACAGTGGCCGCAGGCAATAGTAAAAGGTACCACCACGCGATCACCTTTGCTGAGATTTCTGACCGCGCTACCGACTTCCACCACCTCGCCCATGAATTCGTGGCCGAGTATGTCTCCCTTTTCCATGGTGGGTATGTAGCCGTCGTAAAGATGCAGGTCCGACCCGCAGATAGCTGTCGTAGTTATTTTTATGATTGCATCGTGGGGATTGAGTATTTTAGGTTCGGGTACGTCGTAGACCCTGACGTCATACTTACCATTCCAACAAACTGCTCTCATTATTTCCTCCTTAGTCTACAATCGTACCCCGTCTCCGCGTCTAGCTAGGCGCTTTGTGACTTCGCGCGGCTGGTTAACCTCTCTCTCACCGATTCACTTTTACGTTCGGCCAAACGTTGAGCGTTTTCAGCACGACCTGAGGACTGCCCCTCAATGGTGGCAATTTCGCCGGTCTCCAAAATCTGTTTCAGCCGGCGTAGATCTTCGCCAACCAGCTGTTCCGGCGACTGACCTACAAGGCGCGCCAATGCGGCCGTCACTCTTCCACCCGACACGTTGAAATTCATCGTCACTCTTACAACCGTGCCGCGTCCCCCCGCAGCACGTTCGAAGCGAACAGTGCCTGCGTTTATGAATTCCGATCCTGGAAGCGAACGCCACGAGATCAATTCATTCTCTTTCTCGTTATAGATCTCGGCGTCCCATTCGATGCGTTCACCAGCCGGGCCCTTCGCCACCCAATGCGATCTGCCGGAGTCGAGCGTGGTAACGGACTCGAGGTGCTTCATGAACCGAGGCAGGTTCCTAAACTCCCGCCAGAAGCGATAGAGCTCATCTGGAGGTTTATTTATTGTGATTGATTTTTCCATGTGGACGTCTCGTGCGACGTCTGACCGACTCGCGTCCTCTCCGCTAGTTGCCGTGCTTACCCCTATCGCCTCGTAAACATTGCAATGGCCAGTCGTACCTCGATAAAGCATCCCCGCGCCCAAAACTGATAACAGCAAACCACCCTTTGATCGCCTGGTTAACCCATAGACCGCAAGGGTGCCTCCTCCGATCGCGAATGCCCAGCGCTCAGCAGAACCCACATTAATAAAGCTTTCGTTGGTGTCGGGTTGCGGTTCAGTATCCGGAAAAAACTCTGCAGTTGAACTCATTTGAATCCCTCCTTGTTGCTTTGAATGTAAATCTAAACAGCTTACTAACTTGACGCACCTCGGCGGCGGCCAACACTCTGATCCTCTCCTTCAGCACTCTCGACTTCCGGGAGATCACTGTTAGCCGGCCCCTGACTGACGCGGCCGTATGCGTCGTAACGCGAACCGTGGCACGGACAGTCCCAGGTACTCTCCAAAGTGTTCCAGCCGACAACGCAGCCGAGATGGCGACATATTGCTGAGCGCTCATGGACCGCACCTGCCTCATCCTTATAAACCGCTACTTTCGTCAGGCCGCGGCGAATAACAGATCCCTTTCCCGGCTTAATCTCGGCGACAGAATCTACCTCACCAGGCGTAACTAGTCCGGTATATTCAATGGCCACGTTCAAGTTCTCCGAGACAAATTCAGGCAGCGCTCGCAGAGTCTTGCGAGAGGGCTCATACAACTCGGTCCACTCATTCTCGCGCTCCAAGATCAAATCGGTAATCAGAATCCCGGCAATCGTTCCGTGTGTCATTCCGTTTCCTGAATCACCAGTGGCTATGAAGACGTTGGCTTCGTCGAGTGGATTGCGACCGATGAAAGCCAACCCGTCAATGGGCTCGAGCACTTCACCTGACCAGCGATATTCAATACTCTCGATCATAGGAAACCGTGTACGTGTCCAACGCTCGAGGATTCCGAATCGTCTGTTGGCGTCATCTTCCTGCCCTGTTTTATGGTCTTCCCCACCCACAATGAGCACGTCATAGGCGCTTGCTCCCTTCCCGATCGTTTCAATTCGAAGATAGTGGTAGGGGTCAGGTGTGTCCCAGTAAAGCGCCCTGGTTACCGACCCTCGCGGCATGCGGGCACCGATGACATAAGTTTGATAAGCCGCTTGTTTTGTGTGAATGGCGACGAGATCGTTTACGGGCGAGTTTGTCGCCACGACTACTGCGTCTGCCGTGACCACAGCTCCTCCGCTCGTTTCGATGACTGCCTGGTCGCCTCCTCTTATTTTGCTGGCATGTGTTTCAGTGTAAATACTGCCGCCACTTTGCTTGATGGCTTGGGCTAGGCCAGCAAGGTATTTCAGCGGATGAAACTGGGCCTGACGCGGAAACCGCAAGGCCGCTCCGGTGTCATAGCTATCAATCGGTGCGCGCTCAACTTTTTCGAGTTTTAGCCCCGCCCGCAGCGCTGCTTCTAGTTCATCATCCAGAATTTTCATCGCATCGCCTGGAGGAACAAACAGATAGCCGTCAAGACGCTCAAACTCGCAATCGATACATTCCTTTTTGACGATAGCTTCTACGCGATCAATTGCAGCTGTGTGACTCTCTGCCGCCAGGCGGGCGCTTTTCTCCCCGTGAAGGCGTTCAAGTTCGAAGTAACGATCGTCAAGCGCGTTGACCAGGTGGGCCGTCGTGCGTCCTGTCATGCCGCCACCAATGGGTCCATCGTCCAGGACGACGACAGACTTGCCCTCCTTTGCTAGCAGATACGCCGTAGTCGTTCCCGCAATACCTGCGCCCACTATGCATACGTCGGCGCGGGCATCCTCAGTTAGCGACGTCTCGTTCAGTAGCACTCCGGTGTCCATCCAAACCGACACTGTTTGTTTCGTATCGTCGTCCATCAAATTGTCCTTTGTGTCAGTTGTTGATTCCGATCGAAGTGTCCGTTGCTTCTTCCTTTGATGGCGTTTCCTCTGAAAGCGACATACGCAAGCCCGGCGCCTGCGAGTAAGAGTCCACCGACAATTACAGGATGCAAGGATGCTTTCGTATACAAGCTGCTTTCCGCGACGTGGCCTTCGTACCCTCCTCGCTCGGCGTACGGACCCGCCGGCTGGTAAAGAGCGTTATCCTGAGGATTTCTTTCTGGCTTATCGCTCTCTTGCAGACCGAACATGGTCCATTCCATCACCTTGTCGGTTATTTCAGGTGCGTAGTGACCGGCGACGGAAATCCCTTTTCCGCCGGCGCCCACAAAGACATCGCGCTCCGGGTTTTCAGCACAGTGCAAGATGGCTTCAGCCACGACTTCCGGTGCATACACAGGCGGGGGATTTTGCGGTTCGACTGGCAAATAGTTCTTCGCGTGGTCTCTGTAAGGAGTGTCGATCGCGGCCGGCTTGATGAGGGTTACGGAGATGGGGATTTCCTGGTGCTCAAGTTCCATGCGCAACGCATCAGTGAAACCCTTGACTGCATGTTTCGAAGCGCAGTAAGCACCCTGCACTGGGATCGCCCGGTCAGAGAGAGCACTACCGATGTTGATTAACGCCCCGCCTCGTAGCCTTAGATGCTCGACCGCAACGAGCGAACCATGAACCACTCCCCAGTAGTTAGTTTCGAAGAGGCGTCGGTGATCTGCTAACGATACGTCGGTCAGATTTCCATAAATGGAAACCCCGGCATTATTAACCCACGTATCAAAGCCTCCGAAACGCTGTCGGGCTGTAGCTGCGATGCCACGTACATCTTCTTCGTTTCCGACGTCGGCAACCGCATGTACGGCCTCGCCACCCGCGGCATTAATTTCATCTGTAAGAAATCTTAAAGCTCCCTCATTGCGCGCAGCTAAAACCAGACGCGCGCGCTTTGCTGCAGCTATTCTGGCAGTAACCAGACCGATTCCGCTGGTGGCTCCAGTGATCACCATCACTTGTGTGTCAAGAGGTCTAAGTTTTAGTTTCATATTCTTTCCTCGACCAATTAGGTCGATTGGTTTCGTCGTATGAATGTAGCTTTCCAATACAAGCGTTCTGAGGCGTGTCCTTTTTGAGCACGCAAGAGCTTGATTAGCGCCACATATTTTGTTTCAGAGATTGAGTTAGCAAAGAGGGTGCCGAGCTGAGGTTTGAATTCCTAACATGAGGCTTTTGTGGTTCTTGGCCGCCAGGTTGTATCCTCTAGCAGACTGCTGAAAAACGGGAACAGCCATAAAAGCAGTAAAGCGATCCACGCGGGTCCCAGGCGGACAGCCTTGTGGGCGCTAGAAAATCGCACGAAGCAACCCAAATCAAGCAGCCATTTCGTGCGGTTCGGTGGTTTCGTAGATCATGTTTGTTTTTTAGCAGCCTGCCAGAGTTCTTTGAGTATGTGCTTGTTGTCAACCAAGAGCGCCGCGCGAGCTGAACCATCAACCAGCCCGCGATAGCGGGCAACAGCATAGAGTCTCGCACCCCAGCCGAGATGCTCGACCCCGCCCTGGGAAGAAGCGCAGCGGAACCCCAGGTCAACAGACAAATAGGTCCAACCAGCCCGCGGGGCGGGCGACAGCAGATAAAGGATCTTGTTCAAGCGTTAATGTTCATCAACGATGTCTCTTTTTGTGGCCGCTGCCGCCCGCTTCACGGGCTAGGAACTCAAAGGCGATAGTCCTGGAGCTTACGCCCCAGGCTTAATGCTTTCGCCACGCTTCGCGGGCTCGCCAGGGAGAGCAAAAAAATTAACTGCCGCCCGCCAGGACACTCTGGCAAATTAGGACACCATCCGGTAAGGAATTGTTCCGTCAGTTGCGGTCGGATCGCAACCGTTAAAAAAGGAGACAATGAGTTTACCCATCAAACCGCCTTTCCCTCCCATGGAAGCTCTGCTGGTTAAGGAGATTCCCACCGGCAAAGACTGGCAGTATGAACCCAAGTGGGACGGTTTCCGCTGCATAGCATTCCGCGATGGCAAAGCTGTTGAGCTCCAATCGAAATCCGGTCAGTCCTTGGGACGTTATTTTTCCGGAAATTGTTGAAGCAGTACTGAAGATCAAGGCCACACGTTTTGTTATCGATGGTGAGCTAATAATCACGATCAAAGGAGAACCTTCCTTTGACGACTTGTTGCAGAGAATCCACCCGGCAGCGAGCCGGGTGACAAAACTCTCAGTCGAGGCGCCGGCGCGACTGATTGTTTTTGATCTGTTGGTTGATGAACGTGGCCATGCGATATTCGAAGAGCCGATGTTGAACCGTCGTCAAAAGCTTGAGAATTTCGCGAAAAAGTATCTTGCCCGAAACGCTGCGATCGAACTCTCACCCCAGACCCTGGACGCCTCCATGGCTTTCAAGTGGCTGTCTGATCCCAATGTCAGACTCGATGGTGTGATCGCGAAGAAACTTGACCTCCCTTACCGATCGGGCGAGCGAGACGGCATGCAGAAAGTTAAGAATTTGCGCACGGCTGATTGTGTAATAGGCGGCTTTCGCTATGCCTCGATCGGCAAAATTGTGGGGTCGCTGCTTCTGGGTTTGTATGACGACGACGGTTTGCTACATCACGTTGGTTTTACATCGAGCTTTAGCCAGGCAGAAAAGAAAGCGCTAACGAAGAAGTTGGAGGCGCTGGTTAAGCCGCCCGGGTTCACCGGCAATAAACCCCGAGGACCCAGTCGCTGGAGTACGAAGAAGACAAGTGAATGGGAGCCACTCGCGACAAAGCTAGTAGCTGAAGTTCAGTATGATCACTTCACCGGCGGTCGCTTCCGCCACGGAACCAGGTTTCTGCGGTGGCGCCCAGATAAGAAGGCGAAGCAATGCGGCTTCGATCAATTGAGATGACTTTCCGACCGGCGGTGAACTCCGCTCACCTACCACGTGATTCCAGCCCCCTAGACTTCATGGAAAACCTGTGGAAGTTCCCTCTAAATCCTGCACGCTAACGAGTCACAGGTGACCAGCACTAGGACAATCTGCTGGCTCGAAAGACCCTTTATCGTCTCAGCGGCGTGTTTATCGGTCTGGTATGCAGGTTGATTAGATATTCACAGGACGAGCAGCCGAAAAACGGGGGAGCAAAGATTCGCACGCTTCATTCGCACACTTCAAGGGACTGACCACCCTCTAGATGGTGCCCGAATCTCCGCGCCAATATGGACGTAAGAAAACGACGCTTAGCACATGCCAGTCTTTTTGGCACGGGTGCGTTGGCGAGTCAATTTCGTTTGTCCGTGATAGTAGCTCATCCAGCCGACGAGATATTTGGCGCCGGAGGCTTGATTTCAAAGTTAAGTGACGTAACGGTAATTCACCTGACCGACGGCGCGCCGAATAACACGCAAATTGTTTATGAAGCCGGATTTGAAGGTCGTGCCGATTATGCTCAAGCGCGCCGGAGAGAATGCATTTCGGCTCTAGCGATTGCTAACGTACCGGCAGATCGCATCCTCGAGTTCGACGTTGTTGACCATCAAGCGCCACACTTCTTGACCGACCTCGCAAAAAGAATTACGACCTTGCTACAACAGTCCGCCCCGGACATTGTCCTGACTCATCCTTATGAAGGTGGTCACCCCGATCACGATGCAGCAGCTTTGGCCACGAACGCCGCCGTACGTTTGTTAAAGCGCCATGGCTTTAAGCCGCCTATGCTTTTTGAAATGGCTCTGCATCCAGCGAGAGACGGAGAAAGGAGGGTCCTTGATTTCCTGCCCAGCTCGGGTCGCGAGACAACGACTTTTCTGCTCGACGAGGAAGCTCAGAAACTCAAACGCCGCATGTATGAGTGCTTCGCAACTCAGCGGAAATCGGTAAAAGAAAACCCGCTCGGCCCGGAAAGGTTTCGACGACCGCCGCCCTATGATTTTACGCTACCGCCGCAGCTTGGAAAATTGAACTACGAAAACTTTGACCGGGAATTCACACCGCAGGAGTGGCAATTATTAGCGCGCAAAGCATGGAGTGATCTCTTTCCGGAAGAGGCAACTGCGCATTAGACTTAGCAGCTAGCTGAAAAAACAAACACCATCCACGAAACCACAGAGAATGGATGCCTGAAATTGAGTTACTTAGTGTGGTTTCCTGGCACCCCACTCTGGCAGCCCGCGCGGCCCCCCGCGTGGATCATCTTACTGCTTTTATTGTGCTCACCATTTTTTCTGCAACCTGTTAGGACATGGTGTTCGTCTCATCAGATCTATTTAGAAACAAGTTTTCCTTTATCAATGCTTTGTTGATTGCGAATGCGGCTTCCGCCCCCTCCGCGGCAGCCACTATCGCCAGTTGTACTGCTCGCGAAGCGTCTCCAGCCACAAACAGGCCTGGAACATTCGTCATCTCATACTCCCCGGTGCGAACGGCGCCACGGTCCGTAAACTCGCAGCCTAGTCTCGCCGCCAAATCACACCGCTGATCCTGACCTGTATTGAAAAACATACCCCGGCGGAAAAGCGCATCGCCATTGGCAAAGACGATACGTTCGAGCTGTCCGTCCGTACCCTCCAGGCGGGCAATACGCTCCTCGCGCACTGGAATGCTGAGCCCCGTGAGTTGGTCGCGGTCGGCGGTCGAAAGCGTAGCCGGGCCATCAGTGCAGACGATCAGATCTCGGCTCCATCCGGTGAGCTCCACAGCCAAACCCGCACCCCGGTCTTCCCGTCCATAAATCGCAATCGGCTGATCGCGCAGCTCCCAACCGTCGCAGTAAGGACAATGAAAGACGCTCCGACCATACAACGGCTTCAGCCCTTCGATTTCGGGAAGGTGATCGACGACGCCGGTGGCAAGTAATAGCTTCCGCGAAGAAACCACCTCATCGTCGACAGTGATTTCGAATCCATTGCCGACCCTGCGCGCCTCCGTGACTTTATCGGAACGCAGATGAACACTCGTGTAGGGGCGCAACTGTTCACGTCCGATGCGCAGCATGTCCGCTGGCTCTATTCCGTCGCGAGTAAGATAACCGTGGACGGCACGCGATGCGGCATTGCGCGGAAGCCCCGCGTCACAAACGAGAACGCTTCGGCGGCAACGTCCCAAGATAAGTGCCGCGCTGAGACCGGCAGGTCCAGCACCAACGATAATCACGTCAAACATGCGATTTCGATTTCTCCTCTACCGAGATTGTGAAAAACAAAAGCGAACGCAAAGGGCTGATCCAGCCCTTGCCCCTCGCAGTGTGGGCTTCTGAGACCGCAGTGGACGGCGGATAGTAACCCAGCACTTAAGGGCCTGCGTAAAAACTCAACCTAATTACGCTGAAAGCGTTCGCAAATTTGGAGCCCAGGGTTGCTTCAACCCTGGGACTCTGGCTTTCTCGATAACGTCTAACTCTGAAAGAGTTCGCGAGTCTGCGGTTGTCCACACCGTAGCAAACACCTTCGGCGTTACGATTTTTGGGGGCAATGCGGTGACCCAGGGTTGAAGCAAACCTGGGCTCCGATTTGCGAACGCTTTCAGCGTATTCGCAGCCCTTTCAGCCTGCCAATTAGATTCGGTCCTTGTGGTCTCAAACGGCCACTACTCGGTCCTGATCAATCAAGACACAGGCAGCACCAAAGCATTCCGATTAAAAAGATCGCCTTGTAGTATACTGCCGACCGCTCAACGACAGCAGAGTTCGTCAGGTAAAGATGCGCGTTCTAGGAATCGATCCAGGAAGTGATACGACCGGATGGGGTGTCATCGAAGGAGACGGCCGGCATTACCGTCTGCTGGAGTATGGCGCTATTAGATCTTCGTCGCGGCAGAAGTTTCCCAGGCGCCTGTTGCAGATTTCTAACGGGATTGAAGAAGTGATCGCTCGTCACAGTCCTGAAGCTTGCGCGCTTGAAGACGGGTTTCTCGCCACAAACGTTAAAGTCACTTTAAAATTAGGGCAGGTCCGCGGCGTTGCGATGCTGGTAGCAGAACGAGCTGCGCTCGAGGTTTACGAGTACTCGCCGCGGACCGTGAAACAAACGGTGGTTGGTTACGGCAACGCGGAAAAGCAGCAAGTGCAGGAGATGGTTCGCGTACTGCTCTCACTAACCAGTGCGCCGGAGCCGCAAGACGCCGCCGACGCTCTCGCTGTGGCCATTTGTCATTTTCATCATGCGGGTCTAACTCAACGCCTCTTCGCTGCGGAAGCGCGAATCAAACTCACCACGTCAGCTGCAACTCGCCGGCGCGTGTCTCGATAGGGCGGTTTGCCTTCACAGCCGGGCTTGGATCCGGCATGGTTGCCAACGCGCCGGGATGCTCTGCGGCATGATGCGGAGGCTTAGTAAACCTCACCTTGCTAAGGAGACAAGATCATGATCCTTTGTTCCTCACATCCCAGAGTTTCCTCGATCATCTTGATCACAGTTAGTTTCGTGTCCGTTCTCTCTACCTCGGCTATTGCTCAGAGACGAGTTTCAGGGCGGGGCATTGGTACTGTGGGTATTGTGGTTGACGAAAGACTTTCAGTACTGAGAGTTTCGCCGGATCTCTCTGGCAAATTGCTGCGTCGAATCGGCCGGGGCCGCGCTGTCAGCATTATCGGTCAGAATCGCAGTCGTGATGGAATACTCTTTTATTCTATTATTGTCAGCAGACGCACCCGCGGCTGGCTGCAAAAGGAGGCCGTTATCCTCCCGCGTAGGGTGGGCGATGATGAACGCTTGCTGCGCCTGATAAATGCTTCCTCGGACTTCGACCGCGTGGCGCGCGCGCGAATTTTTCTCGATGCATTTCCGCACTCTCGTTTGCGCCCCCGTGTGCTTTTGCTTTTTGGAGACGCAGCCGAACAGGCCGCCGTTAGGCTTTCGCAGGACGCGTCGCGAAGACTTAACGTCGAGGAAATGCAGGCCAACGATGCGCCTATCTTTAGTTACTCCATGAACTATAGCGGTCTCGATCGCTACAGCCGGCAGGGTGTCAAGTTTGCCTTTGATCGCGACCAGCTGAAGTTTCACTACGAAGGCGCGAGTTGGCGGGAAATCATCCGGCGTTATCCACGCAGCCCCGAAGCGGCACAAGCCCGCACGCGACTCGCTCGGAGCGTTGCTGAGATAAAGTGAGCGGTGGGACCGTATCGCTGGGACGCAGGCGTCCCGCCTGCAGACGAGCCGCAGGCGAGTGACTGTGTCCCAGTAGCAACGTCTGAGCCCATATCAGCACGTCCTTTCATCCTCACAAGCGCATGGAAAAGAAAAACAAAAAGACGATCCCGAATCGCGAGCCCACGGGTTGGCACAGTCGCGGCTATTTGCCTCACTTCGACGGTGGCAAGCAGCAATTCATCACCTTTCGACTGGGAGATTCGATGCCGCAAGCAATTCTGGATAGATGGCCAAAGAACTCGAGAAAGAAATCGGCGCCAGTTTTGATTCAGTCTTGCGGCGTCGGGTGGAAGCCTATCTGGATCAGGGCTAAGGAGATTGTCACCTGAAAGATCCTGGGGTCGCGGAGATTGTGCAAGACTCGCTATTGTTTTACGACGGTGAGCGTTACAGGCTTTCGGCATGGGTGGTGATGCCCAATCATGTTCATTTGCTGGTAGCACCAGCCCAAGGTGAGGAGCTTTCGGAGATCATGCATTCGTTAAAATCCTACACTGCGCACAAGGCAAACAGAATTCTGGGTCGCGCCGGGCGATTTTGGCAGAGAGAATCCTTCGAGCGCTACATCCGTGATTATGAACACTTCCAAAATGTCGTTGCCTACATTGAGAATAATCCGGTGAAGGCGCGCTTGTGCCGAAAACCGAGTGATTGGCCGTACAGCAGCGCTTGGTTCCGCGCTCACAACGAAAGCAAGAAGAAATAGATCGATGTTTGCCGGGACCGCATCAGGCGTCTCGCCTGCTGACGAGCCGCAGGAGGGTGGCAGTTGTTCGCGCTTCGCGCTCACTGCAGGCGGGACGCCTGCGGTCCCAGCGGCAGCGCGACGCCTGCTCTCCAGTCGGCCGGCGTTCCCAGTGGCTTCGCTCTTTTAGTTCGCACGCTTGCCTGCCTCGGCAATCTCCCATACACTCGGCATCCTCTAAATGCTTCCGGGAAGGTGACCGCCAACCATGACCCTGAGGAAACCCTCAATACTCCATTTTGTAATTTCCCTTCTCGTGCTGCTGTTTGTGGCAGGCTGCCATCTCAGCACGAGAGACTCAGATCCTCAATCAAAGTCGTCTGACGATGAAATATCCTGGGACGCATACGTCAATCAATTCCTCGACGCGTATTTTGCTGCGCATCCCGATTTTGCTGCGCGTTCAGGCCGGCACGAGTTTGACGGCAAGCTACCCGATTGGAGTGGGGAAGGGATCAAGAAAGAGATTCAGCGTTTGCGCGCGGAGAAGGCCCGGGTCAGCAAGTTCGAGGATTCCGGGCTTGAAAAACGTCAAGAGTTCGAGCGTAACTACGTCATGGCCGTCATCAACGCCGATCTCTTCTGGCTGGAATCAGCAGAGTGGCCGTATCGGAACCCGCAGTTTTATGCCGACGCCATCGATCCGGACGTCTACGTCTCTCGGCCGTACGCGCCACTCGATCAGCGCCTGCGTGCCTATACCAATTACGCAAAGGCGATTCCTGCGGCCCTCGAACAGATTCGCAAGAACCTGCGCACGCCTCTGCCGAAAACCTACGTGCAAATAGGTAAGACTACATTCGGCGGCCTCGTCTCTTTTTATGAAAAGGACGTGCCTGCAATTTTTGCTTCAGTCGAAGACGAACAGCTACAAAAAGACTTTAACGAGGCCAACACCGCCGCCATCAGGGCGATGAGGGAACTGGACGCGTGGTTTCAGTCGCAACAAGCAACGGCGACTGAGAACTTCGCTATAGGCGCCGGGAAGTTCAGTGAGATGTTGCGAGAAACTGAGGGCGTCGAAGTCAGGTTGGACGAGCTGGAGGGCGCCGGTCGCCGGGACCTGGAACGAAACCAGGCAGCGTTGCGCGAGGCTTGCGCCTCCTACGCGCCCGGACAAACACTTGGGGAATGTGTGGGCAAGGCAGAAGGTCACAAGCCCACTGGTGGGTCGGTAGAAATGGCCCGCAAACAGCTTACTGATTTGAAGGCCTTCCTTGCTGAAAAGAGCCTAGTCACTATTCCCGGCACTGAAGAGGCGTTGGTTGCGGAAGCACCTGCTTATCGGCGTTGGAACTTTGCCTACATCAACATCCCCGGACCATACGAGAAGAATCTTCCTTCGACTTACTACATTGCGCCGCCCGATCCCTCCTGGTCGCCGCAGGAGAGGGACGCTTATCTTCCCGGTCAGGCAAACCTGCTTTTCACGTCTGTTCACGAAGTCTGGCCGGGGCACTTCCTCCAGTTCCTTCATGCGAACCGCGCTCAGTCGAAGTTTGGCCAGTTGTTTGTTGGTTACGCATTTGCCGAAGGTTGGGCTCATTACACGGAAGAAATGATGTGGGAAGCGGGTCTCGGAAACGGCGATCCCGAAACGCGCATCGGGCAACTCCTGAACGCGATGCTGCGCAACGTACGCTTCCTCTCGGCCATTGGCATGCACACTGGCACGATGACAGTTGAGGAATCTGAACAGCTGTTTCGCGAGCAGGGATTTCAGGATGCGGGAACCGCACGGCAACAGGCGGCCCGCGGCACTTTCGATCCCGCTTATCTCAACTACACCATGGGGAAGTTAATGATTAAGAAATTGCGGGAAGATTGGACGGCTGCGCGGGGCGGAAAACAGGCCTGGCAGAAATTCCATGACGAGTTTCTGAAATACGGTGGCCCGCCGATTCCCCTTGTCCGGCAGGCGATGTTGGGAGAGGAGAGGGGATCCGTGTTTTAGTTTTCGCCTGCATCATTATGGCTGAATCAAGAACCGCAATGTCGCGTAGTCGTTTCGGTCGAACCATGCGGCGCGATGCGTGGTGGATCGAGATAGTCCCAGTTGTCGTGGTGCTCGGTGCGTTCAGTGTCTATGCTACCTGGCGCGCCTTTGAAAATGAATTTTACGAATGGGGTCCATATCTCTCTCCGTTCTATTCTCCACTCATTAAGATCAGTTGGTGGCCCCTGTCTCCCGCGCTGTTAATCCTGTGGGCCCCGCTGGGCTTCCGCGCTACCTGCTACTACTATCGCAAGGCTTACTACCGCGCGTTTTTTCTTGATCCGCCCGCCTGCGCAGTTGGTGAATCTCGGTCGCACAAGTATCGCGGCGAAACTGCGTTTCCCCTAATACTGCAAAACCTCCACCGTTATTTTCTCTACGTTGCACTCATCTTCCTGATTATTCTCTGGTACGACGCGATTCGGGCCTTCTGGTTCAACGGACGCTTTGGCGTCGGCCTCGGCTCGCTCGTCTTACTTGCCAACATAGTCCTGCTCTCGTTTTATACCTTCTCCTGTCATTCGTTAAGACACATCGTCGGCGGCAAGGTCGACTGTTTTTCCTGCGTGTCGTTTGGCCACGCGCGACATTCGGCCTGGCAAGGCGCCAGTTTTCTCAATGAGCACCACATGCTGTTTGCCTGGATGAGCTTGTTCTCGGTGGGTCTGAGCGACCTGTACATCAGGTTAGTTGCCAGCGGCACGATTCAGGACTTGAGATTGCTGTGAACGAAAAGTTCGAGACTCACGAACATGATGTGCTAATCATTGGGGCTGGTGGCGCCGGCCTGCGCGCTGCGATTGAGGCACTGGGCCAGGGCGCCACCGTGGCCGTCGTTTGCAAGTCACTGCTTGGCAAAGCGCACACCGTCATGGCTGAAGGCGGGATCGCGGCGGCCATGGCCAATGTTGACGAGGCGGACGATTGGCGCACCCATTTTCACGACACGATGCGCGGCGGGAAGTTTCTTAACAACTGGCGCATGGCCCAGATACATGCGCAGGAAGCTCCTGAGCGAGTTCGCGAGTTGGAGCAATGGGGCGCATTGTTTGATCGCACCAGTTCTGGAGACATCCTCCAGCGAGCATTTGGAGGCCATACCTTCAAACGTCTGTGTCACGTAGGTGATCGCACGGGGCTGGAGATGATCAGGACGTTGCAGGACAGAGGCGTCAATCTCGGCATCGATGTCTACATGGAATGCGCGATCACGAGGTTACTCAAAGATGGCGAGCGCGTTTCCGGCGCTTTTGGTTACTGGCGGGAGACGGGTCGTTTTGTCGTCTTCAAAGCCAAATCGATCGTTATCGCCACCGGCGGAATCGGAAAAGCCTGGCGCATCACTTCAAACTCGTGGGAGTACACCGGCGACGGCATGGCGCTGGCCTACGACGCCGGCGCTGAATTGATGGATATGGAATTTGTGCAGTTTCATCCTACGGGGATGGTTTGGCCGCCGGGTGTGCAGGGCATTCTGGTGACCGAGGCAGTTCGCGGGGAAGGCGGTGTGCTGCGCAATAAGGATGGCGAACGATTCATGGAGCGTTACGACCCGGAGAAGATGGACCTCTCGACGCGCGACGTCGTCGCCAGGGCAATTTATACAGAAGTGCGTGAGGGACGCGGGACTGAACATGGTGGAGCCTATCTCGATATTTCGCATAAGCCAGCTGAGTATGTGAAGCGAAAACTGCCCAGCATGTACCACCAGTTTCGCGAACTGGCGGACGTGGACATTACGCAAGGACCGATGGAGGTCGGTCCTACGTGTCACTACATGATGGGCGGCATCCGTGTGGAGGCCGAAACAGCGCAAGCAACCGTGCCCGGACTGTTTGCCGCCGGCGAAGCTGCCGCGGGCCTACATGGCGCAAATCGTTTGGGCGGTAATTCGCTCTCCGATCTGTTGGTTTTTGGGAGGCGCGCGGGGTTGAGCGCTGCGGAACATGCAAAGCAAAGCGGTCCGGTGACGATAGATGGACAAGAGGTATTGGAAGCAACGCGCGACATGCTTGAGCCTTTTGAGCGACCGGCCGGCGAAAGTCCTTACGATATCCACCGGGATTTGCAGGAAGCCATGCATACCTACGTCGGCATCTTTCGCAATGAGGATGATCTGAAGAAAGGGTTGAGGGAACTCGATTCCTTGAAAGCGCGCGCAGAGGGGGTGTGTGTTGAAGGGTCACGACTATTTAATCCCGGTTGGCACCTCGCACGTGATCTTAAAGCAATGCTGACCGTTTCGGAAGCGGTGGCGCGGAGCGCTTTGGAGCGCAAGGAAAGCCGTGGTGCACACAGCAGGATTGATTACCCGAATTATGACGAAAGCTGGAGTAAACAGAACAACATCATCGTGCAGGGTGATGAGATGAAATTAAAGCAGTTGAAGATCACCGCAATGCCAGATGAACTGCGAGAGGTTTTGGCCGAGGATAAAAACTAAAGTGCAGCCGGTCAACTCTTTGGAGTGCGGTGGCAAGCGCAGCGCGACACCGCTTTGGATGAATCGAGCGAGAAGCGAATCCCAAAGCGCCGTCGCCGCTTCGCTCTGCCGGCGCACTCCATAAGGTTGCTGATCGGTAACGTTCTTCGAGCGACAAACGGACCAGTGACAACGGACTACTGACTACTGACCATGAGTGACGCAACATTCAAAATCTTTCGTGGCGACCGCGGTGGTGGGAAGTTAGTTGAATACAGCGTGCCTATCGCTCCGGGAATGGTTGTGCTTGACGCACTCCATTACATCCAGGCCCATCAAGCTCCCGACCTTGCAGTCCGCTGGAACTGCAAAGCCGGAAAGTGTGGTTCGTGCTCCGCTGAGGTTAATGGGCGTCCCCGACTGACCTGCAAGACTCGAATGGATGCTTTGCCGCTGAATGAACCCATTACGGTCCAGCCGATGAAGAGTTTTCCAGTCATCAGAGATTTGGTAACCGACGTATCCTGGAACTACAGAGTCAACCGGAAGATTCCTCCATTCACTCCCCGGGCGGATGTTGAATGGAAGATGTATCAACGCGATGTGGATCGCGTGCAGGAGTTTCGCAAGTGTATCGAATGTTTTCTTTGCCAGAACGTCTGCCATGTTTTGCGCGATCACGATAAGACGGAGCAATTTGGCGGGCCGCGCTTGTTCGTTCGGATTGCGGGATTAGAGATGCACCCTTTGGACAGTTTGTCTCGAACTGACTTATTGAAGGATGAGCTTGGCATCGGTCTCTGCAATATCACTAAGTGTTGCACTGAAGTTTGTCCTGAAGACATTCACATTACTGACAACGCGATCATTCCGTTGAAAGAGCGCGTGGTCGATGACTACTACGACCCCGTTCGATGGTTCCTGAGGAAGCTGAAAGGGAAAGGAAAGTAGGCAGGAGGCAGGGGCAGGAGGCAGACGGCAGGAGGGAGAATGCGAAAAGGCGTAGGACCGAGATACAAGAGACTGAATGCAGTTCTCTTTCTGCCTCCTGCCGTCTGCCCCTGCCTCCTTCCTTTTCCTGCTCCTGCCTCCTTCTTTCGGAGGTGATATGGAACTAAAGCTTAAGCCAATCTCGGGAGCCGGCATCGCTGAAGCGATCTCCAAGGCGGAAGTCTATCGTTACTTGAACGAGCCGGGTGAAGCCGAATCGATCTGCCGCGACATCCTCAGCGAACAAGCGAACAATCAAACAGCCTTGCGTCTCCTGGGTCTGGCAATCACGGACCAGTTTGCCGGTGAAGTGTCTGATCGGTATTTGGAAGCCGAGCGACTGTTTCGCGGTCTGACCAGCGAGTATGAACGCGTCTATCACTTTGGTATTCTTCAGGAGCGTAAAGCAAAAGCTCAACTTCGCGCCGGCCGGCCTCCGCACACTGTCTACCCGATCTTCGAATTGGCCATGGGACTTTTTGAAGAAGCAGAAAAGATTAGACCCCCGAACAACGACGAGGCCATCCTGAGATGGAATCGTTGTGTGCGGCTGTTGCAGAGTCGCCCCGCCTACGAGTGGACTAAGGAAATGGAAGAATTTGACGCCAGCGAGGGCCCTCCAGTGTGATTCGGTTTTGTTAGCGGAGCTTGACTGGACAGTCTGGATTTAGCCATGCGACAACGCTGGCATGAATTACGCCGAAAGCGTTGGCGAGTTTCGTCCCAGGGTTGCTGCAACCCTGGGACTCAATGTACCAAAGAATCGGAACGCTGAAAGCGGTGGCAAATGCCGATGCACGGAACTTCGCGAACTCTTTCAGAGTTCGCGACTAGTATGGGTTAGAACTGGAATCCCAGGGTTGCAGCAACCCTGGGCTGGAACGCCAACGCTTTCAGCGTACCTCCTAGCCCATACTCTAATCTGCAGGTCGACCGGTGCGAAGACTTGCCGCGCTAGCCTTTGCTACAAAAGGAGTCAACCGATGAAACTGACTGACAGCTTGGGAAATCGAAATTTTGGCATGATTCTGTTGGGGATCTGGCTCATCCTTACAGGCCTGTTGCCTCTGCTGGATATGAGAATTTCCCCTACAGTCTCAATGGTCTTGGCTGTGCTTGCCATTGTCGCGGGTCTACTCATCTTGCTCCGTCGCTAGACCAGAGTTTCGCCGAACCACTCTCCGCGTGCTCGCGGGACTTGAGTGCGGTCGCTACCACCACCCCAAGCGGGCTGCCCGCTTGGGGTGCCCGGACCGCTCCCGGTTCTGTATTGAGTGCCGTCGTTCAAGCCAAGCCTCGCGCGTTTTTGGGGTAAATTCCGATGGGGCGTGTGAAATTCAGCCCACAATAGTTCGACTCTTGTTAATAAGCCCTCCTACCACTCGTTTAGTGAATGGCAGACGAACGTCAGGAGGGCACCGTGCAGGCAGCCGTTAGAACCTTGAGACCAGTTCCAAATCCACCGGGAGGGCTTGAAAGGCTTTTCCAAGAGCATCACAACCGCGTTTTTCGCACCGCCCACCGTATTACCGGCAGCGCTGCTGATGCGGAAGACGTGCTGCAAACCATCTTCCTACGGCTTCTTAAAAATCAGGACCTCGACCTGTTGCCGAATCCTGAAGCTTATTTGTCACGAGCGGCGATCAACGCCTCCCTGGATCTGATGCGTAGTCGCACCAGATCGAAATCGGTCGGGCTGGACGATGCGGACGCCGCCGCCTTCGAGAGCACTGCAAAAAATCCTGAAGCGGAGCACGTCGATCGCGAATTGCAAGAACTCATTCGCGAAGCGGTTGCTCGTTTAGGCACAACCGCGGCGGAGATGTTTGTGCTTCGCTATTACGAGGGTTATGAAAATCACGAGATTGCGAAGTTGCTAGGCACGTCGCATCTGGTGGTGGGCGTGGTGCTGCATCGCACCCGCACGAAACTACGAAAAGAGATTGGGCACTATCTGGCGCAACACGTAGCGCAGACTTAAGGCTGTGGAGCTTTCATAACACACAGGAAACACAGACTAAAGTCTATGATGCTACTTAGGAAATTCAAGGGCACTATCTGGAGAACATAATGAACAAGAATACGGAATCCATCCTCAACAAAGTGACCGCCGAGATTCGGAGCGAGCAAATCGATTCGCCGGTGGTTAAGGCAGCGGCAGAGCGTGTTTGGGCACGTCTCTCCGCTGATAACGCGAGCGAGCTAAGAACGGAAACGGCAGTTGATCGAATTGAGAATTGCGCCGATTTTCAGTCGCTCATTCCCGCTTACTTAAATGGTCATCTATCCGAAGCGCGCTCGCTGCTTTTGGTGGATCACACACACGAGTGCATTCCCTGCCGCAAGGCTATGAAGGAAGCACGTTCGCGAACCGTGGCCCCGCAGAAAGCTGCTACCGCATCGCGCCGCTACAGTCTGCAGCCGGTCGTATTGCGCTGGGGCATCGCCGCCGCACTAGTTATCGGTTTTGGACTGCTTGCGCTTCCTTTCATCCAGCGTTACGCGCCCTTCGGTGGGCCGCTGGAAGCGACCGTGGAAGCGGCTGAGGGTCAGGTTTATCAGATTGCCGACACCACCAGTACTCCCGTGATTGCCGGCCAGCGGTTGCAGAAAGGCGAGCGTGTTCGCACTGCCAAAGACGCCCACGCGTTTGTTCGTCTGGGTGATGGCTCGGTGATCGAAATGAAGGATCGCTCGGAGCTTTCAGTTAGCAAGAATGCGCAGGGTACGACCATTCGTCTGAATCGCGGCAGCATCGTAATTGAAGCTGCCAAGCAACGCGGCGAACGCTTGTTCGTCGACACAGGCGATTCGCTGGTTTCAGTCACGGGCACGATCTTCTCAGTCAACAGTGGTACCAAGGGTTCGCGTGTATCGGTGATTGAAGGCGAAGTGCATGTGGACCATAAGGGCAGCGAACGCATCCTGCGGCCCGGCGAGCAAGCAACTTCAAATGCGAGCATCGAGAGCATTCCCGTGAAAGACGAGGTAGCGTGGAGCCGTAAGGCGGCCAACTACGCTCAAACCCTGGCCGGCCTTAGCGTCCTGCGAAAAGAGCTCAACAAGGTTCAGCAGCCTGGCGTTCGCAACTCTACTCATCTGCTGGATTTGATGCCCGAGAACACGGTTGTCTACGCGGCCCTTCCCAACTTGACTTCGACGATCGCGGAGTCGCACCGCATCATGCAGGAACGCATCAATCAGAATGAGGCGCTGCGTCAGTGGTGGGATCGGAAGCAATCCGATCACAAGGGTCCCGGAATGGAACAGGTGATTGGAACCATCCGTGAGTTCGCTGAGTATCTTGGGGATGAAATCGCGGTCTCTGTCTCCACTAACGAGAAAGGCGAGCCGACGTCTCCTTTGGTACTGGCTGAGCTAAAGAATGCTGCCAACTTCCGGCAGTTTCTCGAGCAGCAGATTGCCAAGTACGCAGGTAACACCCAGGGAAGACCTACGATTCTGTTTGTTGATAACCCACTGACGGCTGTCGCTGCGACGCCTGCGGCGGGGAAAAGGAACAACGAACTGTACGTTTGGATTCAAAACGATCTGTTCGCAGCTAGTCCGAGACTACCGCAGTTGCAGGATCTCGCGACGGTGGTACAAAAGGGCGGCAAGAGCAGCTTTATCACGACCGCCTTCTACAACCGCATTGCCGGCATCTACCAGGACGGAGCAGGTCTGGTTGTGGCTGCGAATCTTGAGAAGGTCATTGAGAACGCTAAGGGAGAGCTGACGAAAGGCAAAGATGCCGCGCAACGCGAAGGCGCGCTAAAGCAGCTCGGAATTCTTAACCTCAAATACTTCGCCCTCGATCAGAAGGACAGCCAGGGCAAGACCCACACCCGGGCCGTGCTTTCGTTTAACGAAGCACAGCGGGGCCTCCCTTCGTGGCTGGCCGCGCCTGAGCCTATGGGTTCGCTCGAATACATCTCCCCGGATGCGAACGTCGTTGCAGGTTTCGTAGTCAAGAACCCCACATCACTCGTGGACGATTTGCTGGGCGTGGTGGAAACGGTTTCACCTGATCTTCGGAAACACCTGGACAAGCTTCAGGTCGAGCGGGGCCTGGATATTCGCAAAGACTTCGCCGCGCCGCTTGGTGGGGAGTTCGCTTTCGCAATCGACGGACCCATTCTTCCAACCCCGTCGTGGAAGATGGTGTTTGAAGTAAACAATCCTCAGCATCTGCATCAGACGCTCGAAAGTGTCGTGGCCGAGGTCAACAAGGAGGCGACGAGGTTTAGTAAGACCGGTTTGACCTGGGAGCGGGCCGATATCAGTGGCCGCACTTATTACACGCTACGGTCTGCTGACTTCCGAGTCGAAGTTAATTTCACTTACGTGAACGGCTACATGATCGTCGGTCCCAGCCGAGCGCTGGTCGAGAGATCGGTGAGGTCGCAGGAAGCAGGATACACGCTGCTGCGTTCGATGCGCTTCATCGCCGGATTACCAGCAGATGGTAATGCAAACTTCTCGGCACTCTTCTATCACAACCTGGCGCCCCTGGTGCAGCCCTTCGCGGAACGAATTGCCAGCTCCGCGAACAGTTTGCCTAAGGAACAACAGCAAGCTATCAAAGCAATGGCGGCGGACATGCCGCCCACCCTGGCTTACGCTTATGCGGAAGGGGACAGCATCACCTTTGCTGCGAATACTGAAGGTGGACCATTCGGGTTGAGTCCGGCGACGCTGTTGGGAATGCCAAACGCCCTCGAGATTCAACACATCCTTCAGAAAGGCATGGGCAAAAAATAGGAAATGGGTCTTTGGCCTTTGGTCTTTGTACTTTGAGCTTTGTACTTCGTGCTTTCTGCTGCGTACCTGAACGTGGACCAGACGAAACCACAAACAAAGTACAAACACCAAGTACAAAGCACCAAGGCCCAAGACCGAAGACCGAAGACCAAAACAAAATGAAACTCATCTCCATCTCCCTCGGCTCGTGGCTGCTTGGCCTGTCAGCGATCCTGCTGACGTTCTACGTTATAGAAGGTGCGAACCTCAGCGCCGCAGACATCAAGGGCGTCACTGTCATGTCCCTGATCACTGCGGCGCTGCTTTTTTCCCTGGCCTACGCTCCTTCGCTATTCTGGTTGCGCAAACGCCTCGGCGGTTGCCGGCCCGCTGCGGTCTTTCCGCTCGCCTCTGCGCTCGTACTGAATCTTCCGGTGTTCCTCATCGGAATCCTTGCGATAGGCAGAACTTTAGCGCCCACAGAAGCGTTTGCCTTTATCGGCGCATTTGTCCTTATGGGCACTGCATTCGGCCTGGGTTTCGTTTGGAATTATCAGGACAGAACGATATAACGTACGCATGGCAACAGCCACAAAGCTTCCAGAACCAAAAAGCCTTCCGGACCCTTCGAATTTCGCTCCCGTAATTGATCTCAATGAACTAAGTGTTGAGTTCGGTGGTCGTCCAATTCTGAAAGGTCTGAGCGGAGAATTACGCGGCCGGGCCATCGGACTCCTTGGTCCCAACGGCGCCGGCAAGACCACCTTGATTCATACGCTTCTGGGTTTTCACCCACCTTCATCCGGCACCGCGCATATCTTTGGTAAAGATATTCTTACCGACGCCAAACAGATCCGAGCACTTATTGGTTATATGCCGGAGCGCGATTCTTTCATCGCGAAAATGAACGCCGTACACCTGGTGCGTTTAATGGCGGAGTTATCAGGCTTGCCACCCGAAGCCGCGCTGGAACGCGCTCATGAGGCGCTGTTTTATGTTGGGCTGGGTGAAGCGCGTTACCGCGGGCTGGAGACTTACTCGCTGGGCATGAAACAACTGGCCAAACTGGCCCAGGCAATTGTCCATGGCCCGAAGCTGATCTTTTTAGACGAGCCTACCAACGGTCTCGATCCGCCCGCCCGTGCCCGAATGATCAGGTTGATTCGAGAGATTCGCGACAGTGGACAGGCCAATATTGTTTTGTCATCGCATCTGCTTCGGGACGTTGAGGAGTGTTGTGAAGAGATCTTGATCCTCAAAGAGGGGCGCATCGCCGTTTACTGCAATCTTGAAGAAGAACGCAAAGCGAACCGGAAATTCCTGGTGTTGGAAACGCGTGGCGACCAGAACAAATTCGCAGCAGCTGTTGCGGACCTGGGTTGCGACTATGCCCTGACGGGAGACCATCGAGTGAAAATCGTGTTGCCGGAAGGAATCGAGGTTCGCGATCTGTATCGCATTGCCGCTGATCAACAGATGCAAATCCGACGTTTAAGTTACAAGCGCGATTCGCTCGAAGACATTTTCCTGAAGGCTATGGAGAACGGTCATGGCAGTTTATGAACACGCTTACAGGAATTATTCGGGGCCACAGACTTCCGAATGGAGCCGGTTCCTGATAATTCCGCGCCATGCTTTTCGCGACGTGTTCAAGTCGAAACTCTTCACGGCTTTCTTTGCGATCTGCTTTATTCCCCTCCTGGTCGAAGCAGTCTTGATCTATCTCCATCACAATGTGAACGCTCTGGCCATCTTGAGAGTTAATGTCCGGGAGCTGATTCCAATAGACGCCTATTTCTTCCAGACGTTTGTGAATCTGCAGAGCGGTTTTGCGTTCTTCGTCGCTTTGCTGGTAGGGCCGCCCCTGGTCTCGCGCGATTTGCGAAACAACGCGTTGCCCCTCTACTTGTGCCGGCCGTTTTCACGTCCGGAATATGTGGCGGGAAAGATGTCTGTGTTGTTGATTCTCCTGTCAGCGATGACCTGGATGCCGCAGTTATTGCTTTTTCTTTTCCAGTCTTATCTTGAGGGTGCGCGATGGTTCGTCGACAATCTCTGGATCGCCAGCGCAATTTTCATTGGCAGTATGGTTTGGATATTGCTTTTGGCCCTGCTTTCGCAGGCCATCTCGGCCCTCGTCAAGTGGCGGGTAATCGCCAGCGGTGCCATCCTGGGCCTGTTCTTTATCCCTTCCGTATTTGGCGAAGTGGTTAACGTCATATTTCGCACCCGGTGGGGAAACATTATCAGTCTGGGCGCGCTCATGAAGAATATTTCCGCCGGACTCTTCGGCACCTTCGAACGAACCACGACCTTTGTTACTGACTTTGATGGTGACGTCCTGAACCGGGTCGTGCTAACTGAGCCGCCGCTCTGGGCTTCGTGGACGGCGCTTTTTGTAGTTTGTGCCATCTGTCTTGCGATATTGTCGGCAAAGGTGAAAGCGTACGAGGTAGTCAAATGAAGAATTTCGGAGTTCGAATTTCGGATTTCGGATTTCGGATTCTGTGTAACGCAAGTTGTAACAGAATTCCTGTGAACGGCGATGATCGAGTCAGAAGCAAAAATCAAGACTGAGTCCGACAAAATTCGAAATTCGAAATTCGAAATTCGAAATTCTGAGATTATCTTCGACGATGTCTCTAAATTTTATGGAGAGATTCTGGGAGTCAACCGGGTCAATCTGCAAATTGGTCCCGGTATCACGAGTCTCGTTGGGCCAAATGGGGCCGGCAAATCCACGCTGATGAATCTGATGACGGGGTTGCTGCGTCCGACTCGCGGGAGTGTCTCGCTTCTCGGGATACCCACTGACAAACCAGAAGCACTTTTCCGTAAAGTTGGCTATTGCACGCAGTTTGATTCCTTTCCACGCGGGTTGACGGGCCGCGAGTTCATTAAATCATTTCTCCTAGTTCACGGTTTCGACAGCCAGAAGGCGGACGCCTTAACGGTAACTGCGCTCGAGCGGGTGAATCTGCTAGATGCGGCGGATCGGAAAGTGGCAGCTTATAGCAAAGGCATGCGCCAACGAATCAGACTGGCCCAGGCAATTGCCCATCAGCCGGCGGTCCTAATTCTTGACGAACCGTTGAACGGCCTGGACCCGATGGTGCGGGCGGAGACAATCGCTCTCTTTCGAAAGCTGGCTGCTGACGGTCTGCATCTGATCATCTCCAGTCATATTCTCCACGAAGTTGACATGATGTCCGACCGCGTTGTGCTTGTTAACAACGGCTACGTCGTTGCGGAGGGAAACATTCACGGCGTTCGCGATGAGATGGAAGAGCACCCGATGCAGATTTTGATTCGTTGCGACAAGCCCGCGAAGCTGGCCGCGCATGTTTTCGACGAGGATAGTGTGGTGGAAGCGAGGTTGCACCAGGACCGGCTGGGTCTATTTGTTCGTACACGCGATGCGGACAGTTTCTATCTGTTATTGAATCGTGTGGTTGCCGAGGGCGAGATCAATATCGAGTCGATTGCGCCCGTCGATGACGACCTGAACGCCGTGTATGGTTACTTGATCGGCGCCGAAGGCGGGGGCTCTTAATTTGGAGTGCGGCGACCTGTCGCCGCATTGGTCCGTGGCGGCTTGAGACCGCTTCGTTCGAGCCTGATTCACTCGGGTCGGCCGCGACAGGTCGCAGCGCACTCCAAGGAGATCATGAATTCAACTGTAGACATAGTTGCGGAGAGTAAAACCCAGAAGCAGTCACTACGCTGGTCCCTATGGCTGCGCCAGATTCGCGCCATCTTCCGTCTCGAAATCGAGAAGAATTTTCTGGGCCGGCGTTCAATTCTGCTGTATCTGCTCGCACTGCTGCCGATTCTGCCGTTGGCTCTCCTCGCTCCGTTTACGCCGCCGGGCCGCGAGTGGCAGGACTTCACTCAATACAGCATGATCTTCGCGGTTTATTACGGCGGACTGATTCTGCGGACAGTCGTTTTCTTCGGCTGTGCGTGGATCTTCATGAATCTGTTTCGCGGCGACATTGTTGACCGCAGTTTGCACTTCTATTTTCTAAGCCCGGTGCGACGTGAAGTGCTGGTGGTGGGGAAGTATTTGTCTGGCCTGGTCACTTCGATCATTCTCTTCACTGGGACAACTGTGATTTGCATGCTGCTGCTTTACGTTCCCCACTTTCCCTCAGAGAGCGCGAGATTCTTTTTTGACGGCCAGGGTCTGGGCCAACTGCTCACCTACGCCGGAATTACCATCCTCGCGTGCATAGGCTACGGAGCGTTCTTTCTGGTTGTCGGTCTGTTTTTCCGCAACCCCATTATTCCCGCCCTCGTGCTTTATGGTTGGGAATGGCTCAACTTCCTCCTTCCGCCGCTGCTAAAGAAGATCAGCGTCATTCACTATCTCCATTCGCTCACACCTATTCCAGTATCCGAAGGACCTTTCGCGGTCGTGGCCGAACCAACCCCAGCCTGGATTGCCGTACCCAGTTTGATAATAGTAACCATCCTCGTCTTGATTGCCGCCAGCTACCGCATCCGCCACATGGAGATCCGCTACGGCAGCGACTAGCTAGCAATGGCTTTGCCTCAAAAGTCATAAGCTACTGCCGTCTCGGCTTTGCCGCCGGATATGAGGCGCGGGCTTTGCCCCGCCGTAAGCGGTTCTTATTTATTTGGGCTGGGCCAAGGTGCGGGCTTTGCCCTATAAAGTCTGAGGGGCAGAGCCAACCAGGGGCGCAGCCCAAGCTTCGACCCGGCTGAGCGGCGGGGCACCACCGATAGTTGAGCAAGCTCGAAACAATCGCGCCTATCACCATGTTACTTTCGACATTGCCTGCGTCTATGCGATCGGCGACAAGACCGATGAAGCCGTCAAATGGCTGCGAATGTCCGCCGATACCGGCATGCCTAACTATCCACTCTTTGCTCGCGACCCACACCTCGACCGTATCCGAAAGAAGCAGCTTTCATTCAGTTCATGGCTGAGTTGAAGAAGCGGTATCATTGTCTGCCCATGGCACTACGAAAGGAGGGACAGTTACCCCTCGATCCCAATGTTCATAGATAAGGGTTTCCGAGTATTGCCGGCTGGAAGAACGTTGATGCGACAAAGGCGTTAATCCAATTCAGCCGATCACACACTGGTCCAAAACTGCTCGGCTATATGCTCACCACCTAGCAGGCTGCTGAAAAACTAAAGATTCTTCCCGCAGGTTGATCACGGTCAACTATAATCTGGTCCAACGCCAAAGACGGAGGAACAGAATGCGGGGAGACAACGAACAACAAGCGGGCAT
>Ga0136617_10000659_pt1 | contig 29561 bp, 30 predicted proteins | sample AntDrymUQ3222106_2_FD_129672 | JGI IMG/M metagenome (GOLD analysis project Ga0136617, IMG submission 129672) | Polar desert sand microbial communities from Dry Valleys, Antarctica - metaG UQ322 (21.06) | ecosystem: Environmental > Terrestrial > Soil > Desert | place: Antarctica: Dry Valley... | reverse complement strand
CGGCTGCGGGAACGGCACGGCGTCGACGTCGCGTCGATGCATTCCGACGACGGCATCGTCGTGCGGCTGCCGGAAACCGACGGCGATCCGCCGGCCGACATCGCCGTGTTCGAGCCCGATGAGATAGCCGCCCTGGTGACCGCCGAGGTGAGCGGGTCAGCGCTGTTCGCCGCGAGATTTCGCGAATGCGCCGCCCGGGCACTCCTGCTGCCAAGGCGCAATCCCGCTCGCCGCTCGCCGCTGTGGCAGCAGCGGAAGCGCGCCGCCGCACTGCTCGAGGTAGCCAGTGACTACGGAAGCTTCCCCATCGTGCTCGAGACGATGCGCGAGTGCCTGCAGGACGTCTTTGACCTGCCCGGGCTGACCGCCCTCATGCGAAACATCGACGGCAGGCAGGTACGCGTGGTGGAGGTCGAGACAGCGCAACCGTCACCCTTCGCCCGGTCGTTGCTGTTCGGCTATGTCGGCATGTTCATCTACGAGGGCGACGCGCCGCTGGCCGAGCGACGCGCCCAGGCGCTATCGCTGGACTCGACCTTGCTCGCCGAACTGTTGGGGCAGGCCGAGCTCCGCGAGCTCATCGACCCCGACGCACTCGCCGAGATCGACGCGGAGCTGCAACGGCTCGCCCCCGAGCGGCAGGTGCATGACATCGACGGGACCGCGGACCTGGTGCGACTGCTCGGCGGGCTGACCACCGAGGAGGCGCGGGCCCGTGGTGCGACGCCGCACTGGCTGGCCGAGTTGGAGGCGGCTCGACGAGTCATCAGGATCCGCGCATCCGGCCAGGAGCGGTGGTTCGCCATCGAGGACGCCGGCCGAGTCCGCGATGCGCTCGGCGCCGCTTTGCCGGTGGGCGTTCCCGAGGCCTTTACCGAGCCGGTGCGTGATCCGCTCGGCGACCTGGTCTCGCGCTACGCGCGTACGCACGGGCCGTTCGTCGCGGGCGAGTGCGCCACCCGACTCGGGCTGGGCGTGGCCGTGGTGACTGGGACGTTGCAGCGGCTGTCCGGGACCGGGCGGGTGGTCGCCGGCGAGTTCCGCCCCGGCGGTGCCGGACTGGAGTGGTGCGATGCCGAGGTCCTGCGGATGGTGCGCCGTCGCTCGTTGGCCAAACTCCGCAAGGATGTCGAGCCGGTCGGCACCGACGCCCTCGGCCGGTTCCTGCCAGCCTGGCAGCACGTCGGCCCGGCCGCCGGCCGGGGCCTGGACGGACTGCTGCGTGCCATTGAGCAACTACAGGGCGCGGCAGTGCCGGCCTCCGCGCTGGAACGTCTGATCCTGCCCGCGCGCGTCGCGGACTACTCCCCCACCATGCTCGACGAGCTGTGCTCCGCGGGCGAGGTGCTGTGGGCCGGTGCCGGATCATTGCCCGGCAACGATGGTTGGGTCATGCTCGCCCTGCCGGACAGCGCGGATGCGCTACTCCCCCCACCTGACGACGGGTTGAGCCGCTCCCCATTGCACGACGCATTGCTGGATGCCTTGGGGGACGGACAGGCGTTGTTCTTCCGGTCGCTGGCCGATAGGTGCGGGTCGGTGGATGACCCAGCGCTCGTCGCCGCCCTGTGGGACCTGCTGTGGGCGGGTCACCTCAGCAACGACACGCTGGCCCCACTGCGAGCCGTGCTTGGTGGCGGCCGCACAACGCATGTCGCCAGAACACGTCGGCCGCGAGGCCGGTACGGCCGGCCAGGACGACTAGCGCTACCGAGCCGGGCCGGGCCGCCACCAGCGGCCGGCCGCTGGTGGCGGCTGCCCGATCGTGAGCCGAACCCGACCCGCCGAGCGCATGCCGCCGCAGAAGCACTGCTCGACCGGCATGGCGTCGTCACGCGCGGGGCGGCTGCCGCCGAGCGCGTGCCCGGCGGGTTCGCGGCGGTCTATCCGACCCTGAAAGCGTACGAAGAGTCAGGTCGAGCGCGACGCGGCTACTTCGTGGAATCCCTCGGTGGGGCGCAGTTCGCCGTGCCCGGTGCCGTCGACCGGCTGCGCGCGCTAGCTGCGGGTAGCAACCAGCAGGTGCGTGCACTCGTCCTGGCCGCGACGGACCCGGCCAACCCCTATGGTGCCGCTCTGCCCTGGCCGGAACGCGCTGGCCAGGCCGGGCACCGACCTGGCCGCAAGGCAGGAGCGCTGGTGGTGCTCGTCGACGGCGGCTTGGCGATCTACGTCGAGCGTGGGGGCCGCACCCTACTGTCCTGGGTCGACGGGCCCGCCCTGCTCCAGCCGGCGGTGGATGCACTCGCCCTGGCAGTCCGCGACGGATGGCTGGGCAAGCTCGCGATCGAGCGCGCCGACGGGGAACCGATATCCGACAGCGCGCTGGGGCAGGCGCTGGCAGCGGCCGGCTTCCGGCGGACACCACGAGGTCTCCGACTGCGCGCGTGAGCACGGTCGAGGTCCGAGCGATCGACCCGGCCAACCCCGACGAGGCCGCCGGCGTAGCTAACATACCGCGACGGTCCTGGGCCCACCGTCGTGATCAGCCGCGACACGGCACGCGACACCGCACAGCTCCGAGGCGTCATCGCCGAGCGTGGTGAACGCTCGGCGAATATGGACGAGGATGGGGCGGTGCCCGAAGGCGATACCGTCTACCTCTCGGCCAAGCGCCTGCACGCCGCCTTGGCCGGCGAGCAGGTCGTGAGCAGCGACTTCCGCCTGCCGCAGCTGGCCACAGCAGACATCAGCGGCTCGATCCTCGTTGAGGTGCTGTCCCGCGGCAAGCACGTGTTGATGCGGCTGGACGACCGTCGGACGCTGCACACCCACTTCCGGATGGACGGCAGCTGGCAGGTCTGCCCGGTGGGCCAACGGTGGCGTGGCCCCGCCCACGCCGTGCGGATCGTGCTCACCACCGCCAACCGGCAGGCCGTGGGGTATCGGCTGCACGACGTCGCCCTGATCCCGACAACGGAAGAGGACAGCCTGCTCGGTCATCTCGGCCCGGATCTGCTGGGTGCCGACTGGGATGCTGACGAGGCAGTACGGCGCCTGCTGGCCCGGCCCGACCGGGAGATCGGACCGGCCTTGCTGGATCAGCGCAACCTCGCCGGGATCGGAAACCTTTACAAGAACGAGGTGCTGTTCCTGCGCGGCCTGTCGCCATGGACCCGGTCGCCGACATCGGCGACACCATGGCCCTGCTGTCGCTGGCGCGCCGGCTGCTGGTCGCGAACTGCGACCGATGGGCACAGATCACCACTGGCGACCGACGGCCGGGACGGGAGCACTATGTCTTCGAGCGAGCCGGGCGTCCGTGTCGCCGATGCGGCACCCGAATCGCCAGCGCGGACCAGGGCGATCCGCCGTATCAGCGGCTGACCTACTGGTGCTCGAGCTGTCAGCGCGCGCCACGCGCCGCCTGTGCAAGTTAGCCGTTCGCGCGGATCGTGAGGCGCGTCTCGCGTGCGCCTGCGCTCAAGCCTGCTCGGCAGCGCCCCTACGCTTGGCGAGCTCTTCGGCGGTAGGGATCGGCTCGTCAACCTCCTCCGCCCCCGGCGTCTTCGCCTTCACGGCAGGGCGCTCAGGCGCCTTGGCGAGCTGCTCGCCGGCCATGCTCGACCGGATCTGGTCGAGCCGTGACGCTCCGGCCACATCCAACGTGGACTTCTGCACCTCGAGCATGCGGCCTTCGACGGAGTTGCTCGCCAACTCTGCCGAGCCCAGCGCGTTGGCGTAGCGCTGCTCGATCTTGTCGCGGACCTCGCTCAGTGACGGGGTGCTTCCCGGCGCGCTCAGCTCCGACATCTGAGAAAGCGACCGGGATACCTGCTCTTGCATCTTCGCTTGCTCGAGCTGACTGAGCAGCTTGGAGCGCTCGGCCAGCTTCTGCTGCAGCATCATCGCATTGCTCTCGACGGACTTCTTCGCCTGCTCAGCTGCCTGCAGGGCGCCGTCATGAAGTCCCTTGAGGTCCTCCATGGACTGCTCGGCTGCGACCAGCTGCGTCGCGAACACCTGAGCGGTCTGTTCGTACTCGGCGGCCTTGGTCCCTTGGCCCTTCGCGCGCGCCTGGTCGGCGAGCGTCAGGGCCTGGCGGGCGGACCCCTGCAGCTTCTCCACCTCACCCATCTGCCGGGACAGCTTCATTTCAAGCTGGCGCTGATTGCCGATCACTGCCGCGGCCTGCTGGGTCAGGGCCTGGTGCTGACGCTGGGCTTCTTCGATGGCCTGTTGTATCTGGATCTTGGGGTCGCTGTGCTCGTCGAGCTTGCCCGAGAGCAGCGCCATCACATACTTCCAGCCCCGTGCCAACGGGTTAGCCATGTCGCCGTCCTCCTGTCAGACCACACTGCTGTCAGACCACACTGCTGTCAGACCACACTGCTGTGACGACACATTGTGTTCTGCGATGGTCATCCTCGCACGAGGGCTGAGTCTCATGCCGGGCTCGGTGGGTTCTGCCGCGGTCCGAGGGCCTGCCGGGAGATCGCCTCGGTCTCGGCCAGACCGGTACGCAGTCCGTCGAGCTCGCTGGTGAGGTCAGAAATCTGACCGTGGACGGTGTCGACGCCACCGGCAGTCGCCGACAGCGCCAGGACCTCGGCCAGCCGGGCAACCAGTCCCTCGAGTCCGATCGACGTTGACTCCATCTTGGCCAGCAAGACGTTGCGCGCGTCGCTGAGCCGAGCGGCCACGCCAAGCTGTTCCTCGATCGCGGCCAGCGAGCGTTCCTGCTCGGCACGCATCAGCTCGGCGGAGGGCTCACTGCGGGCAGCGGCCAGCCGGCGCCTCTCGGTCTGCAACGCGGGGATGTCGATGCGGTGCAACGCGCCCTCGACGGAGGTCACCTGCGCGGCCAGGCGGCGCAGGGCGTCGAGCACGGTAGCCGCCTCGTCATCGATGTCACCAACCTGCTGACGTACCGAAACTTCCCGCGAGGATTCGCTCTGCTCATGCAGGATGCGGACCGTGCGCTCTGACCGGCGCAGCCAGACATCGGCCGGGGAGCCCTGCGGCGGGCGGGCCAGGCCGGCGGGATAGGCGCCGCGCGGCTGACGGTGCGCCAGCGTCGCGGCGACGACCTTGACGCCGTAGACCACAGCTCCGATGCCGGCCCCGACGGCAACGGCCGGGGGGGCCGCGATACCGACTGCTCCGACGACCGCCCAGCCCAGGCCGCCGACGATCCCGGCCGTGACCAGTCCCCACGGTTCCGTCAGTTCCTGGCGTAGTCCCACCCGCCCAGTCTGCCCCGTGATCAGAAGTTCGACAGGACCGCAGTGAGGACCTGGTCGATCGATGTCGGGTCGGTCGCATCGTAGGCCGCCGCGCGCGAGGCCTCCGCGATCTCCGTGAGCACGCCCAGGTCGGCCTTCTCGCCGTAGGCGATGGTGAACACCCTGACCGCGGTAGCGGTGCTCTCACTGGAGCCGGACAGCTGATCGATAACCGGCTCCAGATTACTGTCGGGAGGAAACTCGTTCTTGCCGTCGGTGAGCACCACCACCGCGTTGATCCGGTCCGGGTCCAGGTTGGTCGCCAACTCTCGCTGGGCGGCCTTTGTCGTGGCATACAGCGCCGTACCGCCGTTAGGTACCAGGCCGCTGATCGTGCCTCGCAGGGACGCCTTGTTCGCGCTGACCGGGGCAATCGGCACCCGCTTGTTGTACGGCGGGTCCTGCAACGTTCTACCCGTACTGAAAGTCCACAGGCCGACCTCGTCATCGGGGGCGAACTGGTCAATGGCTGACAGCGCTGCCCGCCTGGCCAGGTCGAGTTTGCTAGATCCGCTACTCCCGACCGCCTCCCCCATTGACCCGGACACGTCGAGCACGAGCAGGACACGGGCTCGCTTACGCAGCCGATCCCAGGAATCTGCGACCTGCTGGAGCACCGGCGGTGACGGTGGCTCGATGACGGTGATCTTCTTGGCAGGAAGCAGACCGTTAGCCTCGGTGACCGGCGCGCCGGGCTTGCCCTCGAAATTGCGGAACGCCGCTTGCTGAAATCGCCGCTGCTGCTGCTCGGCTTGCACGAAGGACAGGAAGTCCTGAGCGCCCGCCCGCTTGCTGTCCTCGACCCACGGCGCGGTCAAGACGACATAGGGGTTGTCCGACAGCAACGTTCCTTCCTTCGGGTAGATCGCGACCAGCGGCGTGCGTGGCTTCGGTGCCTTGCCCAGGGTCTTCGGGTCGCCGCTCGGGTTGCCTTGGTTGTAGTCCCAGACCGACTTCTCCTCGACGGTCACCGCGCTGATGTAGGTGAGTCCCTGCCCCTTGTCGTCGGCTGCCTTCAGGTTGGACAGGAAGGTAAGTGTGGTGTCGCCGTAGTGCACGATCGAGTCCTCGACGCCCTTGACGTACGTGGCCACTTTGGGGTCGGCGACGTCCCTGGCGGACAGGTCGGTGGACAGGCCGGTCGCCGCGAAGTAGGTGCCGACCGTCGCGTGCAGGCCAGACGTCGAGAAGTGTGGGTTTGTCTTGCCGAGTGTGAACGCCCCCCACTCCGGATGGCCGAAGGCCCCCCACCCGGCCGGATTCCGGGACAGCGACAGCACATCGCCCCACCCGAGGGCCTTACCAGGCCAGCCCAGTGACTGAGCCATGGGCCGTGGCATGGCGAGAACCAACGGCGTCTGCGCGATGGAAGGGATCTTGCCGGGCACCAGTGCGGGCCGGTCGCGGACGGCCAGGCGTTGGCGCAGCAGCACAGTCCAAGACGATGATGCGGGGGTCCACACATCCGGCCGCGGGCCGTCGCGACGGATGTCCCAGCCGCGGGCGAGGGCTTCCATGGCACCTCCGGAGGCCTTGGACGTAACGGTCACGGCAACGCACTCTCCCGCGACCCGACGATCCTCGTTGGCGTAGCTGTCGGCCAGCACCGACAGCAGCGCGGCCTTCTCCGAAGACGCGGTGACGGCAACGTCGATGCACCCGGAGCGCTTCGCCTGCTTGGTGGTCGATCCGCCATCGGAAGACTCGCCGCCGGTGAACAGGAACCGGACGCCCAGCACCAGGGCGATGCCGACGACAACGGCAAGGATCAGTGGCCCCCGATTGCTGCGGCTCGGGCTCTGCTCGTAAGACACGTGCCCTCCCCTCCGGCGGCGGATACGCGCGCCAGTGTGTCAGCAACCGGTTCGCGGCGGGAAAGATCCCCCACCGTCGACTCGCTCCACTCCTCGCTTGCGCGCTCGCCTACGGCTCACCGTGCGACGGCAGCCCGGCGACCAGGACAGCCGCGCCCTCCCGGACCGCGTCGGAGCTGCCCGGCGTGGTCAGGTACGACGACAACCAGCGCAGCACGATGTCGTCGCCGCGGCGTCCGGCAGCGTCCAGTGCGAGCCGGACGGCGCGGCGGGCCACCAGCCAGCCGGACCCGTCGGCGCCGGCAGCCAGCCGGGCCAGCGCCGCGGGGTCCGCGATGGCGAGTCGCCGGAGCGCGGGGTGGGCCGAGAGCCGGACAGCAGCGTGCTCGAGCGCAAGGCCGAGCGGCTGGTCGGCACACTCGGCGGCCAGCGCCTCGACCTCGGCGTCGACTAGGGCCATCCACACGTCGCCCTTGGCGCGAAAGTGGTTGTACAGAGTTGCCTTGGCAACGCCGGCGAAGGTCGCCACGTCGGCCATTGTCGTGCTTCGAGGACCCTGCTCCTGCACGGCCCGCAGCGCTCCCTCGAGCAGCCGAGCCCGAGTCCGGGCCATCGCATTGGCGGCCCGCGAGCGGGTGCCAACGACCGGCACCGGCGCGGTTGAGGCGATGGGCTTCGAGGTCATGGCACTGAGGTGATGGGCTTCACAAGGATATTCAACAGCCGTCAGGCAGCGACGACTACGCGACCCCGCAGCGACGACTCCGGTGTGCCACCGGACGGATCGAGATCGGGAACCCCGGCCGACTCGTCCATGCAGAAGGTGTCTCGGGCGTCGGAGAGCACGTCGGACAGCGGCACGCCCAGCGCGCCGCAGATAGCCGCCAGCAACTCCGAGGACGCTTCCTTCTGGCCGCGCTCGATCTCGGAGAGGTAGCCCAGGCTGACCCGCGCGTCGGTGGACACCTCGCGCAGGGTGCGGTGCTGACCGAGGCGTCGCGCGCGCAGGGTCTCGCCGATGACCCGCCGTAGCAACAGCATGGCGCGACCTCCTCCCAGCTCCTCGTGTTGCCGTCACCGTACCTCTCGGCACCTACTGTCACACCTCCCGGCTGCAGGTGTCCGCCCATGGCGTAACACTGCTCGTCACCCCCGCCCTTCCACCGTCTCAAGCTGCCCCGCAAGACCATCGAGCGCTGCCTGCACGGCGCCGGCAGTGCACATAGCCGGGGAAGTGCCCGCGAACGACGGCGATGCACACGGTGCCCACTGGTCGGTCGCCCTGCTCTGCCGGACCCGCCACACCGGTGAGACCGACACCCCAGTCCGCGCCGCATACCCGGCACGCCCCCCGTGCGAGCGCGAGCGCGACATCGGAATGCACCGGGCCGCGCTCGCGCAGCAGCGTCTCCGGCACGCCCGCCACGGATGCCTTGAGGTCGGTCGCGTAGACCACCAGCCCGCCGCGAAACGTCGCGCTTGCGCCAGCCGTCTCAGTCAGGCTCGCGGCTAGTAGTCCACCGGTGAGCGACTCCGCCACCGCCACCGTCTCCCCTCGACGGCCCAACACCGCATGGATATCCGCAGCGCCGGTCACCCCCGACCTACGACCGGCTAGTGGAGCGACGGTTGCGCTTGGCAGCAGTACGAGAGCTGGTCCGCAGTCGCCAGGCGCGCAGCACGTAGTCCACGCCGGTGACCACCGTGACGACAACGGCCGCTGCCATCACCCAGCCCCGCCCGCTGGCCGGCCAGCCCGTCAGCGGCAGCACGTAGAGGCCGATTGCGACACTCTGCAGAACCGTCTTGAGCTTACCGCCGCGGCTCGCCGGAATGACCCCGTGCCCGATCACCCAGAACCGCAGTCCGGTCACCCCCACCTCGCGGACGAGGATCAGCCCGGTTACCCACCAGGGAAGCTCGCCCAGGACAGACAGCGCCACCAACGCGGTCCCGATCAGCGCCTTGTCGGCGATCGGGTCAGCTATCGTGCCGAACGAGGTGACGAGGTTGTGCCGCCGGGCGAGCCTGCCGTCGATCCGGTCAGTGAACGATGCGCACCCGAACGTGACTGCCGCGCCGATGCGCCACAGTGTCCCCTCACCGTCGTCCGTGAGCAGCAAAGCCCAGAACACCGGCACCAGGAGCAGCCGCAGCACGGTGAGCGCATTGGCGATGTTGACCACCGGGGCGCCACTCGGTGGCGGACCTATCGGGTCGGTGGCGACGGGGTCGAGCCGTGCCGCACCCGGCAGCGCTGAAGACGGCTCTGCTGATCCTCGGCCGGAGTTGGTCACGGCGCACTAGCCGGTGCGGCGTCGACGACGGTGACCAGATCTGCCACCAGATCGATGCCTTCGGTGGACACTACCGCCGCGCGCACCAGGTCACCGACGTGCAGTCCCGGACCACGGACCGTCGTCGCGCCGTCGACCTCGGGCGCTTGGTGGGCCGCGCGCCCTTCGACGGTATCACCGTCCACCTGCTCCACGAGCACCTCAACGACGCTGCCGATCCGTTCGTCGGCACGCTGCGCCATGAGCTCCTCGACCAGACGCGACAGGCGCTCCACTCGCCGGTGCACAGTTGCTGGCCGGATCTTGCCGGGCAGTTCCGCGGCCTCGGTGCCATCCTCGTCGGAGTATCCGAACACGCCGATCGCGTCCAGTCGGGCGGCGTTGAGGAATCGCTCCAACTCGACAAGGTCGGCTTGTGTCTCACCGGGGAAACCAACGATCACGTTCGACCGGGCTCCGGCCTGCGGGTCCAGCGCCCGAACCGACTCCAGCAAAGCCAAGAACCGAGAAGTGGAGCCGAACCGGCGCATCCTTCGCAGCACCGGCTCGCTGGCGTGTTGAAAGGAGAGGTCGAAGTACGGTGCGACGCCCGGCGTTGCGGCCAGGGCCTCGACCAAGCCAGGCCGCAGCTCGGCCGGCTGCAGGTACGACACCCGCACCCGCACGATCCCCGCGATTCCGGCCAACTCAGGCAACAGGGTTTCCAGTAGCCGGACGTCGCCGAGATCCTTGCCGTAGGAGGTGGAGTTCTCGCTCACCAGAACCAGCTCGCGGGCACCCTCAGCGGCCAGCCACCGCGCCTCGGCCAGCACATCGGCCGGCCGTCGGGAGACAAATGAGCCACGGAAGGATGGGATCGCGCAGAAGCTACACCTTCGGTCGCATCCGCTGGCGATCTTCAACGGAGCCACCGGGCCGCCGTCGAGTCGGCGTCGCATGACCCGAGGACCACCGGCGTGACCAGGAATGCCCACGGCGGAGTCGGATCGTTCCAGTGGCGCCAACGGCAACGACGCGCGACGGTCGCGGGGCGTGTGGGACCGCAGCGGCCGGCCAGACAGCACGTCGTCGAGCCGAGCGGACAGGTCGGGATAGGAGTCGAAGCCCACAACCGCGTCGGCTTCGGGCAGGGATGCCGCGAGTTGGGAGCCGTAGCGCTCGGCCAGACAACCGACCGCGACTACCTTGGCCCCGGTGTCGGCGACCGCTAGCAACGTGTCGATGGAGTCCTTCTTCGCCGCCGCCACAAACCCGCATGTGTTGACGACGACGGCGTCGGCGGGATCCCCCTCGGGGACAAGCTCCCACCCGTCGGCCACGAGCCTACCGGCTAGCTCTTCGGAGTCGACATCGTTGCGTGCGCAGCCCAGAGTGACGATGGCGACCCGACGGTCGTACGGTGAGGGCTGGGGCACCCGGCCAGCCTAACCGTCAGCTCGCTCCGCGCCTCGCTTCGTTCGATGCTCACTCGCCGCACCGGGGAAGGTCAGCCGGCTCCCGCCTTGAGCTGGTAGGTCTCCGAGCACACCGTGTCGCCGCACGAGGGTGAGCCCTTATCCACACCATTGACCACCACGCTGACCGCTTTGGAGTTGCCGAACCGCACCTCGAGCATCTCGGGATCGCTGAAATCCTTGACGTCCCCGGTGTTCATGACGCCCTCGTAGACACCCTTTCCGCCAGCAGCCGTCACCCTGATCCAGCTCGAGCCGGACGTCGCCCGAATCTGTAGGTTGACGCCCTCCGGCGGCTGCGGGCTGGCGGAGCCGCTCGGGGTCGGCTGCGGGCTGACCGCGAGGAGGGACGGCGCCCCGGCGGGATCCGGCTGCTGCGGGGACCCTTGCACCCTGCCGATCAAGAAGCTGGCAACTGCCAGCAGCACGATGACAGCGGCAGCAGCGGCCAACGCCGGCATCAAGTTACGAAGTGACTTCTGGGGCCACGGCGTCCACGGGATCGTCACAGTGGGTCGAGTGGCCCGGGCAGCCCGGCCGCCGAAAGCCCCATCATCGGTCGGCAGCCGTGGCCGGTGCGGCGTTGGAGTTGGGGGCGGCATCGTGGCCTTGACCGGCTCGTAGTGAGCCACGGTGGTCGTCTCGAGCCTGGCGACGGAAGGACCGGGGGTCGCATCGAACTCGGCGAGCACCGCAGCAGGGTCGAGCCCCACCGTGGCGGCAATCGACCGGATGTGCCCGCGGGCAAAGAACATGTCTCCGCAGCCGGCGAAGTTATCGCTCTCGATCTCCCGGAGCAAGCCGGAGCGGATCCGCGTGCGCCCGGCTATGTCTTCCACCGACAGTGCTTGGCGTTCCCGGGCCGCCCGGAGCATCCCGCCGACGGAGGGCGACTCATCGGACGGCATGCGGAAGCCTCCCTAACTCGCAACGCGAGTGCAGCGTCCCCGACTCGAGATCAGTGCGAGTCTAGATCAGGGGCGACGATGTCCCCCTGTCGGTGGCCTGTCGTCATTTCGCGCGCCAGAAGAGGCTACTGCCCGTGCAGAGTGACCAGCACATCATCAAGCTCATCGGCCTTTACCAGGACGTCTCGCGCCTTCGACCCCTCGGTGGGACCCACGATGCCCCGGCTTTCCATCAGGTCCATCAAGCGACCCGCTTTGGCGAACCCGACCCGCAGTTTGCGCTGCAACATCGATGTCGAGCCGAACTGAGTGCTGACCACCAGCTCCACGGCCTGACAGAGCAGGTCGAGATCGTCACCGATGTCCTGGTCCACCGTCTTGCTCGTCTCGGAGCCGAGAGGGACGACGTCGCTGCGATAAGCCGGCTCCGCCTGCTTCTTGCAGTGCTTGACGACGGCGACGACCTCCGCCTCGGTGCAGAACGCTCCCTGTATCCGCATCGGTTTGCTGGCGCCCATCGGCAGGAAGAGTCCGTCACCCTGGCCGACCAGTTTCTCCGCGCCGGGCTGGTCGAGAATGACCCGGGAGTCGGCCAGGCTGGCAGTGGAGAAGGCCAGCCGGCTGGGTACGTTGGCCTTGATCAAGCCGGTCACCACGTCAACACTCGGTCGTTGGGTAGCCAGCACGAGGTGAATCCCGACGGCGCGGGCCATCGCGGTGATCCGGCAGATGGCGTCTTCGACGTCTCGCGGAGCGACCATCATCAGGTCGGCGAGCTCGTCAACGATGACCATGATGTAGGGGTAGGCGGCGTAGATCCGCTCGCTACCAGGAGGGGCGGTGATCTGTCCACTGCGGACCTTGCGGTTGAAGTCGTCGATGTGGCGGACGCCGTTGGCGGCCAGGTCCTCGTAGCGCAACTCCATCTCGCGTACCACCCACTGCAGCGCCTCGGCGGCCCGCTTGGGGTTGGTGATGATCGGGGTGACGAGATGCGGGATGCCCGCGTAGCCCGTCAACTCGACCCGCTTCGGGTCGATGAGCACCATCCGGACCTCTTCCGGGGTGGCCCGGGTCAGCACGGAAGTGATCATCGTGTTGATACAGCTGGACTTGCCGGCGCCGGTTGCCCCGGCGATGAGAATGTGCGGCATCTTGGTCAGGTTGGTGACGACAAACCCGCCCTCGATGTCCTTGCCGAGACCAACAGTCATCGGATGGTGGTCGCTCGTCGCAGCATGCGACCGCATCACATCACCCAGGCTCACGAACTCGCGGTCGGCATTGGGAATTTCGACTCCCACCGCGCTCTTGCCAGGGATCGGGCTGAGAATGCGAATGTCGGAACTTTTCACCGCATAGGCGATGTTGCGGGACAACTGGGTGATCCGTTCAACCTTTACCGCGGAGCCGAGCTCGATCTCATAGCGAGTAACGGTCGGGCCACGGCTGAATCCAGTAACCGCTGCGTCGACCTCGAACTGATCGAAGACTCCGACCAGCGACTCGATCACTGCATCGTTGGCCCGGCTGCGTACCTTGTGCGGCGTGCCCGTCGCGAGCAACTCGGGTGGCGGAAGCCGGTAGTCGCCTTCGGCGGCGGTCAGGGCGAGTTGCTCCGCCCGGGTCGGCGCGGCCGTGTGCGGCGGCGGCACGGCCGCCGGGATGCTGCCGGCCGGACGGCGCAGGACGCCGGGACGGATATGGCCAGGCGCCTCGGCTTCGTCCCTCTCATCTGTCTCCGTATCCGCATCGACCATCGCGCCTTGCCGCCGGCAAGATGACGAGCGGAGCCGGCCATCTCCCTCTTCGGGCGCGAGCTGGCCCGTGTCATTGCCGGTCTCCCCGGCCAAGGCTCCGCGTCGGAACAACCGGTCGAAGATGACCGCCCAGCGGCGGGTGACCTGGTTGACCGGCGTGGCGGTGACCACGAGAAGGCCGAAGACGAGCAGGAGGACGAGCAACGGAGCAGCCACCCATCCGGTGAGCGCACTCTCCAAGGGGGCGCCGGCCAGCGTGCCGACCAAGCCGCCGGCTTCTTCACGACCGCGAGGCGTCGTCGGCGAACCGTGGGCGATGTGCAGCAGGCCGAGCCCGCTCAGGATCAAGGCCGACCATCCTACGAGGTGTCGGCCACCGCCGGCGGTGTCGGTCCGCTGCCGCATGAGGTGCAGCGACAAAGCAAGGAGCAGTACGGGGAGCGCGATGCCGGCCGAACCCACGAGGTAAACCACGACAGCGGCGGTCACGGCGCCGGCGGGTCCGGCGGCGTTCCACCACAGGCCGATGGCCAGCACTAGGGCCAGTCCGAGCAGCGCAAGCCCGAAGCCGTCGCGCCGGTGTGCGGGGTCGAGCTCGCGGGCGGTGGCTGCCTGCCGGCCGATCGCGCGGGCCGCTCCGCCGGCACCCCGCGCGACCAGCATCCAGACACCGCGCAGGCCCGCCGCAACTCCGCCCAGGACCGAGCGACGAGCGGGCGCCCGGGATGGCGGCCTTCGCGTCCGGTTGCGACCCGCGGACCCGGTCCGCCCGGCCGACGTACGCGCTCGGGTCCTGGTCGACGTGCTGCGGACAGGCATGCCTCCACGGTAGCCGGCAATGCCCGTCATTTCCGGCAGCCACACCGGCATGACGCCGTGAGCGGTTACCGCTGACGGCCAGACGCCTGCCACGTTGATGAGGTGGATAGAGCCTCATGACAACGAGCGCCGCCGACTGAGGCGCCCATCCTCGCTCGGGTGACGGAGGTTTCGTGCAGAGTAGCGTGGCGGCATGTCGCTCTCGGGGAAAAGGGTGCTCCTGCTCGCCGCCGACCTTTTCGAGGACATGGAGCTGTTGTATCCGATCTACCGTCTCGGCGAAGAAGACGTGGAAGTGACCGTAGCCGGTCTCGACGGCCAGCCGGTGACCGGCAAGAAGGGACACGGGCCGGTGACCGTAGACACCACCGTCGACAAGCTTTCCGCAGATGACTTCGATGGCCTGGTCATCCCGGGCGGTTTCGCACCGGACAAGTTGCGCCGTTCATCAAAGGTGCTCGCCTTGGTGCGGGACTTCGCCGCGGCCGACAAGCCGGTCGCCTTCATCTGCCACGCCGGCTGGGTGCCGATCTCAGCCCATATCCTCGACGGCCGGCGTGCGACGAGCGTCGGCGCCATCCGGGACGACATGGTCAACGCCGGCGTCGACTGGGTCGACGAAGCGACGGTCGTCGACGGCAACCTGATTTCCGCCCGGACACCATCCGACTTGGGCCCGTGGATGAAGGCCCTGCTCTCGGCCCTGCAGGCAAGCAGCTGAGTCCGCGTCTCGCTGTGCTTGATGCTCGCTCGACTAGACCGCGCGCAGCCAGGTCACCGGAGCGCCGTCACCCGCGTGCCGATAGGGCTCGAGATCCGCGTCCCAGTCCGCTCCAAGCAGTCGCTCGATGCCATGAGCCAATGCGTCGGGAGCTGCCGCGGTGGCGAGGAGCGCTCTGAGTCGCTGTTCGCCGACGACGATGTCGCCGTTGGCACTAATGGCGGCCCGGAAAGCTCCGCGGCCGGGAACGTAAGCGACGCGCTCACCGTCGTGGCCGACGCTGGGATCTTCGGTGACTTCGAAACGAATCATCGGCCACTGCCGCAGGGCGGTAGCGAGTTCGCCGGCCGCGCCGACCGTGCCTTGCCACACGCATTCGGCGCGTTGGGTGCTGGGATCGGCTGGCTGCGCTGTCCACTCGAGCCGGACGGGAACGCCGAGGACACGCGAAACGGCCCACTCGACGTGCGCACAGACGGCAGGCGGACAGGAATGGATGTAGAGAACGCCGCGAGCAGGCACAGGGAACCTCCCGGTTTCGAGGAGCGCCTTCCCCAGCGGCCTCGGGACAGAGGGTTGCCTGCTGTGGCCTATGATGCCTCCTCAGCGCTCTGCCGTCCAATGGATGGGCCCGGCACCACTCCTCCTAGCGGGACGGTAGGTGGTGGTCGGCGTGTCGCTCTGGTCAGTGCAGAGATCGAGCCGCACTGACGGCCAGCCGCCCGAGCAGAGTCACCGCATGCGCATTCCGCCACAAGCGGTGACGCATCGACGTAGTGTGCTGGTATGAGTCAGTGGCGAGCGAGTCGCTCGCCGACACGTACACCGTCCCAGGTCCTGGCGCAGCGGGTTCGGATGTATCGCGACGCGCACGGTTGGACTGCCGCGGAGTTGGCGCAACGATGCGCCGCCGCCGGTGTGCCGCTCGACGGATCCGTGATAGCCAACCTGGAAAACGACGTTCGCGCGCCAGTGAGCGTGCAGGAGTTGCTCACTCTCGCCTACGTACTGTCGGTCCCCCCAGTCTTGCTCTTCCTGCCCGTGGGCGAGGACTATGAGATCGAGATCACGCCTGGAGTGCCGATACCGCCGGACGCCGCCGTGCGCTGGGTCTGCGGCGAGGCGATGATGACCGGCGACACTAAGCCTGGCATCTGGCAGCGGTTCTCCCGCCCGCTGCACCTCTTCCGCCAACTCGACGCCGCACACGCTCAACGCTGGAATGCCGAGAACGATCTCCGGCGCATCCGGTTGGCCGGTCGCACCACCCAACAGCGAGCCGGCACGACCAGCTACGCGGATGCGCTGGCGAACGTCGCGACGGTCCTCACCGCCATGGTGGAGTGCGGCATGACCGTGCCACCCGTGAAGGACTACACCGCACTGGACATGGCCAAGCTCGGCCTCATCCTGCCGCCCGGAGTGCCCACCGTCGCGACCGACGAGGCGGGGCTGCTGTGATCTGGGCAGCGACAGGCTGCACCCCTCAGCTCAGCGCGGCTTGCAATCGACGCCGAAACGTGAGACGGCCTTCCACGTACGTTCGAAACCCTTCTCAGTCCCCTCCGCGCGGGCCTTCTCCCCACCGTGCAGCAGGCCAAAGGTGAAGCCGTTCTCTCCGGCCGGAAAGGCCTGGGCGCCCATCCGGCGCAGGGCCCCGAACGCTATCCACGGGTCGCGGAACCCGACTCCTGCGACGGCGACGCTGTCACTCTGTCGGCCCATGTGAAGTCTCGTTCGTTCTCGGCGCTGAGACTGTCTCTTCGCGCCTATCCGGTGGATAGTCTCATCAGGTAATCGCCGATCTGGTCGGCGTAAACCTCCGTCTGTTCGCCGCTGATCATGTCGCGAACGGTGACCTGTCCGCGTGCATGCTCGGAACGTCCGTAGATGAGACAGTATCGTGCTCCCTGGTCGCTCGCCCAGCGAAGTTGCTTGCTCAGCTTGCCGGAAGAGCCCAGGTAGACGGCCGCCCGCAGTCCGGCCCTTCGGGTTGCTGCCGCGAGCACGAAGCTGTGAGGGGCGAGATCTTCGCCCATGACGGGAACGGCGACATCGAGTCGGCCTCGCGATCCAGACATCTCGCGGGGAAGGAGCGGAAGAATTCGCTCAATGCCCACTGACCCGCCGGTCGCCGGGACGTCAGGCCCGCCAAGCTGGGAGATCAGCCCGTCGTACCGGCCACCTGAAGCGATCGAGCCGGGCATGCCGGGAGCGACGACTTCCCAGATGGGGCCGGTGTAGTAACTCAGCCCTCGCACCAGGCGAGGCGTGAACCCGATGCGCTCGCAGGGAAGGTGGGCGGTCACGAGGGAGATCACCTCGTCAATCTCATCTAGCCCGGCCGTCCCGCTGTCGCTGGCCTTCAGCGCCGTTCGGACCCGAGCAACGGAGTCGCCGGCAGTCAACGTATCGACCAGCCCGACTGACCTCGACTCGTCAAGCCCACGTGCGCCGAGTTCGGCGATCACCCGGGCGGGGACGAGCTTGTCGAGCTTGTCGAGGGTGGTCAGCACGCCGTGCCCCAGCTCGGTGGGCACACTGAACGCCTCCAAGAGTCCGGAGAGGACTTGTCGCGAGTTCAGTAGAAACTGGAAGTCGGCGACGCCGAGCTCAGTGAGCACGTCGTACTGTGCACAGACGGCCTCGGCATCAGCCATCCGGGAGGCGGAGCCGAGCGTGTCCAGATCGCATTGAACGAATTCGCGGTACCGGCCTTTGCCTGGCCGGTCAGCTCGCCAGACTGGCCCGATGGCGTATCGCTTGTACGGCGATGGCAACTGGCTTCCATACGCGGCGGCAACGCGAGCGAGCGGAACCGTCAGGTCATACCGAAGCGCGAGGTCTGCTTCGCCGGACACCGCGTGCTCGCCACGACGCAGGATCTTGAAGATGAGCTTGTCGCCGTCGTCGCCATACTTGCCGGTCAGTACTTCCAGGTGTTCGAACGCGGGCGTCTGCAACGGCTCGAATCCGTACCGGGCGAAGACCTCACGGATGATCGCAAACGCGTTCTCTCGCCTCTCCAGCTCGGCGGCGAGGAAGTCACGGGTCCCTGATGGGGGATCGAACTGCATCGACATGCGCCCATGCTTACCCGACCGCCACCCGTGAAGTCACTTCGACCCGGCAAGTGGATCAACTGGATCACAATGCACATCCCCATTGCCGGCATCTACCGAACGCTTTTTGCGCAGGCGTCACCGACATGCCGATCGGAAGACAACCAGCGAATGCCTAGCTCGCACAGGTAGCCCGCCTGTAGGCTGCGCGACAAGGAAGGTAGTAGCAGGACGCATAAGTTGGCTCGGTTGATTCGCCGGTTGAGCCCATCGTGCCTCGACAACGTCGCGGGCGAACTGTCTTGGCCCTTGGCTAGACAAGCTGCTAGGCGCCACCGTCTTCGCTGCGCGGCGTGCCGCCAAAGTGGGCGGGTCCCACGCCAGGGTCCTCCATCGGCTCGTCATCCGGTCCGCTGGTCTCGGACACCGGTAGCTCGTCGGACGGGGAGGCAACACGTCCGCCGGGCGTGTCGGAGGGGCTCGGGTCCGTGTAGCCCTCGGTGTTCGTTCTCGGGCCCGTGGCCCCGCCGACATTGGCCCCGTCGCGATGCGTACCGCCCTCATCGATGTCCGCGCTCTCCCGGCGCCCCTCGTACGGCGGCACGGGCCCGCCGGGCTCCTGTTGGCCGCCGACCGTGGTGGACGGTCCGTAGGAACTGCGTCCGGCGTCACCGCCGCCCGGCGTGCTCTGCGGGCTCTCCTGCGTCCCGTCCTCACCCATGGAGCGAGTCTCTCCCTGGTGCTCAGTCATGTCTTAGCCCTTCGCTGTGTGGCGGCTCAGCCGCCCTGGTCACCGGCTGGCATGGTGGTGCCTGTCTGAGATTCCTGCGGATCGACCGACGTGTGATCATCAGCATCGGACGTGGCGACCGGGCGTTCCGCCGGGCCCTCGCCCGGCGGAAATCCCTCGTCGCGCGAGCCGGGGGCGCCACGCTCCTCCTGCGGCTCCTCCGACGCGGTGACGGGCTCTCCGCTACCACCACCCGAAGCGGTCACTGGCCCCTCGTTATCAGCCATGCATGCCTCCCATTTCTTGGAGGGCGATGACACCCTGTCATCAATACCCGTGGTACGTCAGCAAATCCTCGGAAGTGGATCTCCAACCAGCATGTCGATCATGCGATGGCCCCCAAATGTCGTCTTGCTCAGCACCCGGCCGGGAGGCTCCTCGCGAACCTCGCCGATGATCGACGCTCGGGCGCCAGCCGGATGCGACCGCATTGCGGCGAGGGCCGCATCGGCTGCGTCGGGGGCTACGAAGGCGACGAGCTTGCCCTCATTGGCCACGAACAGCGGGTCGATGCCGAGAATCTCGCCGGCCCCGATGACCTCAGGCAGCATCGGCACCTGATCCTCGGAAATGATCACTCCGACATCCGCCGCCAGGGCGATCTCGTTGAGGACGGTCGCGACGCCGCCACGGGTAGCGTCCCGCATGCAGCGCAGCGCAGGGCCGCAGGCGTTGATCATGGCCTCGACCAGCAACCACAGCGGCTGGGTGTCGCTACGGACGTCCGCGTCGATATCAAGCTCACCACGGGCCAGCAGGATCGCCACGCCGTGATCGCCGATGGTGCCGGATACAAGCACCTTGTCACCCGGGCGCACCTGGCTAGGCGTGAGCACGAGATCGTGCTCGATCAGGCCGATGCCGGTGGTGACGATGTACATGGAGTCGCAGCGGCCGCGTTCGACCACCTTGGTATCGCCTGCGGTCACCGCGACGCCGGCACGTTCGGCAGCATCAGCCATTGCCGAAACCTGTCCTCGCAGTTCCTCCGCCGCGAGCCCCTCCTCGAGGATCAGCGCCGCCGAGATGGCGGCCGGGCGGGCGCCGGAGACGGCGAGGTCGTTGACCGTCCCGTTGACCGCCAACTCACCGATACACCCACCGGGAAAGGTGACAGGCCGCACGACGAACGCGTCAGTTGTGAAAGCCATCCGCACCCCGCCCAGCTGCAACACAGCCGCGTCGCCGAGTTGGTCGAGCGTCTCGTTGTCGAGCAACGGCAGGATGAGTCCCTCGACCAGTGCGCGACTAGCCTTGCCACCCGCACCGTGGGACATGGTGACGCGGTCATCGACGAACCGCGGCCTGCGCCGGCGCATCTTCTCGATGCGTTGTCCGACCTCGTCCTCGGTGATCTGCCGGCTCATGATCAGACCTCGAGGTGGATGCGCTGCTTGGCGTACTGCCCGTAGTTGTAATACGCAGCGCAGGCGCCCTCAGAGGACACCATGCAGGTGCCGATCGGGGTTTCCGGCGTGCACGCGGTGCCGAATACCTTGCACTCCCAGGGCTTCAGAACGCCCTTGAGCACCTCACCGCACTGGCACGCCTTGGGGTCCGCTACCCGAACGCCTGGGACGGCGAAGCGCAGCTCGGCGTCGAAATCGGCGTAGCGTGAGGACAGCTGGAGCGCGGAGTGTGAGATCGAGCCGAGGCCGCGCCACTCGAAATATGGCCGCAACGAGAAGACGTCGTTCATCACCGCCAACGCGCGGGGGTTTCCGTCCCAGTCGACGACCCGGCCGTACTGGTTCTCCACCTCTGCGCGCCCTTCCTTGAGCTGCTTCATGATCAGGTAGACAGACTGCAGCAAGTCCAGCGGTTCGAAGCCGGCACAGACGAGGGGCTTGCCGTGCTGGCGAGCAATGAAGTCGTACGGCCGGCAGCCGATGACTGTGGACACGTGCCCTGGGCCGAGGAAGGCGTCCAGACGCAGATCGGGCGAGTCGAGGATCGCCTTGATCGCCGGGATGATCGTGACGTGGTTGCAGAAGACGGAGAAGTTGGGAATGCCTTCCTGCTTGGCTCGCAGCACGGTGAGCGCGGTGGACGGCGCGGTGGTCTCGAAGCCGATCGCGTAGAACACGACCTGCCGGTCGGGATTCTGCCGGGCGATCCGCAGGGCGTCGAGCGGTGAGTAGACCATCCTGATGTCCGCACCCGCCGCATTCGCGTCCAAGAACGAACCGTTGCCACCGGGAATGCGCATCATGTCGCCGAAGCAGGTGAGGATGACGTCGTCACGCTCGGCGATGGCGACCCCGTCGTCGACCCGGCCCATCGGGATCACGCAGACCGGACACCCCGGTCCGTGCACAAGCTCGATGTTGTCGGGCAGATGATCCTGTACGCCGTACCGGTAGATGGTGTGGGTGTGTCCCCCGCACACCTCCATGATCTTGTAGTGCTGCCCGGGGTCGCACAGCGCGGTGATCTCCGTCCCCAGCACCAAAGCGAGCTCCGGATCCCGGAACTCATCGACGAAACGCATGCCGCTCACTCTCCTGAACCCGTCATGTGCGAAGTCCGCGAGGCCTTCGAAGTCCGCGAATCCCTTGTGAGCGCCTCGATGGCAACTCCGGCATGGACCAGCACGCGATCCCCCGGTGTGACGGTGCCCACCAGCTCCATCGCGACCGTCTCCTCGCGACCTTGCTCGTCACGGCAGCGCGCATCCATTCCGACCATGCTCACCACGATCAGCGCGACGGCGACATCGCCGCACGTGATGCAGCCCTCGGTGACCGAACAGGCCCCTTCGCCGGTCATTCGATGCTCGACTCGGCGACTGCCTGCAGCTCATCGGTGAACGCCGAACCCATCATCTCCAGCATCGACAGAGCCTCGGCAGCCTCCTTTTCGTCGACTACTGACATGGCGAAACCTACGTGGATGAGCACCCAGTTGCCGACCTCTGGTTTGTCCTCGAGAAGGCCTATGTTGACCTTGCGTTTGACGCCGACGACATCGACCAGAGCCAACTGGTCATTGTTGCCCGGAAGCAGCTCGACAACCTCGCCAGGAATCGCGAGACACATAGCCCATGCCCCTCACTCGCAGGAACGGCCGAAGACGGTGCTACATCGCCTTGATCTTGAGGTAACGCCGGATGTCCGGAATGGATCGGACGCCCACGATCAGCCCCACGAGGACCACCAGCAGGACGATGATCAGCGTGATGAATCCAAGAATCCTCATGACTCTTGCTCCCCTTCATGGGCGGCCGCGCAGACACGGGCGTGTTCCGCGGATGGTGTCAGGATATCTCGCAACTGGTTGTCGAACAGCTCGAAGATTGCGGCTATTGCCCGGTCGACGGCCTCGGCAACCGGATGCGTGAGGCCGATTCCTTCATTGATGTCAGCTGGCTGGCAACCAACAACGTAAGTCGGAGGTAGCGAGCCACCGAGCTTGCCGAGGCTGGCCAGTACGGCCGTCGGCTCCATGCCGTGGGCGTCGAAGTCGCCGGCGCCCAGATCGTCGGGTCCGATCTCGAGCACATGGAGATCGCCGGGCTCGCCCCCGCGGGGCAGCGCATCGATGATGATCAGCGTGTCGTAACCGTCGAGCAAGTCGTAGGCGAGGTGCATTCCGCGGATCCCGTAGTCGACGACCCGCACGCCCGCGGGCAACTGGTGTTCATCGAGTCGCCGGGCGGCCTCCGATCCGAAGCCGTCATCGCCGAAGAAGATGTTGCCGATACCGGCCACCAGGACATGCGCGCTCATGGCGAAGCTCCGCTGATCTTGCGGGGGTGCAGGGGCTCGAGTTCCTCAGGCCCGAAGTAGTAGTAGCGCCCATACCAGTCGTGGAACTCGCTGGCGGGGTCGTCTTCGAGGGTGACGGCGACATGGGTGTTGCCGTCGACGTCGGAATACACCTTGGTGACCACCGCGGTCCGGTCGGCGAGAAAGAGATCTTGAGCGTCGGCTCGGCGCGACGGGCGCAGCCGTACCCGAGTGCCCCTGGCCACTACGACCTCGCCGATCCGCACCGAGTCGGTGTCCGGCGAGACGCTGGCGTCCGCCTCCTCGCCCCACCATGGAACCTCGTCTGGTGGGGTCGCCGGCGACGGAACGGTATCGGGTTGGGTGCAGCCATCGTCGCGAGGTGCAGCCGATCCGAGCTCGCCGAATCCGCGCAGCGCGCCGTGCAACTTCTCGAACACCTCGGGCGGCATCAGATCGCTGCGGTCGATGATCTCCGCGGCGCGCGGGTCGGTCGACCTGGCTGCCGCCTTCTCCTCCTCGGTCAACGTCATGATCCGGAGGGTCAGGATCTCGTCGATCTCGGTGGAGTCGTACAGCGCGCCGGGACTCTCCGGGGCGACCTGAGGGTGGTCGTACAGGATGATCGGTGAGGCCAGAACGATGTCGCGATCCCCTTCGTCGCCCATGAGAACCGGCCAGCAGCGGCGGTTGGCGCAGCGCGCGGCGTCGGCGGCAGCCCAGTCAGGTGGGTCGATGACCGAGACGAAATCGCCCTGGCGCGCCGCGAGAAGCAGGTGGGTGCCCACGAAGGATTGGCGGACCGCACCATCGCGCAAACTGCCGCTCGGAGCAGAAGTCAGCTCGTCGTAGTCAGTCTGGTTCGTGAGACGCGCATGCAGCAAGAACAGTGGACGAGGCGTGTCACACGGCGTGGCAGACAGCTTCAACTGCCCGGTCAGGGGCCACCGACGGCGCACTACTCGACCCACGACGACGTCGTCCTCGCGGAGCAGCTCCACGTCCTCGCCGCCGGCGATCGCGACGGATATCACCTCCCCCGAGGTGCGGCCGGACTGGTCGGGGCCGGAGGGCGCGAGGTCGGCAAGTGAGAGGTCAGACACCGCGACCTCCTCCTCCACCGCCTCGTCCCAGGTGACCCACGTCGTGGAACCCACCGAAAGCTCCGCCACGGGGGTGAACTCCCCCGGCCTGCCATCGACAGTCGCCTCGACGATGCGCGCCTGGATCTGCAGAAAGCGCAGGTGCACGTCGATCCGGATGTCCCGGGCTGTGCCGGCAACGCCAGGCTCGATGAGGGTCTCGGTCTGCAGAGCGGTCTCCTCGCCGACCCCGGCCTCGATACCGCCGGCCGGCCCGACGATGCCGTACTGCCACCGCACCTGGTTCTTGGCCGAGGTGGCGCGGTACGGATAGAGCAGGTAGCCCTCGTAGAGGATTGCATCTGCGATCTTCCGTGCGTCGGCCAGCACGTGGTCCAGGCTCATGGCACTGGCTCCGCGGCGGGCTCAAGTGCCTGGGTGAGCAGCACCTCGACGGTCTGTTCCCATGACGGAAGGGCGTGGGCGGATCTGAAGCGGACCAGCGCATCAAGCGTGTCCTTATCGAGGCGGATCCAGCCGCCGCCCGGGAAGTAGTGGTCCATCAGCTCACGCCAGACACTGACCGGAAGCTTGACGTCGGCCTCGTGGTGCCAGGGCACCTGTTCCACGCCGAAGCCGGTGGCACCGCGGGTGAACACCGTGCCACTGAAGAGCAAGACCAGCGGGATCTCGCCGCCGGACAGCCCGTGAAGGTACTTCGCGGCGGACACCTCGAAGTCGTACGTGCAGGCCACCGGAAGGTCGAAGTCGATGCTGCCGCTGAATCCCTTGACCATCGCGGTGGCGTGCGTCCACAGAAAGGGCTTGAGTGTCTCGCCCCAGCGCTCGAAGGTCCCGAAGAGGTCGGCTAGCACCTCACGCTCCGCGTCGGAATACTGGCGGCGTTGCGGCTCGATGCGCACCTGGCAGCGGAGCGCGACCGCGTGGACCTGCTCGCCGGAAGACTCGGTCAGCCGCATCTTGAACAGCAGGTTGGGGGCCGCTGCATACTTCTCGGCTTCGACAGCGAGGACGTCGAACTTCAGCTCAGTCATGACCACTGAGCCGTCTCGCCGACAGCCGAGCCAGCCGGTCGACTCCTGGACTGCACTCGGTCGAAGAAGTCCGTCAACGCCTGGCGCACCTCCTGGCCGCCGTCGAAGCCTCGCCAGCCGGAGCGCAGGTGACCGACGAGCTCGTAGCAGGCATCGATGGGGACGAGAAAACACTCGAATACCCCGTCCTGGGCACGTACCAGGATGGCCTCGACGTCGGGCGCGAGCTCGGATAGTCGCGGATTGGCCTGGACGATGTCGTCCCATGCTCCGAGTGGCAACTCGGATTCGGTCGCGCCGGCCGGGCTCGGGTAGAACGCCACCTGATGGCCGAACTCGGAATGATGGAAGAAGAACGCCATGCTCACGGGGATCTGCAAGTCGTCCCACTGCATAGGGGTCAAGTAGAAGTCGGGGAAGGACAGGTAACGCTCGGGCACCGCTCGGTACTTGATGTCGGCGTCTTTGTAGTCGAAAAGCAGGTAACAGCCTCGGCAGGTGCACATCAGCGCACGGCTGCCGATGTTGACGACGTGGGAGTGCCCGTCATCGATCGGCGTACCGCACATCTCGCAGCGCTCGCCGGGCGGTGTCATCGGTGCTGCGCCGCGAATGCGCTGCAGCACCGCAAGTGGGCCGGCGGCGATGGTCGATGTGCCCTGGGACTGTCCCGCAGGGGGACGACCTGCGGGAGGACCAACAAGGTCGGAACCGCTCATGCAGACATCGCCATCGGCACCGCGACCTGGAACTCGCCATCGCGCTTGAGCACCGGCAACGGCGAGAGGTGATGAGAGATGTCATCGAGCCCACGACCGGCGGCTCGGACGTCGTAGTGACTGCGGCACTTGGGGCACGTGATGACGGTGGCCCCGCCGAGAGCCCGCTCGACGGATGCGCCAGCGAAGGCGGACTCGCATGACGGGCACCGGTCGCGGTAGGCATAGAAGTCGGTCCCGAGCCGGGTGACGACGACGGCCAATCCGGCCACCTCGGTGTGCAGGAGGCCCCCCAACGCCAGGTCGCCGAGGTCGGGCAGCGCCTGCCAAGATGCGGTCTCGCCGGACGCCCCAGGTGCCGCACCAGCGCTGTCGTCCTGTCGCAGCCGCGCTGACAGGGCGCTCACCGGGATGAGGTTGGGCGTGGGCGGCACCGGAGCCGACTCGACAACCTCGATCCGGTTGATCTCCGGCGCCGCCTCCATGATGGCGGTTTCGACCGCGAGTTCGAGCGTCACGGCAGAGGAGGGGCAGCCGTCGCAGCTGCCCTTCATCTGAAGTGTGACGACGCCATCGGCATTGACGCCGAGGAGGTCCACATCGCCACCATGCGAACCCAGGTAGGGCCGGACCTTGTCCAGGGCGCGCTCGACCCGTCCCACGACGTCGTACGGATGCAGGCCGTGCACGAGCAGCAGGCTCGCGACGAGGTCGTCGCCAGCCAGCCGCTCGAGAAGCGCGTCATCGAGGACGCCTGCCTCGTGCGCGATCTCCAGGACCCGCTCGAGGCCCGAACCGTACAGCTCGACCACGAGACGAACCAGCTCCTCTGCCCGGTCCTTCGCGACCGGGCCTCCCGCGGCACTCGCCTCGATCAGTTGCTCGATGCGTTCGCCACAGGAGCGAAGCGCTTCTGCTGACGACATCTCGTGGCCTCCTGGTGATAGCTGAGCTCCGTCTCGGTCACCACTCGATGCCGCCAGGCCCCCCGGCCTGCCGCTCGCAGTCTTACGCGCCTGTCATGGCACTGGTCGGTGTGTGCATCTCCTGCACCGACTTGCCGTCGCCGAGGTACATGTGCACCCCGCACGGCAAGCACGGGTCGAAGCTGCGGACCGTGCGCATGATGTCGATTCCCTTGAAGTGCTCCCGGTCGTTCTCCTCGAAGATCGGGCAGTCCTGCACCGCGTCCTCGTAGGGGCCGGGGGTGCCGTAACTGTCTCGCGGGTTGGCGTTCCAGGGGGTCGGCGGGTAGGGGTGGTAGTTGGCGATCTTGCCGTCGCGAATCACCAGGTGGTGCGAGAGCACGCCGCGCACAGCCTCGGTGAAGCCGACGCCGATGCCCTCCTGGGGTACCTCGAACTTCTCCCAGGTCTTGGTGTGGCCGGCGCGGATCTCGGCCAGTGCCTTCTCCGCGAAGTGCAGGGCGCACGCGGCCGCATACGCCTGGAAGTAGGTCCGGGCTCGGTTGCGTTCGAGGGTGTTGCTCCCCTGCGACGGGACCTTCCACTCGAAAGTCACGGGGGGTTTGAGAATTGTCTTGGGCAGGTTGATCTGCACGCTGTTGCCGGTGGCCTTCACGTACCCGATGTCGACGAGCCCGGCCAAGGCAGTGGACCATAGCCGGGCGAGTGGGCCGCCGCCGGTGTCGAGAGCGAGGTAGTCCTTGCCGTCATACCAGCGCGGCGACATCACCCAGCTGTACTTGTCATCGAAGTCGCGCTTCTGCGGTCGCGGGTTGGTGTGCTGGTTCCACGGGTGACGACGGTCGACCGGGTTGCCGAGCGGGTCCTTGCTGACGAAGGTCTCCTGGTCGGTCCAGTCGTCATAGTAGGAGCTGCCCAGCAGGATCCGGATGCCGAGGTTGATCTCGACCAGGTCGGTCGTGACCAGCTTGCCGTCGACGACGACGCCCGGGGTCACGAACATCTTGCGACCCCACTGGGTCATGTCCTTGTACTCGAAGTTGCAGTAGTCGGGATCCTGGAACGAGCCCCAGCAACCGAGCAGGGTGCGCCGCAGCCCAACCTTCTCGTAGCCGGGGAGCGCCTCGTAGAAGAAGTCGAACAGGTCGTCGTGCATGGGCACGACCTTCTTCATGAACTCGACGTAGCGCATGAGTCGGGTGATGTAGTCGGTCATGAGTTGGATCGTCGCCACCGTGCCGACGCCGCCGGGATACAGCGTCGAAGGATGGACATGGCGCCCCTCCATCAGGCAGAACATCTCCCGAGTCCAGCGGCTCACCTGCAGCGCCTCGCGGTAGAACTCGCCGGTGAACGGGTTGAGGGAGCGCATGATGTCGGCGATCGTCTTGTAGCCGTGCGCGCCGGCCTGTGGCGCCGGAGTGTTCTCCGCTCGGGCCAGCACAGCCGGGTTGGTCTCGGAGACCATCTTCTCGCAGTAGTCGACGCCGACGAGGTTCTCCTGGAAGATGTTGTGGTCGAACATGTACTCGGCGGCCTCGCCGAGGTTGACGATCCATTCGCCGAGAGCCGGCGGGCGCACGCCGTACGCCATGTTCTGCGCGTAGCAGGAGCAGGTGGCGTGGTTGTCACCGCAGATACCGCAGATGCGGCTGGTGATGAAGTGCGCGTCGCGCGGGTCCTTGCCCTTCATGAAGATGGAGTAGCCGCGGAAGATCGACGAGGTGCTGTGACACTCGGCCACGGTCTGATTCGCGAAGTCGATCTTGGTATAGATCCCGAGGCTGCCCACGATCCTGGTAATCGGATCCCACGCCATCTCGACGAGGCCCTTGTCGCCTGCGTCCTGGCTGCTGCGGTGCGGCGATGTCATCGTCATGGTGGAGATCTCCTGACCTAGTTCGAGATAGAGACGTCCGATGCACGGTCGCGGCCGGGATGTGATGCGCGAAGCGCGACACCGCTCACCAAGTCCGCCTGGCGCCGCTGACGAGCTCCCTGCCGGGCTTGCGCCACTTCGGTTCCTTGTCGACGGTCTTGCTGGTGATCCCGCGAAGCTTGCGGACCATTCCGCCATACAGGCCCACAGCCGCGGTGGAGAGCTTGCCGCCCGGCGGCTCGTCCATGAACGGCATGAACTTGTCGGGGAAGCCCGGCATGGTGCAGCCGATGCAGATTCCCCCCACGTTCGGGCAGCCGCCCACACCGTTGATCCAGCCGCGCTTGGGCACATTGCACTTGACCACCGGGCCCCAGCAACCGAGCTTCACGATGCACTTCGGTGAGCCGTACTCGGTCGCGAAGTCGCCCTGCTCGTAATAGCCGGCTCGATCACAGCCTTCGTGGACGGTCTTGCCGAACAGCCAGGTCGGCCGCAGCGCGTCGTCGAGCGGGATCATGGGGGCCTGACCGGTGGCCATGTAGAGCAGGTAGGTGATGGTCTCGGACAGGTTGTCGCCCTGGATCGGGCAACCGGGGACGCAGACGATGGGGATGCCCGCTTTCGACTTCCAGTCCCAGCCGAGATAGTCGGGCACGCCCATGGCGCCGGTCGGATTACCCGCCATGGCGTGGATCCCGCCGTAGGTCGCGCAGGTGCCGACTGCCAGCACCGCGAGAGCCTTGGGCGCAAGTCGGTCGAGCCACTCGCTCGTCGTCATCGGCTGACCGGTCATCGGGTTGTTACCAAACCCGCACCAGTAGCCCTCTTCCTTGATCGCCTCGTTGGGGATCGAACCCTCGACCACCAACACGAAGGGCTCGAGCTCACCGCGGTCTGCCTTGAAGAACCACTGGAGGAAGTCGTCAGCCCCACCGTTGGGGCCGCACTCGAAGTCAATGAGCGGCCAATGGACTGCGATATTGGGTAACCCGGGAAGTGCCCCGAGTGCGATCTCCTCAATGCTCGGCTGGGTGGCCGCGGTCAGCGCCACCGAGTCGCCGTCACAACTGAGACCCGCGTTGATCCACAGCACGTGGATGAGAGGCTCTTCCGCGGCTGTCACACCGCCGCTGGCATCTGTGGTCGACGTTGCCGACATGCGCCCTCCCGGTGTGGGCCGTGCGTCCCGATACATCGGGTCGAGCACCGGGTTCGCTCAGAAGGTCATCTCACCTTGTGGTACTCCCCTCTGTCAATACATGTAATCCTCGTATCACAGTCATCTTCCGCGGCGATGCCCCATAGGGTGATTGACCGTG
>Ga0136617_10000658_pt1 | contig 29592 bp, 33 predicted proteins | sample AntDrymUQ3222106_2_FD_129672 | JGI IMG/M metagenome (GOLD analysis project Ga0136617, IMG submission 129672) | Polar desert sand microbial communities from Dry Valleys, Antarctica - metaG UQ322 (21.06) | ecosystem: Environmental > Terrestrial > Soil > Desert | place: Antarctica: Dry Valley... | reverse complement strand
GACCCGATGGCCACCCCCCGCTCCAGCCCGGCGACACGGTGACGGTGACCGTGCAGGAGCTGGGCTCGATGACCCTGTCGATCACCGACGGCGTGGCCCCCGTGCCCATCCCTCGGGCCCGGCGGAGAGAAGACACGCTCGGCGGCTCGGCGTCGGCGGGGCCACCGGCGTGACCCGGTCGCGGGCGTGGTTCGCTCGCCCGTCGGCCGTCGTTGACCGGCCGGGAGGGACATGAGCCCACGCAAGAAGCGATCGGGGGAGAGAGATCGGCTCGACCGATATCGATCCAAGCGCGACTTCTCGGTCACCGACGAGCCGTCAGGGGCGACCTCTGCCCCACCGCCTGACGCTGGCGATCGGTTCGTGGTCCAAAGACACCGGGCCACCCGCCGGCACTACGACCTGCGCCTGGAGATGGACGGTGCGCTGGCCAGCTGGGCGGTGCCCAAGGGCCCAACCCTCGATCCCGCTCAGCGACGCCTCGCCGTCCACGTCGAGGACCACCCGCTCGACTACTTCGACTTCGAGGGCACGATCCCGAAGGGGGAGTACGGCGGGGGCGACGTCATCGTGTGGGACTGGGGCACCTGGTCATCGGTGGGCGACGATCCGGTCGCCGCGGTCCACGCCGGCGAGCTGCACTTCGACCTCCACGGTGAGCGGCTGGCCGGACGGTTCGCCATGGTGCGCCGAGGCGACGGCGACCAGTGGCTGCTGGTCCACAAGAAGGACGATCACGCCGTCGCCGGCTGGGATCCCGAGGATCACCTGACGTCGGTCAAGACGGGGCGCACCAACGACGAGGTCCTGGAGGACGAGGCGAACGGCGACTTGGCCGCTCCGCCGAACGGACGCGCCCGGCCGGCTCGATCGGCCGCTCCGGAGTCAGATGGCGACGAGAGCCAGACCCCATCGTGGCCGACGCCGACCGTGGATGAGCTCGACGCCCTCGACGCCCTCGGGGCCAAGGGCGAGTGGGAGCTGCAGGGCCGGACACTCAAGCTGACCAACCTCGACAAGGTGCTGTTCCCGCCGACCGACGACGACGCCGAACCGGTGACCAAGCGGGACCTCATCCGCTACCACGCCTGCGTCGCCCCGGCCATGCTGCCGTACCTGGTCGGCCGGGCGGTCAACTCCAACCGCTTCCCGCAGGGTGTCGACAAGCCCGGCTTCTGGCACAAGGCCGTTCCGAGCCACGCCCCGGACTGGATGGCCCGGTGGGAGTACCCCGACGCCAAGCCCGATGACACCGTCACCTACATCGTCGTCGACAGCCCGGCCACACTGGCGTGGCTGGCCAACTACGGCGCCGTCGAGCTCAATCCGTGGAACTCCACGACCGAGCGCTGGCGAGAACCGGCCTGGGCCTACATCGACCTCGACCCCGGCCCCAAGACCCCGTTCGCCGACATCGTCACCCTGGCCCGGCTGCACAAGGTCGTTCTCGACCGCATGGAGGTGCGGGCCGGGGCCAAGGTCACCGGCAAGCGGGGCATTCAGATCTGGGTGCCGGTGGCCGACGGCCACTCCTTCGAGGACACCCGAGCGTGGGTCGAGGCCATCTCCCGGGTGGTGGGCAAGGCCGTGCCTGACATGGTGAGCTGGGCCTGGGCCAAGAAGGAGCGAGGCGGCAAGGCCCGCCTCGACTTCACCCAGAACGCCATCAACAAGACTCTCGTCGGTCCGTTCAGCGTCCGCCCCGCCCCCGGCGCCCCGGTGTCGGTCCCTATCGAGTGGGACGAGCTCGACGACCCCGACCTGGCCCCTGACCGCTGGACGATCCGCACCGTCTTGGACCGCCTGGCCGAGGTCGGTGACCCCCTTCGCGACCTCATCGGCCTGCAGCAGGACCTCCCCGACCTGTAGCCAGACCTCCCGAACTGGTGTCGATCGCGCGCCCCATGACCGGTCAGATCTACACCAGTTCGGACGGACCTTGTGAGGCGCCGGGCGCTGGCGCACCAGCGTGAGCGGCCCCATGCTTGGGGGGTGGAGCTGTTCGAGGTGGTGGCCGACGCCCTGCGGGGGATGGTGCCGCCTGAGCTCGGGCCGGTCCGCACCCGCTGGCACCGCTACGGCCTCAAGGTCTGGTTCGGTCCCGATAAGCCGACGCGGGAGCACTACGAGGCCCAGGTGATCGGCCCGCACGACGTTCCCGAGGCGGCGGTGCTCGCCGTCGAGGTCGGGTTCCACGCCGAGAACCCCAAGCCGGCCGACAACGACGCCGTCCTGGCTGTGCTGACGGCTGCGGGGCAGCGGTGGCGGTCGGTGCTGGGTGACGAGCCGGTCGCCGGTGCGTTCCTCGGCGCGCGCGACGACTGGTGCCGGCTGTCGGAGACGTGGCCCGATCCGGACCTCGACGACGAGGAGCTCGGCCCTGCGCTCGCCGCCAGGCTCACCGACTACATCGAGGCGTTGGAACCGATCCGTAGAGCCTCAGCCGAAGGCACCTGAGACCTCACCCGCCATGGTGGCTCCGCCCGGCAAGGCGTCAGCCTCTACGGTCGATGGCGCCATGCGCTGCTGTCACGACCGCCGTCCACCCCTCGCAACGGCGGCGGCCCGGCCATGAGCGGACCGCAGCACGTCGACGTGGCCGTGGTGGGCGCCGGCTTCGCCGGGATGTACATGGTCCTGCGGGCGCGGGAGCTGAACCTCGACGTGCAGTGCGTGGAGGCGGCCAGCGGCGTCGGCGGCACGTGGTACTGGAATCGCTACCCAGGCGCCCGCTGCGACATCGAGAGCATGGAGTACTCCTATGGCTTCGACGAGCAGCTCCAGCAGGAGTGGGAGTGGTCCGAGCGCTACGCCACCCAGCCCGAGATCCTCCGCTACGCCGAGCACGTCGCCGACCGCTACGAGCTGCGTCGTCACATCCGGTTCGACACCCGGGTCAAGGCGGCCACCTTCGACGACGAGCGCGGCCGGTGGTTGGTCGAGACCGATTCCGGCGAGGACCTCGACGCCCAGTTCCTGGTGATGGCCACCGGCTGCCTGTCGGTGCCCATCGACCCGGCCATCCCCGGGCTGCAGGACTTCGCGGGCGAGACGGTCCGCACTGCCAGTTGGCCCCAGGAGGGCGTCGACGTCAGCGGCAAGCGGGTTGGGGTCATCGGCACCGGCTCCTCGGCCATCCAGGCCGTCCCGATCCTGGCCGAGCAGGCCGACGCTCTGATCGTGTTCCAGCGCACCCCGGCCTTCACCGTCCCGGCCCACAACCGCGCCCTCGACCCGGCCGAGGTGGCGGCGATCAAGGATGATTACGGCCGGTTCAGGGCGGACAACCGCGAGATGCCGAGCGCCTTCGGCTCGCGCCTACCACGGCGCGACGAGGGTGCCCTCGACGTCGAACCCGCTGAGCGCCTGGCCGAGTACGAGGCCCGCTGGGAGCGCGGAGGGCTCCCGTTCATCGGGTCCTTCACCGACCTCCTGATAGACGAGACCGCCAACGAGACCGCAGCCGACTTCGTGCGGGACAAGATCCGATCGATCGTCGCCGACCCCGACGTGGCCGAGCGGCTGATGCCGTCGCAGGTCATCGGGTGCAAGCGCCTGTGCGTCGACACGGGCTACTACGAGACGTTCAACAAGCCCAACGTCGAGCTGGTCGACCTGGCCGCCACACCGATCGAGACGGTGGCGCCTGCCGGCGTGCGCACCACTGCGGGCCACCATGATCTCGACGTCCTCGTGCTGGCCACCGGCTTCGACGCCATGACCGGGGCCCTGACCCGCATCGACATCCGGGGCCGAGGCGACCGAACCCTCGCGGAGGTCTGGACGGAGGGACCCCGTACCTATCTGGGCCTGGGCGTGGCCGGCTTCCCCAACCTGTTCATCATCACCGGCCCGGGCAGCCCGTCGGTGCTCACCAACATGCTCGTGTCGATCGAGCACCACGTGGACTGGATCTCCGACTGCCTTGCTCACATGCGCAGCCAGGGCCACCGCCGCATCGAGGCCGACGTCGAGGCGCAGGACGGTTGGGTCGACTTCGTCAACGCGGTGGCTGGGCTGACCCTGTTCCCAACGTGCGGCTCGTGGTACCTGGGGGCGAACGTGCCCGGCAAGACCCGGGTCTTCATGCCCCTGCCCGGCTTTCCGACCTACCGTGAGACCGCTGACGCCGTCGCAGCCGAGGGCTACAAGGGCTTCACCGTCGGTTGAGGCGACCCCTCACGAGGCATCTGCCCTAGTCCCGGGTTCGGCGCTTGGCCGCAGCGAGTTGCACTCGGGCATCGGAGTCCTTGTAGAGGGGGTCGAGGGGGTAGCAGCCCGACACCAGGCCGTTGCGAGGAGCGGTGGTGCAGTCGCTGAAGGTTCGACAGACGAGTCGGCGCTCGAACGGCCGACCGGCCAGGAGATCGGCCGGCAGCGTCGGGTAGCTGAGGACCATGCGGCCCAACCCGACCACGTCGGCCACGCCCTGACCGACGACGGCCTGGGCGACGTGACCGAACCAGTCCTGCACGTAGCTGAGGCCCGACGCGACCACGACGAGGCCGGGGTGGCGAGCCTTGATCTCGGCCGTGGCCGTGAGGATGCGTGCCACGCCGACAAGAGGATCCTCGGGAGGGCGGTAGCCGTCCGACGGTGGGAAGTAGGCCGGCCGCTGGATGTGGGGGTTGTAGTAGGGGCTGCCGGCGGTCACGCACAGCAGGCCGACGCCGAGGTCGCCCAGCAGGTCGCAGAACCGGTGGGTCTCGCGCAGGTCGGGCCGCAGCCCGTCGGCCGATCCGCCAAAGGCGAACGGAGCGTCGGCGCCGTCGCCGGCGATGTCGGGCTCGCCCACGCCGTCGGGACCGGGACGGAACGCGACGAGGTCGAAGACGCTAAGCCGCACACCGATCACCAGCCTCGGGGCAGCGGAGCCGATGCCCTCGACCACCGAGCGGAGGAAGCGGGTGCGGCCCTCGAAGGTCCCGCCGTAGGGGCCGGGTCGGTCGACGCCCGACAGCAGCTCGTGGCCCAGGTAGCCGTGGCAGTGCTTCACGTCCACGAAGTCGAAGCCGGCCTGCTCGGCGATGACCGCAGCGGCCACGAACCGGCCCACGAGGGCGTCGAGGTCGTCGTCGCTCAACACGTCGTCGCCCCCTGCGCCGACCCGGGCGTCGAGCACCGGGTGGCGGTAGGCGATCCGGGGGCGGGGCTCGTCGTCGGGCCGGGAGAAGCGTCCCGAGTGGGTGAGCTGGAGCCCGATGACCGGCTCGCCGTCGAGGCCGGCCTCGGCCCGTCCGTCCCGCAACGTCCGGCGCAGCCCGGCGATGTCGTCGGCCGTGCGCTCCTCGATCACGAGCTGGTGGGGATTGGCCCGGCCGGCGTGTTGCACTGCGAAGGCCTCGCCGCCCCAGATCAGGTCGGCCCCGCTGGACCCGAAGCGGCTCCACCGCCGCCGCACCAGGTCGGTGGGCCGCCCGTCGTTGGTGCCGTCCCAGCCCTCCATGGGAAGGATGGCCAGGCGGTTGCCGAGCCGGCCGGCCTCGGTGTCGAGCGGCTGGGCGAGGGGAGCGCCGTCGCCGGTGGCGATGACGTCGTCGACCGGGATCTCGGCGCCCACGTCCTCGCAGTGGCTGCGGAACGCGTCGACGCTGGCTAGCGACTTCACCTGCACGTGCCGCCGCCTCGGGGTGCCGGTCATGGGAGGAGGGACTCCACCCGCGCCACGATGTCACGGAGGATCTCGCGGTCGCTCTCGGGTCGGGCGACGGCGCCGCCCGGGATGGCGTCGCTGGCGATCCACCCTCGAAGCTGGAGGAACATCGCCGCGTCGTGGCGGTAGCCGGGTACCGGCGGACGGAACGTGAGCTGGCCCAGGTGTTGAAGGACGTCGTTCATCTCGTGGAAGGCGGCGTCGCCGGCGCGCCAGGCCTCGTCGCGCCGGGCGAACAGGTCCGGAGCGAAGGTCGACAGGCCGAGCAGGTAGTCGCTGCCGTACATCACCATGTCGATGGCCAGGTCGTTGCCGGTGAGCACCAGGAAGTCGGGGCGCACCTGGTCGCGCCGGGCCAGGCGGTCCCACTCCGGCTGGCGCTCGAGCGACGAGTGCTTGGCCCCGATGCACGCCGGCACCTCCATCAGCCCGGCGTAGGTGTCGAGGTCGTAGATGCGGCCGTAGGGCACGAACATCTCGCCCAGCTCGAAGGCGATGAGCTGCTCACACGACTCGGCCAGCGCGGCATGGGCGCCGACCCACCCGGTGCCGTCGAGCGCGCTCAGGCCGTAGGACGGGAAGATCACCGGCGTCCCGCCGCGCCCGGCGATGGCCTCGGCCCGGCGACGGTAGGCGGCTAGGTCGAGGGGGTCGCCGGGCTCGTCAGCAACGAACGCCCCGGCCACGAACCGCCCGCCCCCGTGCTCGGCGGCCACGTCGAGCACCCGATCCTGGGTCGCCTCGTCGAGGAGCTGCACGTACCCGGTGTCCATGTTCACAGCTGGCCACAACCCGGCCTCGGCGGTGCGGGCCATGTGAGCGGCCAGCCCGTCCCAGTCGATGTCGCCATCGGTCGTGAACGGCAACAGGATGGCCGACATCCCGGTGATGGCCCGCCCCGGGCGGCGCAGCGCGTCAGGGTGGTTCGGGGCGGGGGTGGTGTCGCTGGGCATCGGCAGTTCGATCATGGCAGCCGTGGGGCCCTGGGTCATCGAGGCGGCCCGGGGCCAGCCGGACTCGCGCTCACGGCTGCGGCCGGTCAGGCCTCGCGCTCGATGGCGAACACGGGGTACCCCGACGCCACCCGGGCCAGCGCGGCGGGGTCATCGACGTCGACGCCGTCGAAGAACTGACCCACCTCCCAGCTCCACCGCCGGAGGTAGGCCTGGAGGACGGTCACCTTGGGGTCGCCCTCGGGGAGCTCGGCGGCCCGGAACTGCTCGACCCGCCGGCCGACCCGGAGCTGGCCGGTGCCCGCGACGCGGATGTTGCGGACCCACTGGGTGGTCCCTCGCGGGGCGACGAGGTAGCGACGGTCGCCGACCTCGTCCGGCTCCGCGATCAGGTGGCACCGGGCGTGCCCGACGAGGTGCTGGCCCGTGCTCTCGTCGCCTGGACCCAGCTCTTCGGCGCCATCAGCTTCGAGCTCTTCGGCCACTTCCACGGCGTCATCACCGACGCGGACGAGTTCTTCGAGCATCAGGTCCGCCGGTCGGCCCGGTGCATCATCGACGGCCAATGACACCGCCCGAGCTCTGAGCGAGGCGCTCAGGACACAGTGACATCCAGACTGGACAGGAGGGTCTGGACCCGGCGGCCGATCTCGTCGCGGATGGGTCGGACTGCTTCGAGGTCCAGGCCCTCGGGATCGTCGAGCTCCCAGTCCTCGTAGCGCTTGCCGGGAATCAGCGGGCAGGCGTCGCCGCAGCCCATGGTGATGACGACGTCGGCGGCCCGGATGATCTCGTCGGTCCACGGCTTGGGGAACTCGCGGCCGATGTCGACGCCGACTTCGGCCATGGCCTCGATCGCGGATGGGTTGACCTCGCTCCCGGGTTCGGACCCTCCGGACCAGGCGATGGCCCGGTCGCCGGCGAGGTGGTTGAACCAGCCCAGCGCCATCTGCGAGCGCCCGGCGTTGTGGACGCAGAGGAACAGGGCGATGGGCAGACCGTCGGTCGCCTTGCCCTCGACCTTGGCCAGGGCCTTGAGGCGCTGTCGGGCGAAGCGTTCGGCGAAGAGGGGCAGGAACGTGGCGATGCGGGCGGTGGAGGCGAACTGGTCGTAGCTGGTGACGAGGAACTGCTCGATCGTCTCGGTGCCGAAGACACCGTCGAACTCACGGTGCAGGTTGGCGGCCGCGGACCGCAGCGCCTGGGTCTCGGACAGGGTGAGAGGTTGGGGGTCGGTCATGTCAGGGCTCCTTCAGGTCGGCGCCGTCGTGGGGGACGACGACGCGCTCGGGTACGAGGGTGGGGTGTAGGTAGCGGGCCAGCGCGACGGCCAGGAGGGCGCCGGCGAGCTGCACGGCGACGAACGCAGGGGCCGATCCGGGACTGATGCCGGCGAAGGTGTCCGAGAGCGTGCGTCCGACGGTGACCGCCGGGTTGGCGAAGCTCGTCGAGGAGGTGAACCAGTAGGCCGCGGCGATGTAGCCACCGACGGCGAAAGGCGCTGCGGAGGCCCGCCCTGATCGGACGACGCCGAGGATCACGGTGAGCAGCCCGAAGGTGGCGACCAACTCCCCGAGCCACAGCCCCGCTGATGATCGTTCGCGGGTCGAGAGATCGACGGCGGGCAGCTCGAACATCAGGTTGGCGACCACCGCTCCGAGACAGGCACCCGCGATCTGGGCGGCGACGTACGCCCCGGCGTCGCGGGTCGAGATGCCGCCCAGCAGCCGGTCGGCGAGGGTCACCGCCGGGTTGAAGTGGGCGCCCGACACCGGCCCGAAGGCGAGGATCAGCGCCACCAACCCGGCGCCGGTCGCGATGCTGTTCTCGAGCAGCTGGAGGCCCATGTCGTCAGGCGACAATCGCGCCGCGAAGATGCCGGACCCGATCACGATGGCGACGAGCAGGGCGGTGCCGACCGCCTCGGCGGTGGCCCGACGCCCGAGGTCGGTCATGGGTGGGTTACTCGGTCGACTTCTGTGCTGCCGGATCGGCCGTCAGCAGCAGCGGGCGGCGGACTCGGGCGCCGTGGAGCAGCACGGAGCGTCGGCCTCGGGCTCGGTGCTGCGGAGCTCGCCGTGCGGATGCTCGACGTCGGCGAGGACCGTGTAGATCTCCCACGGCTCTCCGTCTGGCCCGTCGACCCACACCTTGTCCTGCACTGCGAAGCAGCACGACACCTCGTCCTCGGTCGCCGTGGCTAGGCCCTCGTCCTTGAGGCGCCGGGTGGCGGCGGTGACCTCCGCGGTGTCGTCGACCTCGACGCCCAGGTGGTTGAGGGTGCCCGCAGCCCCGTGCGCCTCTACGAGCACGAGCTTGAGCGGCGGCTCAGCGATGGCGAAGTTGGCGTAGCCGGGACGGACCTTGGCCGGTTCGGTGGCGAACAGCTTCGAGTAGAAGTCCACTGCGGCGTCGAGGTCTGCGACGTTGAGGGCGAGCTGCACACGAGACATCAGGGGTCCTCCGGTACGTTGGCGGTTGTCGATCCATTGATGATGCCCGATGTATCGATACATGTCAATGCGTAGGAGGTAGAAGGTATGGCCAAGGCGACGAGCTCCACGATCGCGGTGGCCGGCGCGTGCTGCGCTTCGGTGGTCGCCGATTCCCTCGATCAAGCCGACGCGATCGAGCTGTCCGCCGTCTTCGCTGCTCTCGCCGACCCTGTGCGGCTGCGTCTGTTCAACCTGGTGGCCACCGCGTCCGACGAGGTCTGCTCCTGCGAGCTGACCGAGCCGCTCGGACGATCCCAGCCCACCGTCAGCCACCACACCAAGGTCCTGAGCGACGCCGGTCTCATCGCCGGAGAGAAGCGCGGCCGATGGGTGTACTGGCGCGTCGTGCCCGAGCGCCTGGCCGTCCTCCGCTCCGCCCTCGACCCTTGACCAAGCTCCGGGGTATCGGGCCCGGGGTCAGGTCCGCAGGGTGACCGGCCGTTGCCTGATGGCCGCCTCGACCTGATCGGGCGTGGGCGGGAACAACGCACACGCTGCGGTGTCGACCTGCTGCTTCCCGAACGGGTTGGTGCCGTCGATCAGCACCGAGGGCGATCCGGTGAAGCCGTCCGGACTCGGCCGACCCTGCTCGATCAGCGTGACGATCACGGTCATCTCGGGCCGGTCGGCCGCAACCTGCTCGACGCGTTCCACCACGGGACCGCTGTTGGGACAGTCAGCGGTGTGGAGGATCTCGATGTTCACGACGCAGTGTCCGCTGTCCGCTTGTCCTGTTCGCTCCCGAGGTGCCCGACGGGGAACACCCACCGGAACAGGCTCAGGCCGGGCTTGTGGCACCAGCACTCCTGAGAGCAGCCGCACTGCCTGGCGCCCAACCCCTCCATGACCCTGCCGAAGAGGGCGACGAGCAGGTACGAGCCGACCGCGCAGGCGACGAGGCGCTTCACCGGGCCGAGGCTACCCCTTGTCCGTCCGGCCGAACAGGGAGGCGACGACGTCTCCGGCGGCCTCGGGAGCGTGCACCTCCAGGCCGATGCCCCGATCGTCCACGGTGATGGCGAAGGCGAAGAAGGCGCAGCACCGCTGCTCAGCGGCGACGAGTCGGGTCAGCTCGTCGATCGGCACCGCGGCGTCGAGCTCGAGTCGAAGGGCGCCGTCGCCGGTCGTGACCCGATCCCGGACGTGAGCCAGGACCGTCTTCCAGTCGTCTACTCGCGTCGGCACCTCCTCGGGCGAGAGGGTGCATGCGATCGGGGGCTCAGGCGGCGTCTCGGCATCGGTCAGGCAGGCGCAGCTCTCCGCGCACGGACCGTCGATGGGATCGCTCCCCAGTCGTGTTGCCGCCGCTCGGAGCTGGATGGAGAAGGCGCTGAGATCGGCGGTCTGAAGGCGAGCGAGTGCGATCTTCTCGGTCACCAGCTCGTGGAGCCGACGCTGCACCGGGCCACAGCGCTCGCCGTCCCAGAGCCCGGCCAGCTCGGCGATCTCGTCGAGCGAGCACCCCAGCTGCTTGGCCCGGGCAACGAAGGCCAGGCGCGACAAGGTGTCGTCGTCGTACATCCGGTACCCGGCCTCGGTGCGCTCGACCGGCGAGACGAGGCCGATGCCCTCGTAGTAGCGCAGCGCGGAGGGCGTGAACCCGGTCCGGTCAGAGACCTCGCCGATGGTGTAGGTGCTCGTGCTCGTGCTCATGGGTGGCAAGGTATGCCTTCGACCTGGGTCGAAGGTCAAGCGCGTCGCTGCGGAGCCACGGCGGGCTCTACTCTGGGCTCATGTGCATGAACTGCATCAGCAATGCCGAAGCGCAGGTGGCGCAAGCCGCGCTCTTCGCCGCCGTGATGAAGGCACCGGCGCATCGGCTCCTGGCCGCCGCCGGGCTCGTCGAGGCGCCGGATCCCGTCCGCCGCGATGCCCGCTCGGTGGCGTTCCTCAGGGCGTTGGACCTCGATCCGTCCGAGATCCTGGGGCGCCAGGTCGTGGCGCGCGCAGATCGATGGGCGGCTCAGCCGTCCACAGCCAGGGTCCGGTCTCGCCGGCCCATCGGCTCCCAGAGCCGGCTCGCACTCCAGTAGGCGACGGCTAGCAGGGCGATCGTCACCGGCAGCACGATGTAGGGGCTGACGTGAGGCAGTGTGCGGGCCTGCAACCACCCCGGGCCGGTCCACGAGAAGTCGAACGGATAGCCGCGCCGGGTCACGCCGCCGATCTCCGGTCGGGCGAACAGGTGAGCCCACGTGCTCCACGCCACCATGCGGCACAACCCGTAGAAGAAGGTCGCTCGATAGAGGGCCAGCAGCGCCCGCTCGGGCATGACGCGCCCCAGCCAGGACCACACGTGCGGATCGGCGGGCACGACCGACGTGCGCCAGTGCTCTCGCGTGAGGACCCGCCACGACCCGAGCACCACGAACATCCAGAACAGGTCCATCACCAGACCCAGGCTGCTGTAGTACGCGGCCGCGTCGAGGTACTTCCCGCCCGACTTGGTGGCGGCGTAGGCCCACGTCTCCAGGGTCCAGTTGAGCGTGCTGAAGGGGAACAGCAGCATCGTCCCCACGCTGTCGTTGACGTCGGTCAACGCATGGGCGGCGTAGCCCAGCAGGTATCCGACGGTCAGGGCGCGGTTGCGACGCCAGAGCCAGAGCGCACCCGCGATGACCAGGCCGGCGAAGAGGGTGTGGGTGAAACCCATGCCGGGCCAGCCTCGATGCCACTGCTGCGGCACGCCGGCCCCGTAGCGTCGGCCGTTGATGGTGATGCCGTACACCCAGAACTTCGACAGGAAGTCGGGCGTGAAGTCACCCAGCCAGATGGCCCAGAAGCTGACCTTCCCACGCATCTTCTTGGGAAGGTGGGCCTGGACGGCGTACACCTCGAACTGATGAGCAGCCCAGCTCATCGCCGTCCGCGCACTCGATCGACGAGCAGCGGTCCGCCCCAGACCACCGCGACGAGCCACAGAGGTCCGACGATCCAGTTCAGCAGGCTCTTCTCGATGATGCCTGCCGCCACGTAGGTCACCGCCGCGAAGGAGTACCAGGCGATCTCCTCGCGCCGCGACAGGCGTCGCGCCCCGACGTGATCGTCCTCATCGTGTGCTGCCGCCATCAGCGGACGGGCCCCCACCTATGTGCGAGGGCCGGTGAAGGGGGCCCGGGCCTCCCCCGCAGCTGACCTGACCCGGGTGCCACGATCGACGAACCTACTTGTTGGCGTCAGGCGATCTCAGACGGTGCCCGCAAGGGACTGGCAGGGCGGGACCGCGGTCGTTCTGCGATGCGTGAACGCAGCCAAGCCATGAGGGCCCGTCGCCGGAGCAGGGTCACACCGGCTGCGACCATCGGGGTGGCCTGCGCCACGCACTGCGCACACATCAGGCGCTGGGGCCTCCGACGGTTGATCCGGTCATCCTCCGCATGCCCGGAGGTTAGGCCCGATTGGACCCGCCCACCGTTCAGCCTCTTGTCGGACCCCGAGACCGCGATGCGGCGACAGACCGACGACGCACGCGTCGCACGCCTCGGTGTCGAGCAAGGGGCCGGCCCGGCTGGCCGAAGGGCGGCCGACCCTCGGCCGTCATGGCACCGCCGGCGTCGGATCGTCGACGGACCTGACGTCGACCCGGCGGAGGAGCTGGGCGTTGAGGGCGACGACGATGGTCGAGGCGCTCATGAGGATGGCCCCGACGGCGGGGGACAGGGTGACTCCGGCGAAGGCGAACACCCCGGCGGCGAGGGGGATGGCGAAGAGGTTGTACCCGGCGCCCCACACGAGGTTCTGGACCATCTTGCGGTAGCTGGCCCGCGAGAGCCTGATGACGCCGGCCACGCTTCGTGGATCGGACGAGGCGAGGACGACCCCGGCCGATTCGATGGCGACGTCGGTGCCGGCGCCGATGGCCAGGCCCACATCAGCGCGGGCCAGGGCGGGCGCGTCGTTGACGCCGTCGCCCACCATCGCCACCTTGAGGCCGCGGTCCTGGAGGCTGGTGACGGCGGAGTCCTTGTCCTCTGGGAGCACCTCGGCGAAGACCTCATCGACACCGAGCTGCTCGCCCACCGCCTCGGCGACGGGTCGTGCGTCGCCGGTGATCATCACGACCCTCACCCCCATGGCGTGCAGGTCATCGACGGCCTGGAGCGATTCGGGCCGGACCTCGTCCTCGAGGGCGAGGGCGCCGATGATCCGGTCCCCCTCGAAGAGGTACAGCACCGCGGCGCCGCGGCTGCCCCACGCATCGACTTCGTCGATGAGCTCGGCGGGCACCTCTGCCGCGCTCTCCCGACGCAGGGCCGGGCCGCCGACCTGGTACCGCCGTCCCTCGACGGAGGCTGACACCCCACGTCCGGTCGCTGACCGGAAGTCGGTCGCCGATGCGAGGCCGCCGCGCTCACGGGCGGCGGTGACGATGGCCCGAGCGAGGGGGTGCTCGGAATCGGACTCCACCCCTCCGGCGATCCGCATGACCTCATCCTCCGAGTGGCCGACCCCGGAGACGCCGGTCACCACGTGGGCTCCCCGGGTGAGCGTGCCGGTCTTGTCGAACAGCACAGCGTCGATCGACCGCATCCGTTCGAGGGCGAGTCGGTCCTTGACGAGGATGCCGGCCCGAGCCGACACCGACGTCGACAGCGAGACCACGAGAGGGATGGCCAGACCGAGGGCGTGGGGGCAGGCGATCACCAAGACGGTGACGGTGCGCACCCAGGACTGGTCGACGTCGCCCAAGAGCGTCCAGACCAGGAAGGTCAGCGCCCCGGACACGGCGGCGACGTAGAAGAGCATGGCCGCGAAGCGATCAGCGAGGGCCTGGGCCCGCGACTGCGATAGCTGGGCCTCGGCCACCAGGCGCTGGATGCCGGCCAGCGCCGTCTCCTCGCCAACGGCGGTTACCCGCACGCGGATCGACGAATCGGTGGCCACGGTTCCTGCCACCACCCGGTCGCCCGGGCCCTTCGCCACTGGGCGGGACTCGCCGGTGACCATGGCCTCGTCGAGCTCAGCGGACCCCTCCTCGATCTCGCCGTCGGCGGGTACGCGGGCACCCGGACGGACCAGGACGAGGTCTCCGAGCCGGAGCTGATCGAGGCGGACGGTCTCGGGACCGTCGGCGGTGATCCGCTCGGCGTCATCGGGGAGCAGCTCGGCCAGCGCCGCGAGGGCCCCTTGGGCCTGGCCGATGGCCTTCATCTCCTGCCAGTGACCGAGCAGCATGATCGTGACCAGGGTGGCCAGCTCGAACCAGAGATCGACGTCGAGCCACCCGAGTTCGGTCGCCACCGACGCGGTGAACGCCACGAGGAGCCCCATGGAGATGAGGAGCATCATCCCGGGCTGGCGGGCCTTCAGCTCCGACCAGCCCCCTTTGAGGAAGACCGGTCCGCCGTACGCGAACACCGCGGCGCCGAACAGCGGGGCCACCCACTCGTGGCCCCAGAACATGGGGGCCGTGTAGTCCAGCAGCTCCTGGAGCATGTGGCTGTAGGCCACTGCCGGCAGGGTCAAGGCCAGGCTGATCCAGAACCGCCGCCGGAAGACCTCGGCATGGTCAGCGTGCCCGCCATGACCGTGCTGAGCGGGCATCGCGTCGGGCACGCTCCCCGGGGCCTCGGCCTCGTGGCCGGCATGTGTCTGCGTTGCATCCATGGTCCACTCCTGCTCTAGTGCGTTCACTATACCCCGGGAGGGTATATACCCCCCGGGGGTATATTGGACCCTCCGGGAGCTGTTGGCAACCCCTGAAGGCAGACTCGCGGTGAGAGCGGCGTCGCACCCACGCGCACGAGCGTTCAGGTCTGTTCCCGTCCCGGCGACGGCAGGCGGCATGGTCACCGGGTGCCCAGCCCGAAATTCCTACGACATCGAGTCGTAGGCTGGGCCTTGGGAGCAGGCGGACCGCCTGACGTCGGTGGTACCGGTCTGAGCCAGACACCCACCCGGGTAGGACCTGTTCGTCTTCGAGCTCACCCGACCCGCGTTGTCCGGGCGGGGGCGGCCTCCTAGGGTCTACGACGTCATGTCGTACGCAGACCATTCGGAGACAACGTGAAGCGCTTCCTGTTCGGTTTCATCGCACTGCTGCTCGCCGGTGGACTGCTCGCGGCGTGCGGGGATGACGAGTCGTCTAGCGGCTCGGGATCTTCGGGTTCGTCCTCGAACGCCGACTTCAACGACGCGGACGTGGCCTTCGTGCAGGGGATGATCCCCCACCACGAGCAGGCCGTCGAGATGGCGAAGCTGGCCGACTCCCAGGCCGAGAGCCCGGAGGTCAAGGACCTCGCCATGCGCATCGAGGAGGCCCAGGGGCCCGAGATCGAGACCATGAAGGGCTTCCTGAAGGATTGGGGCAAGTCTGAGTCCGGCGGCGGCGGCGACATGGGCGCCGGCGACGACATGGGCGGTGACGATGAGATGTCCGGCGGGATGATGAGCGATGACGAGATGGCCGAGCTCGAGGAGGCCGAGGGCGCCGAGTTCGACGAGCTGTTCCTCACCATGATGACCGAGCACCACGAAGGTGCGGTGGAGATGGCGCAGACCGAGGTTGACGACGGCAAGAACGCGGATGCCATCGCCCTGGCCGAGGACATCATCAGCGCCCAGGAGGCGGAGATCGAGGAGATGAGCGGTCTGCTCGAGGGCGCCTCGAGTTGACCCCGCCAGGGCCTAGCAGCACCGCCGAGAGCCTGCGCGACGCGACCTCGAGCTCACGACATGCGGCACACGTGCTGGGCGACCATCGCCAGATGGTGTAGCTGAAGGGTCGAGCTGGCGGCGACGACGATCGCTGACGTCGCGGTGGCGACGAGGGTCGCGGCCGGGATCCGCCCCGACGGTGGACCAGCCATGAGGGCCTCGACTCGCTGCAGCACACCGAGCCCCGCCAGCCCCAGCCCAAGTCGAGGGCCGGCGTCGTTCTGAGCCAGGGCGGCCCGAGCGACAGCCCTGGCCGCGATCGCTCGGTCGCCGACCGCTTCGGCTGCGTCTTCATCCGCCCATCGCTCCGTCGCGTAGCGCACCCGTGATGCGAGCGGGGCGAGCAGGGGGAAGACGTCCGACGCGAGGTCGGCTGCGTGGATGAACCGGTCGTGGCGGTGGGAGAGGTGGGACAGCTCGTGAGCGAAGAGGACCGCCTGCTCGGCGCGGGGTAGGCACGCCAGCATGCTCTCGGACACGACGATGCGCCCCGGTCGACCCGGGAGGCTGAACGCGGTCGGGGCCCCCTTCGCCACGATCTCGACCTCAGGGCCTTGGGCTCCCGCCGCTCGGAGCGCTCGATACGCGCTCCGCCGGCGGCGAACCCGCACGACCGCCATGACGGACCATCCGGTCGTCACCGCGCCCAACGCCCAGGTCGCGACGCCTGCGGTCGATGTCAGGTGGACGCACCACAGCATCCGATGCCCGAACCACGGGACGCCGTGGACGAAGGCGAAGGCCATCGTCAGCAGGACGCTCGTCGCGGCTGCGGCGCCGGCGACCGCCACACCCGTGAGGGCCCAGGCCGCGATCCTCGGCCGCAGCCGATGCTGCACCAGCCCCAACCCTCCCGCTGCCGCCAGCACCAACGCAAGGGGCAGGAGCAGGCTGAGCTTCACCCGTCCGTCTTGTCGAGGATCTTGCGCAGCGCCTGCTCGTCTCGCTTCGAGAGCCCGTCGACGAAGCGTGACAGAGCGGCGCGCCGGTCGCTGGCTGCGGTGAACACGGCGTGCATCCCCGTGGCCGCCAGGTCGGCTTCGGACGTCTTGGCCGTGTAGGCGTAAGCGCGACCACGCAGCTCCCGGTCGACGAGACCCTTCTGCCACAGCCGGCGCAAGATCGTCATGACCGTCGTATAGGCAAGGTCCTCGTCGAGGGCCCGTCTCACCTCGCCGGGCGTCGCTCCCTCGGGCGCCAGCCAGAGGCGCTCGAGCACGGCGCGCTCGAGGCTTCCCGTCGCCCGGCGGTCAGCCACCCGTCGCCTCCTGTGCTCCACGGCCCACAGCGCCAGCGTACGTTCGTCCGAGCCGACGACCGGCTGTTCGGCCTGACAGGCAGTCAGTGGACCGCCCTGGCCGCCGTCGTGATCGGAACGAGCGTGATGCTCTTGCGCCGCCGAACCAGCTCGCCGACGTCGGCCGACCTTCCGGGCAGGGCCCTCGCCGGACGCGAGCCAGAGGCGTAGACCCGTAGCGAACTCTTCTCATCTGCGAAGATTTTGCAACAACGAATGGTTCTCGTGTACGTTCGAAGCATTCACAAGACCCTTGGAGTCGGATTGGCGCTGGTGATCGGTCTGAGTGCCGCCGCATGCGGCGGTGACAACAGTGACGACGGGGGGTCGGCGGCCGGGGATGGTCGGTTGAAGATCGCCACCACGGTGGCCCCAATCACCAGCATCGTGGCCAACATCGTCGGAGACCGAGCCGATGTGGAGGGGATCGTTCCGGAGGGGACGAACTCCCACACCTTCGAGCCCGAGCCGAGTGTGGCGGAGCTGTTGGCGACCGCCGATGTCGTCTACATCAACGGGCTGGTGCTCGAGGAGCCCACCAAGGAGCTGGCCGACGAGAACCTCAAGGACGGCGCCGAGCTCGTCGAGCTGGGCACCGAGGCGATACCCGAGAGCGAATACAAGTACGACTTCTCGTTCCCCGAGGAGGAGGGCAAGCCCAACCCGCACCTTTGGACCGATCCCACCCTGGCGCGCGAGTACGCGGAGATCGTCAGGGACGACATGTCCGAGCGCGACCCGGACAACGCCGACTACTACGCGGCCAACTGCGAGAAGTTCTCGGATCTGATCGACGAGTTCGACACGGCGATGCGCGACGCGTTCGCGACGGTGCCCGAGCGCAAGCTGCTCACCTACCACGACGCCTACGCCTACTTCGCCGACACCTACGACTGGGAGGTGATCGGCGCCATCCAGGTCTCGGACTTCGAGGATCCGACGCCGGCGGAGGTCGCCGACCTCATCGATCAGGTCAGGGAGGAGGAGGTGCCGGCCATCTTCGGCTCTGAGGTGTTCCCCAGCCCGGTCCTCGAGCAGATCGGGCGGGAGGCCGACGTGGAGTACGTCGACGAGCTCCGCGACGACGATCTGCCCGGGGAGCCCGGCGACGCGGAGCACTCCTGGCTGGGCCTCATGCGCTTCGACTACATCACCATGACTGAGGCCCTCGGCGGCGATGCCTCCGCCCTGGATGGCGTGGAGCTCCGCAACGTCGCACCCGACGAGGCCGAATATCCACAATGACGTCGGCACGCGATGACGAGCTGGTGCGCCTGCGGCGGGTCACCTGCACCTACGGCCCGGACCCTGTGCTGGTCAACGTCGATCTCGCCGTCACGTCGAGGCAGTTCAGCGGCATCGTGGGTCCTTCCGGGTCGGGCAAGACCACCCTGTTGCGGGTCCTGCTGGGAACCATGGCGCCGATCGCGGGATCGGTTCACCGACGTCGCGGGCTGCGGGTCGGCTACGTGCCCCAGGTCGAGTCGGTCAACTGGAGCTTCCCGGTCACGGTGTCGGAGTGCGTGCTCATGGCCCGCACGCGAGGCCGGCTCCTGCCCTGGCGGAGCAAGAACGAGCACGCCGAGGTCTGCGAGGTCCTCGACCGTCTCGGCATCGCCAACCTGGCCGAGCGCCACATTCGCGACCTCTCCGGCGGGCAACAGCAACGCGTCTTCATCGCCCGTGCGCTGCTGGGCAGGCCCGAGCTGCTCCTCATGGACGAACCGACCTCAGGCGTCGACGTCCGCACCCGCCACGAGGTGCTCCACCTCCTCGACGACCTGAACCGTGACGGGCTGGCCATCGTGCTCACGACCCACGACCTCAACGGGATGGCCGCCCACCTCCCGCATCTCGTGTGCCTCAACGTCGAAGTCCTCGGCCAAGGCGCCCCACGAGAGGTCCTCACCGCCGACGTGCTCGAACGCACCTACGGAGCCCGCATGGAGATCCTCGAGCACGCCGGCATGCCGATCGTCTTGGACGACTACGTACCGAGCGACAACGTGGTGAAGCTCCGCCAGGCGGGCGCCTGATGGACGAGCTCCTGCGGCCCTTCGAGTTCGAGTTCTTCCGCAACGGCCTCATCGTCGCCACCTTCGCGGGAGCCCTCTGTGGTCTCGTCGGCGTCTATGTCGTCCTCAAGGGCATGAGCTACATCGGCCACGGCCTCTCCCACGCCATCTTCGGCGGCTTCGCAGCCAGCGCCCTCCTCGGCGTCAACTTCGTGCTCGGGGCAGGAGTGTGGGGCGTCGCCTCCGCTCTCATGATCAACGGCGTCACCCGCCGCCGCCTGATCGGCGCCGACGCCGCCATCGGGGTCATCACCACTGCCTCCTTCGCCTTGGGCCTGGCCCTGTTCGCCATCTTCGGCCGCCAGGGTCAGAGCTTCGACGCCGCCCTGTTCGGCAGCATCCTCGGCGTCGGCATCGACGACGTGTGGGCCATCGCCGCGGTCACTGGCCTCGTCGCCCTCGTCGTCTTCTTCGGATATCGCCAGCTGCTGTTCACGACCTTCGACCCCGAGGTCGCCGAGGCCTCCGGTGTGCGCACCGCTCGGATCGACGCCCTGTTGATGCTCGTACTGGCCATCTCCATCCTCGCCACCATGCAGGTCCTCGGCGTGACCCTCATCGCCGCCACGCTGGTCATCCCGGCCACCGTCGCCCGGATGCTCACCAACTCCTTCAGCCGCATGCTGCTGCTCGCCACCGGCATCGGAGCCTTCACCGGGTTCGTCGGAATGAACCTCAGCTACCACCTCGACGTTCAGTCGGGCCCCACGATCGTTCTCGTGGGAGCGGCCCTCTTCGCCGTCACCTTCACCCTCACCGGCGCACGAGGGCTCCGACGGACCGCGGGCCTCGACGAGTACGCAACCTCAATCGCCCCCCCGCCGCAGGTCGTATCCCACCAGTAGCTGGCCGACATCGAGCGGATCAGCGCGACAGCATCCGCCCGACCGCGCCCATGAGCTCCTTCACCTGCTCGTCGGGGTCAGACGGTCCACCGTGGCCCTCGACGAGGCAGTGGCGGGCGTGATCGTCGAGGAGGCCGAGGGCGACCTTGTCGAGAGCCACGCGGATGGCGCTGATCTGGGTGAGGACGTCGACGCAGTAGCGGTCCTCGTCGATCATGCGGCCGACGCCGCGCACCTGTCCTTCGATGCGCGACAGCCGCGACTGCAGCTGATCCTTGGTTGCGGAGTAACCACGCTCGGGCATCGATGTCCTCCAGGTCACGGTCTCTACATGCACGGGTTGCGCGATCATACCCCCGAGGGGTATCGTCTCCCATACCCCCTGGGGGTATGAGGAAGCCACCCCCGGAGCCATCTCTCTCTTCGGAGGCGATCGACGACATGAGCACGACCACCACAGTCACCGTCACGGGCATGACATGCGGCCACTGCGTCAGCGCCGTGAGCTCTGAGCTCTCCAAGCTCACGGGTGTCACCGGCGTCGACATCGACCTCACATCCGGCCTGGTGGAGATCACCAGCGAGATCTCTCTGGAGCGGTCGGCCGTCGACGCGGCCGTCGACGAGGCCGGCTACGACGTGACGCCGTGAACACCCCCCTCAAGCTCGGTGCCTACAGTGTGGGCCTGGCCCTGGTGTTCACCAGCGCGCTCGGGGCCGGCAACGCCGTCGGTTCCTTCGGAGATCCGGCCCCCGCACGCCATGACAGCGAGCAGGAGGCGACCACCGACGACGCTCACCAGGCGGGTGAGCGAGGAGCCGACGCCGACGACGTGACCGCGGGCGGGTTGGAGATCTCGAGTGACGGTTACACGTTCGTTCCGGAGGCGACGATCTTCGACGCCACCGAGGAGGCGAGGTTCGCCTTCCGCATCGACGGCCCGAACGGTGAGCCGCTGACTGACTACGAGCTCGAGCACGACAAGGAGCTCCACCTGATCGTCGTGCACCGCGACCTCTCCGGCTACCAGCACGTCCACCCGAGCCGCGACGCCAACGGCACGTGGACCGTGGAGCTCGACCTGAGCCCCTCCGGCACCTACCGGGTGTTCGCCGACTTCACCCCGGTCGGCGCTGACGGCCTGATCCTGGGGGCTGACCTCCAGGTGCCGGGCCAACAGCAGGTCGCCGCCCTGCCGGCGCCGTCTCGCACGGCGAAGGTCGACGGCTACACCGTGACCCTCGACGGTGACCTGGTTGCGGGCCAGGAGTCCGAGCTCACGTTGTCGATCGCCAAGGGGGGTCGCGGCGTCGCCGACCTACAGCCGTATCTGGCCGCTTACGGGCACCTGGTGGCGCTTCGCTCGGGTGATCTCGCCTACCTTCACGTGCATCCCGAGGGCGCCCCCGGCGATGGCCGGACGAAGGCAGGACCCGACGTCACCTTCTTCGCCGAGGTCCCCTCGGTGGGCACCTACCGGCTGTTTCTCGACTTCCGCCACGACGGCGTCGTCCGGACAGCCGAGTTCACCGTGGAGGCCTCAGACCAGGCGGACCCGCCGTCGTCGGTGAGCACGGGGAGCACGACGACCGCAACCGCCCGTGATGAGGGTGATCACGACGAGGAGGGCCACTGATGACCGACGCCACGAACCTCACCAACCGTCTCGAGCTGGACATCGACGGCATGACCTGCGCGTCGTGCGCCACGCGGATCGAGAAGCGGCTCAACAAGGTCGAAGGCGTGATGGCCACGGTCAACTACGCGACGGAGAAGGCGGCGGTGACCTTCTCCGATGACATCGCCCCCGAGGAGCTCGTCGCCCAGGTGGAGGCCGCCGGCTATGTCGCCCAGCTGTCCCGGCCGGCGGCTGATGGTGGTGATGATGATGATGATGCCGAGGGGCACGTCGATGGCCCGACGGCGGCGCTGCGGACGAGGCTCCTCGTCTCGGCCGCTCTCACCGTCCCGGTGATCGCCATGTCGATGATCCCGGCCCTGCAGATCGAGAGCTGGCAGTGGCTGTCACTCACCCTGGCCGCGCCGGTCGTGGTCTGGGGCGCGCTGCCGTTTCACCGTGCCGCGTGGGTGAACCTGCGCCACGGGACCGCCACCATGGACACGCTGATCTCCATCGGCACCCTCGCCGCGTTCGGGTGGTCGCTCTACAGCCTGTTCATCGGCGACGCGGGCATGAGTGGCATGAACATGGCCTTCGACCTCACCGTCGCTCGCGGATCTGGTGCGGATGAGATCTACCTGGAGGCCGCCGCCGCGGTGACCACGTTCATCCTCGCCGGCCGTTATTTCGAGGCCAGGGCCAAGCGCCGCACCGGCGCTGCGCTGCGGGCCTTGCTCGACCTGGGTGCCAAGGACGTCGTCGTCGTGCGCGACGGCCACGAGGAGCGCATCGCCGTCGACGAGCTGGCCGTTGGAGACCGCTTCCTCGCCCGACCGGGCGAGAAGATCGCCACCGACGGCGTCGTCACCGACGGCACCTCGGCGGTCGACGCGTCGCTGCTCACCGGGGAGAGTGTCCCCATCGAGGTCGGTCCCGGAGACCCGGTCACCGGGGCCACGGTCAACGCCGGCGGGCGCCTCGTCATCCGGGCCACGCGGGTCGGCGCCGACACCCAGCTGGCGCAGATCGCTCGGCTCGTCACAGACGCCCAGACCGGCAAGGCCGCCGTCCAACGCCTCGCCGACCGGGTGTCGGCCATCTTCGTCCCCGTCGTCATCGCGCTGGCCGTGGCCACCCTCGGCTTCTGGCTCGGAACCGGCGACGGTGCGTCCGCTGCGTTCACCGCGGCGGTGGCGGTCCTGATCATCGCCTGCCCCTGCGCCCTCGGCCTGGCAACGCCCGTGGCCCTCATGGTCGGCACCGGCCGAGGGGCGCAGCTCGGCATCCTCATCAAGGGACCCGAGGTCCTCGAGTCCACCCGGCGGGTCGACACCGTCGTCTTGGACAAGACCGGCACCGTCACCACCGGGAAGATGTCGTTGGTCGACGTCGTCACCGAGCCTGGCACCGAGGTCGACGAGGTCCTCCGGCTCGTCGGCGCGCTGGAGCACGCGTCTGAGCACCCGATCGCCCAGGCCATCGCCGCCGGCGCGATCGACCAGGTCGGGGATCTCCTCCCCGTCGACTCCTTCGCCAACCACGAAGGGCTCGGGGTCGAGGGCGTCGTCGACGGCCACGCCGTGGTCGCCGGTCGGACCGGTCTGCTGACCAACTGGGGCCTGAACCTGAGCGCCGAGCTCGAGGCGGCCAAGTCCGATGCCGAGGCCGCCGGCCGAACCGCTGTGGTCGCCGGCTGGGACGGGAAGGCCCGCGCCGTCATCGTCGTCTCCGACACGGTCAAGCCCACCTCCGCCGAGGCGATCCGCCAGCTCCGCGACCTCGGCCTCACCCCCGTGCTGCTGACAGGCGATAACACCGCCGTCGCCCAGACCGTCGCCGGCCAGGTCGGCATCGACGACGTCATCGCCGAGGTCCTCCCTGCCGCCAAGGTCGACGTGGTCCGCCGTCTTCAAGACGACGGCAAGGTCGTCGCCATGGTCGGCGACGGCGTCAACGACGCCGCCGCCCTCGCTCAAGCCGACCTCGGCCTATCCATGGGCACCGGCACCGACGCCGCCATCGAGGCCAGCGACCTGACCCTGGTCCGCGGTGACCTGCGCGCCGCGCCCGACGCCATCCGGTTGGCTCGCCGCACCCTCGCCACCATCAAGGGCAACCTGTTCTGGGCGTTCGCCTACAACGTCGCCGCCCTTCCCCTCGCTGCGGCTGGGTTCCTCAACCCGTTGATCGCCGGCGCCGCCATGGCCTTCTCGTCGGTGTTCGTCATCACCAACAGCCTCCGGCTCCGAAGCTTCGCGGCTCTGAGCTCCGATGCCGTGTCAGATCCATCCCCGTCATCGACGGCTCCACGTCTCGCAGCGCCTGCGCCATCCACCTGACCCACACGATTGGCTCGGCTCGCCCCTCCTGCCCACCATCCGCCTCGTCTCGTGGGCTGAGGGACCTCCGCCCGACGGGACAGGTTCAGCCGTGTTGCCAGATGCGTTGCTGGAGGGTGCGAGTTCCCGCCAGGCCGACGTCGTCGAGGTGCGCCATGTCGTCGTCGGTCAGGGTCCAGCCGAGGGCTCCGGCGTTCTGGGTGGCCTGCTCCGCGCTCTTTGCGCCCGGGATGGGCACGGCGCCCTTCTGGATGATCCAGCGCAACGCCACCTGGCTCGGGGTCCGGTCGTGAGCCTCGCCGAGGCGACGCAGCTCGGCCACCACGGCGTCGACCTGCTCCATGGGGTGCGACGAGAAGGTGCGACTGCCCGGCGGCGGGTTGCCCGCGGAGTACTTGCCGGTGAGCCGGCCCTGGCCGATGGGGGAGTACGCGAGGGGCACGACCTCGAGTCCGCGGCAAGCGGCCATCAGGCCGCCGGTCTCGGGCATCCGGCGCAGCAACGAGTACTCGATCTGGTTCGAGGCCAGAGGCACGTCGTGGACGGCGAGGGCAGCGTGGACGGCCTCCATCTCGTCTGCTGAGTAGTTCGAGACGCCTACCGCTCGGGTGAGGCCCTCGTCCACGACCGTGGCGAGGGCCTCGGCCATGGCCTTGTGTGAGCGGAGGCTGATCGGGCCGTGGATCTGGTACAGGTCGACCCGCTCGACGCCTAGGCGGTCGATCGAGGCCAGCAGAGACGAGCGCAGCGCCTTGCCCACGTTGAGCTTGTAGGGCATGGGCATGAACTTGGTGGCCAGCACGACGGAGTCGCGACGGCTGGGCTCGAGCGCGAGCAGGCGCCCGATGATGCGCTCGCTCTCACCGGCGCCGTACACCTCGGCCGTGTCGACGAGGGCGACTCCAGCGTCGAGGGTGGCCGTCCACGCCTCGACGATGCGGTCCTCGGTGAGCTCGGAGTCGTAGCCCCCCATGCCCCAGGTCGCCTTGTCGCCCCACGCCCACGTACCCACCCCGAGCGGCGCAACCGGAGCATCGAGCCCGGGGAACTCGATCTTCTCGTCGGCCATGGCCGGGCATCCTCGCGCCCTTGGCAACTGGTGAAGGATTCCGTCGCCCTGGCGGCGCTTTGCTTCACCAGAACGGGAGCTGTCAGCGGCAGGAGGAGCAGAGCCCGCTGATGGTGAGGCGGGTGGGCGAGGCGGCGAAGCTGAAGCGGTCGTCGAGGGCCTGGGTGAGGGGCTCGACGACCGAGGCGGGCACCTCTGTGACCGATCCGCACCGGTCGCACACCAGGTGGTGATGCACGTGGTCGACGAGGTGGTAGACGGCGCGGCCCTGACCCAGGTCGACACGGCTCACCACGTCGACCTGCTCGAGCGCCTCGAGTGTCCGGTACACGGTCGATAGGTGGATGTCGGGCTGATCGGCCTGCACCACCGCGGCGATGTCATCGGCGGTGACGTGGTGGTCGTCGTGGCGGAGGAGAGCCACGACGACGGCTCGTCGGCCGCTGGTGATGCGCCCGCCGTGCTCACGCAGTCGCTCCAGCACCGACACGATCTGGGCGGCCACGTCAGGGTGGGAGTGAGACTCGCGGTGGTGCGCGGGCGGACGGGAGGCGGCCATGGCCCGCCATCGTGCCCGAACGAGCCTCGACTTGCATCGACCCCGTCCATACCCGGCACGAGTGTGCGCGCCCAACGCGCACACCCGTGCCGGGAACGAGAGATCTGGACCTGGTGGCTATGAGAGGCACAGCTCGTTGCCCTCTGGGTCGCGCAGGGTCACGCAGCGGACCCCGCGGTCCGCGCTCTCCCAGGCGTGGGTGGCGCCCAGCGATCTCAGGCGCTCGGCCTCGGCATCGACGCGGTCAGCTCCGACGTGGAGGTCGAGGTGGACCCGGTTCTTGACGGACTTGGACTCCGGCACCCGCTGGAAGAGCAAGCGGGGACGGGCGCCGCTCGGGTCCGACGCCGCTGCGACGTCTGCGAAGGCGGAGCGGCCGTCGACCTCGACGACGGACTCGGGTGGGAGGTGCCCGGTGGCCAGGAGGCCGTCGACCACACCCGAGTTGTCTTCAGGTTCGTAGCCGAGGGCGGCGGCCCAGAACCGGGCCGCGGCATGGGGGTCGGCGGCGTCGAACACCACCTGGAACGTCGTCAGCTGGGTTGGGTCTGCTTGGGTTTCAGCCATGCAACCTGTTATACTAGTTACATGTTGTGGCTGTCAACCGAGGCGACGTTGACCGATGTCCACGGCCCCTCGTTCAGGTTCGACCCGGGCGCACCCTGCCTGGAGTTCGGCTACACCGGAGGCGAAGGCCCACTGGTGCGGTTCGAGCGGCTCCACACCCCCGATGACTGGGTGGCGTGGGCGGCCGAGCCGGCTCACGGCATCGTGCTGGGGTCGACGCCGACAGGCCCCGAGATCGCCCGGGCCCGGGCCCTGCGCGAGGCAGTGAGGACGCTGGCCGCCGACCGCGCTGACCGGCGTCGACCAGGGTCGGCGTCCCGTGAGGTCGTGGACGAGGCGGCGGCCCGTCCCGGCCTCGTGGCCGAACTCGACGACGGTTGGCGGCGACGGTGGCAGGGCGACGTGACCCTCGATCAGCTGACCAGCGCCCTGGCCCGCGACGCCATCGACCTGTTCGCCTTCACCCCTGTCGACCGGGTCCGCGTCTGCGCCGCCGACGACTGCCCGTTGGTCTTCGTCGACACCTCACGGCCCGGCGCCCGGCGCTGGTGTTCCATGGCCCGGTGTGGCAACCGGGCCAAGGTCCGGTCCCACCGCAACCGCCTGTAGGAGCGTGGCGGGGCCGGCTATCCCGTGGTCACGGCGCGAGCGACGAGGAAGGCACCGCCACCGACGACGAGGACGGCGGTGAGGATGGGGAGGTTGACGGCCAGAGCGGCCAGGCGGGGCCGCGACCGGCGGGCCAGGATCGGCTCGATGCGGTGGCGCAGCCGCTCGAGGAGCAGGCCGGCGCCGACGAGCACCGATGCCAGACCGGCGCCGTAGGCCACGATCAGCAGCAGACCGAACCAGGCCCGCCCGATCGCGATCGAGCCCAGCAGTACCACCAGCGCCGACGGACTGGGGACCAGGCCGCCGGCGAAGCCCATGGCCATCATGCTGCGGGCCCGCATGGCCGGCGGCAGCGGTAAGGCCACGGCTTCGTCGTGGGTGTGGGAGTGCTCGTCGTCGCCATGTGCGTGGGTGTGCCCGTCGGCATGGTCGTGGCCGTCGTGGGAGTGCGTGTGTCCGTCGGCGTGGTCGTGGCCGTGCTCGTGGTCGTGGTCGTGAGAGGCGTCTTCGCCCTCGTGGGTGTGGGCGGCGACGGCCGGAGACGTGACCGCAGCGGGCTGTGGATCGTCGTCGCCTCGGTGCGCACCGGCGCCGACCAGGGCTGGCTCGTCGACGTCGTCGTGGACGTGGGTGTGGCCGCCCACGCCGTGGTGGTGGTGGCCGTGGGCGCCGGGGCCGAGGGTCGGGAACAGACGTCGGAAGCGCACGGCTCGAACGAGCAGCACGACGCCGAGGGCCACCACCAGCAGTCCGCTGGCCGAGCCGAGCCACGGGTAGACGCGCTCGGGTGCCATGCCGGAGTTGCTCACCACCAGGGCCAGGGCGAACACCCCGCCGGTGTGGGTGAGAGCGACGGTCGCGCCGAGCACCAGGGCGTGGCGCCGGGTGCCGCGCTCGCCGACGAGGTAGGCGGCCATGACCGTCTTGCCGTGACCGGGGGCCAGGGCGTGGAAGGCGCCGAGGACGAAGCTGATGCCAAGGGCCAGCAGGGCGAATGGGATCGTCAGCCTGCGCTCGGAGATCAACTCGGTGAAGCGCTCGCTCGAGGGGATCGGGCTTCGTGACCCGGCGTCGGCGTCGGGGTCGGCGGACGGCCCGCCTGGCACGACCTGTACCGTCGCCTCCAGCTGGCGAGGCGGTGAGCGCAGCTGATCCTCGGGGTACTCGGTGAGCCGCTTGGTGACGCTGTCGGACGGCGCGTCGGACTCAACCACGGTGGTCCGATCGCCGACGGCCAGGATCTCCCGCCAGCCGAGCTTGTCGGCGAACGCCGTGTCGACGAACTCGATGGTGGCCTGATCCTCGGTCTCAGGGCGAGGGCCCCGCAGGACGCATTCGACCCGCGTGGTGCGCAGCCCCGCCTGTCCGGGCGGGAACGACACCCTCGCGGAGCCGGACCGCAGCTCGACCGCTCGGCGATCGACGGTGACCCCCACGTCCTCGAGCACGGTGGAGCACGTGACCTCGGCGTAGCGCCGCCGCTCGGCGGACCCGAGCTGGTCGTCATCGTCTCGGTCGATGCCGGGACGAGCCTGGAGCGTCGGGATCTCGGCTAGATCCACGACGTAGTCGACGATCACCTCCTCGGGTCGGATGCGCAGGGCCGCAGAGGTGTTGATGGTGAAGTTGCCGAGCGGGTGGGCCCCCGCGGGCGAGGCTGAGGTGAGGCCAGCGGTGGCCCCCACCGCCAAGATGGCGGGGACGATGAGAGCCAGATGCGCTCGCCGGAACGCTCCGACCCGCCGCCGCGGCTGGTCCGCCGAACCCGTCGGCGCCGACGCCGAGCGGGCGTCGCTAGCGACGGTACTCCTGCACCTGGACCGCCCAGGGCCCGTCGGTGGCCTGGACGCGGATCCGGTACTCGCCGGACTGGGTCACGAGGATCAGGTTGCCGGCGCACCTCTGGCGGCACTCGACGTCGGCGTAGCCGGCCGAGGCGTCGGGCTCGTTGGAGCGTCGCCCGCCCGCCCGCTCTGAGGGGCCATCGTCGCCGGCGCGCACCACTGCGACCACTGCGAGCACGGCGAGGACGGCGAGGACTGCGAGCGCCGCGACCAGGGCGATGCCCAAGCGTCGATCGATGCTGGGGACCTTCATTCGGGCTCGCCCTCCGCGCGCAATCGCGTCGCAACGGTGCGCCCATTCGCCGTCAGATGCACAGGTACCGTGCTACCACAGTGACCTCCTCTCCTTCCGGGCGCCTGGCGCGTCCTCACCGCTGTCGTCGCCGTCGTCCTTCTCGTGGGCGCCTGCTCCGACGATGACGGTGGCGGCGTCGACGGTGGTGGCGCCAGCCGAGGCGCTGTTACCGAGATCGAGGCCGCCTTGGAGACGGGCAGCCAGGACCCTCTCATCCGGTACCACGCCGCCGAGATCAGCGCCGCGATCGGAGACCGGGACGCAGCGATCGAGCACCTCGAGATCGTGCTCGCCACCAACCCGCGGGTTGGCCGCGATCCACGTCGACGACGTGGAGAACCTGGCCGACGAGCTGGGCCTGCAGATGCCGCCGCCGGCGGTCGGGTGACCTGCGGGCGCTGGCACGCAATCACAGGTCCCGGCTGCAACGTCGAACCTGGATGTGGCAGCATGCGGACTCGGCGACGGGCCCAACGGGGAAGCGCAAGATGGACGTGCGATCGAAGACGGCTCGACTCGCGGCGGCAGTGGCCGTGTGCGGCGCAGTGCTCCTCGGATCGGTGGCTTCGGCCCCTGGCGCCGGGGCGGCCACCGAAGCCAACAAGTCCTACGTGCGGGCTCTCTACGGCGATATCCTCGACCGGCCTGATGTGACCAGTGACGACGCCGGCATCACCTTCTGGGCCGACCGGCTCGACGCTCCGGGCCAG